>Ga0302326_10004035_pt1 | contig 34197 bp, 32 predicted proteins | sample Palsa_T0_3_FD_202264 | JGI IMG/M metagenome (GOLD analysis project Ga0302326, IMG submission 202264) | Peat permafrost microbial communities from Stordalen Mire near Abisko, Sweden - Palsa_T0_3 | ecosystem: Environmental > Terrestrial > Soil > Palsa > Peat permafrost | place: Sweden: Abisko...
TACGCGGCAGCAAAGAAGATCATCGCCGACATGGAGAATGGGATAATCACGCCCCCGGAGATGATGCAGGGCGCCTTCTGCGGCTTCTGCGGCTCGAGGCTTCAGCTCGGCTCACGCATCTGCGCTGCCTGCGGTCGCGAGAACTGAACCCGCTGCGGTGTCGCGTTTCAAAAACAATAAATAACGTGTCAAGGGAAAACCGCCCGTTGTCGGCTCCCAAGATGTTCCGCAAGGAGGAAGTTGACGGTAAGATCGTGGTCGAGGCTTCCGGAAAGTCCCTAGGAAAGGCCAAGGACATCGCGTTCGGCCTCGACGGGTCTGTAGCGCTCATCGTCGCCGGCAACGATAACGCCGAGATTCAGATTACCATGGACCGCATCACGGGCGTCGCAGACTACATCGTGGTCAGGCGGAACCAGCCCGAGCCAAAGGTGGAGGCACCCCAGAGGAAGGCCGTGCCCGCGCCCGCTGCAGCGCCAGCTCCGGTACCGGTACGTGTCAACCCTGCCGTCCCTCCCGCTCCAGTGATGGCTCCGATGGCAGCTGCCAACGTCTGCAAGGGTTGCGGCGCGCCTCTCAGGGCAGGAGCAAAGTTCTGCACCAAGTGCGGCACCCCGGTCTAGCCGCGCGTTTCGAGCCCGAAATCACGCGATTCTAGGCATCCCTGACCGGAGTGTCGCGCCCTGATACGCTTATTTAGCTTGGAATACTTCGAAAGTGCTACCGGAGCCTAAATAATGGGTTATATTCGAAGGCTAGAAGTCAAAGGCTTCAAGTCATTTGGCCCCAAGACGCTCACAATAACCTTCGAACAGGGACTCAACGTCGTCACCGGGCCCAACGGGAGCGGCAAGTCCAACATAGCCGACGCAATACTCTTCGCGCTGGGCGAGAACTCTCCCAGAATCCTAAGAGCTGCACAAGGCAGGCTGTCCGGCCTGATTTACGACCCCAAGAAGGAGGGCGAGGCGGGCGCGTATGCCGAGGAGCGGCCCACCAGTTGCAGGGCGACGATACAATTCGACAACCTGGACAGGAAGATCCCCGTGGACACGGACCTTGTCACAGTTTCAAGGGAGCTGAAGAACAACGGAGAGAACGGTTACTACCTCAACGGACGCAAGACCACCAAGGGCGAGATCTCGGACCTCCTCGAGGTCTCCGGCCTGTCCCCCAGCGGGCTGAACATCATCCCCCAGGGAGCGGCCACGAGGGTGGCCGACCAGACTCCCGACGAGAAGAGGAAGATGATCGAGGAGGTGGTCGGGATCGCGCGGTTCGACGACAAAAAGGCCGAGGCGCAGAAACAGCTCTCACAGGCCGACACCAAGCTCCAGATAGAGCTGGCGAGGACGGGCGAGATGAAGACCCAGCTCGAGCGACTCGAGGAGCAGAGGAACGACCTCGTCAAGTATTCGCAGCTCGAGGGCCAGGTGGCCTGGCTGACCGCCGTACAGTATTCCAGGAAAGTAGCGGAGCTGAGGGAGCGGCTCAACTCGAGCAAGAAGCAGGAGGAGGAGATGCTGCGGAAGCTGGACGAGGTGCGCAAGAGGAAGGAGGAGTTCGAATCGCGAATCGCGACGGTGTCCTTAGAACGGGAGAAGTTCATCTCAGAAGTGGTGCAGGGCGGCGGCGAGGGGCCGACACTCCTCAGGGACGAGAGGGAGTCGACCAAGATCAGGTTGGACCAGCTCAAGTCCGAGATGCAGAAGCGCGAGGACAGCATGAGGAGGCTGGAGGCCGAGTCGATACCCACGCTCCGGGTGCTGCTCAACGAGAAGAGGAAGACGATCACTGCCTCGACGTCCACGGTCGACACGATGAGCTCGACCGAGCAGAAGCTGGACTCCCGAAGGAAGGAGGTCGCGGACCAGCTCAAGGAAGTCAGGGACGCCGAAGAGACCCTCCGCGCGACCATGGATAAGAGACGCAAGCAGAATGAGAGGGTCAGGGAGAAGCTGACCGACATCAACCAGAGCCTCTCGCCTCTTGAGATCGAGCTGAGCGTGGTCGTGTCGAACATGGGCATCGAGAAGAAGCGGCTCGAAGAGCTCGACTCGAGGGTGCAGAACTTCGGGCTGCTCATCCAGACGCTCGAGTCGAATACGGCGCAGATGTTCGAGCTCCAGGCCCAGGCTGCGCAGGAGCTCGGGGACATCGACCAGAACCTCTCCGAGATCGACAGGCGGAGGAACACGATCGGCCAGAGCATCGACATAGCCGGGAAGGTCCTGGAGAAGGCCGCTTCCGAGGTAGCGATAACCAGCGTAAAGAAGGAGGTCACGGACGAGATCTCCGGAGACCGGATCGGACACGGACGCCTGAGGAAGCTCTGCGAGGAAGGAGGGGTGCAGGGTTACATCGGAGTGCTCAACCAGATAATCACCTATCCTGCCCAGTACTCCAGGGCCTGCGCCGCCGTCCTGGACCGCTGGATGAACGCGTTCCTCGTGGACGACGTCAGGTCCATGACCGCCGTGATCAGGGCGGGCAAGCGTCTCAACATCAAGTCCTTCGCGGTAATCCCGTTCTCCGAGGTTTCTACTACCCCTGCGACCAACGTCGCAAAGTCGGCGGGTGTCATCGGGCCCGTCTCCAGTGTCCTCAAAGCCGACAGGCAGTACCGAGGGCTGCTCAATTTCATCGGCGGAGACACGATACTCGTGGAGACAGAGGCGATAGCCTACGTCCTGGCTTCCGAGGGGTTCAGGACCGTCACTCCTGACGGCGAGGTTTTCGAGCTGGGCGGGAGGGCGTTCGCCTACGGCCTGCACGACATCGTCTCCAACATACTCCAGGGACTCGAGGACATCGAGGACCTCGGCGACGTCGAAGGGGCCGTGCTGGCCCTCAGGGCTGCCATCGACAAGAGGAAGGAGCTGCTGCTCGCGTTGGAGGGCGACAGCAAGAGCCTCAGCAAGGACCGCATCAAGAAGATAGCGGCCGTCGCGGCGATGAGGGCGGAGGCCGAGACGGTCTCGCGGCTTTCCAAGAGGTACAGGGCGATATTCCGGTCACAGAAAGCGGACAGCGACAACCAGCGGAAGGTGGTCGACCGCTATGCCAAGAGGCAGCAGATTCTCCAGGGCCGGAAGGACTCGATGGTCTCCGAAGGAAAGTCGCTCGACCTCACCCTGAAAGAGATGGACTCGCTCGAGCTTGACAGGCTGCTCACCGAGCTTGAGACGAGCCGCAACGACCTTACGCTGCAGCTCAACGAAGTGAGCACCCGGCTTTCCGAGGTACACCTCGGCTACACGAGGGAGAGGTCCAACCTGGAGGAGATGCTCGAGCCGAGCTACCAGAGGGTGCGCGTCGACCTGGAGAACGCCGAGCTCCAGTACGAGGACGACAAGCTCTTCATCCAGACGGGCAGGAAGGAGGCGAACGAGCTGAGCAAGAAGTTCATCGACCTCGACGCCCAGCTCCAGAAGGTCCTCGCCTCCTCGACCAACAGCCAGCCCGTCATCGCAGAGTTCAACACGAAGGTAAAGCGGCTGGAGGAGGAGCGGAACGCCGCGGACAGGTCAGCCCTCAACACCGAGAAGGAGATCTTCTCTCTCCAGCAGGTCGCGGCGAGCACCCAGGAGAAGATAGACCAGCACCTCAGCCAGTTGCGCTTCTACGGATACGAGGACGTCCTCGACGTCTTCGACAGCAGCGACCAGCTCCTCTCACAGGTCCAGTTCGAGTACGAGGCCCTGGGGAAGTTCGTCAACAAGAGCGCCATCCGCGAGTACGGCGCGGTGTACGACAACTACAGACACCTCTCCGAGAGGATCAACGAGCTCGAGCGTGAGAGGACATCTATCGTGCGCTTCATCGAGAACGTCGACTCTGAGAAGAAGAAGGTCTTCATGACCGCATTCGAGACGATAAACCGGGAGTTCCAGGGCACCTTCAACCGACTGACCGGAGGCGTGGGAAGGCTGGAGCTGGAGAACTCGGACGAGGTCTTCGCTGGCGGCATCTATCTGATGGGGAACTTCAGGGGCAAGGGAGACTGGGAGTCCTCGTCGATGTCGGGCGGAGAGAAATCGGTCACGGCCGTCGCGCTGATACTCGCAATCCAGAAGGTCAACCCGCACCCGTTCTACCTCTTCGACGAGATCGACCAGAACCTCGACCAGAACAACTCGAAGAACCTTGCCGAGTTCTTCAGGGAGCGGTCCAACGGAGCCCAGATAATGGTGGTCTCTCTCAAGGACACCATGGTGGCGCAGAGCAACGTCGCCTACGGCGTCTACTCGGTCGGAGGCATATCAAGGATAGTGCGCTCAAAGATGGAGGTCGAAGTGAAGAATGGTTGAGGACGGAACCTTCGCAAAAGCCCCCCTGAACCTCCTCATCGACCCCAGGGCCGCAAAGAGGAAGTCCCCTTGGGAGATACACATCTCCGAGCTGCTGGACCTGTTCCTGACTGCGATCAACAAGTCCGAGATCCTGGACCTCCGCATCGCCGGGACCGCCGCCCTCACGTCCGCGACGATCTATCGTTTCAAGGTCGAGTCGCTCTTCCTCTTTGAGAAGCTGCAGAGAGAGAGGAAGATGGTCGACGCCACCGAGCCGCCGCAGATCGTCGTCATGCCGTTCAGGTACGAGATCTACTCCACCACGGTAGAGGAGCTCTTCGACGCGCTCTCCAGGATACTCGAGGAGATCGTCGTGCAGGAAAGGGAAGAGAGCACGGTCTCTGCGTCACTTATCGAGGACACCCCGCCTCCGAATCCTGAGGAGTACCTCATCCAGATTCTCTCGAACCTGCAGGCGTTCAAGGCGATCCTGAGGGACAGGATCGGCCCTACCGGGAGGATCAAGTTCTCGGACCTGGTGCGGGGGATGCCGTTGGTCGAGGCGGCCCGTACCTTCATCCTGCTCCTCTTCTCGGCGAGCACCGGAGAGATAGTCCTGGAACAGGACGGCGAAGAAGACCTCCTCATCGTGTTGGTGGGCTAGCTTGAGCGAAGCGGGCAAGGACATACGAGGAAGAATCGAGGCAGCGCTATACTCGTCGGGCCGCGCCTTGGACGCCGACCAGCTGGCGAACGCCGCGGGCATCACATCGAAGAAGCGTGCTACAGACGAGGCGAAGGCGATCGCGACAAGCCTGAAGTCTGCCATGTCCGCGGTCGAGATAGTGGAGTATCCGGGCCCGCGATTCGCCATGCAGCTCAAGGCGGAGTACAACAACGTCGCGAGGAAGTTCGCGACCAAGCCACTCCTTTCAAAGGCCGCGCTCAGGACCCTTTCGTTCGTAGCCTACTTCCAGCCGATCTCCAGCTCGGACCTGTCGGCGCGAAGAGGCTCGCAGGTATACGAGCACGTCAGAGACCTGGAAGAGGTCGGTTTCTTGGTCTGGGTGAAGAAGGGACGCTCGAAGCTCTACAGCACGACCGGGGAGTTCGCCGAGTACTTCGGCCTCAGCACGGACGTCTCGACCATGAAGCACCAGCTCGAGAGACGGACCATGATACTCAGGTAGAGCCGTCGGCCTCGCCTCAAACGTGAAACCCAGGCACTACGATCTAGGGTCGCAGAGAAAGCCTTAACACTGCCTCCAGAGCGCCCGTCGATAGTTTTCATCATGGTAAAGGCAGTAGAGAATCTGAGGAAGAAGAAACTGACGGGCGGAAAGCGCAGACCCAACAGGTCGCGCAGGGCATTCGAGGCTGACGATTATCCGTTTGAGCCGGTCGTGGGCGAGACTGTCAGGTCGCCCAAGAGGACGCGCGGCGGCTCTCTTTCGTACGGACTGCGCGCGACCGCCGAAGCGAACGTGTTCGACGGGTCTTCTGGGAAGACGGTAAAGAGCAAGATAGTACGCGTGACCGCCAACAAGGCGAACAGAGAGTACGAGAGACGGGGCGTCATCACGAGGGGCGCGGTCATCGAGACCGAGCTGGGGTCCGCCAAGGTGACCTCCAGGCCCAGCGATGACGGCGTGGTCAACGCCGTGCTGATCAAGTAGCGTTGAAGTCTTACGACAGACAGGTAGTCTGGCTAGAGTATCTGGACTCCGAGCGGAAACGCAACGAAGGGAGGCGCGTACCGCTCAACTCGTGCATCAAGGCGCCGTCGTTGGACGAACTCACGCTCGCGTGCAGCCGACTCAAGTTGGACCCCGAACCCCAGCCGGCGCGGTATCCGAGCAACGTCTCCAGGGCTTCCGGCTTCGTGTCGGTGAAGAAGGCGACCAAGAAGCACGACACGGTAATGATGATAGCGCGAGAGCTGTCGAAGGTACGCGGTGAGAAGACCGCGGAGCAGGGAAGATTTAAAGGCAAGTCTTAGAATTTACATGATTCCATATGCGAGAGGTTGGCGAAGTCCTTCACACCGCCCGCAGTGGGCGAATAATCCTCCGGCTTGAACAAGAAGTACCTGCGGGGACGGTCTTGGTGGACTCCAAGGGGAGAAACGCCGCCAAAGTCCTCGAGCTGATGGGCCCTGTGAAGAGGCCCTACGCGTCGGCGATCCCCGGGTCGTCGAAGTTCGGTACGAGCGGCCAGAAGGTCTACGTCTCAGGGTGAATGTTTCCACTTGTGGGAGACGCGGGCAGAAGACGGGCTGTTTAGAATCTACTGTGTAAACTGCGGCGGCAAGCTGATCGGCGACTCCGACAAGGGCGAGCAGGTCTGCCCGAGCTGCGGTCAGGTCACGGCGGGCCAAGCGGACGAGGGTCCAGAATGGAAGGCGGTGGACCTCGAGGAGAAGAGCAAGAGGGTCCGCGTCGGCTCCCCGACCACCCTCACGCTGCACGACCTGGGGCTCTCCACTGACATCAGCATGGAGATGCGCGACGCGCACGGCAAGTACCTCGACCCCACAATGCGCGCGACCGTCGAGAAGATGAAGAAGTGGCAGTCAAGGACCAGGACGAGCAACAGCCAGGAGAGGGGCCTAGCCATCGTGTTAGCAAAGATCACCGAAGTATGCGACAACCTCAGCCTCCCGAAGAACGTCGCCGAGACGGCGGCGCACATCTACCGGACCTCTGTCCGCCTCAAGGTGGCGAAGAGCAAGTCCATCATGGGTATGACTGCCGCGGTGGTGCTCCTCGCTTGCAGGAAGTGCGGCGTGAGCAGGACGCTGAAGGAGGTAGCGAGGGCCGCAGGCATCGAGAAGGGCGCCGCTGCGAAGTACTTCAGGCTCATACTCAAGGACGTGGAGAAAGACTACGTGCCCCCGCCATCCGTCGAGAAGCACATCTCCAAGCTGATCAACCTCGCCAAGATCGACCCCCGCGTCGAGCACCTTGCCCTGTACCTCTCCAGGTCGACCAACGACTCCAAGATATCGAGCGGGAAAGCCCCCGCAGGGCTGGCGGCCGCGTACGTCTACATGTCGTGCGTGATGAGGGGGGAGCACCTCCCGCAGAGGGAGATCGCAGAGTTCGCGGAGGTCACGGAGGTCACGGTGCGGAACCGCTGCAGGGAGCTACTCGATAACTACATAATCAGGCAGAAGTTGGGGTGGGCCGAATAAATGGAAAGCAAGAAGACGAAAGCTGCCAAGGCCCCGAAGCCCGTCAAGGTAAAGGCTGCTAAACCCGTCAAGGAGCCCAAGGAGAAGCTCGCAACCGCAGGAAAGGAACAACCGCAGAAGGCCCCGCGCCCGGTACCCCTCGCTGAGAAGACCGAAGAGGAGCTGGTCGACCTCACCTCCCGCGTCTACAAGCTCGTCGTAGAGAGGGGCAAGGACGGCGTCCTCCAGAGCGAGATATGGAAGGAACTGGGACTCACGAGCAGGGACGGCTCAAGGTTGGCGATAAGGCTCGAGAAGCGCGGCATGATCAAGAGGGTGAAGGTCCTCGACGACGGAAGGTGGACCTACAAGCTGACCCCGCTCCGCCTGCCCGCGAACATCTCCTCAATGGAGTCGGCACCGTGCATAGTCTGTCCGGTCGAAAGCAAGTGCTCTGTCACGACGGAGATCAACCCGTTCACGTGCCCGCTCATAGGACCCTGGGTGGTCAAGGAGCACAGGGACTCTGAGCTCATGATGCCGGTATCCCAAGTCGCGTAGTGAAGCTTGAGGTTATCCGAAGCCCGCTCCGACTATTACCGCCGGAAGGCGAGGGAGGAAGGATACAAGAGCAGGGCTGCCTACAAGCTCCTTGAGGCGGTCAAGAAGTACCGGCTGATAAAACCCGGCGACAGGGTCCTGGACATCGGGGCTGCTCCTGGTGGTTGGCTCCAGGTCGCGTCCGAGGCCGTCGGCGAGTCCGGAAGGGTCGTCGGTATTGACCTCGACGAGATCAGGCTCAACCTGAGCAACGTCCGGACGCTCAGGATGGACGTCTACGACAAGACTACCCTGGAGAAAGCGAGAGCGCTCATGGACATGCCGGCCGATGTCATGCTCTCCGACCTGTCACCGAAGATATCCGGTGCCTGGGACCTTGACCACTACAAGCAGATCGAGCTGGTGCTGAGGTCCTTCAGCCTGGGCGACGACATCCTGCGGAAAGGCGGTAACGCGATGCTCAAGCTCTTCGACGGGGAGAGGTTCATCGAGGCGAGGAAGGAGGCGGAGAGACGGTACACCACCGTCGTGGTCATGAAGCCAAAGGCGAGCCGGGGCGGGAGCTCCGAGATGTACTTCGTCTGCCTAGGCAAGCGCACCTGAGACGCCCTTCACCGCTTCTTGAAGCTCGTCGCAGTCCGCGTCGGTCTTGAGCGAAAGCTCCTCGAACGGTTGTCTGACGCACTTGAAACCGGACGACCTGAGCCGTTCCATCACTACTTCTACGGGCACGGACGAACGGCCGATTCGCGATGCCGCCCGCTCAAGGGAGTAGCTGAACGGCGGAAACGCGTCCACTCCAGACAATGAAGAAACAGTACCTGCGGCATCTGTCCACTTCTGCTTCGCGCAGAACGCAGCGGCCTGCGTCAGCGCCTTCTCGTCGCAGAGCTTCCCTACCCAGAGTGGGCCGGCGGAGCGGACCTTTGTGGAGCACTTCGGGCACCGCGCCAGGGGGCCATCACCGCTGAACCGAGAGTAACAGCCGTTGCACTGGGTCACGTAGCCCAGGTTCTTCTGGGACTCATCCGCTCTTGTCGCCCCTCTCTCGACCCTCAGATAGACCCGCAGGTAGTGGAGCGTGCTGTGGGCGGCGATGGGCCGCACCCCGATGTCGTTGATTCCACCAATCCTCGCCGCGAACCCGGCGAGTATCCTGACCGCCGTCTCGTGGACGAACTCGCTCCTCGGGGCGGCCGCCCCGTACCTACGAAGGGCGACCTCTGGGTAGACCCCGCACAGGACAGCGGCGTCGGTCGCGGTGAATGACAAGGTGCCCCGGTCTGCAGAGGCCACGAGTGCAGCCTGGAGGTAGGGGGCCGGACTACCGAAGGGGTCCACATCGACCGCGTCGAACTTCTCGTCTCTCTCGAACCTCGAGTACAGGAACCTGTTGACCTCTGAGTGCACCAGCGAGCACCTCTTACCGACGCGGTTCTTCCTTACGTTCTGCGCCGCGACCGAAAGGGAAGCCTCGTTGAAGTCTACCATGGTCACCATCGCCTCGGGTGCAGCCTCCCTCGATACCCGCACGGCCCTGGCCCCCGTGCCTGCGAGCGCGTCGAGGTAGGTCTTCGGCCGCGTCACCGCCGCGATTGCGACAGAGACGTCGCGGTTGAGCTTAGCCGCCGGGTTGAAGAAAACAGGAAATGTCGCAGGCGCCTTCCTCGTCAGGCTCTCTGCAGGGACCAGGAGCCGCGTTCGACCTTCAAGGATGGTCTTCAGAGCCTCAGGCACGACCGCGCGCTTCAAGGTGAAGCATTTAAGGCCAGCAAAATCGCTCGTCCAGGAACAGATGTCAACCTCCCCACGCGCCTGGCTGATCACAGGCCCTCCCGGCATCGGCAAGTCGACGGTGGTCGCCAAGGCGATCTACCTGCTCCGGTCCGAAGGCCACGGGGTCGGCGGGTGTCTCACGAAGGAACGGAAAGAGGGGAGGGAGCGCGTCGCGTTCACCATCTCAGACCTGATGAGCGGCAGAGAGGGAGAACTCGCGTCGATCAAGGGGACGCTCGGACCGCGTGTGGGGCGCTACAGGGTCAACGTCGCCACGCTCGCGGAGCTCGGTGCGCGCGCTCTCCGTGACGCGGCCGCCATCGCCGAGGTGATAGTCATAGACGAGATAGGACCCATGGAGCTCACCAGCCCGGAGTTCAAGAGGGCGGCAGAGGCATGTTTCAAGTCCGGCAAACCCATCCTGGCGGTCGTGCACCAGCACATGAAAGACCCCCTGATAGAGATGATCCGCGAGATGGCCGAGAAGGTCTACATCGAACTGACGCTACAGAATAGGGAGAAGCTCGCCCAGACGATCGTCAACGAGATCCTGCAGGTCCTCCCCAACCCACAGACGTAATCTCAAAGCCTGTCCAAGCAAGGCGGTGGGTGCTTGGATTGACTGTGACCCAGAGGCAGCATTGACGGGCAGGTCGCTGCTCAAATAGGGCGAGGTCTTAACTTTGTGTGGAATACCTCGCTCCTAATCTATCGCAAGCTGTGGGTCTTTGGTTGGCTGAGGGCGACAAGACGACCACTCGTGAAGTCACCTTCACAAATAACAACCCGGTTCTGGTCCGTCTGTTCCACGATTCGCTTCAGATGCATTTTCGATTGCGGAACCGACCTCGAATCTACGTCTGTCGTCCAACGGAGGAGACAATATTCCGTCGCCCAGTTCCTGGAGTGAGATATCTGAAGTACGTCGATCAGCGTGCGAACCAACCTTACTACATCTACCGAGCCTCAGGGTTGAACTGTTCAGACAATGGAAGAAGCAGGTAAGGGCTGTGTGCAAGTCTCAGGTCAACTCTCGCGGCATTCTTCAGGGTTTCTTTGCTGGAGAGGGGAATGTAAAGGACCTCGCGAGCCCTCACTCGCGGACCCTACGAATTGCACAAGGCAGAAGATTAGCGCTACTCGAGCTGATGCTTCATCATTTCGGCGTCCGATTCCGTTACGAGGTCCGGGGGAGGAGTTATTGTGTTTCCGGTCGGGCAGACTTGGAGAAGTTGTTCGGTCTCGGCATTAGCAGACTGCATTCAAAGAAACATTCCAAGCTCATCGCCATGCTCTCAACCTACAAGCAATACCATCACGCTCGCTATTCGACAGATTCGATCATTCTGAACGCTTTGCCAACGCCCAAGACGGCCCGAGAGGTCGCGGCAATAATAGAAAGAACGAATGCGAGAGCCTCTCAGGCTTTATGCCGGTTGCGCCACCGGAGGCAAGTAGAGACCTACCGAGTAAGGAGCACGAATTACTGAGTTCGGACCGATCGGGCTATCGTTGTCATTTCCGTAGAGAAATACAGGATCTTGACCGCACTTGCACGTCCGCGGAGGGTCTTTGAACTGTCATCCCTGTTGAGCAGGGACGAAAAGAGCACTTCAAGAAGACTAGCTGAGCTGTGTCGCCTAAAACTCGTAGAAAGGATAAGCTCTAATTGGCATAGAATCAGCACGCGAAAGCGGGTGATTGTCAAATAAAACTCATTGGAGGAGTCGATGAGGCCGGGAGAGAGCGCGATCTAGATCGGCTCCCCGAAAGGTTCCGTACTGGGGCCCCTCGTCGTAGCAGGAGTTTCAGTGGAAGAGAATTGTCTCGAAGAGTTCAAGGCCCTCGGCGTTAAGGACTCGAAGCAGCTGACCGCCGCAAAGCGCTCAAGTCTATATGACGAAATAACGCGCATCGCGAAGGTAGTCCACTTCAGTTCGATTGATACCGGCGAGATTGACAACTACGTGTGGTTCGGGACCAGACGGAGGAAGCTGAACTTCCTCGAGGCAATCCACATGGCGAGGGTCATATCTCTGCTCCAAGCGGACGAGGTCTACGTCGACGCCCCCGACACCAATCCCGGCATGTTCACAGTGGAGCTTTCGCAGATGGTCGAGCTGTGCCCCCGGATAGTGGCGCAGCACAGGGCCGACCGCGACTTCGTGATAGTCTCCGCCGCGTCGATAATCGCCAAGGTGGAACGGGACAAAGCTGTGGAGCGTCTCAGAGGCGAGCACGGCGACTTTGGGTCCGGATATCCCTCGGACCGACAGACGGTCGAGTTCCTAAAGGACTGGGTCCGGCGGGAGGGCTCGCGCCCTCACTTCGCAAGAAAGAGCTGGAAGACCTGGGACCGTGTCCTCACCGAGACGCTGGACCCCTAGCCGGCGAAGCGCGCAGAGATCAGCGCATGGTCCTTGTCGAAGGGGCTCAGTTCGACTATCTTTTCGACGGTGAAGCCCGACTTCTCCAGTTTCGCCATCTCCGACTTGAACACCTCCCGCGGCTCCTTTATGACGTCTATGCTCCTTGCTTTGACCACCAGCAGGAGCCTGCCCCCATTCGTCAGGTTTGCCCGGCAGTTGGCGATCGCGATCTCGGTCTGGTCCGGCTGGGCGATGTCACAGTATACGACGTCGACCCTCCCGAGTGCGCCGAACTTCTCCGTCGAGCGCGCGTCGGCTATGAATGGGATGACGTTCTTGCGCTTCTTGGCGACGTTCTGGACGAACTCCCTGCCGACCCTCATCGATGACTCCACCCCGATGAGAAGGCCCTTCTGCCCTACGACGTCAGACACGTGTGACGGCGTGGTGCCGGTCGACGTGCCAAGATAGAGAACCTTGTCCCCCTCGCCTATGACATCCTCGGGCATGCCCTTGATTATCGCGCCGGCCAGCTTGGACCTGAACGGGTCCCAGGCCCTATACTCTTTCCCGTCTATCCTGACGAGGTTTTCGCCATACGTTCTCGCGCCCGGGACGAGATTTCTTGTAAGGACCTCTCTCCTGCCGTCCTTTTCCAAAACGAGGACGTTTGTCATCTCTGAACGATCTGTTTGGCGCCGAACCCTCCTTAGGCTCCTTATACTTTACCCTGATTTCGTCTAATCTCTTCTCCAGCGTCGCGGTCAGCCCTCCCTCCTTGGTGCCGCGGTAGAAGTCTATCCTGGCGGCTATTGCGATCTTGTTGGCGAGCGCACGGGCTATCTTTCCGCGTTGCCACTTCGGGGCCGTGTGGACGGCGTCGTGCTGGAAGAGTATACCGTGCTTGGGGGGTCTGGCTCCGGTGCGCAGCGCCCTGAAGAGCGCCTTCTCCGCGCCGAGGACCTGCACGGTGCTGGCGGGCAGCCTGGCGAGCCTGTCGAGGCCACCGGCCTTGGCAATGAGCCTCGCGCCTATCGTCGCGCCCGCCACTTCGGTCGTGTTGGGGGCGATCCTCTTCATCGTCGACTCCACGTACTCTGCGAGCTTCTCTCGCTCGGCGGACGCGCCGAGTGCGATGTGCGCTAGCCCGACCACCCTGTTCATATCGCGCTCGGTGACCGTGCCGCCTTTCGACTCAGCGGCTGCGAGCACGAGCGCCTCTATCTTCTTGTCACTGAACCCTTTGCCCTGCAGCCTCTCCGCGTCGTAGTTATCTCTGGCCCCGACCTCCACCACCAGTTTGCAGAGCAGGATGTTGTCCCCCAGTAGTGCCTGGAGCTCCGGGAAGTGGAGGCCGTACCACTCCGTGACCCTCTCCGAGGTGATGTTCAGGAACTTGTCGAGCTCGTCGAGGCCCTGGATGCCGTGGACCAGCTGCAGGTCCTCCCTCGAAGAGGTCTCCGTGATGCTCTCCTCGGCAGCGGTGACCGCCATCTCCCTGATCATGGCGAACGCGGCCGCTTCGTCTGGCGCGAAACCAGACTTCACCATTATCGCCAGCTTGTTCGAGTTCAGCTCGTCTATCTCGGCCCCGGAGAGCTGGGACGCAGCGACGCCTAGTTTTACCAGCTCCTCGGCCGAGCCCGCGTCCACCGTCCCGAGGTAGGTCAGGCCTATTTCCTTGGCCTTCTCCGCGATTATCACGAGGTTTTCACTTCTGGAAACTGCGCCCTTCTTCTGCGTGAAGAGGACTTCACTCCCGCGCAAGACCACGAACCCTCCCTCGGTCTCGAACAGGACTGGCTCATCGGTCAAGACTATTCGGCACCCGTCATCCCATTACAGGCTTAAAGGTTATCTTGGTTCATTTCCGCGCGGCTGGGGCTTGGTGGAACGGTCTCTGCGCGTCTCGATTGCCGGCGTGAAGCTCGAGAACCCTCTCTTGCTCGCATCCGGCATCGTCGGTGTGACCGTAGACAGCCTCACCAGGGCGCTCGAGGCTGGCGCAGGAGGAGCCGTATCCAAGTCGATCGGCCTCGAACCACGGGAGGGTTACAGGAACCCCACGCTCGTTGCCACGGACAGCGGACTCGTCAACGCGGTCGGGCTCGCGAACCCTGGCGCCCGGGTCTTCGCCGAAGAGCTCTCCGCGATAAGGGGCAGACTCCTCCCCATCATAGTTTCAATATTCGGAGGGGGTCCGACCGAGTTCGGCCGGGTCGTAGAGATACTCGACGGCAATGATTTCCCGGCCTACGAGCTGAACCTCAGCTGTCCCCACGTCGAAGGCGTGGGCACGGAGATAGGGCACGACCCAGAGGTAGTCGCCTCGGTTGTCAAGGCGGTACGCTCGAGGACCCGGAAACCGATATTCGCGAAGCTCTCAGCTAACACTCACAGGACGGTCGAGGTCGCGAGAGCGGCGGTCGACTCGGGGGCGGACGGCTTGACCGCAATAAACACCATGAGGGCGATGGCAATAGAGGTCGAGACAGGCAGGCCGACCCTCTCCAACAAGTTCGGCGGCCTCTCCGGAGGGGCGATAAGACCGATCGCCGTAGCGAGGGTCTACGAACTATACCAGGCGTTCAAGGTCCCCATAATCGGGTGCGGTGGCGTCTCGACCTGGGAGCACGCAGTCGAGCTGATGCTCGCCGGGGCCGGGGCGGTCGAGGTCGGCACGGCTCTCTATCAGGGATACGGGGTGTTCCAGGAGGTCAACCGTGGAATCCAGAGCTACATGGCCAGGAAGAAGTTCAAGAAGGTACAGGAGGTGGTAGGACTTGGACATAAGTTCTGAGAAGATACGGATGCGGAAGGTGCTCAAGAACGTCAGGGAGACGAGGAGCATCAATACGGTCTTCTTCAAGGACGAGGCATGCGCTTCCGCCAAGCCCGGACAGTTCGTGATGGTATGGGAGCCGGGTTACGACGAGTTCCCGATGAGCCTCTCCAACTACGACGCCAAGGGAGTCTCGTCGGTGACGGTCAAGCCCTGGGGACCGGGGAGCGGCGAGCTGGTCGGCGCCAGGCGTGGGGACTTGATCGGGGTAAGGGGACCCTATGGCCATCCCTATACGGTCGAGAAGTGCAACGCGTTGCTGGTGGGAGGCGGGACGGGCCTCGCCCCGCTACTTCCTTTGGCGAGGGCGCTGACAAAGGCAGGGAGCAAGGTTTCCGTCATCATCGGCGGAAGGTCCAAGCCCGACATACTCTTCGAGAAGCGGTTCAAGCGGATAGTGAAGAGGAAGAACCTCTACGTCACGACGGACGATGGTACCTACGGCCGACCCGGATTCCCGACCGACCTCGCGGAGGAGCTCATACGCGAAGGAAAGGTCGACCGCGTCTATACGTGCGGCCCCGAGGTGATGATGCGCAAGCTGTACGACATAGCCACGAAGGCAGGCATCGAGTATGAAGCGAGCCTGGAGAGGAGCATGAAGTGCGGGATGGGCATATGCGGGAGCTGCACGGTAGGCAAGAAGCTGCTCTGCCGAGACGGGGCGATATTGCGCGGGGAGGACCTCAAGGACTCGCTAGGGGAGTTCGGGCTGCTGCAGCGTGACGCCTCCGGGCGATACATCAAGGTCTAGGACTCTTCTTCATCTACCTCGAAACCTTTTTACGAGCTCACGGCCTCATACGGACGACCTCAGCTTGAGCATGCCATTCAAGAAGATAGTCGACCTCGCAGTTCCCATGACGAACATGAACACGCCGGTGTATCCCGGATACCCCCAGCCCCTGAGGACGACCTTCTCAACCATCCGAGATAACGGGTACGCGTCGTACGTCTGGTCTTTTGTGGAGCACGTGTCGACCCACGTGGACGCGCCCTTCCACATGGTCGCGCGTGGCACCACGGTCGACAAGATGCCGCTCTCGCGCTACATAGGGCACGGCGTCGTCCTAGACTTTTCCAAGAAGCCCAAGAGGTTCCAGATCGGCAAGAAGGATGTTGAGAAGGCGATCAAGGCCGCCGGACACGCAGGCGAGGTCGGCAAGGGATGGATTGTGCTGTTCCACCTCAACTACACGTCGAAGAACACGACGCCCGACTGGATGGAGCATCCGGACATCACGAAAGAAGCGGCGGAGTACCTCATCGGTCTGGGGATCGAGGCCGTCGGAGTGGACGCCCCAGGGCCAGACCATCCTCCGTTCGATGCCCACAAGACGCTCCTTCCCAAGAACGTAGTGATATTCGAGAACCTCGCCAACCTGGACAAGCTACTTGGGAAAGATTTCCTGTTCGTCGGGACCCCGATAGCCCTAGCGGGCGGTACGGCAGGGATCACGCGGCCCGTTGCCTTGGTAATGTAGGACCCCGTACCTTTCTTCTACTCTGGCGGGATTGCCTTCAGAGCAAGCCCCATGTCCATGCCCTGTCTCTTGTGGTATGCTGCGCTGACGAAGTAGATCAGGAAGCCGCCGACGAGCAGGGAACCAACCAGTACTTCGCTGAACTCGTTTGCCACGCCTATCGCGGGGTTGGAGAGGGCGAGGTAACCCACGTAGCCGAATCCGATGGCCGTCAGCGCACCTATCAGAGAGATCACCGGCAGGCCTCCCAGCTTCTTTGCCATCCATCCGCTGGCGTTCGCGAAGAGGTCCTTCCTTACGAAGGGGAAGACCATCAGCGCTAGCCCTGGGACTATGTAGGATATGCCCCAGATGATCGTGCCCATCGTGAAGTAGGTAGCATATCCGAGAACCTCGAAGAGGTACGAAAGGATGACTCCGATGATTGCTGCCACGATTACTGCGAGGTACGGCGTGTGGAACCTGTCGCTCACGTTCGCGAAGGCGGACGGGATCACTCTGTCGAAGGACCACGCGAACAGATACTTTGTAACGATCCAGAAGTATGCGAAGACAGGCCCCAGCGAACCTATAATGTAGACGAAGAACATCACGGTGATCATCGTGTTATTGGGGTAGGCGGCGACAGCCAAGAACAGGGGCTGCGTAGGCTGGAAGGGAAGCGGGAAGCTCGTGGTGCCGGGCACAGACCCGCCGGAAATCCATCCGTAACCCACCTGGGTGATCCAGTTGAACCCCAGCGTGTTCACGGTCAGTTGGGAGGTGACCGCCCAGTAGACTATGCCGAGTATCAGGGACAGAAAGAGAGCTATCGGGAGCGACCTTCGGACGTTCTTGATCTCACCCGCGAAGGCGTTGGAGTAGTTGCCGCCGAAGAGGAAAAGAAACGCGAAGGGAAGCGCAAGGAGTATCCCGGAGGACCCTACACTGAAACCGGGGAACGAAGTCGTAGAGACCGCATTGCTCTGCAACGCTGCGTAGGAGTACGAGGGGCTGAGCGTGGTCATCAGCGCGTCCCAGTTGTGGACGAATGTGGCGTTGCTCGTGGTTCCCAGTATGTACCACATTAAGATCATCCCGGCGATTGCGAATATCCAGGTCACGTAGAGGAATCCCTTGATGAACTTGGAGCCGAATATCGCGAAGGCAGCCACCATTATGGTGAAGAGGACGGAGAGCTCGAAGGTACCCGTCGCACCTCCGAAGAAGTTTCCGAGGTTGGTCAGTGAGGTGGAATTCGAAATCAGGCCGTAGGTCGAGAAGACCGATGAGAACGCGAACGAAAGAGGCCCAACCCCGGCCCCGATGTACGCCGTCAGGAAGACTACCATGACGTAGATGAGCGACCACGTGAACCCGATGGATGGGTGGAAGACGCGACCGATCCAGACATAGTCGTTGCCGGTCCTGGGCATCATCACCCCGATTATCCAGTAAGTCAACATCAGGACGATGAACGGGACCGCGGCGACGAGGAGCGAGACGGTCAGGTTCGCTCCCAGGGTGTTTCCATAGAACCATGGAAACTGCGTGATCGTAAAGACCAACGCAAAGACAAAGACAGACGCCAGGAGGAGTGTATCTAGTGCACCGAATTCCCTTACGAGTCCAGTTGCATCTCTTGCAAAAACCTTCGCCGGATTCTGCAAATTCGCATCAAACTCACAGCGGCGCGATATATGAAGGTATTGCCGCATATTGACCATCGATTCAATAGGGTTGTAGCAGGAGACCTTCCAACTGTCCGGTCTTTCAACTATGAAGTGAACACTTCGGGCCGGTCGGTTTCTGCGCCCGCGCATTTTATTATGACCGAGTCGCCAACTCAACGCGTGAGCCAAAAGTCGGTAGGGCGCAGCGGGGCGGTGGCGTCGGCTCACCCGCTAGCCTCGTCTGCGGGCGTTAAGGTGATGAAGGCCGGCGGAAATGCAATCGACGCGGCCGTCGCCACCAGCCTGGTCCTCGGAGTCGTCGCTCCAGCCTTCTCCGGAGTGGGAGGGGGAGGCTTCCTGATGGTCCGCCTGAAGGACCAAGATACGCTCTACATCGACTACCGGGAGAAGGCGCCCAGAAAGGCGAAACCCGACATGTTCGAACTCGACGCGGAAGACCGCCCGAAAGACTTCGCCAACTCGATGGGCTACCGAGCGATCGCTGTCCCGGGAACCATTGCGGGCCTCACCTACGCCCTCGAGAACTACGGCAGCATGAGCTTCCGTGATGTTGCTTCGCACGCCATCTCCTTCGCCCGCAGGGGGTTCACGGTAAGCCCGTACATGGGGGCGATAATGTCGAGCAACGTCGACAACACCGTCCAGAAGTTCAGGCGGTTCGGCGAAACGGGAAGAGAATGGTTGAAGGACGGCCGTCCCTACAGGAAGGGCGAGTCCAAGGTCAGCGAGAACTTTGCGAGGACGCTCGAGCTGGTGATAAAGGACGGCAAGGAAGCCTTCTATCGCGGAGACGTGGCACAGGCCATCGCGAGGAACATGTCCGCCAACGGTGGTCTAGTCGACGAGAAGGACCTCTCCGCGTACTCCGTGGAGGTGAGAAAGCCGGTAAAGGGCACTTACAGAGGGTTCGAAGTGCACGCCATGCCTCCCCCGAGCATGGGAGGGGTCGCGATAATCCAGCTGTTGAACATTTTCGAAGACATGGACGTGAGCGGAATGGGCCTAAACTCTGCCGACACGATCGCGGCCATGGCCAAGGCCCTTGGAATAGTCTGGCCGGAACTCAGGAAAAAAGTGGGTGACCCGGGTTTTGTCAAAGTGGACACGCACCGGCTGGCCTCCAAGGAGTACGCGGCCGGCCTCTGGTTCGGGAGGGGGGAGAGGGGTGCGGAGGGAGACCGGACCGGCAGGAATTGGACGACCCACCTGAGCGTGGTGGACAAAGAGAGGAACGTCGCGGCGGTCACTGAGTCGCTCGAGTGCTACTTCGGCTCCGGGGTCATAGTTCCGGGGACTGGTTTCGTTCTGAATGACACGATGCACGATTTCGACACCGGCGCGGGAGGCCCCAATTCGATCGCCCCCGGGAAGAGGCCGGTCAGCAACATGACCCCGACCCTGGTCCTCAAGGACGGGGAGCCCTATCTCGTGGCCGGCAGCGCCGCCGGGCCCAGAATAGTCACGGCGACACTCCAGACGATCCTCAACGTCGTCGACCACTCGCTGGACATCCAAGCGGCGGTCGACGCCCCACGGTTCCACTACCAGGGCTACGGACCCCTGAGGGTGGAGAGCAGGATTACGTCAGCAGTCAGAAGGAGTCTCAAGAGCATGGGCTTCGAGTCTGAGGTCCCAAACTATCTCCAGCTCAAGCCCGGCTATGATGTCTACTTCGGGGGAGTGAATGCGGTCCTCGTCGGAGCGAAGGGAGAGCTCAGGGCCGGCGCCGACACGCGAAGGCAGGGCTCCGCAGTGGCGTATTGAGAACCGTTATTATTTCGGCCGCACGAAACCGGACGGCGTGGACAAGGCAGAGAAGGTCATAGAGAGACTGAACCGTGTGATCGCGGCCCCTAGCCGCGTAATGTTCTACCCGCTGATAGTGAAGGAGGCACACGGCTGCACTGTAACCGACATCAACGGGAAGGATTACATCGATTTCAACGCCGGCTGGACCGTTGCTGGCGTCGGGTTCTCCAACGCTGAGGTGGTCGAGGCGGTGAGGCAGGAGGTGGCGCTCTCCGCCGGCCTCCCAGGAGGTACCTTCCCCAGCGAGACTACGGTCCGTTTCGCCGAGAAGCTCGTTTCTATGACCCCGGGTGGGTTCGACAAGAAGGTCTGGCTTGGCCATTCCGGGACGGACGCCTGCGCTGCGGCGTACAAGCTGTTCCCGGTTGCGACGAAGCGTGAGAGGTCGGTGACCTTCTTCGGCGGGATGCACGGGGTCGATCTGGCCGGCCTCGCCATGAGCGGAGTAATGTCAACCGCGAGGTACCGCGTCCCCAGCCTGGTCTCAAAGGTCCCGTACGCATACTGCTACAGGTGCCCCTATGGCCTCGAGTACCCCAGCTGCGGGGTCTACTGTGCCAGCGACTTCATCGAGGAACAGTTGTTCAAGCACGTCTGTCCGCCCGAGGACACGGCGTTCATGATGGTGGAGGCGATGCAGAGCGATTCCGGGGACGTGATACCCCCGAAGGAATACCTGCCGAAGCTCAGGAAGACCGCGGACAGGTTCGGCATAGCGCTCGTGGCCGACGAAGTGAAGATAGGGTTCGGCAGGACAGGGAAGATGTTCGGAGTGGAGCACACGGGAGTGGTCCCCGACGCCATGGCTCTCGGCAAGTCGATTGCGTCCGGGATACCTGTGGGGGCCCTCGTGGCGAGGCAGGAGCTTTTCCCCCAGGGGTTCGCATACTCCACCCTGGTCGGCAACGCCATAGGGACGGCCGCGGGGATGGCCACCATCAACATCATCGAGCGAGACCGTCTCCACGAGAGGGCGGCGAGGCTGGGAAGGCTGTTCAAGAAGCGCCTCGAGGAGATGAAGAATGACCACCATCTCATCGGCGATGTGAGGGGGGAGGGGCTGCTGTTAGGGGTAGAGTTCGTAAAAGACAGGAAGAAGAAGACCCCTGCCCGTCTCGAGACCGCCAAGATAGTGTATCGTGCCTGGGAGCTCGGCCTGCTGACCGTCTATGTAGGCGACGACGGGAACGTGATGGAGCTCACACCGCCGCTGGTCATCACCCAGGAGGAGCTGGACGCGGGGGTTGAGATACTGGACCGCGCCATCGGCGACGTCGAGAAGGGAAGGGTCTCGGACTCGGTTGTCCGAGGCTACACCGGGATGCAATGATCTACCAGGGCTTGTAGACGCGCCTGGCGTTCTCCGCCAGGATCATCTTTGCGGCCAGGTGGGCCTCCTCCTCGTCGTAGACGCCCGTCCTCACGAACTCCGAGAGCGACTCCTCCAGGACCTGCCTGCCTATCTTCGCCCCTGCCCAGTGGATCTCAGGGATGACCACTCCGTCGGAACCGAACACCACCCTCGCCGGCGGGGCCATGTCGAGAATCTGCGTGGTCTTCTCGATCGCCCCTGGGACGCTCGCGAACGGTATCATCTCCGAGAGGTCGACGTAGACGTTCTTCAGCGCGTTGGCGTAGAAGGCCGACTCCTGTGAGAAGGGGTAGCCTCCGTGTATGAGGAATATCTTGGTCTTCCACGTCTCGGGGTCCTTTAGCAGCCCGTACAGCTGCATCGGGTTGGACTTGTCGAAGACCACGTCGATGTCGCCCATCCCCGTGTGGATGTGGAAAGTCGTGCCGAGTTCCGCGCACTTCGCTATCACCCTTCTGACGTACCAGTCCCGGATGTGCTTCACGTCGCGCGCCCGCGTGGCCTTCGATTTCCTGTAGTCTTCGAACACCTGCTGGTCAGTGGGACGCCCTATGTGGAGCCCACTCCTGTACGCTATGACGGTCTTGAATGCTATCGCCTCCTCCTTCTTCGCCGCGTCCTCGATGGACTGGTCGAACCTAGCGACGAAGTCGTTGAAGTCCTTCGATTCGTCTACCGCCTTCTGGAACCTCGGCTCGATCCTGGCGACACGCCTTATCGGAAGCGAGACCTTGTCCTCAAACTCCTGGAAGTCGACATTCGCGAGCCCGCTCCCAACCGAGACCTCTGAATATCCGTCATCTACAAAGAGTCCCTCGACCCTCGCGTCCAGAAAGAGCTCTTCACTATAGAGCCAGTAATCTGCCTTGGCCCTCTTGTTCCTCGCCTCGATCACCTCTGCCAGACGCGGCTGGCACTTCAAGAACTTGGCCATCAGATGGAGGATCTGCCTGCCCATCGGCGTGAACTCCGCTTGGACACGGTTCTCCGGGTCCTTCTCCTGCTCTGAAGAGAGCCCTCCCATGTTCATGAGGCCGATGAAGAGCTCCTTCGTGATCTCGGTCGTCCCGTCGGTCCAAGGATGGCAATGGTGGTCAATGATCGGGTATGAGGAAAAGTCGAGCTTCATTGCTTCAACCAATATTCTTTGGCGGACTAATATGTTTTATCGGATATTTACGGGGCCTCAGAACAGGTCGAGCAGGTTGTCGACCTCATACTGCGTCACCTTGTCTCCGACCTGTGCCACCTCCTGCTCCTTGTTGATGATGTACTGCTCCAGCATATAGTCCCCCATGGCCTCCCTGATGCAGTCGTCACCCTCGAGCTCCGAGAGCGCCTCCGTCAGCGACCTCGGCATCAGCCTGAGGCCATTCTTCCTCATCTCGCGCAGCGTCATGGAAGAGATGTCTACGGTGAGCGGTGCCCCGGGGTCCGTCTTCCTCTTTATGCCGTCGAGACCGCACGCAAGTATGGAACCGAGCGCGAGATACGGGTTCATCGCCCCGTCGGGGAACCTGCACTCTATCCGCGTCGACGCTCCCCTCTCATCGGGTATCCTCACGGCAGCGCCCCTCGCACCCGCGCCGTAAACTGCAGCGTCGGCGTTCCACTTACCAGGCATTATGCGCTTGTAGGAGTTAGGCATCGGGGCAGCGATCGCGGACAGGGCTGGAAGGTGGTCGAGTATCCCGCCGATGAAGTGGTAAGCGAGCGGGCTCAGGCCCATCTTTTCGTCCCTCTCGTCGGCGAAGAGGTTCTTCCCCGCCCGGTTCCAGAGGCTCATATGGAGGTGCATCCCGTTCCCCCACCAGTCGTTCCCTATCTTCGGCATGAAGGAGGCGATGTAGCCGTGCTTCCTCGCTACCGCCCTCGTCGCGTCCTTGAAGTAGACGATGTCGTCCGCCGGCTTCATCCCTGCATGGTGCCTGACGTCAAACTCCATCTGCCCGCGCCCTCCCTCCACGTGGCCCTTGATGGTTTCGACATCGACCGAGTGAAGCGCGGCGACGAGGTCGGTGATGAAGTGGTGGTACACGTTGAAAGCCTGCTGGCTGTGGGTGATGTAGTTGTCCAGCCTGACCACCGTGCCTTCCTCGCGATTGACTAGGTGGAACTCCCCCTCGAAGCCAACCTCGAACCTGTAGCCCTTCTCCGAGGCGCGGTCGAGCACCCTCCTGTAGAAGCTCCTGGCGCATAGTTTTGAGACGCTCCCGTCCTTCTCGCGGACGTCACCCATGAAGCGCCCGACACCCTCGAGGTAGCTGGGAACCACGAAGGTCTCAGGGTCAGCGACGATCGCGACGTCTCCCTGGGAGATGTCGATCGAGGCGCCCCGTACCAGCTGGTCTGTGTGGCTCAACCCGAAGTTCGCCCGCCCCGTCTTTACCCCTATGTCGAGTACATTGTCGAGCTCCGCAACAGTGGTCGGCTTCATCCGGGCCATGCCCGTAAAATCGACGTAGCTGACGCCGAGCATGCTCAGGTTGTGCTCCTTGATCGCCTTCCTTATCTCGGAACGTTGCAACTGCCGTTAATTTGGCCCGATGCGCTTTTAGGGTTTCCGGCCGGACGTGAATCTACTTCTTGAAGTCTATGAGGAACTTGGCCAGCGCGATGAAATTGGGGTTGCTGTCGCCCTTGGTAAAGCGTACGGTCGAGTCCCTCCCGTTCACCGTCACCCTCTTCTCGCTCTGGAAGCTCGTCTCCGTGTAGAACACGACGGCGTAGTGGATGCGACCCTTGAGGTTCTCCGACACGAGCTCCGGAGTGGCCATGAACTCCCCGGTGAGGAACGCAACCCCGTCCACCCAGTTCACCGTCGCAGTTCCTCCCTGCTTCTGGGCCTCGACCTGAGAGCTGACCCACTGCAGGAAGTCCTGAATCTCGAGCCTCCTTACTTCGTGAACTATGATCTTCTGGTACGGCAGGTATTCTATCTCTACCATTGCTTGAATCGCTGGCACCGCTCGCACGGTTCGGAATTAAGGTTATCCGGGGCGTCTTTTCTACAGCTTCGCTCCGCAGCCGCTGCAGAACTTGGCCCCCGGCGCGTTCTCGGTCCCGCACGCCGCGCACTTCACTGGCCCCAAGGGGGCTCCGCAGTTGTTACAGAACTTCCCACCTCCTGAGGGCTGGCCGCACTTTGGACAGATTGCCGTCGCGGCCTGCTGGGCCGGAGGCGCCACTGCAGCCTTGGCAGCCGCGGCGTCCGTCGCGCAGAGGGACACGTCTGCCTTCCAGTCGTTGTCACACACATACTTGTGGCACTTGGGACACTGGTGGAAGTGGGCCGTCGCTTCTGTCGTCGCCTTCTGGAGCGCGGCGTCGTGCTCCTTGGTCCATTGTGGCGTCTGATATGCCTGTCCCCCGAACGCGCCTGCGAGCGACGCCTTGTTTGAGAACATCCCGCCAAACTGCGCTACCTTGTTGAATACCGCCTTCTCCCTCGCGTCCTGTGAGGCCACGAATGCCGACTGGTACGGGGCGCCGCAGATAGCACACTTGAAGACGAACTGGAAACCCTGTTCGGTGCTCTTGTCGTCGAAGTTGATCGGGGAGGACTGCATCGGGATAAAGCGTGTCCGGCGCCGATAATAAGTATTGGGCGCGCGTCGCCATGGTCAAACTTGATCGCGATGCGCTAAGACTATATACCGGTCTGCGGGCGATTAAAACAATTAGGTGTAACTTGGTTGCCAACCCACGGAAGTCTCACTAAGGCCGGAAAAGTCCGCGGCCAAACCCCAAAAATTGAGGGAAAACCGCACAAGGGCAAGATTCCGAAGGTCCGCAACAAGATGACCTACGTCAAGAGATTCACTCTCAAGAGAAAGCCCGGGCAGAATTGGCAGCGGGTCTGAAGCAAGCTCTTTCTATTCCTGAACAGCAAGCAATTCAAGAGATAGCGGAGCTCATACTCGACGGAAGGCTGAACGAACGCGCTCAGCTTGAAAAGACGAAGAAGACCATGTCTGTGAAGTATCATCTAGGTATATTCATCTCGAACTCCTCCGTCCTGATGGCCCTCCCAGAGGACAAGAGGGAGCGCTTTGGCGAACTCTTGCGCATACACCCGAGGCGCAGCGCCTCAGGGATAATCATCGTCACGGTCTTCTCCGCGCCCTTTACCTGCCCTCACGGCACCTGCACTTTCTGCCCCGGCGGCCCCCGCATAGGCACGCCTCAGAGCTACATGCCGGACGGACCGAGCCAGCGCATCGCCAAAGGGCTCGATTACGACCCGTACCTCCAGGCGCGCAGGTCCCTGAGGAAGTACTACGAAAAGGGCCACAGCACCTCGAAAGCCGAGACGATAATCGAAGGCGGCACGTTCATCGCGCTACCGATGGAGTATCAGCTGCCCTTTGTGACGAACGTCTACGACGGGCTCAACGGGTTCAAGTCCCCTACGCTCGAAGCGGCGCAGGCCGCCAACGAGACCGCTGCCAGCAGGTGCGTGGGCCTGACGATAGAGTCGAAGCCAGACTGGTGCGAGCCTGAGCACATCGACCAGATGCTGACCTACGGGGTGACCCGTCTCGAGATCGGAGTGCAGAGCCTCCACGACGCCCCGCTCAAGGAGAGCAACCGCGGGCACTCGGCCGAAGACTCGGCCCGGGCTTTCCAGGTCGCGAGGGATGCGGGGCTCAAGATATGCGCCCACATGATGCCGGGGCTCCCCGGGTCCAACCCTGAATGGGACCTGGAGGACCTTGAACGCCTCTTCGGCGACGAATCGTTCCGGCCTGACATGATGAAGCTCTACCCCACGCTCGTCGTCCGCGACACGGTGCTATCCCGGCTGTATAGTGCAGGGTTGTACAAGCCCTACGACCTCGAGTCCGTCGTAGAGCTCCTCTCCGAGATGAAAAGGTACGTCCCCCGCTGGCATCGGATAATGAGGATCATGCGCGAGATCCCAGAGAAGGACATAGTGGCGGGCGCGAACGCGGGAAACCTGCGCGAGCTGGTGCTGAGGAGGGTGGCCGAGAAGGGGTTCAAGTGCAAGTGCATCAGGTGCAGGGAGGTAGCGCTCGAATCTCCTGAAGACCTCGCTGGTGGGGAGCTGATAATGACCAAGGAAGAGTACGGCGCCTCGGGGGGAAGAGAGGTCTTCGCTTCGTTCGAATACGAAGGTACAGAAAGGGTCGCCGGGTTCGTCAGGATGAGGCAGCCTTCGGAGAAGGCCCACAGAAAGGAGATGGACGGTTCCTGCGTCGTCAGGGAGCTCAAGGTCTACGGTACCGTGGTCCCGGTCGACTCGAAGAACGAGTCGGCCTGGCAGCACAGGGGGCTGGGGGCAGCACTCCTCAAGGAAATGGAGCGCGAGGCGAAGGAGAGGTTCGGCGCCAGGCGGATGCTCGTCACCAGCGCAGTCGGGACGCGGGAATACTACAAGAAGTTCGGCTACGAGCGGCTGGGTCCGTACGTGGCGAAGGCGCTCAGTTAAAACCCGGTCAGGGGATGACGCCGTCCGTGCAGCGGATAAAGAACTGCCTCTTCGCCGAAGACGTGCTCTACGACACCGAGAGGAACGTCTGGGCCCGCTTCGAGGGCGGCAGTGCTGTCCTGGGTGTCAACACGGTCCTGGCATGGCTCAGCGGTCCGCTCACTTCTGTGTCGTTCAAGGACGTCGGTACGATCGTGGAGAAGGGCAAGAGCTTGGGCTCGACGGAAGGTCCCCGGCACTTCGACACGGTCAGGTCTCCGCTTACGGGCATGATAACGGAGGTCAACGAGGCGCTGAGGGACGACCCCAAACTGCTCAACCGGGACCCCTATGGGAGGGGCTGGTTCGTCAAGCTCGAGCCCCTCGTGATCGGGGAGGAAAAGGCACTGCTTCCGATAGCGGCGGCAAGCGCGACACTGGGAGCGAAGATAGAGGAGTTCAAAGTAAGATGCTTCGCAGCTTTCCCGGACTACGAGATGTTCGAGATAGGCTCGGAGTGTGCCGGGGTGCTCGTCAAGCTCGACGACCTGATCTCACACTCCCCCGAGGGCACAGTGGTCCATCTGGTCTCGGACGACATCACGGCAGAGATAGAGCTCATAGCGTGGAGCGACAGGACGCGAAATGAGATACTCGAGACGCGCCGCGAAGGCAACCTGTTCCACTTTATCATAAAGAAGACCCGCTAGGAGAGGAATCGCTCGGGCTCGCCTACTCAAGTGCCTGATATTGGGAGCAGTTCGAGGAACTGGGCGTTCGCTTCGTCACTCGCCGGATGCTCCCTGTGGGGGCTGTCCGCGGTCGCGTCGCAGTTCGTCTTCAACACATACTCGCTCCCTCCGCTGGGCCTCGTCGCAATCAGGATGCCCGTTGCGGGGCTCATACTGTTTGCCATTTTCAGGTCCGCCCGGCCGAGGGCCCGACTGGGAGCGTTCCTCGCTTTCTCTGTGGCCGGTCTGTGGCTTGTCCAGTACACATACCTCCTGACCATCGCGTCGTCCAACGCGGCGACAGCGACGCTCTTTCAGTTCGTCTCCCTCCCGATGATAGCGGCGTTCGAGATACTCGCCAGGAGGACGCGAGCCACCGCGGTGGGGATTGCGGCGGTGGCGCTTGCCACGCTGGGCACGGCCGAGCTGGCGGCGGGCGCTTCAAACGGGACGCTTGCCCTGATAATCAGCCCGTTGGCGCTCGTGGCTGGACTCGTCTCGGCCGTGGCGGCCGCATATTACACGATAGCCTCGAAATCGCTTCTCAAGGTCTATGGCTCCATGAGGGTGGCGACATGGGGCTTCCTGTTCGGCAGTCTCTTTGCGTTGCCGGCGGGCTACCTTCCTCTTTCGAGGTATTCCGTCCCACCGGCCGCTGGGGGAACGGGCGAGCTCATCCTTCTGCTCGCCTTCATCCTAGTATTCGGAACAATCACGTCCTTCCTGCTCTACTTCAAGGGTCTTGAGAGGATCAGCCCGACGGAGGCGGGTATATCGGCGGCCATGGAGCCGATTACTGCGGCGATAGTGTCATTCTTCGTCCTGCACGTAGTTCTGACGCCCTTCCAGTATCTGGGAGGCATCCTGATCATCGGCGCGGTCGCCATCATAATCGTCCGGGGTAGGCTGGCCTTCTGACGGGCGCGGTCAAATCCTGGTGCCTCCAAACTCTTAAGAACTGACATTGCTACCGAGAAAGTCGGGAATTTTTGCAGTTCTGCCCTTCTTGCGGCAAGAGTGTCGAGCCGGGTTCCACGTTCTGTCCCTCCTGTGGTTACAACCTTTCCCAGGGGTCATCGCAGGCAAAGGCACCGGCCCCCGCTCCCGCTGTGTCCCAGGCCCCGCCAGAACCGCCAAAGCCTGAAGTCCCGCTTACCGAAGCGCAGGTCGCCGCGGGAGAACGAGGGCTGACGTCGGCCGTCTTGAATTTCCTGTTTTGGGGAGTAGGTTACTACCAGGCCGGCATAAAACGGCCATTCTCTAGGCCTTGGCTCATCTGGCCGGCCATTTACATCGTATACGTTTTCGTCAGCGAACTGATCCTCTTCAACCTCCACTCTGCTCCGTCGATAGGCACGGTGACCGTGCCTATCGGTAACTCCAGCGCTGTCACGTCCACGAGCGGGTTCAACCCGTTCCCGGGGCTCGCCGACAGGGAGATCGAGTTCCTCGTCTTGCTGGTCATCGGCATAGTGATCGGCCTCTTCCTCGCAAGAGACGCCTATCGAAGACAGGCTGCTTCGTCCTCCGACCCAGCAGCGGTGCCCGGGATCGGTGCGGCAATAGGAAGCGTCGTCCAGAGGATGACGAAGCAGGTGAACGCGCAGGGCGTCGAGCGTGACCCTTCTATCGCTTTCACGCTGGTCGGTGGAGTCTTCCTCATCCTCGGCTCTCTCTATCTCATGGGGCTGGACTGGTTGTCGGCTGAGACGTTCGACATCGGAGGAATAAAGGAACTGGAGGGTGCGGTGCTGGGTGCGATTGTAATCTATCTGGCGATAGCGGCCACGTCCCGGCCAAACTGGCGCCAACCTGCCGGCATCTTCATCATAGCCATCGCCCTGGTGGAACTGACAATGTCTTCAGAGTACGTATCGGAGCTGGGGTTCGGACTTACAATAATCGGCGGCGCGCTCGTCCTTGCGTCGAGCCTGAAATCGGGAGAAACTGAAAATCGGTGACCCCCGCCGCGAAGTCGCGGCGAGGAACTGCCGTTGGAGAGTAGAAGGGAGGTTCCTACTTCTCTATGGGCGTGCCCACAGAGTTCCCCCATTCTGTCCAGGACCCATCATAGTTCCGGACGTTCGGATAGCCTAGCAGGTAGGTCAGAACGAACCAGCTGTGGGACGACCTTTCGCCGATCCTGCAGTAGGTGATGACCTCCTTGTCCGAAGTCACACCTTTTGGTGCGTACAGGGCGGTGATCTCCTCTCGGGTCTTGAAGGTGCCGTCCGCGTCGTTGACGGTCTGCGCCCAGGGGATGTTCTTCGCTCCGGGGATGTGGCCGCCTCTCTGGGCGTGCTCCGTCGGGTACTCCGGCGGCGCGAGTATCTCACCGCTGAACTCCTTGGGGCCCCTCACATCCACAAGGACCTTGTCGCCCTTGCCGAGAGACTTGCTCACCTCGTCCTTGTAGGCCCTCAGCTTCTGGTTGGCGCTGGACGCCTTGAAGTCGGTCTTGGGGTACGTCGGCACGTCCTTCGTGACCGGCTTGTCCTCCAAGAGCCACTTCTTCCTGCCGCCGTTGAGGATCTTTACATTCTGGACGCCGTAGTACTTGAAGACCCAGAAAGCGAAGGTAGCGAACCAGTTGTTGAAGTCACCATAGAGTATCACCCACGTGTCTTTCGTGATGCCGGCGTTGCTGAACAGCGACTCGAGCTGCTCTTTAGATAACAGGTCTCTTCGCAAAGGGTCGTTGATGTCCTTCTTCCAGTCGAACAGGACCGCGCCGGGGATGTGCCCGACTGCATAATTCGCCGCGGGGTCGTAATCGACCTCGGCGATTCTAACGTTGGCGTCTTTGTGGTGCTGAAGCACCCAGTTAGTGTCTACGAGGACTTCGGGATGAGCGTACTGTTGAGTGGTACTCATAAAATCAACTCGGAATTATTCTCTATATCAATGATTTTGCTCATATTATTCTGCCGAGAATATGAATGACGGTAGGAGAACCCGCTCGTCAGCGCCCCGCGAACAAGCCAAGGTTTTATTTCCAGAGCGCTGGACGGTCAGTGTTTATGGGAGACATGGGCGGTTACCGCGGGCCGTCGCTCGGCGTCCTGCAGGAAGCCGGAGTCCAGGTAGGCGACGTGGTCGAGCTGGACGTGGGGGGCGAGCTCGTCAAGGGCACGGTCGTGCCCCGCTACCAGTACAACGACGACTCCCATCTTGTGATCAAGCTGAAGAGCGGCTACAACGTCGGCATCAGCGTCTCGAGGATATCGTCTGTCAAGAGGGTCTCGGCGGGCGAGAGGCCGGCCTTCGTGTCCCAGGCCCCCAAGCCTCGGTCGGACCTCCCCGAAGTCGCCATCCTCGGGACGGGCGGGACCATCGCAAGCAGGGTAGATTACCGGACGGGCGCTGTCCATCCGGCCATATCCTCCGAGGACCTCTATTCTCTGATGCCCGAGCTGTCTGATATCGCGGTCGTAAAACCGGAGATCGTGCTCACCGTCTATAGCGAGAACCTCGAGCCCGGTGACTGGCAGAAGATAGCCGAGAAGGTATCCGAGGCTGTCTCGCGCGGCGTGCGCGGAGTCGTGGTCACGACAGGCACCGACACGATGGGCTATACCGCCGCGGCCCTGAGCTTCGCGCTCCGCGGTATACCCGTCCCCGTCTTCGTCGTGGGGTCGCAGAGGTCCTCTGACAGACCATCATCGGACGCCTACCTCAACCTGATCGGAGCGGTCTCGATGGCAGTCTCTGCCGACCTCTCCGGTGTCTACCTCTCGATGCACGCTGACACCAGCGACGACCGGCTTGCGGTCCACCGCGGGACAAGGGTCAGGAAGAACCACACCAGCGCCCGCGATGCATTCCAGTCGATCGGCGTGGACCCTGTCGCCTTTTGGACGAGGAGTGGCATTGAGTCGATAGCCACCGATGCTCCGAAGCGCGGCAAGGGGGGTTTCGTGGCCGAGCCGAGGTTCGAGCAGGACGTCGCGCTCGTCAAGTTCTACCCTTCAATGTCGACCGCCTCGCTTGAGGCGATGGCCCAGAAGGGCCTGAAGGGTCTCATCATCGAGGGAAGCGGGCTGGGGCACCTGAACCGTAAGAACATCCCGACGATAAAGCGCCTCATGGACTCCGGCGGCGTGGTCTGCATGACGACCCAGTGTATTTGGGGGAGGGTTGACATGAACGTCTACGACACGGGCAGGGACCTACTTTCCGCCGGAGTAATCCCGCTGGAAGACATGCTAGCCGAGACCGCCCTGACGAAGCTGATGTGGGTCCTCGCCAATTCGCGTTCGCCAGACGAAGCCAAGGAGCTCATGCTCAAGAACCTCGTCGGAGAGACGACCGAGCGCTCGCAGCAGAGCCGGGCGTCATGAGCCTCCCGTTCGACCCGGTGGAGTGCCAGGTCAAGGTCGGGATAGAGGTCCACCAGCAGCTGGCCGCCCCGACCAAGCTCTTCTGTCCGTGCCCGACGCTGAAGTCGGACGAGCTGCCTCTCTGCTTCGAGCGGAGGTTGAGGCCGAGCCAGAGCGAACTCGGGAGGATAGACCCTGCGGCTGTGTTCGAGTACAACAAGGGGAAAGCCAACCAGTACCGCCTGAACCCGGAGTCCGCTTGCCTCGTCGACGCGGACGAGGAGCCTCCGCACCCCATGAGCTCCATAGCGCTCCAGACGACCCTGATCATAGCGAGGATGATGAAAGCGCAGGTGATCGACGAGGTCCACGTGATGAGGAAGATAGTCATCGACGGCTCCAACACCGCGGGCTTCCAGAGGACTTCTGTGGTCGGCCTCGGCGGCGCGCTTAGTTTCGACGGCAAGTCTGTCGGAGTCCAGAGCATAACGGTCGAAGAGGACTCCGCACGGGTACTCGGCGAGGACGAGACCTACCGACGCTTCGCCCTGGACAGGCTCGGCGTACCTCTGGTCGAGATCGCCCTCGACCCGATGACCGGGAACCCACAGGATGTGGAGGGCGCCGCGCTCCAGCTGGGCAGGGTGATGAGGTCGACGGGGAGGGTGGCCCGAGGGCTGGGTACAATCAGGCAGGACCTCAACGTCTCCGTGATGGGCGGGGGCGTGGTGGAGGTGAAGGGCGTGCAGAAGCTCAACCTCGTGGCCAAGGTGGTGCGCTACGAGGCGACCAGACAGATGGGCATGCTCAAGATATCCGAAGAGATACGTAAGCGCGGGGTAAACGAGGTCGTTTGCAAGACACTAGACATCACGAAGGTGTTCTCGTCCCCCTCGTCGGTGATAATCAAGAAGATAGTCGAGGGAGGCGGCCGGGTGATTTGCGTCTCCGCAGACGGTGTCGCCGGCCTGCTGGGTTTCGAGCCATATCCGGGCATCAGGCTCGGCAAGGAGCTGGCGGAGATCGCGAGGACGAACTCGCTGGGAGGCGTCATCCACTCTGACGAGTTCAGGAAGCAGAAGGTCACCGAGGCTGAGGAGGCGGAGTTACGCGCGTTGATGTCCGTGAGCAAGGATGCCGCCCTCGTACTCATCGCGGGGCCGGAGAGCCGCATCAGCGTCGTCGGGGTGCTCGTGACCGAGAGGCTGAAAGCCGCTACGGCGGGCGTCCCAAGAGAGACGCGGGCGGCTACCGACGACGGCGAGACGAAGTACATGAGGCCCCGCCCGGGCGCCGCGAGGATGTACCCCGAGACCGACATCCCGGAGATCGTGATAACGACTGACATGCTCACGAAGGTCGACCAGCTGGTCCCGCTTCCTTGGGACGAGAGGGTCGCGGGCTACGTCAAGGAATACGGACTGAGCCAGGAGCTGGCCCTTCAACTCTACGACTCGGGGCAGGCCCAGCTCTTCGAGAGGCTCGCGCATGAGCTGAAGCTCGACCGGTCCGTGATAGCCAGCGTCCTGGTGGAGGTCCCTGCGAGGGTTGCCAGGGAGGGAATCACAGAGGAGAGGATAACGCCCGAATTGCTGGAATCGGTCGCGCGGTCTCTCGATTCTGGTGCATTCGCCAAAGAGGCCGCCTTCGACGTCCTCAAGTTGTTAGCCTCGGGCGAGGCCGGAAGCATCGGTGACGCGCTCGAGAGGCTGGGAATAAGGACGATGACCGACGACGAACTCGACCGACTTGTCTCCTCGGTCGTGGAGAGGAACCGCCAGCTGATCGCGGAGAAGGGCGACCGCGCATTCAGTGTCCTGATGGGCGAAGTGATGAAAGTGGCGCGTGGGAGGGTGGACGGAGGCAAAGTGAGCGCCGCGATCAGGCGCGAGATGGGCCAAGTTTCGAAGGGTCAGTGAAGGCGGGTTCGCCCTTTGAACAATGTTTGTTTTTTGAGCCACAATCATTAATATTGTTTCAAACTCTGTGAACAGTCAGCTCGCGATACAATGTCCGTGGACCTACCGATCCTGTGGATAGTCGCCGGGGGCATGGCCGCCTTCACTGCGTGGCTCCTCAAGCGCGGGTCTACGATGAAGACACTGACAGACGCGGGCATCGTGCTTTTCTTGCTCGTGATGATGGCCTCGATGTTCGTCAGCGCAGTCATCTATCTGTACGTCCCGACATTCATCACGATCTTTGAGCTTGTAGCTCTCAACATGATAACGATGAGCATCGGGCTCATCCCTATTCTCGCTGCCCTCTTTAGAGGAGACAGGCAGCTCGACGAAACGCGCAAGGGGAGTCCTGTCTCTTCGCGATACTTGGTTATCGGCGCAATCATCATCCTGGCGCTCCTTGCG
>Ga0302326_10004036_pt1 | contig 34192 bp, 28 predicted proteins | sample Palsa_T0_3_FD_202264 | JGI IMG/M metagenome (GOLD analysis project Ga0302326, IMG submission 202264) | Peat permafrost microbial communities from Stordalen Mire near Abisko, Sweden - Palsa_T0_3 | ecosystem: Environmental > Terrestrial > Soil > Palsa > Peat permafrost | place: Sweden: Abisko...
ATCGTCGGGCATTATCTGGTTCAGAGCGTGCCGGCGATACACGGTTTCATTGTTGTCGACGTTACGAACGCGGCCAAACCCGTGGAAGTCTCGCGATTGGCGTTAAGCGATGCTTACTTTTCACACTGGACGGCGTGGGGCGCGAAGACGCAGCGGCTCGTGGTGACTTCCGGTTCAGACCGCCTTTACTTGCTGAAGGTGGATCCGGCAACCGGCGCTCTTTCCTTGGATGCTGATTTTCGTGGCACGGATGGGAAGACTGGCTTTACGTTTGCCGACCGCAAGTGGCCGCACGGTTGGAGCGGGACGGCCATGGCACACGGAGCCGTCTTCTCGCGCTGAAACGAAATCTCCGGCTTCATTCAACTGCCGCGCAGATGCGCGCGGCGAATCCTCCGATGCGGTTACTTCCCTAGCAGGCGTCGCTTCGTGCCCGGCTGGAGGCTAAAACTATACTTAAGTATTCGCTTGACAATTACCCGATTGCGTACTTAAGTGTCCACTACACTGATTGAAACGAAACGCACGGCGCGTGGACCTAAGGAATCGAGCCGTTCAGTTTCCAAGGAGAAGAAAGACATGAAAGAACGATCTGTTACCCACAGCACTTTTGTTATTGAACGCAGTTATCCCGCTACTGTCGAACGCGTGTTTGCCGCTTTTGCCGATCCGGCGAAGAAGAGCCGCTGGTTTTCCACGGGCGGGCAGGCTGGAGATTTCGAGATGGATTTTCGAGCGGGAGGCAAAGAACGAAAGCGTTTCCGAATTACCGATGGGCCCGCATGTGAGAACCAGACTACTTATCAGGACATTCAGCCAAATCGCCGCATTGTGTTTGTCTACACCATGTCTCTTGGCGATACGCGCATCTCATCATCTCAGGCCACTGTGGAGCTCCTGGCTACAGAAAATGGGACGGACCTCATCTTCACAGAACAGGGAGCGTTTTTTGAAGGCGCGGATGGTCCGCAGATACGTGAAGCTGGCTGGCGGCAACTGCTCGAAAAATTGGCAAGCGAGCTGGCGCGCTAGTTTGCGAGTGGGGTGGAAAGGCAGGATGCATGCTTAGTCAAAGAGTTCACGTTGATCGCGTTTTCCACGCGCTGGGCGATCCCACGCGACGGGCGATTGTTGAGAAATTGAGTCGAGGGCCGGCTTCGGTTTCGAGATTGGCGAAGCCTCTCGCGATCACTTTGGCTGCGGTGGTGCAACATTTGCAGGTGCTGGAAGAGAGCGGCTTGGTGCGCACCGAAAAGGTCGGGAGGGTTCGCACTTGCAGCATCGAAACTCGCGGGCTTACGGTGGCGGAGCGATGGATTGACGAGCGCCGATCGCTTTGGGAGACGCGGCTCGATCGGCTGGGGAAGTTTCTTGCGGAAGAGGATGAAGAATGAATTCGAGAATGGAAATTGGCCCAATGATGAACGGATCCAGTGACTTCGACATCGTGCCAATCATTTTGAACGGCGGCAGTCCGCGGAAAGACGCCGGCGAGATGCCGGCGCTACGAGTGGCTGCTCGGCATTAATGGGCTTGTAGGTGGAGCAGTAGAATCTGCTCCAATTTTCAATCTACTGCTCTCGCGCTTTACCGCTCTGGCTTGATGTCTAGGAGCATGCCGGGGCCGTTTGTGCCTGTTTGGACTTGCGGGACTTGGCCATTCCATTTGGCTATCCAGCGATCGGTTACGGCAAGTTTTTGCCATTCGATAATATTTTGGCTGATGGAGGCGGCGCGAACGCGATTCGATTCCGCTTCGCCGTTCGCGACTGCGACTTGCGCTTTCGCCTGGCCCTCTGCTGCGGCGACTAACTTCGCGGCGTCGGCTTGCGACTGCACCAATTCATTTTGTTTCTGGACGGCGATTTGCTGCGCCTGGACCTTGGCATTGATCGCGTCAATCACCGATTGGGGCGGGCGCGGTGAACCGATGAAACCAAATTGATCGATCACGACGCCGATGTCAGCGACCTGTCTCTGCAAGTCGAGGCGCGAATTTTGTTCCAGCTCGGATTTCTTTTCGCCCATAATTTCCTGGACGGTATATTGCGAGCCCGTGCGATTGATGGCATCGCGCGCGACGTTTCGCAGAAAGCCGTGCGTGAACTGGCCGATGTCGTCATTGCGAAATTTCACGTAGAACGCGGGAACTTTGGCGGCATCGAGATGGTAAGAAACGGAAAGATCGCCGTAGACCGTGAGGCCGTCTTTGGTGTTGAACGACATTTCTTCGTTGTTGACCGATCCTTCGTTGGGATCCTTGGTCCATTTTGCAGTCTGTACCGAGGTGGGATACTCCACGATTGTGGATGAAAGGAAATTGTAGAAAACCCAGCCGGTGCGAATCGGTAAGTCCTCGACGCCGCGTTGCGAGCCCGCGAGGTCGACTTTAATTCCCACGCGGCCGGGGCCGATTCGTGTGGCGCACCCGACGAAAAACAGAACAACGAGCAGAGGAATTGCCAGCATTCCATACTTGCGGTTAATCATTTCTCTTTTACCTCTCCTATTGATTCAGTTGGTTGTGCGGCGTTGTCTTGTGATGCCATATCCATTTCATAGCCGCGGGGAAAAGGAGAATCACGGCGACGATCAGGCCGACGCCGCCAGCCACTTTCAAGTCGCTCGGTTGATTGAGCAGATTCATTCCTTGTGTCACAAGATAAATTGCGCCGCAAATCACCAGAGCTAGAGCCGCGTATACGAATTTCTCTCTCATCGCCTTTTGAGCCTCGATACTAAGCTGGAACCACGTGCGAACATTCTGTACGTACGGGGGCAAATTGTCCATTTTCGTCGGGGTATTGGCGCGCTCGAATGGGCTACAAGTGTTCCCCGAGGCGGGAGCCTCGGGGCTCTGAATGATGATTTTATTGCGGGCGATTTTGGCCTGCGGCGGCGCGAAGAAAAACGCCGGCAAGATGCCGGCGCTACGAATGCATTCCGGGTTGTTGTTTGGCTGGCTGGTGGAGGGGCAGTTAGAAGCTGAAAGTTAGCAGGAGGTCGATGCGGCGGTTGGCCGAGGACGATGTCGCGTTGCTGAAAATTCCGCCGATGGAATTGGAGCGGCCGAAGAGAGGCGACGTCACCGTGCCGATAGGCATGCCGAGATTGACGTTGTTGAACAGATTGCGCGCGGAGACGGCGAGCGTCAGATTATATTTCCGTGGTGTCGATCCGAAACTGAACGGGCCTCCGCCGCCGCCACCGCTGCCGCTGAGTCCGCGGGGGCCGAGACCGCCTCCTGGCGCAGCTCCCCCTCCGCCGCCACGGCTTCCGCCACCGCCTCCACCAGGGCCTCCGCCTTGCCCGCCGCCCCCGCCGCTGGGAGCAGCCGAAGCAGATTCGAGCTTCTTCCCCAAGCCAATCGTCTTGCTGATGCGAAGATTCATCGTGAATTGGCCGGGACCGTCGCCATAGTTAACGGGAATGAGCGGCTCACCGGTTGCGGGCGCGAGATCGAAGTTTCCGTATTTCGTCACAACGAGATTCTGCGGAAGCGTGGCCGACGTGGCGAAGGCAGGGCGCTCGCTGAAGACGCCCTGGCCGTAAATATCCTCGCCGATGGTGATGTTAAATGGCGCGCCGGAAGCTGCAACTATGAACGGGCTGACGCGGATGCCGTACGGCGCGGACCAGCTTCCGGCAATAAACATGCGGTTGCGGACGTCGAAGGCGGCGCGTCCATAATCCTGCGCCAGATCGTACTGATTCGCGGGAAAGCTCGAGGCGCCGGCGGTGTCGCTCTTGGCGTCGTTCAACGTGTAATAACCAAACAGCGAAAGTTTCGAGCCGAGCCGAACGGTGAAATTCGCGATCAGCTGATTCTGATTGAAGATGCCGTCGGACTGAAACTGATTGATATTCTGGAGAACACCGAGAGGTCTAACACCGCTCGCGGGATCGGCGGGATCATAAGTTCCCGGCAGAGGCGCATTGATATTTTGCGACAGAAGCGCGTGGACGCCGCGCGAATTAATGTAGGTGACCGCCATCGTCGCGCTCTTCGTCAGTTGGCGCTCGAGGCTGACGGCAGTCTGAATGGTATACGGTGCGCGGAGATTTGGGTTGATCTGGTAAATCGTGGGAATACTCGTGCTGCTGGCGGCTAACAAGTTGATCGGGGGAATGGTTGGATAGAAATTCGGATTGTTGATGACGTATTGCTGTTGGTTGATTCCGTTTTGCTGCTCGGCTTGGAGGACGTAGGTGTCCGTGAACCTGTCGTAGAAAAATCCGAAGCCCGCGCGCAGAACAGTTTTCGCGGCCTTGTTTTTTCCGCCGCCGAGACCCCACGCGAATCCAAGACGCGGCGCCAGATCGCCATGCGGCCGGATATTGTCCTGAGTCTCGAAGCGAAGCCCGGCGCTCAGCGTGATATTGGGACGAAAACGCCAGTCGTCCTGGACGTAAAGACCGATGTCGAACTGATTCACGGTAATGAAGGGATTGCCGGTGCTGATGATGAATTGGCTCGGGCCGCCGCCTTGGGCCTGGATTTGTTCAGGCGTCAACCCGGCCGCGATGCCCGCCTCCGTGATTTGATATGCTTCGAGTCCCGTCAGCGTCTGACCCTGGAACTCGCGCGATCCGAATGTGAAGTTGCCGTTGAAAAAGGCGTTGGTGTTGTTGTTCAACTGGTAGGAGCGCAGCCTGCCGCCAAATTTGAGGTAATGCTTGCCGAAAGAAATCGAGGTGTAGTTCTGAATTTCGGTCGTATTGTCGTCTCCGACGACCGCACCCTGGCTGTTACCGCCGCCGTTGAAACCTCCGAGCACGGAGATAGATGGCGTGAAATTCTGGGCAAGCTGGCTATCCTGATCGAGAGTGAACTGGAATCGCGTTTCGTTCACGATCTTCGGACTGATCACTTGCGTATCCACCGCTTGTATAACCTGCTCTTTATTCGCGACGTTGTATCCCTGTGAAGCGAGATTGAATTGACCGATTCCGCCGTTGGTTTGGTTGCTTTCGACGTAGCGGTAGCGCAACGTCAGCGTATTGCTCGGCGTGAGTTGCCAATCGAGACGCGGGCTTATAGTCGTCCGCGTATTCGGGTTGGCGACCGCCGCGCTGAACGGCACGGGAGTGAAATTGGGTACGCCAGTTGGGCAGTCTGGCCCAAAATCCGTGGCGCAGGGGACTTCAGCGCTGACGACTTCCACGTTGTTGATGTTGCGCCGCTCGACGTCAAGGAAAAATGAGGCCTTTTTGTTGATGGGGCCGCTGAGGTTGCCGCTGAAAAATGTCGTGTAATAGGCTGGCTCCGCGGGCGAGAAAGGGTTGCGCGAGTTGAACGCTGAATCGTTGCCGTCAATCAGCAATTGCCCGTGAAACTTGTCGGTACCGGGCTTGGTGAAAATCTCGATGCGGCCGTATCCCAGTTTGTCGTACTCCGCCGAAAAGGGATTCTGGTTGATGCGAATTTCGCGGATGGAGGATTTGGGAGGAAGTTGGCCGCCGGTGAAGCCGTCAATGTAAATCTGTCCGCCGTTCGGACCGGCCGAGGGACCGGCCAGGGCCTCGAGTTCGGACTGCAGTTCGTCGGGATCGTCGGACAGCGCGTCGAGATCTTTGCCTTTCAGAATGAGCGCGCTTGCGTTGTTGGCGGGATTGACGTCAACGGTTGTCGTTGTGTCCGTTACCGTGACTTGCTCGCTTTGAGCTTCAATGGCGAGTTGCGCGTCAAGCGTTTGGGTTTGACCGGCGGCAACTGTCACGCCATCTTTCTCGAAGAGCGCGAAACCGGATGAACCGATGGTGAGCGAGTATGTGTCCGGCGACAGATTCTTTAGAACGTAGACTCCGTCTTTGCCCGATTGTGCGGTGAACGTTTGATCGGAGGACCCAGTGGCGAGTACCGTTGCGCCCACGATGGCGGCGCCGGATGGATCGGTGACCGTACCGCGAAGCGTGCCGGTGGCGGCGGCGGTAGGTGTCTGCGCTTCGATCGCGTTCGCAAATCCGAGCGAGCACAAGAGCGCCAGCGCCGCGACCGCAATCAAATTCGTCCTTCCGAAGAGCCGAAACTTCATTTCATCTCCCGAATTATCTTTGCCGGGTTGCCATTTCACGCGTCGCGTTGCATTGGTTCTTATGGGGTTCTTATGGGCTCATGCCCTCGGCGCTGGGCGCTGAGAGATTCCACGGCGTCATGAGCATCACCTGGCTAGCCGCCGGCGATGCGGCGAGGATTGCGTCGACGCCGCTCAGCATCGTGATCGCGGTCACCGCGCCGCTTGAATCTTTCTGAGTGCTCACGGCCATCACGACATCGCCTTTCTTCAAGTCCGAGAGAGTCGCTGCCGGCAAGCGACTCAACATTTGCTGAAAATCTCCGCGGGGCTGCCGGGCGCCGCCACCGGATTGGGATGCGCCATCGCCTGCGGGGCGCTGCCCGCCATTCGACATTCCACCATTCGCTTGGCCACCATTCGGCTGGCCGGAGGCCGGCGCTCCTTGCGCGTTGCCGGCACCAGCCTGACCGCTTCCCGCTCCGCCTTTGAATCGCGTCGCGATCATCTGCGCCATCTGTGGCGGAATCTGCCGAATCTGCGAGTCCGACGAAATCTTCACGAGAACGGGCCTTTTCGAAATTAAATCGGTAATCGTCAGCGTTTTTGCGCCTGGATCAACCGCGAGGACGGGACCCGCGAGGTTCAAGAATGTGCCGGAGACGATTTCTTCAGCGGCAAGGTCCTTGCCGTCGTCGCTCAGCTTGCCTCGCGCGCGCAGTTGATCGCCGGGCTTGACCTGGTCAAGCGTGCTGATTTTCGCATCGTCGAAATTCACGGAATAGGCCGAGTAGCGGCGGACGATCGTGTCTTTCGTTGTGTGGATCGTTACCGTTTTCGTTCCCCCGAATGACGAGACTGAAATTGTCAGCGTGCCGTTCGCCGCATCCACGGCGCTCACAAGTCCGCCGGTGCCGCGCTTCGTCCAATCATCGCGTTCTTGCTGCTTCATCGCATCGACGTCGGACTTCTTCATCACGATGATCGAGATTGCATTCACGGACTTTCCGTCGGCAGCCGGCTGCCCGCGAGCCAGCACGCGATCGCCCACTTCCACTCCCTGAATCTGAAGTGGCGTTGCCTTGGAAAGATCTTTTTGGCCGGGTATGGTGCGGACCATGCGTGTGGAATCCTGGACGGTCACGTTGACTTCGGCGCCGCCGTCTGTCGTCAGCGTAATCGTGTTTCCGGCGATGGCTTTCACGGTTCCGACGGGCTTGGCGAGTTGGCTTGGCGCGGTTGGCTGGTCCTGAGGCGGCGCGTTCGGTGCGCTCGCGCGAGCGCTCGGCGAGCTTATTAGCGCGGCCGCGGCGATCACCGCGAGGGCGATTTTCCGTGTGTTGCTCGCAAACATCGCTTTCTCCTCAATTTGCCGGCCCTGCCCAAATTGCGGGCGGACTAACGAAAAACAGCGCCGCGTGAGGCTACCGATGCGGCGCTTCGTTCCAGTATTTAGCCTACACCGTGAGACGCAGCAGTTTTTAAAATGTTTCAGGCTGTTATTGAACCTGCAATCGAATCGGGTGACGTGTCTCGGGCCGTTCGGAGGGAGCCCTCTGCTTCAGCAGGCGGGGCTGGACTTCAGGCCAGCGAAAGAGCACTCGCTCTTAGAATGGGCTTTAGCCGCGGGATTTTTCGAGAGCCAGCGCCAAAGCGCATGATGTTAGGCAAGACTCCTAGCGGAGCGCTGAAGCGCTCCTCCCCCGCATGAATGCAGGGGCTCCCACCGTTTAGAGCTGAGCCAGAAGGAGGTCGCGGAGTTTGCGCTGGTGGGCGGCGCCCAGTTTCGCGCCATCGAGCGTTAGATAGAATACGTCGATTGCGCGCTCGCCTTCGGTGTCGATCAATGCGACCTCGAGGTTGCAGCCGTAGTGCGCAAGCACCGAAGTGATTTGATAGAGCAGGCCGGTATGATCCTGCGTGGTGATCTCCATCAGAGTGGAATGCGACGAACAAAAATCATCGAAACGAATTTGCGTGGAGAATGTGACTTTCGGCACTTTCGGCGGGCGCGGATTCTTCCTCCCGCGCATGAGCGTATCGAGGCTGACCACGTTGCAGAGCACGTCAACGATACTCTCCTTGAAGCGCGCGATCTCGGTGGGATTCAGCTCGAGCGTGCGATACGGATCCGTGAAGTGGAAGGTGTCAACAATCGTTGCGCTCGCATTCGCGAAGGCCTCGGCTTTCCAGATGTTCATGCCCCAGGCGGCGAGCGTGCCGCTGAGGCCGACGAATAAATGCGGACGATCGGCCGTGAGAACGGTGAGCTCGTAGATGTGGCCGGTGCGTTCGAGATGCAGCTCGACGGGATTCGCATCGAGCTGCCGCGACATCCGGAAATGCAGCGCGACTTCCTGCGGCGAATGGGCCAGCAGATATCGCCGCGGCAGGCCTTCGAGAAACTGGCGCAGCTCCTGGCGATCGGCGTCATCGGAAACCAGCGGCAGAATTCGCTCGACCCATTGCCGGTCGTCGGCGCCGGCGTGGACCCTCTCTTCGTCGAGGCTGTGATTTAGATAATTTTCCGTCGAGGCGTAAAGCTGCCAAAGAGATTCCGCTTTCCACGGCGTCAGCGCCTGGGGATTTACCGCGCGGATGTCCGCGTAGGTGAAGAGGCAGAGCAGCTTGAGGCGCTCTGGCGTTCCTACCTTTTCGGCGAAGTTGCGGATAGTTTGCGGATCGAAAATATCGCGGCGCAGCAAGTTCGCCGACATTTCGAGGTGATTGGCGATCAAGTAGCGGACGGTTTCGCTTTCTTCGGGCGTTACTCCGAGACGCGGAAATACTTCTTCAATCGCGTGGAGGCTGCCTTCGATGTGGTCGTCGCCAGCCATTCCTTTGCCGACATCGTGAAAGAGCAGGGCCAGAAATAGAAGCTCGGGCTGCTCCACCTCCGCGAGGATCGCCGCAAATTTCTTTTCCCAATCCGTGTCCGCGCCGCGCAGCATCTGGAGATTTGCGATGGTGCGGAACGAATGCTCGTCGACGGTGTAGTGATGGTAAAAATCGCGAATCACGAGCGAGTCAATCGCGGCGAATTCGGGAAAGAATCGGACGAGGACGCCGAGCGCATGCATCGCGCGAAGAGCCTCCACCGCATGCGGCGCGGTGAGAATCCGGCGCAAGTACGGCCAGAGTTCCGGAACGACGCCGGCCGGCCCGTCCAACTCCGGAACGGAGACCTCAATTGCCAGTTCCGTTTCGCGGCTGAGCTTGAGACCGTCGCGAGCCATTACTTCGAATAGCTCAAGCAAAAGTTCGCGCTGTTCGAGGGATTTCGGATCGCGAACCGAAAGCTTGCTCGCGGATACGCTGAAGCTGGAATTTGCGCGCCGGGATTTCCATTCGCCGACGCGTTCGGAGAGAGTTGTTCGTTCGGGCGTGGCTTGATTCATCAGCTGGAGAGTGAGTCCGTAAACCAACCGCGCGTGGCGGAAATAAGATCGCATCCAATCCGCCGGGGCTACTTCGCGGCCGATTCCGATGCCGCGGGAAGCGGCTTCGGCCTGGGCTTCATAGGTGAGCGAGTTGTCGTCGCGTCCTTGCCGGTAGTGGACGAGACATCGCGCGGCGGCGAGAAAATCGAAAGCGTTATTGTATTCCTCGCGCCATTTTGCGGGCGGGTGCGCGGAATCGCCGGACATTTCCGCGAGTTGTTTCAGCCAACAAGCGACGTGATAGTCGCGCAGTGCACCCGGGGAATTTTTGAGATTGGGTTCGAGGTGAAAGATGGTGTCGCCGTATTTTGCGTGCCGCTGGCGGGTGAGCTCCGCAAGATTGCGGCGAAGATCGTCGCGGTGGCGGGAGAAAAGCTGCGGCAAGATGTGCCCGTTTAGCTCATTAAATAATGGCGAGCTGCCCGCGACCAGGCGGCAATCGAACAAAGAAATACTGAATTCGGGATTGTCCGCGTTGAATTTCGCGCACTCGCTAAGAATGCGCGTCGCCGGACTCATCCGCAGCCGCATGTCCCAGAGTTCCTGGCACATTTCTCGCGTGGCATCCTTGTATTGAGCTTCAGCCGCGGCGTCCTCGTAGAGAAAAAGGAGATCCACATCCGAATACGGGAAGAGCGCGCGGCGTCCGTAGCCCGCGACGGCGACGAGCGCCAGCTTCGAAACTTCTGGCAAGCCTTTGCCGATGAAATCGAGAAGTAGCTCGGAGGCGATGCGATCCGTGAGAGCGGCGCGCTCTTCAATCGCGGCGCGGCCATCGCCTGTGGCTTCAAATGATTTCTGAATTTTTGCCGACTCGGCTGCGTAAGCTTCGCGAAGGGCCGGGCCTGAGGTGGACGACGACATACGCTGCTATTTTCTCCACTGCGCTAAATCTCGACAAGAAACCGAAATCAATGCGTTTCCACTGCACGGCTGCATCGCAATCAAACAGACCGGCGATTCGCTTTCACGAAACGAGATCGGTGACCGCGCCGATGCTGCTGCTCGAAACGAGGCGCACGTATTTGGCGAGGACGCCGGTGCGATAGCGCGGTTCCGGCGGCTCCCACGCGGCGCGGCGCCGTTCGAATTCTTCTTCCGGAATGTTTAGGCGCAGCAACCGCTTCTCTGCGTCAATGGTGATCGAATCGCCCTCATGCACGAGCGCGATGCCTCCGCCGGCGGCGGCCTCGGGCGCGACGTGGCCGACGACGAGACCATACGTGCCGCCGGAAAAGCGGCCATCCGTGATGAGACCAACCGAATCGCCGAGGCCTGCGCCGATCAGCGCCGACGTCGGAGCCAACATCTCGCGCATGCCGGGACCACCCTTCGGCCCTTCGTAACGAATCACAAGAATGTCGCCGGGTTTGATCTCGTGCGCGAGAATCGCGGCGAGGCAGGCTTCCTCGGAATCGAAGACGCGCGCGGGCCCGGTCATTTTCTGGTGCTTGATGCCGGAAATCTTCGCGACGGCTCCTTCGCTGGCGAGATTCCCTTTCAGAATTGTGACGTGCCCGTACGGATAGACAGGCGAGTCCCAGGGATGAATCACATCTTGATCTTTGCGCGGCTCGACCGGGACTTCGGCGAGAACTTCCGCAATCGTTTGGCCCGTAATCGTGGTTGCATCCCCGTGCAAGACGCCGTGCGCCAGCAGGATCTTCATCACCTGGGGAATGCCGCCGGCCGCGTGCAATTCCGTGATGACGTATTTTCCGGACGGCTTCAAATCGCAGAGCACGGGCACCCGCGAGCGAATTCTTTCGAAATCGTCAATCGAAAGCGGAACTTCGGCGGAGCGCGCCATCGCCAGAACATGAAGAACGGCATTCGTCGAACCGCCGGTGGCCATCACGACGGCAATCGCGTTTTCGAATGCCTTTCGCGACATGATGTGTCGCGGCAAGATTTGCCGCTGCACCGCGGCCGCCAGCACGCGCGCGGATTCAGCGGCGCTCTCGCGCTTCTCGCTGTCTTCCGCCGCCATCGTCGAGGAATACGGCAAGCTCATCCCCATCGCTTCGATCACTGAAGACATCGTGTTCGCCGTGAACATGCCGCCGCAGGAACCGGCGCCGGGGCAAGAGTGCCGCTCGATTTCGAGCAATTCAGCGTCGCCGATGCGCCCCGCACTATGCTGGCCGACCGCTTCGAACGCGCTCACCACCGTGAGATTCTTTCCGGCGTAATGCCCGGGCTTGATCGTGCCGCCATAAACGAAGATCGCCGGAATATTCAGCCGCGCGATGGCGATCATTCCTCCCGGCATGTTTTTATCGCAGCCGCCGATGACGATCACGCCGTCCATGCGCTGCGCGTTGCAAACCGTCTCGATCGAATCCGCGATCACTTCGCGGGAGACCAGGGAATATTTCATTCCTTCGGTGCCCATCGAGATGCCGTCACTTACGGTGATCGTGCCGAAGACCTGCGGCATCGTTCCCGCTTCGTGCAGAACATCGATGGCTCGAAGAGCCAAATCATTCAAGCCGACGTTGCACGGAGTGATGGTGCTGTAGCCGTTTGCGACGCCGATAATCGGCTTTTCGAAATCGGAATCGCCGAAACCGACGGCTCGGAGCATCGCCCGATTGGGTGTTCGCTCGACGCCGTGAGTGATGACCTTGCTTCGCTCATTTGCATTCATGCGGATTTCGCTTTCGATTGTAGCGGGAGTTTAGCTTCTGCTGCTGCAGCGAACGTATCAGTTTTTTGGGACGGTCGTATCGAAAAAACAGAGGTTTGCGGCGAGAACGGAGAGCGCTGGGCGTTGGGGTCCCGGCTCTGAGGAGATAGTTTGCGAAGGGTGCGTGTGACGCCGTGCATCCGCGTTTGCGCCGTATATCGTCATTGACTGACCACCAGTCAATGACATATTCTGCCCATCAAAGAAGCGCCGGATGGACATTCAACCAGATAAATTGCCGAGGACGGACTCGCCCGTCGCTTCCTCTTCGATGTTCAAGTATCGGGCGTTCGCGCTGTTTTGGGCTGCGCGGTTGTTCTCTACCCTCGCGGTACAAGCGGAGAGCGTCACCATAGGCTGGCAGGTCTACACCGTCGCGCGGCATTCGCGGACTGTCGAGCAGGGCGCGTTCCTGGTGGGCATGGTAGGGCTGGTGCAGTTTGTGCCTCTGTTCCTGCTGACCTTCATCGCCGGAGCGACCGCGGACCGGCGCGCGATCATGCTCGCCTGCACGGCGGTGGAAATCGTTTGCGTTCTAGTGCTGGCGGCTCTCTCGCTGCATCCGAGCCCGAGCCTAATCCCCATCTTTGCGATTGCCGCGGTATTCGGGGCGTCGCGCGCTTTCCTCTCGCCGGCGAGCGCAGCAATTGCGCCCATGCTGGTGCCGCCGCACGCCATCCGAGATGCCATTTCCCGGAATTCGCTCGCCGATCAGGCCGGCTTCGTGATCGGCCCGTGGATTGGCGGCGTGCTATGCGCCGCATCGCCGGCCGTGGCTTACTGCGGCTCGGCGGTTCTTTACGCCGTCGCGGCCAGCGCGCTCCTGTTGATGCGGGCAAATACGCGCCCCGAGCGCCAGCCCGGCTCGCGCATGGAACAGATCCGCGAGGGGATCGCCTAAGTGTGGACCAACAAAATCGTATTTCGGGGCTATTTCTCTCGATCTGTTCGCCGTGCTCCTGGGAGGCGCGACTGCGCTGCTGCCAGTGTTCGCGAGTGACATTCTGAAGGTTGGGGCGCACGGATTCGGCGTGCTTCGCTCGGGCCCGGCCATCGGGGCGGCGGCGATGGCGTTTGCGCTCAGCCGCTGGCCGGTACATCGCCGCGCGGGTCACTGGATGTTCGCGGGCGTGGCCGCGTTCGGCGTGGCGACGATCGTTTTTGCAGTTTCCAAATCCATGATCGTCTCGGTGATCGCCTTGGCCGCGTTGGGAGCAGCGGACATGATCTCGGTTTATGTGCGCCAGTCGCTGGTGCAAATTGTGACGCCCGACCACCTGCGCGGCCGCGTGTCGGCGGTCGCTTATTTATTTATCGGCGCCTCGGGCGAACTCGGCGAGTTCGAAACCGGGGTTGTCGCTCGGGTGCTCGGGCCGGTGGGCGCGGCGATTTTTGGCGGAGTGGGGTCGCTCGTGGTTACAGGCGCTTGGGCGCTTATGTTTCCGTCGCTGCGGAAGGCGGATCGGTTGGATGGGAGCCAGGTTTGAGACGGTAAGCGTCGCGGACCGCTCGTTGTGCTTCGGTCAGTCACGAGCGTTCGGTCGCGGAGGTCGGGATGTTTTATGCGCGCTGCTAGTAAAGCCCGTCCGAGGACGAAGCCGCCTGCGGAGCGGCGCGATGAGCTTATGAAGGCCGCGCGGCGTCTGTTTCTCAAACAAGGCGTCGCGCCCACCACTATTGAGGAGATCACATCGGGCGCTGATGTCGCCAAGGGAACGTTTTATCTTTATTTTTCGTCGAAAGACGACGTGCTTGCGGCGCTTGGCGAACGCTTCGCGCAAGAGCTGCTGGCGAAGATAAAAGCTGCGATTGCCGCACAATCGAATGAGGACTGGAAAGGAAGGTTGGCAGCATGGGCGAGAGCCGGCCTAAGCGGATATCTCGATTCAATGAGGCTTCACGATATTATTTTTTACGGATCGCGGCCTCGCACGCGGGAAGGTCTCGTGGACAACATCATCATCGATCATCTTTCCGGGCTTCTCCAGGCCGGCGCTGACGCGGGAGCGTGGTCGATTGACGACGCTCGTTTCACGGCTGTGTTTTTGTTTAGCGGACTTCACGGCATCGTGGACGCCGCGCATGTCAAAGGTAAACGTTTAGACCGAAGCCCGTTGGCCCAAGGATTAGAGCGAATTTGTTTCCGGGCTGTCGGATTGCCGCATGGTTGAACGAACTTCGCGCAAGATCCGCTCGCACGAAAATTCGGAGCAGTCGGGTTCCGCGCTCGGGGTCGGTTTGTTAAGTTTGCGAATTGGGTCCGGGAGGCGGGAGCCTCCCGGCTCTGACGAAAAGTGGCGGCTAATTTCCGCGTGCTTTGTCGGAGCTATTGGTGGCCGCTGATTGTTGAGTGCTTAGCTGGAAGTACCGGCAATGGCCGGTTCTTCGGTGACGACTGTTACTGGATTCAAGAACGGCATGCGCGCGCGCAGGCGTGCGCCGACTTCTTCGATCAACTGGCGCTGCTCTTTCCGGCGTGTCGCGTAGAAATTCGGCCTTCCCGCTTTGTTTTCGTCAATCCATTGCTTTGCGAATTCGCCGCTCTGAATTTTCGCGAGCATCTTCTTCATGGTCTTGCGCGTTTCGTCTGTGACGATCTGCGGTCCGCCGGTGTAGTCGCCGTATTCGGCCGTGTCGCTTACCGAGTAGCGCATGTAGTTCAGCCCGCCGCGATAAATCAAATCCACGATCAGCTTCAGTTCGTGGAGACATTCGAAATAGGCGATCTCGGGCTGGTAGCCTGCGTCCACGAGCGTGTAGAAGCCGGCCTTGATGAGCTCGCTCACGCCACCGCAGAGGACGGCCTGCTCGCCGAAAAGATCAGTTTCGGTTTCTTCGGTGAAGGTGGTTTCGATCACGCCGGCGCGCGTGGCGCCGAGGGCTTTGGCGTACGAGAGCGCCAACTGCTTCGCGGTTCCCGTCGCGTCCTGATGAATGGCGAGCAGCGCGGGCGTTCCGCCTCCTTCGATAAACACTTCACGCACGCGGTGACCCGGCGCTTTTGGAGCGACCATGGTCACATCAACGTCTTTGGGAAGTTGAATCGTGCCGAAGCGCACGTTGAAACCGTGGGCGAACATCAGCATTTTTCCGGCGGAGAGATGCGGCGCGATTTCCTTCTCGTAAATTGCCGGCTGCACGGTGTCGGGCGCGAGGATCATGATCACGTCCGCCCACGCCGATGCATCTGCGACCGAGCGCACGGTCAATCCCTCGGCAATCGCACGTTGCTTCGATTGGCTTCCGTCGTGCAGCCCGACGCATACGGTGCATCCGCTATCACGCAAATTCAAAGCGTGCGCGTGGCCCTGCGAGCCGTAGCCGATAATCGCAATTTTCTTTTTCTGGATCAGAGTGATATCTGCCGCGTCGTCCTGATAAATCGTCGCCATCAAATGCTCCTGGAGGGTGAAACCCCAATCAAACGGTACCGAATTTCGTCTGCGGGCTCAGACGGAATGAGAAATACTGGACTGCGCCGCTGCGTCTTTGGCTTCGCGCTTCTGCTTGCTGAGCGCCTTCTTCACGCCGCGCGACATAACTACCTGCCCGGTGCGAACCATCTCGAGAATTCCGAACGGGCGCAAGACTTCTTCGAGCGCCTGAATTTTGTCTTCGGTTCCCGTGATCTGCACGATGAGCGACTGCGGCGCGAGATCCACGACGCGCGCGCGGAAAACTCGCGCGATTTCCATCAGCCGGTGGCGCGATTCCTCGTGAGCCTCCACTTTGATGAGCGCGAGGCTGCGCTCGATCGTCGAAACGTGCGTGACATCTTCGACCGAGAGCACGTTGACGAGCTTGTAGAGATTTGCTTCGACGCGATGCGCCGCGCCCTCGTTGATTCCCGCGACGATGGTCATGCGGGAAATTCCTTCGCGTTCCGTGTGGCCGACCGTGAGCGACTCGATGTTGTACGCGCGCCGGCGGAAGAGCGAGGCCACGCGATTCAGCACGCCGGGCTGGTTCTCGACGTACAGCACGAACGTGTGCAGCTTTTGAGCGTCAGTCATCGTTGGGAGTCTCTACCAGAGGGCTCGGCCGCCGGATCATTTGGTGCAAATCGGCGCCCGCGGGAACCATAGGGTACACCGTATCTTCCTGTTCGACCTGGAAATCGATGAGCGCGGGCCCGGGATTTTCGCGCGCCGCACGAAGAGCGGAGACAGCTTCGGAGCGCGTGCGAACCGAGACACCGGAAATTCCAAATGCGCCAGCAAGCTTTGCGAAGTCGGGGCTCAGGAGCGGCGTGGAAGCGTAGCGGCCATCGTAGAAAAACTCCTGCCACTGGCGCACCATGCCGAGAAAACCATTGTTGATGATGGCGATCTTGATGTCGATGCGCTCCTGCACGATTGTAGCGAGCTCGGCCATGGTCATCTGGAAACCGCCGTCGCCGACGACGACCCAAACTTCGGCGTCCGGCCGAGCGAATTTTGCGCCGATGGCCGCGGGCAGCGCGAATCCCATCGTGCCGAGGCCGCCGGAAGTAATCAGCGAGCGCGGCTTATCGTGCTTGTAGTATTGCGCTTCCCACATCTGGTGCTGGCCGACGTCGGTGACAACCACGGCATCGCCGCGCGTCTCGCGCCAGAGATCATGAATCACGTGCGCTGCGTACAAGTGGCCGTTATCCGGCAGATTCTGAATGTCGCGGACTGCGGAATCACTCTTCAAGCTGCCGATATACTGCAGCCACTCGCTGCGATCGCCGGACCTTACTCCCGGAAGCAGGCACTGCAGGATTTCGCGCAGATCGCCGATGAGAGGAACGTCCACGTGGACGGTCTTGTTGATTTCGGCTCTGTCAATTTCGACGTGAATCTTTTTCGCATTCGGCGCGTAGTTTTTCAGGTTTCCGGTCACGCGGTCGTCGAATCGCATGCCGAATGCGAGCAGAAGATCCGATTCCTGAATCGCCGTGTTCACCCACGATTCGCCGTGCATTCCCATCATGCCGAGCGAAAGCGGATGCGACGCCGGGAAAGCGCCCAATCCGAGAAGCGTTTCGGCGACGGGGACCGCGGCCTTTTCGGCGAATGCGATGACTTCCTGCATCGCGCCGGAAAGAATGATTCCGTGCCCCGCGAGGATGACGGGCCGGCGCGCGGAATTGATTAGCTCAAGCGCGCGCTCGAGTTCAACTGATTTGGGAAAGTGGTTGGGTTCCGAGCGCCGCGCTTTGGGTTCAGCGGCATCCCAGTCGAATTCGCAGGAGGCATTCTGCGCGTCCTTCGTGATGTCAATCAGGACCGGCCCCGGCCGGCCTGATGCCGCGATTTGAAAGGCTTCGCGAATGCTCGGCGCGATTTCGCCGGCGGAAGTCACAAGATAATTGTGCTTGGTGATCGGAAGCGTGATGCCGGTGATGTCGGTTTCCTGGAACGCGTCCGAGCCGAGGAGCTTGCTGCCCACTTGGCCCGTGATGCAGACGATCGGCGAGGAATCCATCATCGCCGTCGCGATTCCGGTAACCATGTTCGTTGCGCCGGGACCGGATGTGGCGATCGCCACGCCCACGCCGCCGCCCGCGCGCGCGTAGCCATCGGCCATGTGCGTCGCGCCCTGCTCGTGGCGAACTAGGACGTGATGCGTCTTGTACTTCATCATCGCATCGTAGGTCGGAAGAATAGCGCCGCCCGGGTAGCCGAAAACGCAGGTGACGCCCAGGCGTTCGAGGCTCTCCCAAACAATTTCCGCACCCGTCTTCTTCACTTTCCCAGACTCCCTTCGTTTGTCGCGAGGCCGACGCGAGGGCCCGCTCGGACTCTCTGTCTGCTGCTTTGTCGCCATTTCAACCTTTCCAGTACACCTTAGGTCCGCCTCAGTGTCCAATTTATATTGCTGAATGCATCCATAAATTGCTTTTATGCCCAAATATCGGGCATTCTGACCGCCGCCTAGCGACAGCTCGGCGTCGCCGCCCCAAAGACCTCCATAAAACACAAAACCCGCCTGCCAGGCTTTCTTCTGGCGGCGGGCTCAAGTTGCTGACCGGTTTTGGTCTCGGCTCAGCTGCTCGGAGCGCCAGAAGACGCACTCGTAATGACGCTAATAATTCGTACGAGTCGCGCGAGTTTCTGGCTCACCTGCAGCATGGAGCCAATTTACAAGCGGGCTGAATCGATGTCAATGGCCCGGACGGTCTAAATTTCGACAAATTTAAAATGACTCGAGCAAACTGGCTGGAACCGAGAGCGCTTTAACCTATTAAAGTGTCTGAATCGGCGGCAGTTGCATTCGGGGCGGCGGCTTTCACTCTGGCGGACGATTGCGCCGAAGGATAGCAGCCGAGAATCCGGAATTCGTCCGCGCGCTCGCTGAGTTCGACGAGCGCCTGGCTGACTGTTTCGTCCGCCGTCGAGCCGCCGATGTCGAGGTAGAAGCTGTAGTGCCAGGGGCTGCCCTTCAGCGGGCGGCTTTCGATCTTGAGGAGATCGATGCCGCGCTTCGCGAAGACGCCCAGCGCGGAATAGAGCGCGCCCGGCTGATGCTTCACGCGGACGACCAGCGACACTTTGTTCGCGTTCTCTTTCGTTTCGGGCTTCGCGGAGAGCAGCACGAATCGCGTGTAATTCTCGCGGTGATCTTCCAGGTGTTCGAGCAGAATCGTCCCGCCGTAGAGCTCCGCAGCGTGCCGGCCGGCAATCGCGGCGAGAGTCGCATCACCCTTCTCCAGAACTTCGCGGACGCTTCCCGCCGTGTCTGTGCTGGCGATTCGCTGAATTTCCGGATGCTGCACGAAAAAACCGAGGCACTGCGCCAATGCGACCGGATGTGATTGCACGACGCGGATGTTTTCAAGCTTTGCGCCGGGGCACCCGATGAGATTGTGGACGATTGGAATCGTTACTTCGGAAATGATATGCAGCGCGCTTTCGAGCAGCAGATCGTAGGACTGATGGACCGAGCCGGCGAGGCTATTTTCGAGCGGGGCGAGCGCGAAATCGGCGGCACCTTCAGGAATCGCGGAAAATAGCGCTTCGAATGTCGGCCGCGGGACGAGTCGAATATCCTCGCCGAGCAGCTTGATCACGGCTTCTTCGCTGAACGCACCGCGCTCACCCTGAAACGCGATTTGCGGTGGATTTCCCGAGGAAGTCACGCAGCGATTCTACTGCACCTTAGCCGACATTTGCTTGAGTTCACCCTCAAGCTCGCTCGCACGCGGCAAATTGCCGGTGCACCGCTCGGCATTCGCCGTCAATTGCAGCAGAAGCGAACTCTTCGGCGATTCCTTCAGCGCCAATTCGGATTCCGCCGCAGCTTCGGAATACAGGCCAAAATCGGAATAGACGGATGCACGGCCCAGATGACGCACCAGACCGTCCTTCGCATCCCATTCGGCCAGCTCTTGCGCCAACCTTTTCTGATTTGGCGGCGTGAGCACCGAGAAAGACACGCGGTATTCATGTCCCTCCGTATCGCTCAGCCGCAGCAAGAGCGGCGCGAATCCATTGCGGTCGCGATAGTTTGCCAACGCATCGCGCAGTTCCTGCGAATCAAATGACGCCGATGAGCTCTGGAAGCGGCCCGATTGGTAAAGCGGCAGGTCGCTATTTTCCGGCGCCACCGATAACGTAACTTCCGCGATGCCCCCAGGCGGATTCCAACGGACGACGAAGCGCTCCGGTTCGATCGTTCCTCCGGAGGGCGGAGATGAAAAAATCGTTTCGGCCGGGCTTTCACCTCGCGTGAATGCGGGCTCGGCATAACGGATCACTTCGTTCAGGACCGAGCTGACCTCCACTTTGTGCGTTTGCACTCCGGATATCGTCGTGTAGGTCTGTGAATCGAGGAGAGTGAGGCTGCCCGAAGCCGATGTGCACTTCAAAATCTCGCCAGCAATCAACGGGCGGTGACTGCCCTTTGGGGATACCAGCACGTGCCACTTTTGATCTTCGGGCTCAAACACCTGAGCCTTGCATGTGTTTTCGATTACAACACCCGCGAATGTGGTTACTTGCGCGCGAACGTGAAGCGGAGAAACCAGGACCGACACAGCGATCAATGCGGCAATTGCCCAACGAGGAGTGAGTTTACACAAGTCCGCCCGGACGGCTTTTCGATATGGAATTGCGTTCATCGAACGATTGCAGCCCGAGTCGGTGCCGCATCCACAATAGCAAAATCTGTCCACGCGTCAAGGACGGAGAGAATCCGGGGCGGGTCCAGCTTAGTCGCGGGTGAATACGTGGTCAACGACGGCATGGCCAATTAATCCAACGGCCACGAATAGCGAATCATCCCACATGATCCGGAACGAGCTCGCCAAATAAATACCGCCGACGATGGCCGCGACAACGACGATGACCGTCACTACCAGATGCAACACTCCCGCTCTTGTCTCCGCCCGGAACAGGCGCTTTCGGCCCCAAATAGTTAGCTCAACCACGCCAAAAATCAGCAGGAATAGGGATAGATCGAGGACCAGGCGTCCACGCGGAAGAAGCAGAGCGAGCAGCGGGCCTGAATCCAGCGTGTAAATGGCGCACGCGTGGAGATAGACGCCGGAATATCTCCGGTCGAGGCGGCCGGGAATGTTGTGTTGATCCATGTCGGTGGTGCCCTTTCCGCGACCGACGAGAACGTATTGGCCCTTCAAAGAGCTGGCGAATTGAGGTTGCTTCGGATCCATCAGGCTGGCGGACGCAATTGTGTTCGCTTCGATTCGATCGATGGAACCGTAATCCACGTAGAACTCGGTGGCGGGAACCTCATTATGCGGCGCCAAAGATATGGACTCCGCCACGCCCGGAATGTTGGCCAACGAATTCTGTTCCACTTTTGGGTGCATGGCCACGGACAAAGAATTGACCACCCAGGACCCCGATCCCGGAAGACCATAGTGGATCTCGATGGTATCCACCATTCTGCGCGGGGCTTCGTACTGGCCCGGGATCACCGCGCCGGCAAACGCGGCCATCACAGAGTATTCCGGCCGTTCGAGCGCGTAGACCGGCCCGAGCGCTAGAGACGTGTAGGTGGCAACGTAAATCGGCACGTATTGATTCGGCGCTGAGGAGCACGTGGGTGAGAGCGCGCCGTTTGCCAGCGAATCCGCACTTTCGCGATATCCGCTCGACCGCGCAAGCAGGCAAGCCAGAAATTCGTCGTCATCCTCGAGTTGGATCGGGTAGGGCGTGAAATCAATGTCGAGGCCGATCGCCGCGGGGCTTTGGTCCGCGATCTTCATGACCACGTCTCGAAGCTGATTCCGGTCCGTGTAGTCGTATTCTCTCGGCTGGTCGGGATCTTTTCGAGGGGTCCAGCCCACGTCGGAAACATCCACGACCGTGACATTCAAGTTTTGCCGAGCCACCGTGCCAAGCCGATGCTGGATGATGTCGTAAACCAACTCTCTTGCCTGCGTGCCGAAATAGAAGTGTTTATCCTCGACCCACTTTGCAAGCCACCACATTCCGAGGGTGATTACCAAACCGATTACCAATTTCACCCAAAAGTTTTCGTAAAAGCGGCGATGCGGCTCGGATGGAGAATCGGTCTGTTTCCGGTCTGGCGGTTGTTCCATTGTGAAGGCGCGATCTTACGTGACGGCGAGTTCCCAGCTCGGATGCCCATACTAAGGAAAATCAGCACCGCGCGTCAATCAGCGGGCGTATGCGCCGGTCCAATTCGCCTTGGTGTTCGCATGGACCAGTTCGCGTGGCTCTTCCGGATCGATTCTCCAGTTGCCGCACTTACATGCAGGTGCCTCTTGACGGCTGAGGGAAGTCGTCCTAACATTTCTATATCGCGCCGTCAAAGGCGTGAACCGATCTTCATGCAGAGTGGCTGAGGGTTACGGGCCCGATGAAGCCACGACAACCGGATCAGGTTTTCTTACTGGTCGCTTGGTGTCAATTCCCGCCCGGTTCGCGGGGGACATGAAGACTCGGAGGTCGTATTTCGCCTCATCCCCCTAATCCCGGATGAGGCTTTTTTGTTTTTAGGGCGCGCAGAACCAGCGCAGCCACGGAGAAGATGCAATGAGCGAGAATTATTCGTTACGCTGTCGTGAGTGCCATCGCGAACACGGCAACCGTCCCAGCTCGATCTGCGAAGACTGCATGGCGCCCCTCGAAGTTCACTACAATCTCGACGCGGTACGCGGCAAATTCACACGAGAAACCATTTCCTCCCGCCCGGCTAATATTTGGCGTTACGCCGAATTGCTTCCCATGCCTGAAGGCTACAACGACGGATTGCCCGTTGGGATGACGCCGCTAGTTCCTGCGGCGCGGCTGGGCGCGCGCATCGGTTCGCGGCGCCTATTGCTTAAGAATGATGCGGTGTGCTTCCCCACGCTTTCTTTCAAGGATCGAGTGGTGGCAATGGCGCTCGCTCAAGCGCGGCGCTTCGGGTTCAAGACAGTCAGCTGCTCTTCGACGGGCAATCTCGCCAATTCAGTGGCCGCGCAGGCCGCTCGGCATGGCTTCGACGCGTGGATTTTCATTCCTGCGGATCTGGAAGCGGCGAAGATTATCGGCACGCAAATCTATGGCGCGCGGCTCACTCGCATCTCCGGAAACTACGATCAGGTGAATCGCCTCTGCTCGCAGATCGCCGACCGCTATAACTGGGGATTCGTGAACATCAATCTCCGCCCGTACTACGCCGAAGGCTCGAAGACCGTCGGCTTCGAAATCGCCGAACAGCTTGGCTGGCGCTTGCCGGACAATATCGTCGTGCCGATGGCCGGCGGCTCGCTGATTACCAAAATCCAAAAAGCATGCAACGAATTGATCGCGCTCGGACTCGTCGAAGCGAAAACCGTCAAATTTTTCGGCGCACAAGCTACGGGCTGCTCCCCGATTTCAGACGCGGTGAAATGTAACAAGGACGAAATCGATCCGCAGAAGCCCAAGACGATTGCGCGTTCGCTCGCCATCGGCAATCCGGCGGACGGCCTCTACGCTGCGCGCGCCATCGCCGCGAGCGGCGGCTGGGCCGCGGACGTTTCCGACCCCGACATCGTCACCGGCATCGAGCTACTCGCCGCCACCGAAGGCATCTTTACGGAGACGGCCGGCGGGGTCACCGTCGCATCGGCCGAGAGCTTGATCGCGCAAGGCAAGATTCACCCGGACGAGGAAACAGTGCTGTGCATTACCGGCAACGGCTTGAAGACTACGGACGTTCTCGCCGATCGCTTTACCCTCGAAGAACCAATCGAACCAAAACTCGTCGCATTTGAAAAATTCATGGGAGAATCGGTGGCGGTCGCGGCAACAGCCTGACCACTAGATGACCGTCACAGTTCAAGTTCCAGCCAGCTCGGCTAACCTCGGGCCCGCGTTCGATTGCGCGGCCATCGCTTTGAATCTTCATCTTCGCGTTTCGGCTGTGCCGCAAACATCGGGCGGCCTCGATATCCGCTATCGCGGGCCGAATACCGAGCGCATTCCACTCGATGCGACGAATCTCGTCGCCAGGGCGATTCAGAATATCGCGGCTTCGGCCCCTGACAAATTGCACGGGGCCACGATCGAAATTGATAATCAGATTCCGATCGGCTCCGGCCTCGGCTCGAGCGCCGCGGCGGTCATCGCGGGAACCATTCTTGGCGGGGAGCTTTGCAGAGTTCAATTGGAGCCGAAGAAAATTCTTCGGCACGCGCTGGCGCTTGAAAAACATCCGGACAATATTTCGGCGGCGCTCTACGGCGGAATGGTCGTTGCGGCCGTCACCCACAATGCGTCGGACAATCTTGCGGATATTCTTGTGAGCACCACGGACGTCTCAGAGAAAATTGATTTCATCTGCGTCGCGCCCGACGTGCCTCTATCCACCGAGAAGGCGCGCGCCGTGCTGCCCAAGCAGTATTCGCGCGAAGATATCGTGCAGAACATTCAGCGCACGGCTCTCCTCACGGCTGCTTTTTTTTCGGGAGGCGAATTGACGCCGGAGCTCTTCCGCGATCGCCTGCATCAGCCCTATCGCAGCCCGCTCGTTCCCGGCGTCGCCGAATGCCTCGAGTATCGGGCCGAAGGACTCGCCGGAATTTTCTTGAGCGGCGCGGGCTCGTCCGTGATGGCGATTGCGCTCCATAGCTCAACGCAAATCGGCAACGCTCTTGTGGATATTTTCCGGCGGCATGGCGTGGCTGCTCGCGCATCGTCGCTCAAGGCCGATAACGCCGGCGCGCAAGTCCGGCGCGCGTAGCTGTCAGCCTTACAAACAATTCACGCCGTCATCTCAGGGGGTAAACGCAGTTTACGATAGGAAACGACATTCACATGGCACAGCAAAGCATCGACCTCCGCGTCAATCCTTCCGACGAGACCATCCATATCGGGCCGCTCGCGGTGCGCTTCTTGCTCACCGGAGACAACTCGACTGGCAGCATCGCGGCCTTTGAGCTGATGGTCCCGAGCGCGCAGCGCCTGATAGCTCCGGCGCATAGCCACGACCATTACGAGGAGACCATCTACGGCATCGACGGCGTGCTCACCTGGACTGTCGACGGAAAGCGAATTGATGTCGGGCCGGGCCAGGCACTCTGCATTCCGCGAGGTGCCATCCACCGGTTTGATAACAACGGCGCCCAGGAAGTGAAGGCGCTCTGCGTGATTACGCCAGCCGCCCTAGGTCCGCAGTTTTTCCGCGAGTGTGCCGAGGTGATCAACGCGGCGGCCGGTGGTCCGCCGGACCGAGCAAAGTTGGCGGAGATCATGCGCCGCCACCGCCTCACTCCGGCTCCGCCTCAGGCGTAGCACCCAGACGACGGCGCATCCGGAAGTTGAGACGGATGGACGTGGTGGAGCTACAATGATTTTGCCGGGCGAAATGGAGGCGGGCTCTTTGAACAAAATGTGTCGTTGATTGGTTCAGTTCGTCTCGCGCCGGTAGAGCGTTCTCAACTTCGTTTCTGCGCCCGCCAATCACCGCGATGGCCGTCAAAATTAAGACAATTGGATCGATCGGGTGCCGATAGCGCAGCGATGCGTGCGTGACGTAGTACACCAGCGGAACGACAACGACGAACACGGCGGCGGGAAATGCATACGGGCTGCTTGCGCGCCACAGGAGCACGATGCCGATCGCGCTGCCGATCGCTGTGAGAAAATTCAGCGCGAAGATTATTCGAATCCACATGGAATCCGCGTTCTCGAAATCCTTCGCCGGATGGGACGATCCGAGCCAGAATTCCATGAATCGCCACTCGGTGAGACGCAGCTCGAGCCGCTTGTGGGTGCGAATGAATTCCGTCGCAAGATTCCATTTCTCCTGCATGAACGCCGTCTCGCCAAGCTGCCCGTAACGGCGTGCCTCGCCGTAGCGCGTGATTCGCGCGTTGATATTTGGCGAGCGATCGTCGAACACTTCGTTATTCCCGAGCCATAGCTCAAACGGGAAGTTTGACCTCAACGGAATGAACCGGCGGAATTCGGCGTAGTTGCGTACGGTCCACGGAACGCAGCACAAAATCGCGACAGTGAGCGCCGCCGCAGGCCGTGCAAATCGCCCGCGCGCTTCGCTCCGGCCGCGATGCGCGGCCCAACCCAACAGAAATGGCAGCACACCGCCCAGCGCGGGATTCGTCAGCAGCGCAAAACCCCAGAGAATCCCGTACGCGCACCAAACGCGCATGCGCCGCGATTCGGCGAGCGCCAGCGTCGCCCACAGAATCGTCGCGGCGAGCAGCGCCGTAAGCGACGTATCCCAGATCCATTGGAACGGAATCACGATGGCGTTCGGAAAGACCGCCCACAGCCATGCCGCGAGACTCGCTGCGCCGATTCCCGCAATTCGCTTTCCGGCAAAATAAATCGGCACGCACGTCGCCGTTGAGAACAGAATGTTCAGCGCGGCCGCGGCGTAAAACGCGTGCAGCGTGAATACACCGGACACACGAAAGATTCCAGCGACAAGCGCGGGATATACAGGCGTGAGCCACGCGGTCGGCCCTGTATCGCGGCGCGTGGGTGAGCTAAATCCCTTGTCCGTTGCGAGCGCCATGGCGATGTTTCCGGTTTCCTGCTCGAACGGCACCGACGCGAGCGCCTCCGCCGGAATCACGCGCGATTCGTGATAGGCGTAGCCAACGCGGCACGCCAACGCCACGGCCACAATCAGCCAAAGTGACGTCGCAGCCGCGATTATTTTGCGCTTCTCCAAGTTCACGATTGCACGCTCGGAAGCTGATCTTTGGCACCGTGCAGGTTCATCTCGATTACGGATAGAAGAGGACGTCGCGTGGCAACTACGGGACGATTTGCGAGTATAGAACGAATCCGCTGCCTTCGGCGATTTGGCCCGCTGTTACATGGGCTACTGGAACACGAGCTCCGTCGCGAACCGGATACAGCCTTATCATGTCGCGTACAAACGGATCAGACGTTTTCAGAACGGTGACTCGAGAGATGGCGTGCTGGCTCTCAGCTCCAAGTCCTTGATTGAGTGCTAGTGCGATAATGCGTGTCGCTTCACCGACGCCAAGCGCATCCGTCCAGGGGCCCGAAACGATGAGATTCCAGCTCGTGTCCGCGTCCAGTGAATTGTTGTACAGCATCGCCAATGTAAATTCTCCGTGATGCTCACGGAGATTCTCCACTACCTTTTCGACATCATCTACCAGCGTAAAGATATACATTCCAGTATTCCGTCCGGTTTTCCTCGAATCGCGTTGAGTATCTCCTCGGCGCCCGCTCAATCATAGCTTCCCGGGGCTTCGTATCTTCGCTCGGGCTTCCACTTGCTGGCAATCGACCAATTGCTCAGCAAGACCGGCCCGCTGGCAGAAAATACGCGCTCCAGGCCCGCCAACAGCTTCAAATCATCGAAATCGTGCGTTCGGAATGCTTCCTTGAGCCGGCTCCCTTTTTCCGGATACTCGTCTATCTGGAGTGTCGCACAGATAGCAGCTTTCAGAGCAAGTTCCACCACGTATCCGCCATCAAAAAATCCCGCGGCGAACAGCGCCTCAGCCTCCTGAAGCTTGGCGCGGGCGAGGAGTTGCAACTGTTGTCGAGTGGCCATCAGGATCAGGGTGGAGCATATTCGGCCAGCTACTTCTCAAGCAAGTCAGTACTTACACGGATACACGCATCACGACGGCAAGATACTCGCCAATTGTCGCAGATCAAAAGGCGCGCAAATCTTTCGTGCGCCTCTGAGCCCATCGCTGGCTTTGTGTTCGCGCAATCGCGTGTATACTCTGGCGTCTTTCGGGAACATGCGGGGGCCCTGAATATGACTTCACCGAACTGCACGGATCTGTCGCGACGCAATCTCTTGCATATGTTTTCGCTCCTCGGTCTGACGGCATTCGCTCGCGGAACGCTTTCTGCGTCAGCTTTGCGCACAGACGACACCGGCGGCACTCGCCGATTTTTGATCGATACCGACACGGCTTCCGATGACGCCGTCGCTCTCGTGATGGCGCTGCGCAATCCGGGAGTGAGCGTCGAAGCCATCACCGTCGTCGCCGGAAATATGCCCATCGAGAAGGGGCTGCAAAACGCGTTGTACACGCGCGACTTGTGCCAGTCGCACGCGCCTGTTTATCGCGGCTCGGCGGCGCCTTTACTGCGCCCGCTGCACACCGCCGAATACGTTCATGGCAACGACGGCTTCGGAGACATCGGTCTTCCGCTCACCGGGCGGACTCCTGCGCCCGGCCACGCGGTGCCGGCAATCATTGACGTGATCAATCGCCACGCCGGCGAAATTACGCTCGTCACCCTCGGTCCGCTCACCAACATCGCGCTTGCGCTGAAGCTCGATCCTTCGATCGCGCAAAAAGTCACGCGCTGCGTGATCATGGGCGGCGTTGGATTCGGCGGCGTCGGCAATGTCACGCCCGTGACGGAATACAATATCTGGGAAGATCCGGAGGCGGCGAAAATCGTTTTCGAATCCGGGCTGCCGATTGAAATGGTCGGTTGGGACATCTCCGTTGAATCGGCTGTATTCGACCCTCAGGAAACGGCACGGCTGCGCGACATCGGCACGCCTCTCGCGAAATTCTGCGTGGACATTCAGAAATCGCTAACGCAGTTTGCGCTCAAGAGAACCAAGCTCGCGGGATTCGATCTCCCCGACCCAATCGCCATGGCTGTCGCCATCGACCCAAGCATTGCCACGAAAACCGAGCGTAGGTACGTCCAAATCGACACTCAAAGCGATCTCACTCTCGGCCAGACGGTTGTGGACCAGCTCGGCGTCACCGGCAAACCTCCGAACACCACTGTCGTGAAGGAAGCGTCGCGCGAACGCTTCATTCAACTGCTTCACGATTCCGTTCGCGCGTAATTCTCCGCCAAACCCAGAACTCTTCCGCCGCACAGAGCGGTTAATGTCTTTGTAAGGCCGCGCGCCGCCCGTATAATTTTCTGTGAGTGTTTCGTGTTGTCGCGCTGCTCGAAGCTCATCGCGGCGTGCGGTGGCTATCGCAGCATGAACGCAACATTATTCGGCATTGACTCGGAATATCGCGAAGGTTCACGGATGACAACGGCGTTTCTCCAATGCATCGAAGACGGCTGCCACCGCAAGCACACGCTTGACCGCAAGGATTATCGGTGCGATGCGTGCGGCGGCATGCTCGAAATTGGTTATGACGCGCCGCGCGTGGCTCCGCAGGCGCTGCGGCAAACCTGGCAGTCGCGAAAATCGAGCAGTGCAATTGAAGATCAGAGCGGAGTCTGGCGCTTCCGCGAATTGCTTCCATTCGTGCCGGAAGGCGCGAACGTCGTCACGCTCGGCGAAGGCCACACGCCGCTCCTTGATGTACCTCGCGCGGGCGAATGGGCCGGCGGCGTGCGTCTCGCCATCAAGCATCAGGGCAACAATCCCACCGGCTCTTTCAAAGACCTCGGCATGACAGCGTGCATCACCGAAGCCGCGATTCTCGGCAGCCGCGTCACCGTGTGTGCATCGACGGGCAATACATCCGCTTCGATGAGCGCCTACGCGGTGCGCGCGGGGATGAAAGCTGTCGTCACCGTGCCAGCCGGAAAGATTTCCGCTGCGAAACTTGCACAGGCCCTCGAATTCGGCGCTGTGGTGATCGAAATCGGCGAGACGTTCGACGATTCGTTTCGTCTGCTTCGCGCACTCACTGCCGAACTGAATTTATATCTTGTGAATTCGCTCAATCCGTTCCGCCTCGAAGGGCAGAAGACGATCGTCTGCGAAATACTCGAGCAGCGCGATTGGCGCGTGCCGGAATTTATCGTCGTCCCCGGCGGAAATCTCGGCAACGTCTCGGCCATTGGCAAAGGGCTTCGCGAGTTGAAAGAATTGGGATTGATCGAGAAGCTGCCGCGGCTCGTCGTCACGCAAGCGGAGGGAGCAAATCCCTTCTACCGGATGGTGGCAAATAACAGCGCGGAATTGATTCCCGTGGCGGAGCCGCGGACGGAAGCCTCGGCGATTCGCATCGGCAATCCCGTGAATTGGAAGAAAGCCATACGGGCAATCCGCGCGACCGACGGGATGGTCGAATCCGTGAGCGACGATGAAATCTTCGCCGCGAAAGCAGCGCTCGCGCACGACGGCGTGGGTTGCGAACCCGCGTCAGCCACGACGATAGCTGGAATTCGCAAGCTCGTGGCCAGCGGAAAAATTCCGCGCGGCGCGGACATCGTCGCGGTTCTCACTGGTCATCAACTCAAAGATCCGGAAATCAGCTTGCGCCGGCGCAGCGAAGCAGATTTGGCGCGCCAACGCCTGCGCGTCGAGCCGGACGTAAACAAATTGCGCGCCGCTCTCGAACGCGTCCTCGCATCAGACTGAAATATTTCAAGCGCACAATTGAGAAGATTCGAGCGACGTCAGCTCTGAATGAGAAGCTCTTTCGCGCGCTGAGCGGCTTTGACGACGGCTTTGATCAGCGTGACGCGCAGTTTGCCGTCTTCGAGTTCGAGAATGCCGTCAATCGTGCAGCCTGCCGGTGTGGTGACAGCTTCCTTGAGAAGCGCGGGATGATCGCCAGTCTCGAGCACCATACTCGCCGCTCCAAGAACCGTTTGCGCCGAAAGCAATGTCGCCATATCACGCGGCAGCCCGACTTTCACTCCCGCTTCCGCCAGCGATTCAAGAATGATGTAGATGTACGCCGGTCCGCTCGCCGAAAGACCGGTGATGGCATCCATGTGCTTGCCGTCAACGATCACCGAGCGGCCGACGACTTCGAAAAGCTTTCGCGCGGTCTCGAGGTGATCCGCGTCGGCGTGCAAGCCGCCTGAAACCGCCGTCATTCCCTTGCCGACGAGGCAAGGAGTATTCGGCATCGCGCGGACCACCGGAACTCGTGCCGGCACGCTTTCTTCGATGTAAGAAGTTGGCACGGACGCCGCAATCGAAACGATCAGCTTCGCGGGAGAAAGGGCGCGCCGCATCTGCGCGAGCGCCGTGCGCACCACTTGCGGCTTCACGCAAAGAAGCACGATATCGGCCTGGCGCACAGCCTTGACGTTGTCCGTGTAAACGGGAATGCCGAGCGATTTCGAAAGCGCTGCGGCCTTCTCGGGATGTTGAACGGTGGCGCAAGCTTGCTCGCGCGTGAATAGGCCGCGCTTCAGAAATGCCTGAAGCAGAATCCCGCCCATCTTGCCCGCCCCGATGACAGCGATGCGCGCGCTCTTGCCGACTTCGCGCGACGCCGCACTCGCACTGGCCTTTTTTGATTTCGCTTGGGTCATGCAATTCTCCAAATCATCGCGTCCCTCCGGATTCGACGTGGCCGACCCAGGTGCCGGGAGCGTCCACGTTCGTCGCACTGCGCACGAGCAATGGGATTCGCTCCTGCATCAGGAATTTGAACGCTTTGGGATGGACGACGCGCGCGCCATTTCGCGCCAGCTCCATGGCCTCCTCGTAGCTCAAACGCGCGATCCACTGCGCGTCGGCATTCTGGTGCGGGTCGGCGTTGAAGAATCCAGCCACGTTGCTCCAGATTGTGACGTCGCGCGCACCAAGCGCGCAAGCCACGATTGCGGCGGAATAGTCGGAGCTGTTGCGTCCGAGCGTGGTGATGCGGCCCTCGGGCGTGGACGCGACAAAGCCGGTAACGACGGGAATCGTGCCCATCAGGAAATAGGGATCGAGCGCCTCGCGCGTCTTCTGGTACGACTCCTCGAGGCGCGGATGCGGATCCTCGCGATCGCCATCGGTGACGATGAATTCGAACGCGTCGAGCGCTTCCGCATGAGCACCAAGCTTGCGAAGCGCCGCCGCGAAGATTCGCGCGCTCAGGCGCTCGCCGAATGAAACCACTTCATCCGTCATTTCGAGCGGCGACTCGCCGTGGCCCGCGTGGCGCACTACGAGATCGAGCGCGTGCGCGAGTTCGGCCAATTCCAGGCGGAACTGAAACTCCTGTTCGGCATCGGAAAAGAGCTGCCGGCCGACATGAAGATGGAGCTGCGCGATTTCTTCCGCTTCAACCAGCGCCGTCGCGGCGTCGCGCATTCGCAGCGCGCGCGTGACGCTGTAGAGCCGATCGGTAATGCCGCGAAGCGCGGACACCACCACCGCGACTCTTTCGGTCTCCGCCGCTCTCACGGCGTGCGCGGCGGCGTCCATCAGGCTACTCGCCGACGTGAGCACGCTGCCTCCAAACTTCATCACCCGCACGCGATTCGCCGCCTGGCCCTCTTTCGCGGCTCCCGGTCTCAATTGCTCCGTGACATTCGCTTGCCGCAAGACTGCGTTTCGTTGGGCCGGCTCGTCATTCTCCCGCTGTTGCTGTTGTCCTTCGACGCTCATGGCGCTCCTCTTTTTTCAATCGAGCACCCATAAAACACAAAACCCGCCTGCCAGTTTTTCTTCTGGCGGCGGGTGCGAGGTGCTGATTGCTTTGGTTTAGGCTCAGCTGCCTCCGGCGCCAGAAGACATAAGCGTAATCATACGCGGCTTAATAATTCGCGTGGACGACGTCGGCATCTGGCCCGGCTTCAACATTGCCCAACCAATGTAAAGGCGGTGCGAAAATATGTCAACGGACAATTTGGCGCGAATGTGACGATTGCGCATAGCTCAAACTCCCATTGCCGATTCGTCGCGCGGGTCAGCTCATATTTTTCTCGCCGACTCCGCAATGCGGACCCGGTCGATTTAAGGTGCAAAATTGACTCGATTAGAAAGGACCTCCTTTGTTTGTTTTGAGTCAGTTGCAGCGATTTTTAATCGTTTTCGTGTCTCGATTAAAGATGCCTTGTTGGGGTTGTCATCGGCTAGGCCTGATTGCCCGGTCTCGGGTACGATAGCCCTGCGCGAGATGATGAGGTGTTTGGGCGGCTCAATCCATCGACCGTCGCGAGTCACGCGGCAGTAGGCGCGGACGGCGCGGATGATGGTGTCGCCGGTTGGCGAGGTGCGCTGGCCTTCTTGGATGAGCAGCTCGAGCGAGCAACGGAGATTGTGGCGGCGCCGGGGGAAGAGGCCGACGGCATGGGCATGGCGGTAGGTGCCCGCGCGAGAGTTCAGCTGGTAGTCGTCGACGATCGTGCCGGGGGGATGCCAATCGATAAATTCCCGCTCGATGGCGGCGCGTTCCGGGTGACGGCATATCTCGCATTTGCGAGCGTGGCGTGCAGGATCGACCGCCGGGCGGTGACGGCGGCGGGTGCTGCTTTTTTTATCATTGTGCATAATACACAGAGAGATATCATGCGGGGGAGGAGTGCGCAAGAGCGAGCTTTGTAAGGGTTCTAATACGGGATACGATTGGAAAGTTGAAACGAGAAAAGTGAAGAGGGGCATCCGGAAACGCTTGCTGGATTTGGCGAACCAAGCCGCGTTGCGCTTCAGTAGTGGGTTGACTTCGGATTAATGCGTTTATCGGGCACTAACTCACTGCCAAGCAGTCTTAGTGTCGGCTTTTCGATTACATTCCGCGTGGAATCTCAGAATTACGGAAAGCCTGCCGGATTCCATTTTTCCATCCGCTCCAGATCTCTGTTTAACCGATTCTCCATTGCCTTCGACATTCGAATGAACCAGTTTGAGCGCACAGCCAATATCCAACCAAGGATGGACCAAGGGATCATAAGCAAATATAGAACTGCGCTCGCGTGAAACACCCACTTGCAGAAAATTAATATCAGGAAAGCTTCCCCCAACCAGATCACCGCAAATATCATCACGGTTTTGGCGCTGGCCCCCAACCACTGTTCTCTCGGATCGTGTCGATTGGCGGTCATTCTTCTGATATTACACCCAGGATGGCAGTGGGTAGCACCGGATTGGTCGGGTGATTGGAGACTACCCGCCACTTGTCCGGTTTATGCGTTAACGAGGACTTGAGGTATACGTATCATTGAGTGAGAGACGAAGCCCGGAGGTCCTGAATGCTCTGGTTCTATGAATCTTTCTTTCCCGTGGCATGGATCGCCTTTCTTCTCTACTGGGGGATCAGGGCCGTCAAGACCAAAAGCGTTCAGCGCCTCGAGCCGGCCGCCTCGCGCATCCTGCGGGCCCTCCTCTTGCTGATCGCGATCGTCCTCCTCTCGACAACGCGCATCCCGCTGGACTGGCTCTACCTCCAGCTCTGGCCGACTGGCATTTGGCCCTTTTGGATTGGAGCTGCTGTCACCGTCGCCGGCCTTCTCTTCGCCGTCTGGGCGCGCCAGCACCTCGCCAGCAACTGGAGCAGCTCCGTAACCATTAAGCAGGGCCACGAGTTGATTACCACTGGCCCCTATGGCCTGATCCGTCACCCAATCTATACCGGCATACTGACCGGATTTCTTGGCACCGCGATTGCGCTCGCCCAGGTGCGTGGGTTCATCGCTTTCGTCCTAGTGTTACTCGGATTTTTGACCAAGCTGCGCATGGAGGAGCAATGGATGCGCTCCCAATTTGGGGAGACTTACGCTACTTATGCCCATCGCACCGCCGCCCTGGTACCGTACGTTTTCTGATCGCTACGCGTCACGGCGTTTGAAAATCCACTTGCAGCCTAGATTCCGATTAGTTTGAATGCATAGGTCAAAGGAGGAGCGCTTGGTGTACAAGAGCTGAACTCAGCGACCAAGCTGATTCAGAAACGCCAAGGAGGCTCCCCCATGCAGACTATGTATTACATCGGGCTGGATGTT
>Ga0302326_10004041_pt1 | contig 34167 bp, 32 predicted proteins | sample Palsa_T0_3_FD_202264 | JGI IMG/M metagenome (GOLD analysis project Ga0302326, IMG submission 202264) | Peat permafrost microbial communities from Stordalen Mire near Abisko, Sweden - Palsa_T0_3 | ecosystem: Environmental > Terrestrial > Soil > Palsa > Peat permafrost | place: Sweden: Abisko...
GGCATCCGCGAGCGGATCTCCCGGCACACCGACACCCCGTCGCCGTCCGGCAGCCGCACGTCCAGGACGGCCACATCCGGCCGCAGCGCCGGAATCCGGGCCAGCGCCGAGGACGCGGTCCCGGCCTCGCCGACGACCTGGATGTCCGGCTCGGCTTCGAGCAGGTCGCGAACCCCCGGCGGACGATCTCGTGGTCATCCATCAGGAACACCTTGATCGGCTGGCTGGCCTCATCGCCCGCTGCTGAACCGTTCACCGTAGCTCCCTGACGTTCGCGGAAAATGCCCCTGGGGCGGGGCTCATGTCAGGTCAACTCTAGGCAGCGCGCCCAGGCGAAGCTAAGGACTAAAGTCCCTGGCCGGCAGCCCAGAGGACCCTTAACGGCTGCTTCCGGAGTCCCTAGCGTGGTCAGCGAAGTACCGAGCCAAGAGTTATAAGGAGAACGAAATGGCTGGAATTATCGTCGGCGTGGATGGCTCCGGCCATTCCCAGCGTGCCCTGGAGTGGGCTGCGAAGGAAGCGGTGCTGCGCCAGGTGCCGCTCACCGTGCTCACCGTGCACGAGGCGGTCCGGGGTTACTACAGCGCCGTCGCCGTTTACCCGGACGACCCGGCCCGGACGCAGGACGCACGGGTGGCCGCCCAGGCTGAAACCGACAAAGTGCTGGCCGGACTGGATGGCCCGCGGCCGGATTCGGTCACCGTCACGGCTGTCCATGGCTTCCCGGTGGATGAGCTCATCAAGGCCGGCCAGGATGCCGACATGATCGTCCTGGGCTCACGCGGTGCGGGCGGATTCACCCGGCTGCTGATGGGATCGACGGCCAGCCAGGTCGTACAGCACTCGCAGAGCCCGGTGCTCATCGTGCCACCGGAGAACAGCAACTGAACTGGCAGATCAGGGCTCGATCAGGTCAGCTCCGGCCCGCCGGGCCGTGACGTTGGCGGTCCGGCTGAGGCCGAGCTGCAGCAGCATCTGGGGCGATCCGAAGCATTCGCGCGGCATCGCCACGGGTGGGGGCAGTCACCTTTATCGCCGCGGATGATCAGTACCGGGCAGTGCGCATGCTGAATGCAATGCTGGCCGACCGAGCCGAGCAGCGCCTCCGTACCTGGCCATCTTCACCGGAGCCGGCGACGGCGCTGGCCGCCTCGGCCAGGGTCTGCTTCGCGATCTCGTCGAAGCCGGTGTCCGGCATGGGGATCGTCCAGCCGAAGCCGGTCACCGAGGCCGGGATCTGCCAGGCGATGACGGCATCAACGGTGCCGCCAGTGAGCCTCGCCTGGCGCACCGCCCAGGCCAGAGCCGAGCGCGACGACGGCGAACCGTCAACTCCGACCACGATGCGAGGGGCCTTGTCCCTGATAGTGGACATCTTCGCCAGCTCCCTTCAAGCTGCTGCGAGTCAGCGCGGCAGTCATCGGACCGCCTTGTTACCAATTTCGTGTCAGTGCATGGGGAAGTAGGCCCGGGCCGGGCCAATCCGCTCGGCGTCCGGATAGTTGAGCCGGTCGCGGACGGCCACCACGCCCTGGACGTGCCGGACCTGGCGTACGATCTCGCGGCCTACCTCACCGGTTTCCGGCGTGCCCGTCAGGGTCACGACGCCGTCCTTCACCGTCACCTTGAATCCGGCTGGGTCGAGGAGGAAATCGTTCAGGAGCACGTTGGTCTTGATCTCGTCATGGATGTCGGCGTCCGGACGGCTGAAGACGGAGAGCACGTCGGCCCGGCTGACGATGCCGACCAGCCCACCGTGGGCGTCAGTGACCGGGAGCCGCTTGATCTTGCGCGAGTACATGAGCCGCGCGGCGTGCTCGACGGTGTCCCCGGGGGCGACGGTCACCGCCGGGCTGGTCATCAGGTCACCCGCTATGACGCCGCGCGCCTTGTCGGCATCCCGGTGGTGCAGGATGCCTGAGACGATCCCGGGCTCGCTGTCGAGGGCTTCCTTGGCCAGCAGGTCGGCCTCGGAGACGACGCCGGTTACCTTGTCCTGGTCGTCCAGGACGGGGAACGCGCTGACCTGGTGATCGCGCAGGGCGGCGGCGAGCTGCTTGAACGAGGCGTCCTGGCGGACCCACACGACGCGGGTGGTCATGACGTCCTTGACGGTGGTTTCCATGATGCTCACTCCTGTTCCTGTTACTCGGTTACTGGTGTCAGGCGGCTAGCCGCCGCTTGTCCAGGTTCTTGTGCGCTAGGCCGCCGATCGCGGCCAGCGCGACGGCGAAACCTCCGGCGGCGAGGCCTTGAGCCAGCACGACGCGATCCGCGATCGCAGCCTGCGGCATCGGAGGATCGGCTAGGTCGCCCGCGTGGTTCACCCACACCATGACCGTGCTGCCCGCAGCCGTCCCGGCGGGTGCGGGGACCGGGCCGCTGCGGAACTGCCCGTCCGGCACCCGCCACCGGGCCGCGGTGTCGGCGACCGTTAGCGCGCCGGACGCACCGCGAGGCGGAGCCGCCTGCACCAAGGTCGCGGGTACCTGACGGAGGGTGGTCTGCTGAAGCCGCGCCGTGCGGTACAGCGTGCCGTCAGCCAACCGCCCGGCCGCATAGGCGACCAGCGGGGAGCCGGCCAGGAACGCTCCCATCAGCCCGCCGAACACGGCCGTCTCCATCCGGTCCGGCGAGTACCTGCTGGTCCGGTGTCCTTGTTTCATCGGTCTCACTTCCTTTTCGTAGCCGCTAAGCCTGTTCTGGTTCCATATCGATGGCCCCGGAGGGGCATTCGGCCGCGCACATGCCGCAGCCCTTGCAGTACTCGTAGTCGATCTCGTACTGGCCATCGGCGAGCTTGACGATGGCGTTGTCGGGGCAGACGCTGTAGCAGTTGTCACACCCGAAGCAGTTGCCGCAGGACATGCAGCGGCGCGCCTCGAACACCGCGGTCGACTCGTCTAGCCCGCCGGTCACCTCGTCGAAGGTGGTGACCCGCCGGGCGGCTTCCAGCTGCGGGCGCACCGTAGCCGGAGCGTCGGCGTAGTACCAGGTGTTGAGCCGCTCGGCGCCCGCGAGGCGACGCCGGGGCGGCGCGGTAGCGCGGCCGCCGCGCAGGTAGGCGTCGATGCTCTGCGCGGCCTGGCGGCCGTGACCGATGGCGACGGTAACCGTCCGCTCGGCGGGCACCATGTCCCCGCCCGCGAAGATCCCCGGGTGCCCGGTCATCAGGTCGGGGCCGACCTCCACCACGTGATCAGCGAAGGTCACGCCGGGCACGTCCGCCAGCACAGACAGGTCGGCGTTCTGGCCCAGGGCCAGTACCAGGCAGTCTGCCTCGAGTTCTTCGAACTCGCCGGTCGGCTGCGGGAAGCCGGTCTCGTCCAGCTTCATCTTCTCGATCAGCAGCTTGCCTTCGTCCGCGTGCGCGACCGTAGACAGCCAGCGCATCGTGACGCCTTCATCCAGCGCCTCCTCGACTTCCGTGTCGTGGGCGGGCATCTGCCCGCGGGTACGGCGGTACACCACGACGGCCTCGGAGGCGCCGAGCCGCCGCGCGGTGCGGGCCGCGTCCATGGCGGTGTTGCCGCCGCCGTAGACGGCGACCCGGCGGCCGAGCATCGGGCCCTCGGAGTCAGGCAGGGCGCCGTCTTCCATGCTGTGCAGCATCGACACCGCGTCCATGATCCGGGCCGAGTCGCCGGCCGGAATGTAGGCGTGCCTGCCGATGTGGGCGCCGACGGCCACGAACGCGGCGTCGAAGCCTTCGCCGGGCGCTGCGCGGCCGCCCGCGCCTTCACCGAGCTCGGCGAGAAGGTCAGTGACCTGGGCGCCCAGTTCGAGGGTGACGCCCAGCTGAAGGATGCGGTTTACCTCGGCGTCCAGGATCTCGCGCGGCAGCCGGTACTTCGGGATGCCATAGCGCATCATGCCGCCAGGCTCGGCGCCCGCGTCCTTGATCGTCACCTGGTGCCCCAGGCGGGTGAGATGGTAGGCGGCCGACAGGCCGGACGGCCCCGCGCCTACCACCAGCACTCCCCGCCCACCTCCCCTGCCCCCTTCTCCTGTCGGCGCCGCGGCGACGGGAACCTGCCAGCTGTTACGGAGCGCCTCATCCCCCAGGAAGCGCTCGACGGAGTTGATGCCTACGGCCGAGTCCAGCTGAGCCCGGTTGCAGGCGGTCTCGCAGGGCCGGTAGCAGACCCGGCCCATGACCGCCGGGAACGGGTTGTCGTCCATGATCTGCCGCCAGGCGGCCTCGTATCCGGCCTGGCCGCCTTCCTCGGCGTCATAGAGCCACTGCTGGATGTTCTCCCCCGCCGGGCAGGCGTTGTTGCATGGCGGCAGGTTGCTCACGTAGACCGGCCGCTCGGTGCGCCAGGCACCGGTGTGGTTGGCGCGGCTCGACCCGACGTCCAGGGTGATCGCGAACGGCTTGCGCATCATGGTTACAGCCCTCCGGAGTCGGCAGGGATGACCGGGGCACGCAGGGCGGGCCGTTCGGGAGAAAGGTTGAAACGGGTGATGTTGCGGTCGGCGGCGGCCTGGATCCTGGCGATGGTCTCGGTCCGCTCGACCGGCGCGAACAGGTGCGCGTAGCGGGCCTGCAGCCGCAGGTAGTCGGTGACCGGCACCAGGCGGCGGATCGGGGTGGCGCTCACGACCTGGCCCGTCTCGGCCTCGAAGACCGGGAACAGGCCGCTTTCCGTGGCCAGCCGGGCCACCTTGATCGTGTCGGCCGGGGCGCTCCCCCAGCCCAGCGGGCAGGGCACCAGGACGTGCAGGTAACGAGCGCCGTGGAAGTCCATTGCCCGGGTCGCCTTGTACTCCAGGTCGCGCAGGTCGGCCACGGTGGCGGTGGCCACGTAGGGAATCTCGTGCGCCATCGCGATCAGCGGGACGTTCTTGCCCTGGCCGAACTTATTTCCTGGCTCGGGCCCGACCGCCTGGGTGGTGGCCGTGCGGGCGGCGGGCGGGGTCGCGCCGGAGCGCTGCACGCCGGTGTTCATGTACGCCTGGTTGTCGTAGCAGATGTACAGCACGTCGTCGTCGCGCTCGAACATGCCGGACAGGCAGGCCATGCCGATGTCGACCGTGCCGCCGTCGCCGCCCTGGGCCACCACCCGGATGTCGGTGCGACCCTGCGCCGCTAGGGCGGCGGCCACGCCGGAGGCGACCGCCGGGGCGTTGCCGAACAGCGAGTGCAGCCAGGGGATCTGCCAGGAGGTTTCGGGGAACGGGGTGGAGAACACCTCCAGGCAGCCGGTCGCGTTGACCGCGATCATCTTGCCCTTGGTGGCGCGCATCACCGCGTCCAGCGCGTAGCGCGCACCGAGCGCCTCGCCGCAGCCCTGGCAGGCGCGGTGCCCGCAGGTCAGCGTGTTCGAGCGCTCAGTGCCCGACTGGACGCTGCGCTGATCTTCGGCAAGCAGCCGGTTCCCGGCCGCGAAGCTGCCGGTCTGGTAGAACTTAATCCGCTGGTACGGCATAGTCTTAACCGATCCGTGAGGCGGTGATACCGAGGTCCCGGAGCATGTTCTCCGGGCTCGGGCCGGACCGGCGGGTGGCGCGCATCCGGGCCAGTTCCCGGTCGGCCAGGCCGGTGTCCAGATCCAGGAAGGTCAGCGGCGCGAGCTCGCCCGCCGCGGCCGTGGCGAGCAGGCCGCGCAGCGACTTCGTGGTGACCGCACGGCCGCCCAGGCCGGCGATGACGGTGGACAGGTGCGGGGCCATCCGGCCCGCCAGCGCCATCCGGATGTCGGCGGTCACGATGCCGCCGGTGCCCGGGGCCAGCGCCCGCTCCAGCACGATGACGTGCCTAGGCGCGACGCCGAGGGCGTCGCGGATCGCGTCGGCGGGGAACGGCCGGTAGGTGGTGATGCCGAGCACGCCGACCCGCATGCCCTCCGTGCGCAGTTCGTCCACGGTGTCCTTGACGGTGCCGAGGACCGAGCCCATGCCGATGACAACCACGTCCGCGTCGTCGGTCCGGTACGGCCGGACCAGGCCACCGCAGTCCCGGCCGAACTGCGCGGCGAAGTCGGCCGCGACGCTGGGAATGAGGTCAAGCGCCTGCCGCATGCGTTCGTAGGCCAGGTAACGGACCTCGGTGAAGGCCTCGGGGCCGACCATGGCGCCGATCGAGACCGGGTCGGCCGGGTCGAGTACCTGGCGCGGCTGGTACGGCGGCAGGAAGGCGTCCACCTGGTCCTGGGAGGGGATGTCGGCTCGTTCGCTGGCGTGGGTGAGCAAGAAGCCGTCCATGCACACCATCACAGGGACGGACAGCTCCTCGGCGATCCTGAAGGCCTGGATGTGCAGGTCAAGCGCTTCCTGGCTGGTCTCGGCGAAGAGCTGGAGCCAGCCCGCGTCGCGCTGCGACATCGAGTCGCTGTGGTCGTTCCAGATGTTGATGGGCGCGCCGATCGCCCGGTTGGCGATCGTCATCACGATCGGCAGGCCGAGCCCGGCGGCGTTATAGACAGCCTCGCTCATGTACAGCAGGCCCTGGCTGGCGGTCGCGGTGTAGGCGCGGGCCCCCGTCGCGGACGCCCCGATGGCCACGGAAAGTGCGGCGAACTCCGACTCCACGTTGAGGAACTCGGCGGCCAGCTCACCCTTCTTCACCATCGCGCTGAGCGCCTCGACGATGTGGGTCTGCGGGGTGATCGGGTAGGCGCAGATGACCTGCGGGCGGCACATCGCCACCGCCTGCGCTACCGCCTTGGAGCCCTCGATCTGCTTAAGCATGGCTCAGTGCCTCCCGCTCGTCCTGGACGAAGGCGAATGCGGCCCTGGCCGCCTCCGCGTTGCCTTCCGCGATGGCGCCGCGGAACCTTTCGCTGATCGCGGCCAGTACCGAGTCCAGGCTGACCGCCCAGGTCAGCGACGCGAACCCGCCGAGCAGGGCGGCACCGGGCAGTGGGCGGCCCAGATGGGTCAGGGCCAGCGCCGAGGCCGGCACGACCAGCAGCCGGTCCCGGCCCGAGGGGTGGACGGCCTGGACGAACTCGTCCAGGCCGAGCTCACCGAAGTCATGCGCCGAGTTGATGAGCAGGTAGCCGTCCGGGCTGAATCCGGCGAACAGCTCCGCCTGGTGCAGCAGCGTCGGGTCCTGGATGATCAGCGCGTCCGGTTCGCTGACCGGCTCGTGGGTGCGGATCGGCTTGTCGTCGATCCGGCAGAACGACATCACTGGCGCGCCCATCCGTTCCGAGCCGAAGCTCGGGAACGCCTGGGCGTGCCGGCCTTCGCGGAACGCGGCGGCGGCGAGCAGTTCGGCGGCCGTGACCACACCCTGGCCACCGCGGCCGTGGAATCGCACCTGGAACATCGTCCGGCCTTTCGCTACGTTCGCTTGGTTTCGATGGATGGTTGGGTTGCGACCGAGGTCATGCGGCCTTGGCGGGGGTGGGCCCGGCGGCCGGGATGGCCTCGTGGGTGATCTCGGGACGGCGGCCCAGGGCCAGCGCGAACACCGACCCGACCAGGGTCAGCCCGCCCAGCGCGAACGCGGCGATCGCAGCGATGTAGGTGATCTGGGAGACCTTCCACCAGCCGTACGCGTTCAGCAGCATGCTGCGCAGCGTCTCGCCCTTGAACACGGTGTTGACCGTGACGGCCAGCGCGGTGTTGCCCGGCGCCGCCAGCGACTCGGTCGACAGCTGCGAATACGTCTTGCCGCCGCCCATCTCGGCGATGTGCACCGCGATGAAGTGATCAGCGTAGGCCTCGGCCTGCTGACCGGTCAGCAGCTGCTTGCCCGCGTACTGCGACACCGACGGGATCATCGACGGGGTGATCTCGGTGCCCGCCTTGGCATGCGCGAACGCGGGCTGGGGCGGGAAGTAGATCTGCTGCGCGGACAGCTGGCCCTGCACCGTGTTGTGCACATAAGCCGAACCCCACGTCAGCAGCCCTCCGGCCACTAGCAGGATCGCCGCCACGGCGAACCCCGCGATCACACTCAGGCGAGAAGAATTGCGGCGCATCGTAATGCCTCCTTCTAACTGCGGCCCGGTCCCTGACCAGCCGCTCGTTTAGCTCTTACCAGGAGTCTGGCCGCCAGCCCCCGGCCAACGTCACGGCCACACGTCACCAGCCCAGCAGGACCTTCGTCACCGGGGTGTCATGCCCAAGGCGGGTGCGGCCGGCGGAGATCTACGATGCTGAACAGGCCCGCGGCGAGCACCAGGCACGCGGACAGGAGCAGCGCGGCGTGCGGCCCGGAGTAGAACGCACTGTAGGCAGCGCGGATCACCTCCTGCACGAGCTTTCCTTCGCCGGCCGGCCCGGCGGCGTTGGCGTGCCCGCTGGAGGGCACGGTCCCGGTCTCGATCGCGTTGATCACGATGGACTGGAAGTTCGCCGGGATGCCCAGGTGCCGCAGTCAGCCGGCCAGGCCGTAGGGCAGGTGCATGGCCGTCTCGATCTCGATCAGCCGGTTGTACTTGGCGGTGCGCTCGCCCCGGGCCGGGGCGCCGCTCTTGAGCTGGCCGCAGCCGCTGCCCACGGCGAGGTCGGCGATGAAGCTGTCCTCGGTCTCGCCCGACCGGTGCGAGACCATCTGGGCCCAGCCCGCTTCCCGGCAGATCCGCATCGCCTCCAGCGTCTCGGTGACCGTGCCAATCTGGTTCGGCTTGATCAGCGCGGCGTTGGCGACCTTGCGCTCGATCGCCTCGCGGATGATGGCCGGGTTGGTTACCAGTCGATCATCTCGGTGCTGGACAGCGTCTGGCCGGCCACGTGGTAGGCGCCGCCTGAGTAGAAGCCGTTGGCCGCGGGGTCCAGGGCGATCGCGATGCCGTCCTGCCCGGTCCGGTAGCCGGCCTGCTCGATGGCGGCCACGAGCAGCGTCAGCACTTCCTCAGGCGAATCGATCTCGGGCGCGAAGCCGCCCTCGTCGCCGAGTCCGGTGCTGAGCCCGAGCCCGGTCAGCTTGCCGCGCAGGGCCGCGTACACCTCCGCGCCGGCCCGGACCGCCTCGGCGACGGTGGGGGCACCGAGCGGGGCCAGCATGAACTCCTGGAAATCAAGCTTGTTCGGCGCGTGCGCCCCGCCGTTGACCACGTTGAAGTGCGGCACCGGCAGCCGCGGCGTCACGCCGGGGGGTGTCAGCGACTGCCACAGCGGCCGGCCGATGGCGAACGCTCGCGCCGCGGCCATGGACACGCCGACGGTCGCGTTGGCGCCCAGGCGGCCCTTGTCGGGCGTCCCGTCCAGTTCGATCAGGGCGGCGTCCAGCTCGGCCAGGCTGGCGAAGCTGCGGCCGCACAGCGCGGCCGCGATCTCGCCGTTCACGTGCCCGGCGGCCTGACGCACGCCCAGGCCGCCGAAGCGGGAGCGATCTCCGTCGCGAAGCTCGATGGCTTCCCGCGATCCTGTCGACGCGCCCGAGGGCACGCCCGCGCGGACGGTCACGCCGCCGGGCAGGGTCGCGGTCACGGCGAGGGTCGGGCGGGCCCGCGAGTCGAGGATCTCCACCGCGGTGAGCTTTTCGATGGTCAGCACAGCATGCCTCCGGTTATGTCATCTGAGTTTGCGCAGGAACGGGTCCTGTGGCTGGCAGGGCGCCACCTTGACCCGCGCGTCCACGGCGAACGCGCCGTCCGGGCGGGCAATGACCGGGTTGAGGTCCAGGTCGGTGACTTCGGGCAGGTCGTCGGCGAGCCGGGAGACCCGCAACAGCAGCTCGCGCAGCGCATCCAGATCCGCCGCGGGAGCGCCGCGGTGACCGAGCAGCAGCGGCGCGGACCGGATCGAGCGGATCAGCTTGTCCGCGTCAGTGCCGGTCAGCGGCGTGAGCCGGACCGCGTGGTCGGCGAGCACCTCGGTGGTCACGCCGCCCAGCCCGAACACCACCAGCGACCCGAACATGTGATCATCGGCGACCCCGACGATCACCTCCGTGCCGCCGGTGATCATCGGCTGCACGAGGATCTGGCGGAGCCGGGCACCGAAGCGGCTTTGCAGCGACCGGTAGGCGCTTCGCACATCAGCTTCGGTACGCAGGTCGAGCACCACCGCGCCGGCATCGGTCTTGTGCACCAGGCCGGGGACGTCTGCCTTGAGCACGACCGGGCCGCCGGCCGCGGCCGCGACGGCCGCGTCTTCGTCGGCGACCGGGATCAGCTCGGTCAGCGGTATCCCGTAGCAGCGCAGCAGCTCGGCGGTCAGGTCCGGCGGCAGCCAGCCGCCAGTTGGCTCCTGGCCCAGGAACCCGCGGACCAGCGCGCGAGCGTCGGCGGCCCTGATGTCCGCCAGCTCCGCCACCGGCCCGGGCGGCTCGGCGCGCCAGGCTCCGTACCTGGCGGCCCGGGCGAGCGCGGCCGCCGCTGCCTCGGGGAACGCGTAGGCGGGCACCGGGCTGCGATCGCCGGACCGCGGGATCAGCCGGACCGATTCGGGCTGGTCGAGGACGACGGCGGTGACCGGGATGCGGATGTCCGCTTCGGCGACAGCTGCGACCAGGTCGCCGGTCGCGGCGGTGGGCAGGATAAGCGCGATCATCGCGTCGACACCCGCCTCGGCCGCGAGTAGTTCCAGGCCCTGCTTGAAGTCCCCGCCGGAGACGGCGGCGGTGGTGTCGACCGGGCCGCCGACCGCGCCGCCAGGGAACAAAGCGCGGAGCCGGCCCGTGGTCAGCTCACCAGGGTGGTGCACAGTCAGCCCGAGGTCGGCGCAGGCGTCCGCGGCCAGGACCCCGGCGCCGCCGACGTTGGACACGATCGCGACGGCATTCCCGGCCGGGACCGGCTGGGTGGCCAGCAGCGCGACGGTCTCCGCGAGCTCGCCGAGGCCCGGCGTGGCGATGATGCCGGCCTGCTCGAACAGGGCCTGGCGGCTGACCAGCGGCGTCGCCACCGCGGCCGTGTGCGAGGCGGCCGCCTGCTGGCCGGCCGCGGAACGTCCGGCGTGCACGGTGAGCACGGGCATGCTGGCGCCGACCCGGCGGGCGGTCCTGGCGAACTTGCGCGGGTTGCCGAACGACTCGATGTACAGCACGGCGAGCCTGGTCAGCTCGTCCTGCTCCCACCACAGCAGCAGGTCATTGCTCGACACGTCGAGCTTGTTGCCCACCGAGGCAAACGAGGAAATCCCGAGGCCGAGCCGGGACAGCTGATCTACCAGGGCGAATCCCAGGCCACCGGACTGGCTGACCAGGCCCACCGGACCGGGCCGTGGATGGCGGGCAGCGAACGTGGCGTCCAGGCCGATAGCGGGTACGGCGACGCCGAAGCAGTTCGGGCCGACCAGGCGCATCCCGTATCGGCGGCACGCGGCGAGCAAGCCGGCGCAGGCGGCCTCGTCCAGACCGGAGGTGATTACCACGACGGCACGGACCCCGCGCTGGCCGCATTGCTCTACCGTGGCCAGGACGACCGGCGCCGGCACGGCGATCACCGCGAGGTCCGGTGGCTCGGGCAAGTCGGCCACGGACGGCAGGCACGCGATGTCCCCGATCTGCCCGGCGTGCGGGTTGACCGCGTAGATGCGGCCGCGGTATCCGCCGTCCGTGATGTTGTCCAGGATGGCCCGGCCCACAGTTCCCAGCCGCCGGCTGGCGCCGATCACCGCGACCGACGCGGGCGCGAGCACGTGCCGCAGGCTGGCTGCGTCGGCGGAGCGTTCCCGGACGGCGACGGCGTCGAGGTAGGTGTCCAGAGCGGGATCAAAACTGGCCCGCGGGATCGGGAACGCCAGTTCGACGACCCCGTGATCGTAGTGACGGCGGGCCGGCAGGCCCGCGTCGGCGAACACCTTCAGCATCGCCGTGTTCTCGGCCAGGACATCCGCGGTGAACGCGGTGAGCTGGTTCCTGACCGCCACCGAGATCAGGTGCTCAAGTAGCAGCGTCGCGATGCCCTTGTGGTGCATGTGATCAGCGACCGCGAACGCGACTTCCGCCGTGACGACCGTGCCGGGTCCGGCCTCGTAGCCGGCACAGCCGACGACCGTCTCGCCGACCAGGGCCAGCAGCGCGACGTGGCCGGGGCTGTCCTGGCAGGCCCGCTGCGCCTCAGTCTCTGCCGCTCGCCGGCTCATGCTGAAGAACCGCAGGTAGATATTGTCGGACGACATCGCCTGGTACATAGCCAGCACCGCGTCATGGTCGTCCGGGGTAGCCAGCCGGATCTCGACCATGGTCCCGTCGGCCAGCAGCGCGTACACGCCGCCGGCCAGCGCGATGGTGTCCGAACCGGTCGCGTCACCCAGACGTCCTGGTTGCGGGCGGCCGGCGTTCACGAGCGCTCCTGCGCCATGGCGGGGCTGACCTCGTTGATCCGGTTCCTGACGTCGACCACGCCGTCGACGTCCCAGATCATCCGGATCGCGAGCGCCACCAGGTCCTGGTGCCGGCTCGGCGGCTCGGCCATGCCGGTCAGGGTCACCACACCGTGGTGCACCATCACGATGACCTTGGCCGGATCGGCGAACGGGATCTCGTCGATGACCTGCCGGGCATCGCGGCTGATGTCCGCGTCGGGCCGCAGGAAAGCGCTCAGCAGGTCGCGGCGGGTCACGATACCGATTAGCTTGCCGTTGACGTCGGTCACCGGCAGCCGCCGGACGTGCTGCGTGGTCATCAGCCGGGCGATGTCCTGGTACGGGGTGATCCGGTCGACGGTGACGACCGATGTCGTCATCACGTCCCCGACCCGGCGGGCCGAGCGGTGGTGCCGCGGCTGGGCGTCCGCGTGAGCGCGATGCGCGGCGTGCGCGGGACGCGGCCTGACCGCAGGCTCGCCTTCGCCGGGGCTGGCCGGAGCTTCCTGCATGTGTTCTTCCACCGTGTCCAGGGCGCGGTGCACGTCGGACCGGGTGGCCCGGCGATGCAGGGATTCGTAGTACGCCGCGCCGAGGTGCCGGAGCATGGCGTCGAGGTAGATGTCTGTGCGGGCCATCGTGCTCACTTCCTTGGCCTAGCTGATACTCGGAGTCTGGCGCTGGCGCTGCCGTTTACGGAACGGCCGGAGGTCCTTCATGTCGCGGGACTTCCGTCACCGGGATCAGGCACTACCGGCGCGGGCTCCAGCGCGGCCCAGTCGCGAGCCAGTCCGCGTCCCAGCCGGCCAGCCTGCGGGCGTCAAGCGTGCGCCACGTCAGGCCGCCCGGCACGGCCAGGACGACTGCGAGCGCGACGACAGCGATTGTCTCGGCTAGCCCGACCCGGCCCGCGATCTGGCTGGGCTGAAGCGGCGGATCGGTCTGCTGACCGGACCGGTTGACCCAGATCAGCTTCTTGCTGCCCGCTGCCCCGCGCGGAGGAGGCGTAGGTCCAGTTCCCGGCAGCGACCGCCGCGAACGGAGCGCCAGCCAGGAACCCGGCAAGCAGCACGCCGAGGACCACGGTCTCGATGCGGTCTGTTTTGCGTCGCAGGAGGTTGCGGTCGAGCCGCCGCCCGCGCACCAGGCGGACCAGCCAGTGGGTCCTGGTACCTCGGTTGCGGCGCTTCGGGCGGTCCGCTCGGGGGCGGCGCCGTGGGGTCATCGGTCTCACCTCATCTAATCAGCGCGGTCTGCCTGTCCACGGTCCCGCGTGGCAGGCGGCGACCGACAGGGGCCGAACTCCCGGTCTGGCCGGGACTTTCGGCCCCAGCCGACGCCGGGATCGGTGGTTTCAATGGGCGCCAGGCAACTACCGGGCGGAAATATGAAACGGACCTGGACCGCGCTAACGGCCGTCCTGCCACTGGCGCTGGCCTGCGGGGTACGGCCACACTGCCCGGCAGGGCTGAGCCGACCGCGGGCGACCTCCCGGGCCTTTAGTCCCGCACGGCGGTGCCTATCGGCGCTACCGGCCAGGACGGCCGCCGCGCGAGCCTGCTTAGGCAAAGCACCCATACTGAGGAGGAAGCACATGACGACCAGGGTGGGAATTAACGGCTTCGGCCGGATCGGGCGCGCGTTCACCCGGCTGGCGGCCGATCGCACGGACCTGGAAGTGGTGGCGGTCAACGACATCACCGACGCACGGACGATGGCACACTTGCTGGCGTTCGACTCCACCTTCGGGCGGTTCGGCCGCACGGTGGAACACACCGAGGACTCGCTGATCATCGACGGCCGCCCGGTCGCGGTGCTCTCCGAGCGCGATCCAGCGAACATCGACTGGGCCAAGCTCGGCGCCGACGTGGTGATCGAGTCCACCGGGAAGTTCCGCACCAGGGACGGCGCGGCGCTGCACCTGAAGGGCGGGGCCCGCAAGGTCCTGATCTCGGCGCCGGGTAAGGGCGCGGACCTGACTGTGGTGCTCGGGGTCAACGGCGACAGCTACGATCCGCAGCGGCACGACGTGATCTCGAACGCATCCTGCACGACCAACTGCGTGGCCCCGATGGCCAAGGTCCTGAACGACGCGTTCGGCGTGGTGCAGGGCTACATGACCACTGTGCATGCCTACACCGGTGACCAGATGCTGCTCGACGGGCCGCATAAGGACCTGCGCCGGGCCCGGTCCGCGGCATGCAGCATCGTGCCGACCACCACCGGCGCGGCCCGCGCCACCGGCGAGGTCATCCCCGAGCTGGCCGGGAAGCTGGACGGGGTCGCCGTCCGCGTACCTGTCGAAGACGGCTCGCTGACCGACCTCGCGGTGGTGCTCCGCCGGGACGTGACCGCTGGGGAAGTCAACGAGGCGTTCGCGGCGGCCGCCGCCGGGCCGATGAAGGGATTCCTGCGGTACAGCACCGACGCGCTGGTCTCCCGTGACGTCATCGGTGATCCCGCCTCCTGCGTGTTCGACTCGCCGCTGACCCAGGCGTCGGGCACGCTGGTCAAGGTGTTCGGCTGGTATGACAACGAATGGGGGTACACCTGCCGCCTGGCCGACCTGGCCGCGCTTGTCGGGCGCCAGCTGTAACACCGGTCCCGCATGCCAGGGCGGGCCGTCCCCACGGGGACGGCCCGCCCTGGCATGCCCGCGGATCAGCGGATCTCGATCCGGCGGCCGGTGATCCGGCTGGGCAGGATGCGCAGGTACACCTCGCGGGTGCCGCCGGCCCACGGCCAGACCACGGCGTCCTCGCGCAGCCGCCACAGCTCGCTCGGATGGGTGACCCGATGCGCCTTTCCGCGCACCAGCACGCTCCAGCCCTGGCACAGCGCCTCGTCAAGATGGTCAACCTCAAGCGCCATCGGCTCGTCGGCATGGCCTTCGATCACGGTGCCTTCCGCGGTCCTGACCACGATGGTGTCCGCCACTACGGCGAAGTTCACCGGGAACACCACCGGTCCCGAGGCGGTCGTGATCGCGAGCCGCCCGACCCCGCCTGGTGCGATCAGCCGACGGCACTCAGCCGGGGTGAGCTTCTCAAGCACCGGCTTTCCGGCCGGGCGGCCGCGCCCCGGGGGTACCTCCGCCCCTGCTCCGAGCAGCGCGGCCGGGGTGGTACGAAGCGCTGCGGCGAGCTGGCGCAGGTGGGTCGCGCGAGGCCGGGCCGGATACCGCTCTAGGTACTCCAGGTAGCGCAAGCTCAGCCCAGCCCGGGCTGCAACCTGTGCCTGGCTTAGTCGCAGCTCGGCCCGGCGCCGGGCGACCCGCTTGCTCAGGTCGCCGGGGTCGGGTGGCGAGGGCCAGGCAGGCTCGGCTTCCTTTCCGCGCCCGCTGGGTCCCCTGTGTTCTTGCCTGGGTGGGTAACTGACGGTCATCGGGATCACGGCGTCGCCGGTCCGGTCGCGGCCGGGTCGCGAGCGCCGCTTCACCTCCTCGGATCTATCGGCTGTCGGTATGCGAGGCCGCCGGCCCCGCATACCGACAGCCTGGGCAGGCCGGAGCCGGCCTGCGAGTGGCCTTGGCCATGTCCCGCCGGGACGTTGGTCCGCCGCCGGGCAATGGTCCCGGCCAGGGGTGACCTTTAGCACTGGGCGGCACACTAGGAACGCATCAGGCTGAGGCTGACGCTGCGGCGACGTGTTGCGGCGGCCGAGAGAAGCTGGACGGTGAGGTCTGATGACCAAGGTCACGGCGGCGGAACTGGCCACCCACCCGTTCCTGCACGGGATGTCCCATCGTCAGCTGGCCGTCCTGGCGGATTTCGCCTCGGACGTGCGGTACCCGGCACGGCACCGCCTGTTCGAGGACGGCGGTCACGCCAGTCGCTTCTGGCTGATCCGGTCCGGCTGCGTGACCTTGGACCTGAACGTTCCCGGGCAGGGCCTGGTCAAGATCGAGACGATCGGCATCGGCGAGCTGCTCGGCTGGTCCTGGCTGTTCCCGCCGTTCCGGTGGGCGTTCGGCGCGGTGACGTCCGATTTTTTCGAAGCTTTCGAATTCGACGGCCAGGCGGTGCGGGCTTGCTGTGCGGCTGACCCGCAGCTCGGATACGAGCTCACCCAGCGACTGTCCCGGGTGGTCGCGCACCGGCTGGAGGCCACCAGGATCAGGCTGATCTCGGCGTCCGCGCAGTCGGCCAATGTCCGCTGAGGAGCCAGCCGCTGAGGTGGAAAGAAGAGCCGGTCATGGAAACCAAGCCGGCAGCATCCGGCCTGAGAGCAGAAGTTCAGCGCCTGGCACCGCTCGTACGAGGTCCGGCCGCCGCCGATAGGCGAGGCGGACGGGGATGCGCTGTTCCGTGATCCCCGCTACGCGGTCCTGCCGCCCGGCATCCGCCCGCGCGCCGAGTCCCTGGCCGACGTCACGGCGCGGCTGCTGCCCTACTGGTACGAGGCCATCGTCCCCGACCTGCGGGCGGGCGGCTGCGTGCTGGTCGTCTCGCACGGCAATACCCTGCGGGCCCTGGTCAAGCACCTGGAGGCGATCCCGGACGACCAGATCGCGGGGGTGGACATCCCGACCGGCATCCCGCTGCTCTACGAACTCGGGCCGGACCTGCGCCCGGACGCCCTGGGCGGTCAGTATCTCGACCCGCACGCGGCCCGCGCCGCGATCGAGGTCATCAGGAACCAGGGACGGCCCCGCGTGGCGGAAGGCCAGGGATACGGGGATGTAAGCCGAGGCCTTCGGGTGGTCACGCAGAACCCGGTTCCACCGTGCTACCGGGCGGTGAAACCGGGTTCCGTTCTGCCGTGAACTTACGGTTCCAGGACCAGGCGGGCCCGGGCCTTGCCGTGCAGCACCTCCGCGATGGCCTCGTTGACGCCGGCCAGTGGCCGGGTCTCGTAGCTGACCCTGGTCCGGCCGGCCGCGTGCAGGTCGAAGACCTCGAGCAGGTCGGTGCGGGTGCCGACGATCGACCCGATGACCGAGGTGCCGTTGAGCACGGTGTCGAAGACCGGCACGGACAGCGTGCCCGAGGCGGGCAGCGCCACCAGCACGAGCCGGCCGCCGCGGCGCAGCCCGGAGTAGGCCGTGGCGAACGAGCGGTCATCGACCGCCAGCCCGATCGCGACATCGGCGCCGAGCTCCTTGGCCAGCTGCAGCTTCTCGTCGGTGATGTCGACCGCCGCGACCGTGCCGCCGAAGATCTTGGCGTACTGCACGGCCAGGTGCCCGAGGCCGCCGACGCCAGAGACGAGCACCAGGTCGTTCGGCCGGACGTTACCGACCTTGATGGCCTTGTACGTGGTCACCCCGGCGCAGGTCAGCGGGGCCGCCTCGCGCGGGTCGATCCCGGCGGGCACCGGGGTGGCGAAGGCCGCCTCGGCGAGGAAGTACTCGGCGTAGCAGCCGTCCACCGAGTAGCCGGTGTTCTGCTGCGCGGAGCACAGTGTCTCCCAGCCGGTCAGGCAGTAACGGCAGGTGCCGCAGGCGTAGCCGAGCCACGGCACCGCGACCCGGTCGCCGGTCTTCGGGCTGGTGACCCCAGGACCGGTCGCGGTGACAATGCCGACGCCCTCGTGCCCGGGGAAGAACGGCGGGGTCGGGGTGACCGGCCAGTCGCCGTTCGCGGCGTGAATGTCGGTGTGGCACCGCACGGGTCAGCGCAGGTACGGATGGGCGTCATGAGCTGGCGGGACCTAGGTCCCGCCAGGCAGGGCGGCGAGCTCGGCCAGAGCGCGCTTGATGCCTTGCAGGAGGACGTCCGCATCGGGGACGGAGTCGTAGTCGGCGGTGACGCCGAAGGAGACGGTGTCGAGGTAGGACAGGATCGCGATCGAGATCCGGACCGCGTTGCCGATCGGCACGTAGGGGTGCAGGGCGGCCATGCGCCGGCCCAGGACGTACAGCGGGACGCGCGGACCCGGGACGTTGGTGGTCACGGTCTGGACGAGCGGCTGCCGGGTCCGGAACGCAGCCTGGGTGCCGAGCGCCAGCCACATCGGCGCGGACAGGCCCAGCATCGTGGTGAGGATCTCGGCGCTGACCTCCTGGTGCTGGTGTTTGAGGCTGTCCATCTGCTGGCGGATCATGGTGAGCCGCCGGAGCGGATCCGGCTCGCCCGCCGGCAGGTTGGCCAGCACCGCGGACACCAGGTTGGTGACGACGCCGGTCTCGTCGGGACCGCGGGTGGACACCGGGACCAGGCTCCGCACGACCAGGCCGTCGGCGAGCTTGTTCCGGCTGGCCAGCAGGTCCCGGAAGGCTCCGGCGATCACGGCCAGGACGACGTCGTTGATGGTGCCGCCGTGGGCCACGCGGATCTGCTTCAGCTCGTCCAGGCTCGTGGTGGTCCAGGCCCAGCGGCGGCGCGGGCCGATGGGGCCGTTGAGGAAGCCCGCGGACGGCTCGATCAGCCGCCGCGTGCTCTCGCCCAGGCCGCGGCCGAAGTCCAGCAGGTCCCGCGGCCTGGCTCGGTGTAGCTGGGCTGAGGTCGCGGTCAGCTGGCGCAGCGGCCAGGTCAGGCTGTCCCGCACCTGCTCAGCCGCCCGCTCGGCGAGCGAGGGGCCGGGGGCGGGCACCCACTTCACCGGGGCCGGCGGGCGGGCGTCGGGATCGGTGTCGAAGATCAGCGTCATCAGGTCGTTGCCGCCGATGCCGTCCGCCATGCAGTGGTGGACCTTGGACAAGATGGCCCAGCGGCCGCCCTCGAGCCCCTCCAGGAACCACTCTTCCCACAGCGGCCGGCTCAGGTCCAGCGGCCGCGCGAACAGCTTCGCCGCGACCGCGCGCAGCTGCTCATCGCCTCCGGGCTCCGGAACGCGGGCGTGCCTGACCTGATGCCGGAGGGCGAACTGCTCGTCGTCGGCCCACACCGGGCGCAGCACCTGCCCGGGCACGGTCCGCACTACCTGCCGGTACCTGGGCACCCGCGGCAGCTTCGACTCAAACAGGCGCAGCACCTCCCGGTAGGCCGGAGCCGGCCCGTCGAACACCGCCACCGACCCCATGTGCAGGGGCGTATGGTCGTGTTCGGCGAAGAAGAACTCGGCGTCGAGCGTGCTCATCCGGTTCGCCGTAGTGGGGGGCATCGCTGTCCTTCCTTAGGGGCGGTTCTCAGCGGGAACCAGCTCGTCCTTCAGGACCTTGCCGAGGGTGTTCTTCGGCAGCTCCGAACGGAACTGGTAAACGCGCGGGCACTTATAGGCGGCCAGCCGCTGACGGCAGTAGGCCACGAGTTCCGGTTCCAGCAGCGTCATGGCGGGCCGCCGGATCACCACCGCCATGACCTCCTCGCCGAGCCGCCGGTCAGGGATGCCGACCACGGCCGCCTCGGCCACGGCCGGGTGAGCGTGCAGCACGTTCTCGATCTCGCTCGGGTACACGTTGTAGCCGCCGCGGATGATCAGCTCCTTCTTGCGGCTGACGATGAACAAGAAGCCGTCCTCGTCGAAGTAGCCGAGGTCGCCGGTGTGCAGCCAGTCGCCGGTGAAGGCGGCAGCGGTGGCTTCGGGGTTATGCAGGTACCCCTTCATTACGTGCAGGCCGCGGGTGACGATCTCGCCCACATGGTCCGGGCCGCAAGGCAGCGGCCGGCCGTCGTCGTCCCAGACCTGGGTTTGGGTCCCCCAGATGGGCTTGCCGACGCTGTACGCGCGGCGCTGCGCGGCGCTCGGATTGAAAGTCAGCGTCGACGCGGTCTCACTCATCCCGTAGCCCTCCAGGATCACTAGCCCGAAGCGCTCCTCGAATGCGTCAAGCACGGGTGCCGGGATGGAAGCCCCGCCCGAGATGGCGATCCGCAGCGAGGACAGGTCGTAGCGGTCCAGGCCGGGCTGGGATAGCAGGTCAGCGAACATCGTGGGCACGCCCTCGAAGATGGTGGCCCGGTCGCGCTCGATCGCGGTCAGCACCGCCTCGGGGGTAAACCGCGGGACCAGCGACATCGTGCAGCCGAACCGCACGCAGACGTCCAGGATGCTGGACAGGCCGAACACGTGGAACAAGGGCAGCACCGTGATCACGACGTCGTCCGGCTGGACGTCGAACAGGCGGCCGGGGATGTCGGCGTTCATGTACAGCTGGATGTGCGTGAGCTCGGCGCCCTTGGGACGCCCCGTCGTCCCTGAGGTATAGACGATGACGGCGGTGTCCGTGGGCTGCCGGGACGCAATCTCGGCGTGCGGCGCCGGGACGGCAAGCAGTTGCTCGAATGGGACGACGCCTGTGGCATCCGCGTCCGCGGCAAGGCCGACGGCGTAGATTCGGTCGAGCCCGGCGGCCTCCGCGCCCTTGACGGCCTCGTGCAGAACGCCGGCCCAGGTGATCAGCGCCTTGGCGCCGCTGTCGCCGAGATGGAAGGCCACTTCCGGAGCCTGCAGCATGACGTTGAGCGGCACCACGACGCCGCCTGCCTTGAGGATCCCGAAGTAGGAGACCAGGAACGGCGCGATGTTGGGCAGCTGCAGCGCGACCGCGTCGCCAGGCCGCAGGCCCGTCGCGGTCAGGGCCGCCGCGAGCCGGTCGGAAGCCTGGTCAAGCTCCCGGTAGGTCAGCTCGCCTCCGGCGAAGACAGCCACCGGCTTGTCTGGCGATGAACGCGCGGTTTCGCTGAGGATGACGGCAAGATTGAAGCTCATGGCCCCTCCCTGTCCAGATCTGGCCGGATGGCCTGTTTCACTCATCGTCGGCGTTCGGCTGCAGCTCGGCTACGGTCCTTCAACCTGGCCGGGCGGGACCTAAGGCCCGGATCGAGGCGGGTCAGGCGCCGAGCACGTCACGGCGACGGAAGAGCAAGGCGCCGGTGACCGCGCCGGCCACGCCGAGACCGGCGATGACCGCGGCGCTGGCCCAGTCCGGGCTGGCAGCCGGGGCCGGGGCCACGTGGAAGTAGACCGACGTGTCCATCAGCCAGTGACTGGCGCGGACGATGGAACCGAGGAACTCGATGAGGAACGACCAGGCCAGGTAGCCGTAGACCACGGCTGGGGCCCGGCGCGGCCAGGCGCCGAAGGCGAGCGCGCCTAGCCCGAGCACGAACAGCGCCGCCGGGACGACGTTGAGCCCGGCCAGCAGGAGCGAGCCGAACCCGGCCCTGGTGTGCTGGCTGGCCGCGCCCGCCCAGGTCGCCAGGCCGCCCAGGACCCCCGCCGCGAGCAGGAGACTGCTAGCTTCGCCCCGCCCTACTTAACGCAGGCAGGGCCGAACGCGGTGAGACGACGGGACCTTCGTCACTACCTGCCCGGCCGCCCGGGCTGCGAGCCTGTAACCAGAGGTGCTGCCCGCCGGGCAGCAGCCCATGGAGGGTTAAGCACACGGAAGGATCTGAACCCGAATGTCAGCAGGCAGCACGAATGGCGTACCCAGGATCGTCGTGGGAGTAGATGGTTCTGCACCGTCGCGAGCGGCGCTGCGCTGGGCCATCCGGCAGGCCAGGATCACCAACGGCATCGTCGACGCCGTCATGGCCTGGGAAATTCCGATGGTGCTCCAGAGTTACGGCTGGGCGCCCGTGTACGTGGAAGAAGATGGCCACTTCGAAGAGGACGCCATTAAGAGGCTCGAAGCGGTGCTGAGCCGAGACGTCGAGCCTGCTGACAGCGAGCTCGTCAGGAGCCAGGCGATCAAGGGGCATCCGGCGCAGGTGCTGCTGGACGCCGCGTGCGACGCGGACCTGCTCGTGGTCGGCAGCCGCGGTCACGGCACCTTTGCCGAGGCTCTGCTCGGGTCGGTCAGCCAGCATTGCGTGCATCACGCGCCTTGCCCGGTGCTGATCGTCCGCGGCGAGCCGGACCGGCACGCGGCCTGACGTACCCGATCAGGCGTCAGAGGGCGTCGCGGCCTCGCTGGCGGCGACCTCAGCGTGCTGTAGGGCCGAAGGCCGGCCAGCTCGGCGGACCGAGGTCCCGGATCTGACGGTCGACGAGGCTCGTGTCGGCAGACCCCGGTCAGCTGACCGGGGCGAGGGCACGGGCGGGATCGTCGTGAATCCACGCGGCGCCGCACGCTCCTTCGCCGCACCCCAGCCCCGGGCTGCGGCAGAGACTATGGGCCCGCGGGGAAAGGACCATCGGCCCGCTCATCCCCCACCTACGCCCATGACCGCAGCGCCGAGGCTGGGCCACCGTAAGAGAAAGACCTCGAATTTCTCCCGAACGGACCGTGGTGATGCAGACAGGAACCGACATTCAGGTCCCTCGGCTTATCGATCTCGAGGGGTTGGGTGACATCTTCGAGATCCTGGCGTCCGAGGGGTATCGCGTGATCGGCCCGGCCGTCCAGGACGGCGCCATCGTGCTCAGGGAACTGTCTTCGCCGGCGGAACTGCCCTTCGGCTGGGGAGTGAAGCTGGCGCCAGGCGGCTATCAGCTGCGCCGACGCGACGACACCGCCGCCTTCGGGCACGCGGCAGGCCCGCAGAGTTGGAAGCGCTTCCTGCATCCGCCGAAGGAGCGGCTGTGGTCGGCCACGCGCACGCCGGAGGGGTTCGATGTCAGCGCCGACGACGACGAGCCGCCGCGCTACGCGTTCCTAGGCGTCCGGCCGTGCGACCTGCACGCGATCGGGCTCCAGGACCGGGTCCTGCGCCAGCCGGGCTCGCGCTATGCGGCCCGCCGCGACGGCGCGTTCATCGTGGCGGTGAACTGCACGGAGCCTGGCGGGACCTGCTTCTGCGCGTCGATGAACACCGGGCCGGGCGCGGGTGCCGGCTTTGACCTGGCGCTGACCGAACTGCTCGACGAAGAAGGGCACCGGTTCCTGGTCGACGTCGCCTCGGACGAGGGCGCGGACATCATGACCCGGCTCGACAGCGAATGGGCCGACGACGAAACCGTGCGGCAGGCGCGGTCGGCGGTGGCCGCGGCGGCGGACCGGATGGGACGCGACCTGGATCCCGGCGGCCTGCGGGAGCTGATGGCGGACAGTCCTGACGCCAGCCACTGGGACGAGGTCGCCTCGCGGTGCCTGACCTGCGGGAATTGCACACTGGCCTGCCCGACGTGCTTCTGTACCACGGTAACGGACACCACCGACCTGACCGGAGCGCACGCGGAACGCTGGCAGGAGTGGGACTCCTGCTTCGACCTGGACTTTTCTTACCTGCACGGCGGCAGCGTCCGCACCTCGGCGACGAGCAGGTACCGCCAGTGGCTCACCCACAAGCTCGGTACCTGGCACGACCAGTTCGGCTCGTCCGGCTGCGTCGGCTGCGGCCGGTGCATCGTGTGGTGCCCGGTCGGCATCGACCTCACCGAGGAAGTGCGAGCGTTGCGTGCGGAGCAGGGCACGCAAGGACGAGACGACAATCCGCAGGAGAACACGCCATGACACCGCTACTCTCGGGCTGGCTGCAGCGGCTGCACCCGCCTGCGGACACCGATCCGATGCTGCCGTCCCGGTACGTGGTGGTGAGCCGGAGGGCCGAAAGCCGCGATACGGTGACGCTGCTGCTGCGCCCGGCAGACCGCCCCATCCCCGATCCCCTGCCCGGCCAGTTCACCATGCTGTACGGGTACGGCCTCGGCGAGGTACCGGTGTCCGTCAGCGGCCTGCGCGGCGGCGCGGACCCGGACGACCAAATGCTCGAGCAGACGATCCGCTCGGTCGGGGCCGTGACACGGGCGCTGTGCGACGCGCTCCCCGGCGACATGATCGGGGTGCGCGGCCCATTCGGCACGGACTGGCAACACCCGTCAGCTGGAGACCTGGCGCGGGCGAGGTGCCGACGTCCGGGTGACGGTCGACCGCGCCGACGGCAGATGGCTCGGGCCGGTCGGCCTGGTGACCACCCTGATGGAGGACGCGGTCGCCGATCCCGCCGGGACCACGGCGTTCGTGTGCGGCCCGGAGATCATGATGCAGCGGTCCGCGGAGGCGCTGGTGAACCTGGGCATGGCCGCGACCGATATCCGGGTCTCGCTGGAGCGGAACATGCGGTGCGGCACCGGGGAAATCGAAACCTGCTACCCAGCGCACGGTGTCCAGCGCGCCGTCGAGCGCCCGGCGCAGCGGCTCGGCCAGCGCGACGAGCTCGGCCCGGGCCGGGACCCGGTAGAAGCCGCCGAGGCGGACGTTGACCGGGTGGATGGCCCGGCCGCCGATCACCTCCATGATGGCGTTCCCGGCCTTCTTCAGGGCCAGGCCGCGCTCGACGAGGTCGCGCCGGGACGCGGCCATCTCGATCCCGCTGGCGTAGCCGAGGAAATCGGGCGCGTGCAGCAGGTAGATGTGCAGCGCGTGGCTCTCGATCCACTCCCCGCAGTACAGCAGCCGGCGCAGGTCGGCGAGCGGCCCGCCGACGGTCACGCCGCAGGCGTCCTCGATCGCGGCGCACGCGGTCAGCTGGTAGGCCGCCGGGCAGATACCGCAGATCCGGGCGGTGATGTCAGGGGGCTCGGTGTAGGACCGGCCGCGCAGGAACGCCTCGAAGAAGCGGGGCGGCTCGTAGATGTCCAGCCGCGCGTCAGCGACCGTGCCGCCGTGCGCCTTGATGTACAGGGCGCCCTCGCCCTCGACCCGGGACAGTTCCCTGACCGATAGGACGCGCTCGTTCTTGTGTGTCATCTGGCTGGCCTGTTCCTGCCGTCCGGTAGTCCTGACTTGAGTCTGCGGGACGGCAGGCTCGCCGGGCAGGTACGGGAGTCCCAGGCCAGGGGGACCTTCGGCTCTTCTGGACCGGCGGCGTCCGGATGATGACCTTAGCTTGCGGGACCTGGCCGCTTCGGGATCCAGCGCGGGACCGTGCCACGGTACTCCAGGTAGGCACGGCCGAAGCGGCGGCGCAGCGTCCGTTCTTCGTAGCCGGTGACGAACAGGTGGCACAGGACCGCCATCGCGCCCGCGTAAGCCAGCAGCCGCAACGACGTGAACAGCCACGCCTCCCCCAGGACGATCAGCAGCGCGGCGAGGTAGATCGGGTTGCGCACCCAGCGGTACGGGCCGGCCGCGACCACCCGCGACGGCGCATCCCACGGGCCAGGTGTGCCACGCCCCACCGTCGCGAAGTTCCAGGTGCACCACGCGTACAGGACCGCTCCGGCCACGATGACAGGAACCGCCGCCCACCCGGTCGCCGTGATGGCGTGCCGGTGGCCCGCCACGATCCGCCAGGGTGCCCAGACTCCCCCCAGCCCGGGCACCACGATCGTGAATATGAGGTTGCGCAGGACAAGGCTGAGCGTGTCCATGCTGGTTCCTCTCGTCATAAGCAGCTGACCCCTAAGAGTAGCGACCCTATATGTCGTGTTACTACTTATAATAGAAAGAGTAGCAAGACTACCTATGAGGGCGGAATCACTCAGGGGCCACCTGGATGGCATCCTGCTCGCGGTGCTCGAGCCGGAGCCGTGCCACCGGGCACCATTGCCTGCCACCCGGGCCAGTTCCTTCACCGGCCGGGGCGACCGCACGCCCCGGCCGCCCCGGACGCGCTACTTCTGCCCGGCGGGTTCGGGCTTGGGTCCCGGTTCGGGCTGGCCGACGGGACCGGTCGCCTGCTGGTTCCAGTTCCGCCAGATGAGCCGGTGCACGGGGATCCACCGCGGGATGTCCCGCAGGCCGGGAATGAACGGGATGGCCAGCAGCAGCACGGTGCCCAGGCCGGTCAGGTAGATGGCGATCAGGTCAGCGTTGGCGGATGTCCGGAAGCCGGGGAGCTGGTACCACAGCTGGTACAGCCACAGCCAGGGCTGGCCGGGGTAGCTGCCGGTCTCGTTCATCACGCCCCACTGGGTCCCGGTGAGGTTCATGGCGGTGGCCTTATCGGCGAAGTAGCTGCCGTCCTCCAGGAATAGCAGCGGCTTGGTGAAGTCGGTGCCGTAGAACGGCTGCTGGGCGAGCAGGTCCGCGTCGATCGCGCCGCTGCGGGCCAGGGTGAGCTCGGTGGCCAGCATGACCGGGACGGGTCCGTCGCTGGCCGCGGGGACCACGGGCGTTCCGTTGACGAACTTCACCTTGGTGACCGCGTTGCCGTAGTTAGTCGCCCACGTGATCTGCTGGGCCGCCGACGCGGCGTTGTAGGTGGCCAGCGCGGCGGCCAGCGCCGGGTCGGTGGGCGCGAGCTTGGACAGCGGGGAGAGCACGAATGTCTGCGCCGCGTCGATCGGCTGCCGGACGCCGGTGATGCTGGCCGGGGCGAAGAGGATCTTCTGCGGGGTGCCGTTGCTGTTGTAAGGCTGGCCGTAGGTGGCGGTCTCGCTGGTGCCGTTGAGCTCGGTGGCGGCGGTGGCGAGGAAGTCGGCCGGAGCGGCCTGGACCCAGCTGGCCACGGTGACGGACGGGGTGTCGGGTGAGGACAGCAGGCTGGCCAGGCCGACGGTGAGGACCAGGACGACCAGGGCCGCGATGGAGCCTTCCTTGAGGATGTCGTAGCGGCGGGTCGGGCCGCGCCACGGCGCCGCGTCGGCGGCCCGGGCCGCGCGCCTGGCGGCCAGGCCGCGGGGCCTGTCCACGGGCAGCGGGTGACTCACGCCGCGGACGCGGACCAGCAGCACGTGCGCGCCGATCAGCGCGACGAGGATGAGCGGGATGAGCACGATGTGCCACATCAGCATCTGGCCGGTGTTCATCAGGTTGAAGAACGCCCCGACCCCGAGCCCGTTGAAGGCGTCTTTGCCGCTGGTGGAGATCCACTGCGAGTCGAAGTTCTGCTGGGACAGGTACCCGGTGAAGCACTCCACGATCGAGGCGAGGAAGGCGACCACGCCGCTGATCCAGGTCATCGTCCGCCGACCACGCCAGGCGGCCATCCAGAACTTGCCCCACAGGTGGATGACCAGCAGCGCCATGAACAGCTCGACGCTCCACAGGTGCAGGCTGTTGAAGAAGTGCCCGACCAGGTTGGTGTGCCACCAGTCTGGGCCGCCCAGCGCGATGGCGAAACCGCTCACGACCGCTACACCGAACGCGGCCAGCGCACCGACGCCGAACACGTATATCCAGGAGGCAACGTAGGCGGGCTGGCGGTCGGGGAGCAGCTTGCCCGGCGGCAGGGAGGTCAGCGCCCGGCGGCGCACCCGCGCCGTCCACATCCGCTCGTCCCCCTCGGCCACGGCCGGGGCGGCACCTTCCTCCGGTGCGCCGGCCTCGGGTAGCTGGCCGCCGGGCCGGCGCAGCTTCGGGAACGGCAGCAGCAGGGCTGCGCCGAAGATGCCGACCATGACCGCGATCAGCACCAGGTTCGCCACCGAGATCGTGAAAACGTTCCAGTGCAGGTAACTTCCGGGTTGGTTCAGGTCGATGGCGACGGGACCATGGCCCGCCAAGGCGAAAGCTCTCATCGGATTCTCCGGGGTTAAGGCCACGCACTCACCCCGTGCCGCGCGAGCGAGTACTTGATCGCCCAAGCATGTGCGCCGGCCCCGGGTAGCTGAAGTGCTAAGAGTCCCGGTGTCGGCGGGACCTTGGTCCCGCCGCCTCGGCCGGGACAAAGCACAGCGCCAGCTCGGCGTCTCGCCGCCCGGCCGCCCACGGCCCTGCAACTCAACGACGCGGCCCGCGAGTACGGCTGGTCGGAGTGACCGTCACCGGGTCAGCCGTCACGACATCTCGTACCCGATAGTGACGCATCGCGTGTTCCTTCCGGCCCGAGCTCGGCTGATTATGGGCTGTCAGGACTCAGGCATCGTTGACGTCTGCAACTCCACGACAGCGGTACCGGCGGGTTTGCGGTAGCGACGCAGTACCCCTGTCATGCGGCCGAATGGCCTTATTCCCCGGTGCCGTAGAGGGCTTGCTGAACGGTCCAGATCGCGGCGGTCAGCACGTCGAACCTGTCCAGGTGACGCCGCATCCGGCCGCAATCTGCGGCTCCGGCCGCCGCGATCGCGTCCTCGGCGGCGGCCGCGAGCCGCTTCAGCCGGACCCGCACCAAGATCGCGGCGCCGGGACTACCCGCGCTGACGGCCGCGTCGAGAACGTCACGCGCCGCGGTTTCGGCTTCGGCGAGGATCGCGTGAGTCGCCTGGGCCACCTCGATGACGGCCCGGCGGGTGAGCACCGGGTCAGCCTCATCGTGGGCGATCATCCGCAGAGCAAGCAGGTGCGGCAGGCAGCGCGCCCGATGGGCTTCTATCGTGTCGGCGATGGTCACGGCATGAACGTCCTCTCGTGGTGGGACGACTCTCATCTCATGACGGCCGGCAGCGGCGCGCCAGGGACCAACGTCCCCCTTGACGATCGCGTCCCGGCCGGCACGCATCGGCCGGGACGAGTTGATCTCTCAGGACGGGTACTTGGCGAGGATGTCCCGCAGTTGGGCGACGAGGCGAAGCGACTCGTCATGCCCGCGCTGGAAGCTGCTTGAGCTGCCCGCCATCCGGCTGCTGCTCACCGACGTGGCCGCGGTCCAGGACGGATACGACACCCCGCAGGCCCGGCCGATCCGCCGGGCCACGCCTGCCGAGCTGCGGGTCCGCGCCTTCCCGGCCGGTTCCATGGGACCCAAGGTCGACGCCGCGTGCCGTTTCGCGGAGACGACGGGGAAGGCCGCCGCCATCGGGCGGTTCGCCGACGCCGCGGCCCTGCTGACCGGCGACGCCGGCACCGTCATCGCGCGCTGACGGACGGGACGGTGACGATGGGGCCGTGGGCGTGGTTCAGCACGGCGTGCGTGACCGTGCCGGGACCGGCCAGGCCGGGCTGCCTGACGTGCCGGCCAATGACCACCAGCTCGGCCCGGGCGGACAGGCCGACTAGCGCCCGGCCCGGATGACCGTGCACGACGCCCTGGCTGACCGGGACGTCCGGGTACTTCTGGCGCCAGCCCTCCAGCAGCCCCGCCAGCTGGCGGTTGACCTCGTCCTCGGCGGCGTACCCGCCGACCGGGGTGAACGACTGGCCGGCCCGGGAGATGTCCGATTGCGGCGCGTGCCAGGCGTGCAGGACGGTCAGGCTAGCGTGGCGCAGGGCGGCCTCCTCGAACGCGAAGGTGAGCGAGTCGGCGCAGTGATCCAGGTCGCCGAGGCCGATGCCGACCTGCCGGTACGCGGCCGCGGTATCGTCGCGGATGACCGCCACCGGGCAGGACGCATGGGTCGCCACGTACCGGCTGACCGACCCCAGCAGCATCGCGGTGAACGCGCCGATCCCGCGGGAGCCGACGACGAGCAGGGCCGCCCCCGATCCGCTCTCGGTGACCGCCTGAGCGGGCGGCCCGGACAGCGGGTCGGTGTCCACCAGCAGCACCGGGGCGACCGCGATCGCCCGCTGCGCCGCCGTGGCCAGCGCACGGTCGCGGTCCCCGGCGATGATGTCAGCCACGGTGTTCAGATCGGGATCGCTGCGGCGGTCCGTCATGCGGGGCAGCAGCCTGGCGGCGGACACGATCCGCAGCGGGGCGCCGCGCAGCGCGGCTTCGCGGGCGGCCCACTCGACCGCCTGCAGCGATTCCGCCGAGCCGTCCGTCGCGGCCACGATGGGCTTCGCGGTCATGGCTGTCCTCCTTCATGAGCCGGGGTGCTCAGGGTCGCCTGGGCGGGTACCGGATAGGTGAAGCGGTCGCGGACCGCGACCACGCCCTCGACGTGCCTGGCCTGGTCGGCGATGTTGCGGCCGAGGATGACGCTGCCGATCGGGCCGGCCAGCGTCACGATCCCGTCGTTTACGGTCACCGCGAACGGGGCCGGGTCCAGGAAGAACCCTTCCATGATCACGTCCTGGGTGATCTCGCGGCGGATCTGCTCGTCTGGCCGGGTGAAGACGGTCAGCACGTCGGGCCGGCCGAGGATGCCCATCAGGTGCCCGTGCCGGTCGACGACCGGGAGCCGCCTGAGCTTCCGCCTGGACATCAGGCGGGCGGCGGTTCTGGCCAGCTCGTCCGGGCCGATCACCACGGCCGGCCTGGTCATCAGGTCCGCCGCGGTCGGTGCGCCCTGCCGGGCGCCCGGCACCAGCAGGTCCGCTTCGGACACCACGCCCACGACCTTGCGTCCGGCGTCCACCACCGGCAGGCCGCCGATCCGGTGCTTGCGGAGCAGGGCGGTTATCTCCCGGTAGGGCGCGTCGGCCTCAACCGCCACCACATCGGCGGTCATGATGTCCCTCACGTATGCGTGCGTCATAGCTTCAGCTTCGCTGGCGCGGGCCTGGGCCCGGCAGAGACATAGCTCACTTCAGCACAGGACGAAGGTCCCCTACTTCGGGCTCTTTTCGGCCCTAACTGGGGAAACGCGGATCGCGGTTAGCTACCAGCATCGCCCGCGCTGATCACCATGCCGGGCCGGACCGTGCCCGAGGAGGATCAGATGGTGGCAGTCGTGGACATGCAGGCCCGCGAGCCGGAGGTGCCGCCGTCCGCCGACCGCGGCCACGGCACCGGGCCCGGGTCCGTGGCCGGCCCTGCGCACCGGCTGGCCGAGCTGCCTGACGGGTTCTGGTACGCCGCCAAGCGAAGGCTCCTCGGGCCGCCGCTGGTGACGGAGCAGCTCGCGGGCGAGCGGCTGTCCCGGCCGCTGGCGCTGGGCGTGCTGTCGTGCGACGGCCTCTCGTCGGCGGCGTACGGCACCGAGGAGATCCTCTACGCACTGCTGCCGTTCTTCGGCATCGCGGCGTTCACGCTGGTGCTGCCGATGACGTTGCTGGTCTTGTTCGGCGTGTTCCTGGTGGTGCTGTCCTACCGCGAAGTGGTCTCGGTCTACACCCGGGCGGGCGGCTCCTACGTGGTGGCGCGGGAGAACTTCGGGCCGCGGGTCGCCCAGGTGGCCGCGGTCGCGCTGCTCATCGACTACGTGGTCACGGTCGCGGTGCAGACGGCCGCGGGCAGCGCGGCGATCGTGTCCGCGTTCCCGGCGCTGTCCCGGACTCCGGTCATCGGGCCCAAGATCCTGCTGGTCATCTCCGTGATCGCGATCATGCTCATGTGCCTGGGCAACCTGCGCGGGCTGAAGGAGGCCGGCCGCATCTTCGCCTTCCCGACCTACCTGTTCGCCGGCTCGGTGGTCCTGATGATCGTCACCGGCGTGATCCGCGAGTTCACCAGCGGCCTGCAGCACGTGCACACCGGGGCCGGCACGGTCAGTATCGGGTCGCATTCGGGGCTGATCGCCATCGGCGCCCTCTACATCATGGCGAAGGCGTTCGCCAACGGCGGTTCCTCGCTGACCGGGATCGAGGCCGTGTCCAATGCGGTCAGCGCGCTGCGGCCGCCGGAAGGACGCAACGCCCGGCAGATCCTGGCCATGCAGGGATCGACCGTGGCGGTGCTGATCGCCGGCATTTCCTGGCTCGCCCACGTTACCCACGCCACCCCCTACACCGCGGGGTTCCCGACTGTGATCGCGCAGGAAGCCCAGCTGATCTTCGGGTCCTCCCCCGCCGGGCGGCTCATGTTCTTCGCCCTGCAGGCCGCCACCGCCGCGATCTTGTTCACCGGCGGCAACACCAGCTTCACCGGCTTCCCGTTCCTGGCCAGCTTCGTCGCCGAGGACTCGTTCCTGCCCCGCTGGCTGACCCGGCGCGGCCACCGGCTGGTGTTCTCCAACGGGATCATCTTGCTGGCCGCGCTGTCGCTGACGCTGATGCTGGTGGCGGGCGCGACCGTGGACGCCCTCATCCCGTTCTACGCCATCGGGGTGTTCACCGGGTTCGCGATGGCCGGCTTCGGCATGGCCAGGTACCACCGGCGGACCCGGGAGGCGGGCTGGCGGCGCCGCACGGTCATCAACACCGCTGGCGGGATCTACACCGCGCTGGTGGTAGTGCTCTTCGCGGTGGTGAAGTTCACCGAGGGCGCGTGGCTGATCGTGATCTTGTTCCCGGTTCTGGTGTACGCGCTCATCCGGCTGAACCGGGAATACCGGACTGAGGGCGCCATCCTGGACAGCCCCAGCCGCAGCGACCTGCAGCCGCATCCGCCGAACTACTCGCGCCGGGTCGTGCTGCTGCTGGTGGACAACTACGACCTGGCCACCATCGCCGCGCTGCGGTACGCCAAGAGCCTGCGGCCGCAGGTGCTGCGGGCCGTGCACTTCAGCCTGGACAGCACCCGGGCCGACAAACTCAGGCAGCAGTGGCTGGCGGCCGGGACCGGGACCTCGCTGGAACTGGCGGACTGCCCGGACCGGCGACTGGCGCACGCCACGGCCCGGCTGGCCGCGGCCGAGGCAGCTGTCCCCGGCACGCACGTCACCGTGGTCCTGCCGCGGCGCAGCTACCCGCCGCTGGCCGGCCGGCTGCTGCACGACCACACCGCGGACCGGATCGCCCGCGTGGTGAGCCATGTGCCGGGCGCCGCGGCCACCATCATCCCCTTCGATGTGCACCACAAGGTCGAGGCCATCCACGCGAAGCGGGCGCGGGCGGCAGCCGAAGGCGGCCTGCAGGACTACGAGTGGCCGGCCCCGCCACCCGGTACCGACCCGATCGGATCGCTGCGGTCACCGGGACATGCCACCGTGCAAGGCCGCCTGCACCGGGCGCAGGTCCGGCCGGGCTCCGGCACCAGCGTGCTGGCCTGCGAGGTCGCGGACTCCACCGGCGACCTGACGGCGCTGTTCTACGGGCGCGCACACATCGCGGGCCTGGAGCCCGGCCGCCTGATCCGCCTGCACGGCGTGGTCGGCGTCGGTAGCGACGGCCGTCCGGCGATGATCAATCCCGGCTACGAGCTGCGGTAGCGGGCCTGGCCCGGTGGCGGGTCCGGATGGTCAGGCCGCTGGTACCACGGCCCGTTCGGCTTATCTGTTCTTCATATGCAAGCCCAGCCTGGCACCTTCCCGCGTAGCGGGCGCGGCGGCCCGCCCGATATGGTGAAAATGCATTATCTCCGGAAGGGATGCTGGTGGAGCCCAGACCCGCGAGCCGTCCCGAGCTGCTGCCGAGCCTGGAGCTCGACGAGCTGCTGGCGGAGCTGCAAGCGCGGCTGTCGGCCGTGCTGGCGACCAGGGACCGGATGCGCGGCCTGCTCGAGGCGGTCGTGGCCATCGGATCCGGCCTGGACCTGGAGTCCACGCTGCGGCGGATCGTGGAGACCGCGGTCGGGCTGGTGGACGCGACCTACGGAGCGCTCGGCGTCATCGGGGAGGACAAGCGGCTGGCCGAGTTCATCCCGGTGGGCCTGAGCTCAGGCGAGATCAAGGCGATCCATCACTGGCCCGAGGGGCGCGGCCTGCTCGGCCTGCTGATCGATGATCCCCGGCCGCTGCGGCTGGCCGACATCGCCGCCCACCCCGCGTCGTCGGGATTTCCTGACGGGCACCCGCCGATGCACGGATTCCTCGGCGTCCCGGTGCGGATCAGGGACGAGGTGTTCGGCAACCTGTACCTGACCGGCAAGCGCGGCGGCGGGGATTTCACCGAGGACGACGAGGCGGTGCTGGTCGCGCTGGGGGCCGCGGCCGCGGTGGCGGTGGAGAACGCCCGGCTGTACGAGGCGGCCCGCCGGCAGCAGCGCTGGATCCAGGCCAGCGCCGATGTCACCACCCGGCTGCTGTCGGGCTCAGCGCCCGCAGAGGTGCTGACCGACGTCACGCGGCAGGCGCGGGAGCTGTCCGGCGCCGACTTGGCCGTGCTGGCCCTGCCCGACGACGGCGGGCGGCGGCTGACGATCACCTACGCCGACGGCGATGGCGCCGACGCCACCCGGGGTCTGGTGCTGCCGGCCGGCGAGTCCCTGTCCGGCCGGGTCCTGGCCACCGGGGAACGGGTGGCGTCCGACGACTTCGCCGCCGACGAGCGCGCTTCGCACGCCGCCCGGGGCGCGATGAGCCAGATCGGGCCCGCGGTACTATTCCCGCTCGGCGCGCCGGGGAACGTCCGTGGCGTGCTCACCGTCGGCCGCCGCCACGGCGCCGCGGCGTTCCCGCAGGCTCAGGTCGACGTGGCGGCGTCGTTCGCCGCGCAGGCCGGGGTCGCGCTCGAGCTCGCCGCCAGCCGGGCCGAGGCCGAACGGGTCTCGCTGTACGAAGACAGGGACCGGATCGCCCAGGACCTGCACGACCTGGTCATCCAGCGGCTGTACGCCACCGGCATGTCGCTGCAGGGGACGATGCCGATGATCAGCCGGCCGG
>Ga0302326_10004042_pt1 | contig 34165 bp, 32 predicted proteins | sample Palsa_T0_3_FD_202264 | JGI IMG/M metagenome (GOLD analysis project Ga0302326, IMG submission 202264) | Peat permafrost microbial communities from Stordalen Mire near Abisko, Sweden - Palsa_T0_3 | ecosystem: Environmental > Terrestrial > Soil > Palsa > Peat permafrost | place: Sweden: Abisko...
GGGTTGTGAACTGACCAGCACGAGCAAGGTCGCCAGCACCGACGGTCCGGCGATGAGCGGTGTGGCCAGCGGGACGATGAAGGGTTCGACGGCTGGCTCGTCCCTCTCGCGCACGACAGGTGGAAAGATCATCTTCAGCGCGATGAGGAAGAGGACGATGCCGCCGCTGATGAAAAGCGCTTCCTCCTTGAGATGCAGGAGCGCCATGATCCATTGGCCGCAGAAGAGGAAGACCAGGAGGATGACCAGGGCGATGATCAACTCGCGGGCGATGACGCGCATCCGCCGTTCCGGCGGGACGCCGCGCAGTCCCGAGATGAAGTTGGCCACGTTGCCCAACGGGTCCATGATCGTGAGCAGCAGCAGAGTCGCGGAAAGAGTGTCCATGGGAAGGATGAAGGGCGGTCGGGGCCGGACTGGCGGTGGATGAGGGATAAAGAGAGCAGCACTCCGTGATGTGGAGGATGTTTTAGGTGATCGCGACGGCGAGGCGACCGATTAATCAGGACACATCTGTTAACGGTGTGAGCGAGAGACGAATTCGTCTCTCGCTTTCGAGATTGGGTGATAGGGTGAGGAACGGAGGAGGCTGGCGGCGGGGCTGTTGATATTGGTTGATGATTTTCGGAATTTCGGGGGCTTTTACTCTGGAGGACGGGCTGTTGGTAGGTGTCGGGCAGGTAGGATAAGGCGTAGGGGTGGTCTGGGCCTGAGTGGCATGGCTGCCCGGAAAGGGGGTTGGAGCTTGGGTTGGCAGGCCAATGCCGACGGCGCGGTTTTGGTTCATGGACTGACGGTCGTTGGGACCATCGGAGAGAAAGGCAAGAAAAATCTCCGGCGCTGAAAAATCTCCGGCGCAGCGAGGCGCGATACGTAAAGGATTCTTCCGTACTTGCCGGTCCGCCTCCAGATGGGTTCCCTTGGTTCCACGAGTCCGCTGCTCCTCAGACCTTGGTCGCGACCTGGCTCAGGAAATCTGCGGGCAGAATCGCGAGCACAGGCGAGCCGGCGAAGTCCCCGGCATTTCTGGTGATGATGAAGGCCGAGGCTGTCACCCTTGCGACGGTTGCCACCGCCGCATCTTCGAAATCCGCCAGCGGGAGCTGCCGCGCATCCTGCCATCCTTCCGCATCCAGGTTGCCAATCTGGAAATGGCGCAACACCCGGTCCATCGCGGCCTCGGCGTCCGGCTTGGAAGCGTGTTTGCGCACGAGATAGTAGAGCGTCGTCAGCCCGTGTGCCGGGCACACACCCGTCAACGTCCCCGCCACAATCATGCTGACTACCTGCGCGGATGCCGCGTAGTGCGGTTCGCGCTTCTGGAAGACATCGAGAAGCACGTTGATGTCCACCGTGACCGTCACGTGTGTTTCTTTTCGAGGTGCTCCTGGTATGTTTCCTCCGCCGCGATTTCCGGCGCGATGATGCCGCTGGCCGCCGCCAGATCAGCTTCCAGTGGCCGCTGCAAATGCTCGCGCAGATTGTGCGCCTGCCGCGCAAGAAATGCCTCCGCGGAAATCCCCTGCGCTTCCGACCAGGCGCGGAGAAAAGCGAGGTCCTCGTCCGGGAGCGGAATCGTGATTGTCGACATGGCGGAAAAATGCCACGCATCCGCCGCGCTGCCAAGCGCGCACTTCCCGTGCACCTCTCCGAGATGAAGGGATCAGCACTCGGTGACGTTGACGGCGAGGCCGCCGCGGGAGGTTTCCTTGTATTTGGTGCTCATGTCGGCGCCGGTCTGGCGCATCGTGGCGATGACGCGGTCGAGCGATACCCGGTGGGTGCCGTCACCGCGCAAGGCGAGGCGGGCGGCGTTGATGGCCTTGACCGCGCCCATGGCGTTGCGCTCGATGCAGGGCACCTGGACGAGGCCGCCGACGGGATCGCAGGTCAGCCCGAGGTTGTGTTCCATGCCGATCTCCGCCGCGTTCTCGACCTGGGGCACGGTGCCGCCGAGCGTCTCGCACAACGCGGCAGCGGCCATGGAACAGGCGACGCCGACTTCGCCCTGGCAGCCCACTTCCGCGCCGGAGATCGAGGCATTGAGCTTGTAAAGGATGCCGATGGCCCCGGCCGTCAGGAGAAAACGCACGATCCTGTCTTCATCGGACAGGCGGTGGACGCGGATCAGAAAATGGAGCACGGCGGGAAGAATGCCCGCCGCGCCGTTGGTTGGCGCGGTGACCACACGCCCGCCCGCGGCATTCTCTTCGTTCACGGCCATGGCCCAGAGGCTCACCCAATCGAGCGCGATCAGCGGATCCTGGAGCGCCGCCTCGGGATGCGCGGTAAGTTCACGAAACAGGCCTGGCGCCCGCCGCGGTACCTTGAGGCCGCCGGGCAGCACCCCACGGCCATGGCAGCCGCGCTCGACGCAGTCCTGCATGGCTTGCGAGACCCGCAGGAGCGCCGCGCGCGTCTCCGGCTCGGGCCGCCAGGCGGCCTCATTGCGCAGGGTCATTTCGCTGACGCTGAAACCGGATTCGCGAGCCATGCTCAGCACGTCATCACCGCTCCGAAAAGGGTAGGGCAGTTTTCGGCGATCAGCGCTCAATTCATCTCGTTGCGCGGCCCCTTCATTCACCACGAATCCCCCGCCAATGGAGTAGTAGGTGCGGGTCAACAACTCCGCGCCCGACGCATCGAAGGCCTGAAAACGAAGGCCGTTGGGGTGTGCCGGCAAACTTTCCGTGCGGTGAAATTGCAACCCCGTCTTTTCCTCGAAATCGATTTCATGCGTGCCCGCGAGTCGGAGACGTTTCCTGGAGCGAACGGCCTCCAGTCGGGCGGCCATGCTGTCCAGATCGATGCCCTCGGGCGTTTCGCTTTCGAGGCCGAAGAGAATCGCGCGGTCGGTGCCGTGGCCCTTGCCGGTGAGTGCGAGCGATCCGTAAAGGTGCGCCTCGACCCGCGCGGTCCGGGACAGCGCGCCGGCTTCGGTCAGGCGATCCACGAAGCGCCGCGCCGCGCGCATCGGCCCCACCGTATGCGAACTGCTCGGCCCGATGCCGATGGTAAAAAGTTCAAGGACGGAGAGGTTCATGGGGTGGATTCGCCGACCATCCTACGGGCGTCCCGCAGTTGCGGGACGAACATCCAACACCCGACGTCCAACATCCAACATCCGATGGGCTCCGTGGTCAAAGATTTCAAATATTCAGTTCCTTTTTGGCGGCGGCGAAGGCTTCCACGGCGAATTCCAAATCCTCGCGGGAATGCGCCGCGCTGATCTGCGTGCGGATGCGCGCTTTGCCTTGGGGAACGACCGGATGGAAAAAGCCGACGACGTAAACGCCACGAGCCAGCATGGCTTCGGCGAGACGCTGGGCGAGTGTGGGTTCGCCGAGCATGATTGGCACGATGGGATGCGTGCCGGGCAGGATGGTGTAGCCGACGTGCGCCATGGCCTCGCGGAAGAAACGCGTGTTCGTTTCCAGCTTGTCGCGCAGCGCGGTCGAGGTGCTGAGCAATTCGAGCACTTTGAGCGAAGCGCCGGCGATGCCGGGGGCGAGCGTATTGGAGAAGAGATAAGGCCGCGATCGCTGGCGCAGCAGATCGATGATTTCCTGTCGCCCGCTGGTGTAGCCCCCACTGGCGCCGCCGAGGGCCTTGCCCAGCGTGCCGGTGAGGATGTCGATGCGGCCCGCCACTTCACAGTGCTCGGGAGTGCCGCGGCCCGTACGGCCCATAAAACCGACGGCATGCGAGTCGTCCACCATCACCAACGCGCCGTACTGGTCCGCCAGGTCGCAAATCCCCCGCAGATTGGCGATATAGCCGTCCATCGAGAAGACGCCGTCGGTGGCGATCATTTTGAAGCGGGCACTCTTTTCCGTGGCCTCGCGCAGTTTCGCTTCGAGGTCGGCGAGGTCGTTGTTCTTGTAGCGGTAGCGCTGCGCCTTGCAGAGCCGCACGCCGTCGATGATCGAGGCGTGGTTCAGCTCATCGGAAATGATCGCATCCTCCGGCCCGAGCAACGTCTCGAAGAGACCGCCGTTCGCGTCGAAGCAGGACGAATAGAGAATCGTGTCCTCCGTCCCGAGGAATTCGCTGAGTTTCGCTTCCAATTGCTTGTGCAATTGCTGCGTCCCGCAGATGAACCGCACCGACGAAAGCCCGTAACCCCACCGGTCCAGCGCCGCGTGCGCCGCGGCCACGACCTCCGGATGCTCCGCAAGCCCGAGGTAATTGTTCGCGCAAAGATTTAGGACCTCGCGCTCCGGCGCACCGGCCGCGCCCTGGGCGACGCGAATGTGCGCATCCTGCGGGGTGGTGATGATGCGCTCGGATTTAAAAAGTCCCGCGGCGCGGATACTGTCGAGCTGCTGCCGAAGGTGTTGTTGGTAGGGGAGGTAGCGATTCATCGGGAAACTCCGTTCATCAGCTCGTTCAATTTCGGTTCGATCGCCGCCGCCCAGATTTCGTAGCCCGCGGCGCTGGGGTGCAGAAAGTCCGGCATGATCGCCGCGCTAATCGTGCCGTCCGCTTTCGTCAGCTTCGAGCCGATATCCATGTAGTGGACGTGTTCCCCGTCCGCCAGCGCGGGCAGCAGGGCATTGATCTCCTGGCAGCGCTCGCGCCACGGATTGACGGCGGCCGCGCCGCGCGGAAAAATGGCGTGAAGCAGAATCCGGGTGGTGGGCGATTTTGCGCTAATCCGGTCGATGATCGCCCGCACGCCGGCCACAATTTCCTCCCCCGTGCAGTCGCTGTGGCGGCCGTTGTTGGTGCCGATGAGCAGGACACAAACCTTCGGGTGCAGCCCGTCGAACTCGCCGTGGTCGAGCCGCCAGAGGACCTGCTGCGTGCCATCGCCCTCGAAACCGAGATTCAGGGCATTTCGCGCGGCGAAATGCTTCTTCCAGACCTTGTTGCCCGTGTTTTCCCAGCGCTGGGTAATCGAGTCCCCGAGAAAGACCAGGTCGGGGTTGCGCCCCTTGATTTCCGCCAGCTTCGCTTCGTGCCGCTCCATCCATCCGGCGTAGTTGCCCCAGGTTGCATGTCGCGCCTCGGGGATGGTGGCTAAATTTACGCCCTGCGTGACCCAGCCGACGGAAAACCGCGCAAAGACGATCCGCCGGTAGTTGTCCGCCTCGAAGAGGCAGCCTGCGGCGCCGTCGGCGAGTCGGACGGGCACGCTGTAGGCGAAACCGCCGGGCCACAGCTCGCGCTTGATGGGCCACGCCCAGCCGTCATCGAGGCTCAGATACACGGTGCCGTGGTCGCGCTGCGTGCTGTCGGGACCGGTGTGGAGCAATTTGCCGTGCCCCGTGCCGTCGTCGAAGGAGTAGCGCAGCACCCCGGCCATGCAGCTTGGGTCGGGCAGGTCGGGGAGGTCGGAGACGGGCGACCAGGTCTCGCCGCCGTCGCGGCTGACGGAGGTCTTGCGCACTTTCGCCCCGGCAAACTGCCGGCTGTCCAGCCGGACCGCGCCGTCGTTCATCTCGACCATTTGCGCTTCATTGATCTGGCTGCGTTCGCCCAGTTTCGCGTCCGGGATGAGCGCGCCCGGGACGTCGCCGCCATACTTCCACGTGGCCCCGTGGTCGTCGCTAAAGACCGCGAAGTCCTGCCACTTCCAGAATGGGCCTTCGTTGAAGGGAAAAATGAGCCGCCCGGCGTGCGGGCCGCGCGTGAGCTGGAGGCCGCTGCCCGGACCGCTTGCGATCGTCGTGGCGCGCTCCGGGCGTTTGGTCATTGCGGTCACGTCCAGCGGCCGCGTCCACGTCACGCCGTCGTCATCGGACCATACCAGAAGATTGCGATAGATCTTGGGTCCTTCGAGTCCGGTCGCGACATCTTCGCTGGCTTCCTTCAGGTGCGCCGGGATGCGCTGGTAGAGGAGGAAGATGCGCCCGGATTGCTGGTCCATCACGGACGTCGGATTGTTCAGCGAGTTCGCTTCGTCGTCGTGCAAGACCGACAGCGCATTCCAGGTGCGTCCGCCATCGGTGCTGCGTTTGGCGACAATCTTGTTTTCCGCCTGGTCGTCCGGCCGCGCGCGTCCTTCGGCAAAGGCCAGGACGGTCCCTTTCGCGGTCACCACTGCCGAGGGAATTCGAATCGAAGCGAAGCCTTCCGCGCCGGAGGTAAAGACGTCGGAAAACTCCGGTTCAACGCCACGCAGGCTGGCGGTGATGCCGACGAAGACCAGAAGTCCGGGCCAAACGGCTCTCAGGGTCCGCTTCGCGAGACTCCGCGCTCCCCTCTTCTCCATTGCATCGACGCGGCTCTGACTGGGCCGACGAAGGATTTGGCGATGATGGCCGGAGGGCTTCATGTTTGGAGGGATGGGTCGAGACGAAAGGCAGGTTAAAGGGATGTTCGTGCCCATGGTTCGCTCGAATTCACCACGAGAATGGTTGCGAGGGTGGTTGAGTTAGCGGAAGACTTTCCAGTCCAGAATGACCTTTCCGCTCTCGCCCGACTTCATCACGGCGAAGCCTTTCTCGAACTCATCCGCGCCGAAGCGGTGCGTGATCACCGGCGAAATATCCAGCCCGCTCTGGAGCATCACACTCATCTTGTACCAGGTCTCGTACATCTCCCGGCCGTAAATGCCTTTGATGGTGAGCATATTGAAAACCACCTTGTTCCAATCGATGGCGATCTCCTCGCTCGGAATGCCCAGCATCGCAATCTTCCCGCCGTGGGCCATGTGATCGATCAGCGAGCGAAAGGCGGCGGGATGGCCGCTCATCTCAAGCCCCACGTCGAACCCCTCCTGCATCTGGAGTTGTTTCTGCACGTTGGCGAGAGTCGTGCCGTTGGAGACATTCACCGCCAGATCCACGCCCATCTTTCTGGCAAACTCGAGGCGGTGTTCGTTCACATCGGTAATGACGACGTAGCGGGCTCCGGCGTGGCGCACCACGGCCGCAGCCATCAGGCCGATCGGCCCCGCGCCGGTGATCAGGACATCCTCCCCCAGCACGTCGAAGGAAAGCGCGGTGTGCACGGCGTTGCCCAGCGGATCGAAGATGCTCGCGACGTCGAGGTCGATGCCCGGCCGGTGATGCCACACATTGGTCATCGGCAGTGTCAGGTACTCGGCGAAAGCCCCGGGCCGGTTCACGCCGACTCCGACGGTGTGCGCGCACAGGTGCCGGCGTCCCGCGAGGCAATTGCGGCAGCGCCCGCAGACCACGTGACCCTCGCCACTGACGATTTCACCGGGAAAGAAGTCGTTGACGTTTTCGCCGACGATCACCACCTCGCCCACGAACTCATGCCCGACGACCATCGGCACGGGGATGGTCTTTTGCGCCCACGCATCCCATTTGTAGATATGCAGGTCGGTGCCGCAGATGCCGGTGCGGTCGACGCGGATGAGCACATCATTGATCCCGCATTTCGGGTCGGGGACATCTTTCAGCCAGAGGCCGGGTTCGGATTTCGCTTTGACGAGGGCTTTCATGGGAAAATCAAGGGCGGGAGTAATCGGCGAGAATAGCTAATCATCAAGAAAACTATCCATTTATGACGTGAGGACTTTTGGGTGCCTGGCGGACGTCGCGAACGACTGGAAATGATCCTGACTCCGCCCGACCTCACGCCGGCTTTCCCGAAACCGGCAGGGGACCACCTTCCTGCACGAGCTGCCGATAGGTGCGCGGAGGGATGCCGTAGGCTTTGCGAAAGGCGCGCGAGAAGGCGTAGAGCGATTCAAAGCCGCAGCGCTCGCCGATATCGGAGACATTCAGATCGGAGGATTGCAGCAACTGGGCCGCTTCGGAGAGACGCGATTCGCGCATGTACCGGCCGAGGCTCACGCCGAGTCGATCGCGAAAGACCGCCCGAAGATGGCTCACGCTGTAACCGAGTTCCTCGGCGATGTCGGCAATCGTGACCGCCCGGCCGAGGTTCGCGCGGACGTAGCGGTTGATGCTTTCGAGGATGACGTCGCGCACGTCGTCGCTCGAGTGAATGTCGTGCCGGTCGGTCGGCAGCGTGGGGCAGGTGAGGAGATGGAGCAGCAGCCGCGAGAGTGTGTAGGAGATTTCCAGCGAATCCGGCGTCCCGGCGAGCGGTTGCCGAAACTCGCTGACGAGTTCGAGAAGATAGCGGGCGGCTTTGTGATCGAGCACGCGCGGGCTGTTTTGCAGGCCGCGAATGGGCTCCGCGGTGCGCAGCTCGAAGGTGATGAAGAGCCATTCCAGCCGCCCCTTTTGCACATCCATGTAATGGTGGAACTGATTCGGAAAAATGAGCGCGCACTCGCCGGGTTGCAGCAGGTAGGTGGTGCGGTCGATCCGCACCGGCCCGGCTTTTTCCAGCACCGTGGTCAGTTCGAAGCGGTGATGGAAATTGTTGCTCACTCCCTCCGGCTTCAGCGCCGCCGTGTCGGTGCGCTGGAAGAAGATGATGTTATCCGGGGCGAACGATTGCTGGACCGTGAGGCCGGAAAAAAGGCTCGGGGGCAGGGGAATCTCGCGGACGAGGCGTCGCAAGTTCTGGGTGGTTTTGCTATCGGGTATTTTCACTTTCCTTTGCAGGATTGCCAACTGACCGGAAGGCTCGCAGTCTCGCTCGGCAGGTCGTTTGTAGACACTCCGATGAAAAAAGCCATCAACATCTGGTCGTTCCCGTCCGAGTGGGATTTGTCGCGCAAGCTGGAGGTGGCCGCCGAGGCGGGATTTGCGGGTTTCGAACCGGACCTTTCCGAGCATGGGCCGATTCGCCCGGACAGCACCGAATCAGAGCTCGCGGCGGTGCGCGCGCTGGCCGAAAAACACGGCCTCCAGTTGAGCGGCCTGGCGACCGGCTTGTATTGGGGCGCCAACGCCGCCAGCGCCGACCCCGCGGTGCGGGAACGCGCCGCGCACCTTCTTCGCCGGCAGATCGAATGCGCCTCGTCCCTCGGGATCGATGCCGTCCTGGTGATCCCCGGCGTGGTCGGCGCCGATTTCATCCCCGGCGCCGAGGAGGTCCCCTACGATCTCGCTTTCGAGCGCGCCCGCGCGTTTATCGCGGGCGCCATACCGCTGGCCGCGCGGCGCCGCGTGCATCTGGCCGTCGAGAATGTCTGGAACAAATTCCTCCTCAGTCCGCTGGAAATGCGCGCCTTTGTCGATTCGTTCGGCAGCGAATGGGTCGGCAGCTATCTCGATGTCGGCAACGTCCTGGTCACCGGTTATCCCGAGCACTGGATTTCCATTCTCGGCGCGCGCCTGCGCCGGGTTCACTTCAAGGATTTCCGGCGCGCCGTCGGCACCATTCACGGTTTCGTGGAACTCCTCTCCGGCGATGCGAATTGGCCGGCGATCGTCGCGGCCTTGCGGGGCGCGGATTACGCGGGCTGGGTGGCCGCCGAGATGATTCCCCCGGCGCCCTTCTACAAGCACCACCCGGAAGTCCTCATCGCCAACGCCTCCCGCGCCATGGACGCGATTCTGAATTAACCACGTAAGAGGGCGTCTAGGATTTTGGAATTGGCGGCGCGTTTGAAGTAGCGCGAGCATCCGGCTCGCGAGCGAAACCGAACTGGGCGTCGCGGCGCTCGCGGGCCTCCTCGAGCGGCGCAACCGCGCCGGTGATCGTGCACGGAGCCGGCGGCTCCGCGGCTGTTCTGAAATGCAAAATCCCAATTGCTAAACGCGAAATTTTCCGATAGCCCTACGGCCCCATGGCCGACAATACGCACAAATTACCGGAAAATGTTCCGGGCCCATGGTACGTCGATGATACTTGCACGCCCTGCCGCGTGTGCCTCGACGAAGCTCCGCAGTTGTTGAAGTACAATGGCGACGAGACTTACGTCTTCTTCTTCAAGCAGCCGGAAGGGCCGGAGGAAACCACCGCTGCGGAAAACGCCCTCGCCATCTGCCCGCAAAACGCCATCGGCAACGACGGCTAGAATTCCCTCAACACTCCAGCCCGCCCAGCACCTCGTCAATCGGTCGCACGCGGCTCCAGTACGCCGCGGAAGTCTTCGGCCGGCCAATGACGTTCGAGGCGCGCCGATGTTGCGACGGGTCATGAACCTTGCGGGCGTACGGATTGCCAATCTCGCACAGCGTAGTCTCGCTTTCACCGAGCGGACACCCGCAGGGCACCACCACGCGCATCCCCGAAACGATGTAGTCGAGACGCCGGCCCGACCCGCCGCAATGGGGGCACCGGCGCTCCGCGGCAATCGCCGCGTCATGCGGTGAAACGTATAGGTTCATATGCGCGCGTCGGAGGCCAGAGGGTCTCCGGCACGAGCGATAGGTTCGCACATCCCGTGCCGTACTGCATGTATCGGGCAGGCTTCGGGATCGAAAAACCCCGCGCGCCACCGCTTCGGAGTGAGGTCCCACGAACCTCACGAAATAACACGAAAGCTCGCCGTTTGAGGGACTTGGACGCGAACAAAGCACTCCTCGATCCGTATCCCGCAGCCGCTAAAATGGACCCGCACTTTTTCCAAAGAATTTGCCCCGCGATCCAAGGAGGGGCGGTTTGCAACCGGCCGGGCGCTTGCAAAGCGCCCTTCCTCCCCGACCTCGTTTCCCATTCCCGCGACTCCACATGGGTGTCAATTGAAGGCGTGGAATACAGACTGACCCGGCAAGTGAGCTTGCGTCTCGGAACGAACCCACCCCTGGCTTACTGCTGGATATTGTATTTCCGAACGATCTCCCTGGCGTCCTGGTCCGTTTTGGCGAGGTCCAGCAAATCCTTCGCGAGAGCCGTGAGTTTTTCCTGCAGTTCGACGGATTGCTTCACCAACGGATCGTGCTGGGCGTAAATCTCAGCGAGTTTCTTCAGATCCGACTCTTCCTCGGAGGATAGCTCCCGCACTCGTTGCAGCGCCGCTTCCCCCGTCGCGTATCTCGCGCTCAGGCTTTTGCGTTCCACCTCGCGCACCGGAATAGTCTCCTTGAGTTGCGCACTCACATCCTCCAATCGCCTCTTTTGATTGTGCAGGTCCAGAGCCAGCGCCGCGGCGACGATCACCAGACCGCTCGTCACGACCGAAAAGAGCCAGGCCAGTCTCATTTCCGCCCGCACGGACATCGCATCGGGATAATGGCCTCGCGGAGTCATAATGGATCGATGGCGGGGGCGGCGATTTTGAGCAGTGGCGGATTATTTCGGCTGGACGGTATAGCCATGCTTGACCAGTAAACCTTTCAACTTCTCGTTCTTCAGCGAGGCCGCTGCCAGGTCATGCAGCAAGTTCGGCTCAACTTGCTGGGCCAGTTGCGTGCCTCGATTAATCTGTTCCTGCTGCGTCTGAAGAGCGGTCTGCTGTTGGAGCATCTTCTTGCGCGAGGCGTCGTTCGCTTGCTCCAGCGCCTCTCTTTTCTCGTCGATTGCTTGCAGCGACTGCGTCAGTTCGGCGATTTGTGCTTCGACCGCATGCACTTGTTGCTCTTGCGTCGCAACATCGATCCGCAGATCGCGCACTTTCAGATCGAGCAATAAGCTGGCGACGCCGAATGCCGCGAACGAAATCGTGGCCACGACGGAGATGGCGTAGGGGAACTTCATGGGAAAGCCTTCTTTGCAGCCTTGCCCGCATCGTGCCGGCGCAAATCGGGGGTGGCCAATCTTAGCTCGCCTCGAATGAGATGACAAATGGGTCGCAGCGGAATGGGACACAAATGGCCAGGCCAGCCGGATCGTTTCGACCGCGATCACTCCACTACTCGGTCTGCTGAGCACCGCCCAGGCGCAAAAGGATGCGCGAAAAATCGAGCGCGCCGCCACCTCCCTCTTGCTCGCCGAGCCATCGAATTATCGGGCGCAAATGGCCCTCGGCGGCATGCACCTCGAAAAGCGGGATTACCCGCGTGCGACCTCGGAATACCGGAGAGTGCTCCTGTATTATCCCGATGATCTCGACGCCATGAGCGGCCTGGCGTGGGCCGCCTATTATAGCGGCGAAAAATCCGAGGCGCTCACCTTGTTCCAGCGAATCCTGGCGATGAGCCCCAATTACACGTATGCCAGGCTCGGGGCCGCCATGGCCAGCGCTCAATAGCCTGCGAAGAAAGTTCGTCTGCGCCCTGGTTGGCTGCCTTACTCGACCACCATCACTCCATTCATAATCAGCCAATGACCCGGGAAGGTGCAGATATACGGATACTCGCCGGGGATGGCGGGCGCGTTGAAGTGGATCGTCGCGCTCTTTCCCGGGTCGATGATATCCGTGAAGAAAAGGACCTCGCTGCCATCGGGAATGTATCGCTTCGAGGCGCCATCGGGTAATGCCGCCGTGTGGTTCACGCCGTCGCCGACTTTGGCCATGGTGCCCGGCTTGAGGATGGCGATGTTATGCGGCATGGTGTCGGGATTGGCCAGGGTCAGGGAAATTCGCTCGCCTGCCTTCACGCTGAAGCGCTTCGTGGCGAACGTCATACCGCTGGCCGTCTCAATGCGGATCGGGCGTCCGGGTTCACCTTTGGTCCACGGGTTGGGTGTGGCCGGTGGGACCACGGCTGGCGCAGTGACGGGAAGCGGGACCTTGGCGATGGCCTGGTAACCGGCAAAGTCGGTGAATGGAGGCCCGAGTCGGTGCGGAGAGTCGTAGATGTCCACCGTTTGCGCCGCGCCCAGGTGGATGTGCAGGTACAATTGGTTGCAGGGCTGGAGCTGCGGGATTTCGAGGAAGAGTGTCCGGCCGTCTTCGAGGACCTGCGCGCTGGTGATCTCAAGCAAGTCGTGGCCGGTAACACCGGGATACCGCGTGGAGAATTCCGGCGAGCCATAGGCCTTGGAGTAGCGATAGTTCCACGCTTCGGCGATCTGCTGTTTCGCGTCGGAGGCCGCGCTGCGGTCCAGTGGCTGGGAAAAACGCACCAGGACCCCATTTCCGCGCGCCTGAATCTCGGTCGGGAGTTGGGTGGGCGCTCCGGTCCAGCGCAAACGTTGGAAGCAGCCATCATCGGGCGTATAACTTCCCCAACCCTGGCAGCCGCTGACGTAAAGCTGGCCGTCGTGCGGGCTGAACCGCGCCCGATGCGCACCGCTGCGAAACTCGCCGGGCAGTTGGATGGCCGCGGCCTGCCACACCTCATCGACCCGCTCCCGCAGGATCAGCAAAGTCGAGCCGGTGCCCCACGAGGTGCTGATGAGCGATCCGCGCGGGACGCCCCACCGGTCGCTATCGACAAAACACGGCCCCCCCGTCGAATTGTCGACACCGCGCGGAAGATAGAGGAGCGGCGGGGTGGTGGGCCGGTCGGGCTGCGGCCCGCGAAATCCGAAAAAAAGTCCGCGCACTCCGGGTGGAAGGAGGCACAACTGCGAAGCGGGCGTCCAATCCCCTTCCTGGCAAGACGTGACCAGGGTCCCGTCCGGGGAGAGGGCGATGCCGTTGGGGTTGCGAAAACCGCTGGCCAGTTCCTCCACCTCCTGGCCGTCCGGAGAGATCCGAAAAATGCCCTGGTTTGCGGAAACCGAGTACCAATAGCCCGTCTCATCGCGCTCGAGTCCGGTGATGAATTCGTGCGCGCCTGGCGACGAAGAATAGGAGTTGGAAAAGCATTCGTAGAAATCGATCTCGCCGTCACCGTTGAGATCGTGCAGGCGGGTGATCTGGTCGCGGCCCAGGACATGGATGACGCCGTCAATGACGCGCAGCCCGAGGGGTTGATTCAGCCCCGTGGCGATGCGCCGCCAGCGCAGATGTTCGAGCTGGTCGTCGAGGCCGCTCACCGTCCAGACCTCGCCCATGATCGTACAGATGACCCCGTCGCCGTTGGGCAGAAAGTCGTGGCCGCCCACGAAAAACAGGGACTTCCACGGGTTGTTAAATGGGAGGGAAACGGTATCGACGGCAAACGGCCCGGTCGTGCCGCGCACGCCCTTCGTTTCGATTGTCTGCGGCCATTGCGCGGGCCCTCCTTTGGTCAGCGAGGCGAGGGCACTGGAGGCGGCTGGCTCGCTCTCGCGCACGAATTCGCCGTCCTTGAGCCAGGGCGAGTCGAGCATCTCCACGCCATCACGCTGGTAGCTGAAGATGACGCGTGCGCCGTGGCGATAGTAGCCGTGGTAAAGGAAGTGGTGCGCCGGTGCGCCAGGGTCCACGAGCACGACCTTTCCCTTGATCTTGACGTTTTGCCCGATGCCGTGCCGAAACGCGTCGTACTCCACAAATCCACCGCGCCACACGAGGGGGTAGGTAAGAGTCTGGGGATCGAAGCAGCAGGCCATTTCGCCATCATCTCCGAGCAGGACGCACACGCCCTTCGGAACCGTCTTGCCGCCGCCGCGCAGGACGCCGGCCGCGACCCGGCCCAGATCCGTTTCGTTCCACCGGCCATCCCGCCAGGTGACGTCATTCTGATTTCCCCAGTGCCCCAGCTTCCCGCCATCGAGCCCCGGGTACTCCATGAGCAAGGCCGGCCGCTGCGGCAGGGGCAGCGCCGCCACCCATTCCGCCTGTTTCGCGTAGAAATCATAAACGCGATCCCGGTTCACCGGGTCTTTCCAAGCCGGCCAGAACTCCGGCTGCAACGGAGCCTGCGTGAATGGAAACGTCTTGGCGACGGGCGTGCCGGCTTCGCGCGCCCCAGGCGGCTCATCGGCGGTACTCATTGACGGGACCGACAAAGCCAAAGCGACCGCCAGCAGCCGGAGAAGCAGGCTGCGCGGATCGATGTGAAGAGAAGGCATGATGGGGAGAGAGTAGCGCAACCGGGACGGTGGCGACCGCGACGAACGCAAGCGGGACGCTCGTGCTACTATAGAGTTACGGTCTGCGCAATTTGTTGTCGGAAATGTGAAGGCCACGCTCCAAATCGCTGTGGCGTTGCCTGAGGACCCGGTCAGTTTCGTTGCTTATACCGTTTCCCCAGGCATGAGCGTGGGGATCAGGCGGATCGCCTTGGGGGCGAGGGTGCCGCTCTCGAGCAGTTCGCGGACGGTTTTGCACACCTTGCGCGCCAATTGATGCGGATTGACCGCGTAGCGGCTGACGACCGGGCTGGTGTGCGGGAAATAACTCGCATCGTCGCGCGAGATGACCGCCGCGTCTTCCGGCACGCGCAGCTTGCGCCGCATCAAGTGGGTGACCACGGTCAGCGCATGGAGGGCCCGGACGACGAGGTAGCCTGTGGGTGGAGCGGGAGAGCGCAGCGTGCGGTCCAGCAGCGAGCACAGATGCGCTGGCGTGCCGTCGTGACGGAGCACGCGCCACTGCACATCCGGGTGATGGTCCAGCGCTTCTCGGAACCCTTGTTCGCTGTCGATGTCACCGCCATAGACGTCTTGTTGCAGGACGAGGCCGAGCCGCCGATGGCCTTTGCGCCAGAGCAGGTCTACTGCGTGGCGGCAGGTCGCGCTGAAGTCCATGTCGATGGACGGCAGCGGAATGTCCGGCCGGCAGGAGCCGATCACGAGGAGCGGCAGATGACGTTGCACGAACCAGCGCTGCATGGGTTCTTTCGAGCCCCACGCTACCCAGGCGGCGACCGGCCTGGCCTGGACCAGTTGCTCCAGGGCGCGCCCCGGTCTGGAAGAAAAGCAAACAGCGTCCGCATGGACATCCAGCGCGTAGGCGATCTTGGCGAGCTTGTCCCGGAGGGTATCGAGCACAAAGAGCGCGCTTTGGGGCATCGCTTGAATGGGAAAGGGCGCGAGCACTGTGACCACGCGCGACGGCGCTCCTCGGCCGCAGCGGCGCCGCGCGGCCGCGGTCGGCCGGCGCGCGCGGCCGATCCATTCGAGGAAACCCCGGCGTTCCAACTCGTGGAGCGCAGCGCGCACCGTCGGACGGCTGACCTGGAGTTGCTGGCAAAGCTCGCGCTCGGCAGGCAGGTGTTGGGTCCAATGCCCGACCTGCAAGTGCGCGGACAACGATTCCACCGTTTGGGAGACAAGAGATTTGCGCCGCGGAATGTCCGGTGGCGGAGGCAGGGGGTGGCTTTGGTCAGGCAAAGTGACCATCAGCCTACGCTTGGCTTCCCGGCGCCGGCAAACGAAAGATGGTGACATGCATTCCCCGCCCGGTTGCGTTCATGATTGTCGATGTCCATAGCCACGCCTGGCGATACCCGGGTGACTTTACCGAAGACTTTCGTCGCCAGGCGATGCGAGCAAGGACTGGAGTCGAAGTCGATCTCACCGTGCGGTATGAGGACTACCGCGCGAACGCCCCGGCGGATACGAAGACCATCGTCTTTGGCGGCAAGGCGAAGCTCAGTGGCGTGTGGGTGGACGACGCCGCAGTGGCCGGCTACGTCGCCGCGCATCCCGACACCCTCATCGGCTTTCTTTCGGTCGATCCGACCCAAAGCGGATGGGAGCGCGAGCTGGAGCACGGGCATCAGGAGATGGGATTGCGCGGGATCAAGCTGCTGCCGATGTACGCGGGCTTTCGGCCGGACGAAGCGCGGCTGGACGCGCTGTGGAGCTACGCTACGCGGCATGAACTTCCGGTGTTGCTGCACACCGGGACGACCTTTGTCGCGCAAGCGCCGCTGGAGTGCACGCTCCCGCGTCATCTCGACACCGTGGCGATCCGCTCCCGCTGCTCCACTTGCGCGCGCCATGAGTAACGCCGAAAGACCCGAACGCGTCGCCGTGGTGGGCCTCGGCCTGCTGGGCCGCGGCATCGCCGCCAGTTTCCTGGGACACGGCTTTGAAGTCGTGGCCTTCGATAGCGACACCGGGCGCCAATCCGATGCCCGGCTCCACGTCGCACAAATGGTCGGCGAACTGGTGGACTTCGGCGGCTTCGAGGCGCGGTTGCGCGAGGATTGGGCGGCGCGTTACCTCCCGGCCGCGGGCTGGGAGGCGTTGCGCGGCTGTTCTTTCGTCGTTGAGAGCGTGACCGAAGATGTGACGGTCAAAAGCGAAGTATTTGATCAGGTCGAAGCGCAGGTCAGTGCCAGCACGGTCATCGCCAGCAACAGTTCCGCGATTCCCATCAGCCAGTTGCAACAGCGGCGCCGGCATCCGGAACGTTTCCTGGCCATGCACTGGGCCGAACCGGCGCACGCGACGCGCTTCATGGAACTCATCCCCGGCGAGCAGACCTCCGCACAAACGCTCCAAACCACCATGGCGCTGGCCCGGCGGCTCGGCAAAGAACCCTGCGTATGTCAGCAGGAAATTCCCGGCTTCATCGCGAACCGGATCGGCTATGCGATGTATCGCGAAGCTCTGCACCTGCTCGAGGCGGGGGTGGCGGACGCGGAAACCATCGACCGTTCGGTGCGCAATGCCATGGGACTGTGGGCCACCGTCTGCGGTCCTCTGCGCTGGATCGACCTCTCCGGTGGACCGGAACTTTACGCGCGGGCCATGCACCACGTTCTGCCCACGCTGAGCAGGGCTGCAGAGCTGCCGCCCGTGATGCAAAAGCTGGCTGAGAGCGGGGCGCGAGGCATCGCCAACGGACGCGGCTTTTTCAACTACACGCCGGAGGAGGCGCGGCGATGGGAGGAACTGTACCGGAAACACGCCTGGCGCGTGGCGGCGCTGCAAAACGAATACTTCCCCATCAAGCCAACCACCGGTGCGCCGGGCAGCTCCGCTGCCGAACCCAAATCTCATGCGACATAGCGTCATTAAAGGCAAATTTCGGCGGAACGAACCCGCCCTCATTACCACCCTCCATTACATTGATCCGACGCTCTACGAGATGACCAGTCTCATGGGCTTCGACGCCATCTGGATGGACCTGGAGCATCACCAGTACAGCGTTGAGACCGCGGCAAACTTGATGCGCGCGGCTCGCGTGGGCGTCTCGGACATTGTCGCGCGCCCGGCGAAGGGCGAATTCATGCGCATGGGCCGCCTGCTGGAGGCGGGCGCCCAGGGGATCATGTATCCGCGCTGCGAAAGCGCCGCCGAGGCCGCCGAGGTCGTGCGCTGGGGAAAGTTTGCTCCGCTCGGCGAGCGCGGAGTGGATGGCGCAAACGCCGACGCGCCGTACTGCTCCGCACCGATGAAGACCTATCTCCAGAAGGCCAACGAGGAGACGCTCCTCATCGTCCAAATCGAATCGCCGCGCGCCCTGGACGAAGTCGAGGCCATCGCCAGGGTGCCGGGCGTCGACGTCCTGATGCTCGGACCGGCAGACCTGAGCGTGCTTTCCGGAGTGCCATATGAATTCGACCACGCGGCCATGATCCAGGCGCGCCGGCGAATCGCCGCGGCGGCGAAAGGAGCAGGCATCCAGTGGGGGACCACCAGCCCGACCGTGGAACACTCCCGCACGTTGATCGAGGAAGGCGCCCGCTTTATCTGTCACGGCGCGGACATCGTCTTCATCAAGCGCGCGCTCGAGCAGGTGCAGCAGCAATACGCCGCGCTGGGCTTCAGCTTTGACAATCGTCTCGGCGCCATGGCCGCGGAACTCCAAAGCCACGCATGAGCGAGCGGAAGTCCATCCTGATCGTGGGCGTCGGTTCGATCGGCGAGCGTCACGTCCGCTGCTTCGCCGCCACCGGCCGGGCCAATCTCTCGCTTTGCGAAGTCAATCCCGCGCTGCGTGCGAAGATCGCGGATCGCTACGGAATTGAGCGCGCGTTTTCCACGATCGAAGAGGCGCTGGATGCGGGCCCCGACGCCGTGGTCATCTGCACGCCGGCGCACTTGCACATCCCGCTCGCGGCGACCGCGGCGCGGGTGGGCGCGCATTTGTTGATCGAGAAACCGCTGAGCACGGGCTTCGAAGGGCTGGACGTGCTGCAGGAGGAATGCGCACGACGCCGGTTAACGGCCGTGGTGGGTTATGTTTACCGCGCGCATCCGACGCTGAGCGCGATGCGCGAGGCGCTGCGCAGCGGGCGCTTTGGCGAACCGGTGCAGATCGTGGCGGAGTGCGGACAGAACCTCCCCTTCCACCGCCCGGCTTATCGCGACACTTACTACAAGGACCGCGCGACCGGCGGGGGCGCGGTGCAGGACGCGCTGACTCACATCATCAACCTCGGTGAATGGCTGGTCGGCCCGATCGACCGGCTCGTGGCCGACTTCGATGATTTGGTGATCGAGGGCGTCAACGTGGAGGATACCGTCCACGTGATCACGCGGCACGGCCGCGTGATGGGCTGCTTCAGCCTGAACCAGCACCAGGCGCCGAACGCGACCACGATTACGGTCAACTGCCGCCGCGGAACCGCGCGCTTCGGGTTGCACGAGAATCGCTGGCGGTGGATGACGGAACCCGATGGTCCGTGGCATGAGGAGGCTTTTGGGCCGTTGGAAAGAGATACCCTTTTTACGCTCCAGGCAGACGCCTTCCTGGACGCCGTGAATCGGCTTCGCCCGCCGCTCTGCACGCTCGCGGATGCCGCGCAAACTCTGCGCGTCAATCTTGCGATCCTGGCCTCCGTGGCCGAAGGCGGCTGGCGGTCCATTCACACCGCGGAGGCCGGCGATGTCTGATCCTACCACGCCGTCGGTGCAACAGCTCTTCGATCTGACCGGGCGAACCGCGCTGATCACCGGGGCGAGTGGACATCTCGGCTCCGCCCTGGCGCAGGCTCTTGCCGAAGCGGGCGCCCGTGTGGTCGTCGCCAGCCGCCTTCTCGAAACGGCACGCGCCACGGCGGACGCGCTCGGCGGCGCCCAGCGGGGGGGGCATCTCGCGGTCGCACTCGATCAAATGGACGAAGCGTCCATCGAGCGCGGTTTCGCAGAGGCCATTCGGCAGGCCGGCCGCCTGGATGTGCTCGTCAATAACGGACATGAACAGCTCGGTGCCGACTGGCGCAGCGTCACCGGCGCGCAGTTCACGCGGCAGCTCGCCAACGCTTCCGGCTACTTTCTTCTCGCCCGGTGGATGCGCGACCACGCGGTGAGCCAGGGCGCCCCCGCAAGCATCATCATGCTCGGCTCGATGTACGGCATCGTCGCGTCGTATCCCGACGCCTACGAGGGAGTCTGCTCCGCCAGTCCGGCGGCCTATCATGCGCTCAAGGGCGGCATCATCCAGCTCACGCGGCATCTCGCGGTCTATTGGGCGAAGGACCGGGTGCGGGTGAATTGCCTCAGCCCTGGCCCGTTCCCCGGGGCGAGTGCGCCGGCGGAAATGGTGGCGCGTCTCCAGGCCCGTGTGCCCATCGCGCGCCTCGGTCAGGCGCATGAACTCAAAGGCGCGGTCGTTTTTCTCGCCTCCGACGCCAGTAGTTATGTGATCGGCCAAAACCTCGTTGTGGACGGTGGCTGGACCGCTTGGTGAATCTCCAATGACCCCCTCCGCGCCGCCGCTCACACAGCCTTTGCTCGAATTGCTCGAACACGAGTTGCTCGCCAGCAAGGGATTCGTCGCCATCCACGCGGCTGAGGCGCTCATTGAGCACGGCTTCGACTTCAAAGTGTCGGCCCGGTTTCAGGCGGACGCCGACTCCACCGTGCCCGGATATCGTATCGGTGTCTGGCGAGTGCTGGCGCGCATCGCGAAGGATCGAAATGAGCGGCAGCGGTTCGTGGGCCGCATCCGGCGCGTGATGCTCGATCCTGCGGCGCCGGATCGTCTGGGGGCGGCGGAAAGTCTCGCCAAGCTCAACCTCGCCAGCCGCTGGGAACGGCCCGCGCTGGAGAAGTGGCTCCAGGCGGCTGACGATGCGTCCGCCGTGTTTCCCCTTTGGTTGCTCGTGCTGTCAGGCGGGGCGGCCGAACGGGCCGGTCACGAAGCGCGACTGGTCCGGCTTCTGGAGTCGAATGACCCGCTCGCCCGGTTGCGCGCGAGCTTCGCGCTCGGCCGGTTCGAAATGGCCTCGGCGGAGTCCATCGAGAAATTGATGCAGCGAGCCAGGGTCGAAGCCGCCGATTCTCCGGCGCGCGTGTATCTTCTGGGGGCGGCGTTGCTCCACGCGCCCCGTGGCTCCGCTGCCGCCGCGGCGTTCAAGGAGCAGTTGCTCGGCGTTTTCGGGCGCGGCCAGGCGAACGAACAATTCGAAGCGGCCACGGTCATCGGCCTGCGCGGTTCGCCCGAGGATTTGCCCGCGCTGCTTGGCCTCCTCAAAAGCAAAGAAGCCGACGCGCGTGTCGGCGCGGCGGGGGCCGCACTCCGCCTGGTGCGATGAACACGGACGCTCCGCTTCCTGCGCGCGCCTGGCTGGTGGTCGGTCTGCTCTGGGTGGTGGCGTGCCTGAATTATCTCGACCGCATCATGATCACGACGATGCGTGCTTCGCTTGTCGAAGCCATCCCGATGACCGAGGCGCAGTTTGGCTTGCTCACCGCGGTTTTCCTCTGGGTGTATGCGCTCGTCAGCCCCTTTGCCGGGTATCTGGCGGATCGAGTCAGCCGCAGCCACATCGTCATCCTGAGCCTCTTCATCTGGTCCGCCATGACCTGGCTCACCGGGCACGTCAAAACCTTTGATCAATTGCTCATCACGCGCGCCCTCATGGGCCTCAGCGAAGCGTGTTACATCCCGGCGTCGATGGCGCTGATCGTCGATTACCATCGCGGGCCGACCCGTTCGCGGGCCTCCTCCATTCACCTCACCGGCTTCGTCATCGGCAGCGGTCTGGGTGGGACTGGCGGCTGGCTCGCCGAGCGCTATGGCTGGAGTTCCGCTTTCCTTATTTTTGGGATCGTGGGTGTCGTCCATTCCATAATCCTCATGCTCTTCTTGCGGGATGCGCCGCAGACGGGCGGCGAAACTTCGCCTTCAGCCCGCGGGGTCGACTTCATCGACGCGCTCGGGAGTTTGTTCCGGAGCGGTTCGTTCATCCTCATCCTGATCGTCTGGGGTTTGCTCGGCGTGGCCGGTTGGGGCCTGATCGGCTGGCTGCCGACCTATCTCGGCGAGCGCTTCCACCTGACCGAGGGCACCGCGGGATTTTCGAGCACCGGCTATGTCGCCGCGGCGACGATGGTCGGCGCGCTCATCGGCGGCGCCTGGGCCGACCGTTGGAGCCGGACGACGCCGCGCGCGCGCATCCTCGTCCCGGTGATCGGCCTGTGCATCGGCGCGCCCGCGACGTGGCTCATGGCCCAAACCGGCACGTTCCCGATCGCCATTGCGTGCGTGATGCTCTATGGCGTGACACGCCCGTTCACCGACGGGAATCTCATGCCCATTCTCTGCCTGGTGGTGGATCCGCGCTACCGCGCGACGGCCATGGGGGTGCTGAATCTTTTCGCCTCGGCGATCGGTGGCGTCACGATCTACGCGGGCGGCCTGTTGCGCGATGCCCACGTGGAAGTGAGCCGCATCTTTGTCTTTGCCGGCGTGGGATTGCTGGTCTGCGCCGTGTTGATGTTCCTCGTGAAACCGTCCGGCGTTGCGGAGCTGAAGTGAACCCCGCCGAAACCGCGTTGATGAACTGGCCCAAATCCCAACAACTCCTCGCCGAGAACAGCCGCTTCATCCCCGGCGGCCTCGCTTCGCTCAATCGCAAGGCCGACCCCGTCATCGCCTTCGTTCGTGCCCGGGGCTCGCGGCTGTGGGACATCGACGGGCGCGAACCATGCGACTGGTGGGACATCCTTGAACATCACGACGCCGGCTTCGACCTGAGCTACCGCCGGGCGTTGATCGAACGCGGCATCTACCATTTTCCGGTCATGGTGAAGCAAGGCAGCATCAGCTTCGCGCACCGCGAAGGCGACATCGACCAGACGCTCGAAGCCACCGACGACGCCCTCCGCGCACCCACGCACGGTGACACCCCGCACTCCCAATGAAAACATCGCCCACGATCACGCCCGGCCTCCTGCACGAACTCCGCGAGTTCGACACGCCGCTGCTGGCCAACACCATCAACTTCATCGATCCCACGCCAACGCATGAATTCTATCTGAGCGGCGAAATCCAATCCGTGACGCCCCCGCTCGGACCCACCGTCGGTGTCGCCTTCACGGCGGAACTGGACAGCAGCACGCCGGGAGGGACGGCGGAAACCGATCTTTACTGGGAGCAGTTGGAGGCGATGGACCGGTGCGAACTGCCCATCGTGTGGGTCGTGAAAACGGTCGGCGCGCGGCCGGAGCACGAGTGCGTCGTCGGCGATGGCATGGCCAAGACGCTCTTCTCCGTGGGTTGCATGGGGTTGGTCACCGACAGTCGCGTGCGCGACGTGCCGGGGCTGATCACCACACCTTTTGCGGCCTACTGCCGTGGCCGGGCCGTGCATCACGGGGCGCTGCGGTTTCGTGCCACCGATGGCCCCGTGGAAGTGGGTGGCGTGACCATTCATCCGGGCGATGTCGTCCATGCAAACTCCGATGGCGTGATTCGCATTCCGCCGGGCTGCCTCGAACACCTTTCCGCGCACGCGGTGCGCAACCGCGCCTTCGAGCACGAAGCGCACATGTTCCTGCGGCGCACGGACCGGTCTCCGGCCGAAAAACGCGCCCACGTCCAGCAGCTGGTCGCCAAGTACGGTTTCGCCGACTGCGTGAGCGGCGGAAAACGCTGAACCGCACGCCACCGAACCCCGTTTCATGAATCATCCACTCCACATCCTCCTTTCGACACTCGCGCTTGGTTTCACCCTTTCCGCGGCGGCCGAAGAACGCACCTTCTTCGCCTTCGACGACGAATCCATCCCGTGGCGCGGCAACGTCAAGCTGACCATGGTCACAGCGGACAAACATCCCGCGAATCCGGTCCTCAAGCATGGCCCCGAAGGCGCGCCCGACCACGGGCATGCGGTGATGTACGGCAGCGTGCTGCGCATCGGCGGGAAGTTCCGCATGTGGTATCTCGGCATGTCGCAGACGACTATCGAACGCGGCCAGGCCCCCGGCTACTGGCGGCCGATGTGCTACGCGGAAAGCGAGGACGGCGTGCACTGGACGAAGCCGGATCTCGGCCTCGTCGAGTTCAACGGCTCGAAGAAAAACAATATCTGCCTCGTTGAGAGCGAGGTCTACTCGCTCTCCCGCGTGGATGATTACCTGACGGTGCTCTACGAGCCGGACGAGCCCGACCCCGCGCGCCGCTACAAGTGCGCGTTCATCGCGCATCCGCCCTTCGAAGACGTGCGCGGTGGACGCAGCAAAATCGGCCCCGACGAAAAACGCTGGTGCTCGTTCGTGTGCGCGACGAGCGCCGACGGTTGGCAATGGAAAGTCGTCGGCGATCATCCGGCGAACGCCGGTGGCGAACGATTTGAAGTGAGCGGCCTGTATCACTTCGGTGGGTTTTACTATGCGAGCGGGCAACTCCTTTCGCCGTGGCAATTCCGGCCCGACGGTGGCGACATTGGCCGCGCGATGCGCGTCTATCGCAGCGCCGATTTCGCGCATTGGGACCAAACCACCGCGCTCGGTTTTGCGCGGCCCGGGCAGCTCATCGCGCCGCCCGTGCCGGGCCAGCAGACCCACATGGGCGCGGGCATCTGGAATCGCGGCAATGTCCTGCTCGGCCTCTACGGCCAGTGGCAGGACGCGCCGCAGCCGCCGCCGAAGGGCGCGAAGTCGCACCTCCTCGGCACGCGGATTGACCTCGGCTTCATCGTCAGCAACGACGGCATCCACTGGCGCGAGCCGGCGCCCGGCCACCGGACCATTGCGCGTGGACTCGACGGCGAATGGGACAGTATTGCGTTGCTGCAGGCGCATGCCTTCGCGAACGTCGGCGATCAAACTTATCTCTGGTATTCGCACTGGGACTGCGACGGCGAATTCCGCAACCAGGACATCGGCCTGGCCACACTCCGCCGCGACGGTTTCGGTTATCTCAGCGCCATCAACCCGGACGCGCCCGCGACCTGCGAAACTGCGTTCTTCGATGCCGGCGAAGGAGCCAGGCTCTTCGTGAATGCGGACGGGCCGGTGACGATCGAATTGCTGAATGAAGAACTGAAGGTCATCGGCCGCGGGGACGTGAGCAAGCCAGGCACACGGGTGGAAGCGATGGCCCTGCCGAAGGGACGCCTGGCGGTGCGGGTGTCCCTGGGCGCGGCAAAGCTCTACGCCCTCTACGTTGATCCGTAATCGCCTCGCCGCGCCCTCATGTCCTTCCGGCTCGTCACCCAACTCACGGAGACCGATCAACGGCTTTTGCAAAGCTGCCTCGCCGGCTTTCTCCCGGAGCGCATCTACGATATCCACGCGCATCTCTTTCATACGCGTCACTTCGCCCCAGGCACCCGGCCGGAATTTCTCGATGCCGACCGTGGCTACGGCCTGCGCGATTTTCAGGACGCCATGACCCGCTGGATGCCGGGGCGCGAGGTCGAGGGCTTGTTCTTCGGTTATCCGCGGGCCGGCAATAATCGGGTGGGTGAAAATGCCTGGCTGCGCGACCAGATCGAGCCGGTGGCCGCTACGACCGATTCTCGAGCCCTCGTGCTCGCCGCGCCGCAGGATGACCCGGCGGAGGTGCGGCGGCTCATGGAAAGCGGCGTTTTTGTTGGCCTCAAACCGTATCGCCTCTACGCCGACGTGCCGGACACGAACGAGGCCGCCATCGAGTCTTTCGCGCCGGAGTGGATGTGGGAGATATGCCACGAGCACCAGGGCGTGCTCATGCTGCACATCATGCGCGCGGGTGGCATCACCGATCCGTCCAATGTCGAAACCCTCCGCCACCTTTGCCGGCGCTATCCGCGCTGCCGGCTCGTGCTGGCCCATATCGCGCGCTCCTTCCATTACCGGCATGCCCGTGAGGGACTGCGTGCCATCGCCGACCTGGACAACGTGGTTGTGGACACTTCCGCGGTCACCCAGGCCGGAGCTTTCCGGGCCGCTTTGGAAATCCTCGGTCCGCACCGGGTGTTGTGGGGCAGCGATTACATGGTCAGCGAACTGCGCGGCTCGTGCATTTCGCAGGGCGACGGCTTTACTTGGATCTATGCGGACGATGCGTCCGCCAGGGATCTCACGGTCTTCGGCAAATATACGATCATCGGCATCGAGTCCCTGCTCTGCTTGCGGGAAGCTTGCGAGGATACGGGAATGACCCCGGGCGACCTCCAGGACATTTTCCGCGACAACGCCCTGCGCCTGCTCGCCCCGCATCTGCCGGCCAAAAGCCAGCCCCCTCACGTCAGTGGTCCGGAATTGTGGGCGCGGGCCAAAACCAGGATTTCCTGCGGCACCGGGCTGCTGGCGAAGCGCGCGCATCTCTTCGACCCGGTCGCGTGGCCGTCCTATTTCTCACGCTGCAAAGGCGCGGAGATCTGGGATCTCGAGGGGCGGCGCTTTACCGATTTTACCGGCGGTGTCGGAGCGATTCTGCTCGGTCATGCCGACGAGGCGGTGAATGCCGCCGTCAAACGCCGGGTGGACCTCGGCAGCTATTGCACGCTCGCGTCGCCGGATGAAGTGACGCTGGCCGGCGTGTTGCTCGATCTGCATCCGTGGGCGGGGAAGGTGCGCTATGCGCGTGGCGGTGGCGAGGCGCTCGCCCTGGCCGTGCGGATTGCCCGTGCGGCCACCGGCAGAAGCGGCGTCGCCTTTTGCGGCTATCATGGCTGGAGCGACTGGTACCTTGCCGCCAACCTCGGCGACGGCCATGCGCTCGATGGGCATCTGCTTCCCGGCCTCGAGCCCCGCGGCGTGCCGCGGGAACTGGCCGGAACGGCGGTCCCTTTTCGTTACAACGATCCCGCTTCTTTTCACGCGGCGCTCGACAAACTGGGCGGCAACCTCGCCGCCGTGGTCATGGAACCGATGCGCTCCGAGTGGCCGCGCGATGGCTTCCTGCAAGAGGTCGCGGCCCGCTGTCGTGCCGCCGGCGCGGTTTACGTTGTCGATGAAGTCACCAGCGGCTGGCGTTTTGGTTTCCCCGGCGCCTGTCCGCAACTCGGCGTCCAACCCGACATCGCCGTCTATGCCAAGGCCATGAGCAATGGTATCCCCTGCGCGGCCATCGTCGGCGCTGATGCCGTCATGGACGCGGCCAACGCCAGCTTCATCTCCAGCAGCTACTGGACCGATGGCTTTGGCCCGGCCGCCGCTCTCGCCTGCCTCGCCCGGATGCGGACCCTCGGTGTGCAAAAACATGTCTGGCAGCTTGGTGAGTTCCTCCAGCAACGGCTGCGCGAAACGGCCGCGAATCATCCCGCGCTCCGCCTCAAAGTCGCCGGTATGCCCTGCGCGCCTTCCTGGGCCGTGCAACTCGGTGAGTTTAGCGCGGCGGCCAAAGCCTTGTGCATTCGCCAGATGCTCACGCGTGGTTTTCTCCTCAGCTCCCAACTCTATGTCATGTGGCCGCACTCGGAAACGGTGGTGGCCAGGATGATCGCCGCGCTCGATGAATCCCTCGCCGAAGTGACGCGCTGGCACGCCGAAGGCCGGCTCCAAACCGAGGCCGGACCGACGCCCGCCGGCACGGGCTTCGCGCGCCTCGCGTGACCCGGAACCGCTCCGTTTCAAACCACCCGATACCACCCGATGAATAGACCGCCCATTGACTCCCAACAACTTCCCCAGGACTACGAGCGCGACGGCGTCATCCGCATCCCCGGCCTTTTTCGACCCGGTGAAATTGCCGCCATTCGCGCCGAACTGGAGCGCTACACGCGCGATGATCTCGCCTCCAAACCCGCCGACGCGGCCACCCTTGAGGCCGATGCCAAAACAGTGCGCAATCTGTGGCGATTGGAGCGGCACAACGAGAAAATGCGGGCGCTTGCGGAACGCGAAGACCTCCGCGCGCTCGTCGCTCCGCTGGTGCGTGGCGAGCCTGTTTTGGCAGGCGTGGAGACCTTTAACAAACCGGCGCGCATCGGCTCCGGCGTGCCGTACCACCAGGACAACGCCTACTTTTGCCAGGCGCCGCCGGACATGCTCACCGTGTGGATCGCGATCGATCCGGTGACGCCGGAGAACGGCCCGATTTTCTTCGTCAGAGGCTCCCACAAGCTCGGTACGCTGCCCACGAAGCCTTCCGGGGTGCGCGGCAACTCCATGGGCATGGCCGCGCCGCCTGAGGTGCCGCTGGAGGAGCAGTTCTGCGGCCTTCTGGCCGCCGGCGATGCCACCATCCACCATTGCAACACGATCCATCACTCCGCGCCGAACACCACCGCTCATCCGCGGCTCGGGCTGTTGTTTGTTTTTCGCGGCAGCCACACGCAGACCGATTCTGCGCTCAAGGCTGCCTACACCGTCGCAGCCGCCGCCAATCCACCCGCTTGAACGGAACGCCGTGCTCTGCAAAAATGCCCGTGGCGGCAGTAGCGGGCCCAAAACTGCTTGCCGCGCTCATAAAGGCCGCTAAATTCGGCGCCCTTCGATGATTTCATTTCCGTCGAGGCGTCCTCGAGCGACGAGACCGCGCGGTTAGCTCAGTGGTAGAGCACTACCTTGACACGGTAGGGGTCACAGGTTCGAACCCTGTACCGCGCACCATATAGTATTTGCGGTGGTTCCCCCGAATCGCGACGCCTCAGCAGATGGCGTCGCGATGCGCGCGGAAGCAAGCAATGACGGGATGGAAGCGTAGGGTTCGGAAAAAGAAAACGATACTTGTTTGCCTGAAATTTTTGGGTTCGTTCCAATTTTTTGCACCCGTTGTACGATTTGCGGAAGTGATTCCGCAAATCCCGATTTTCCCATTGATTCTAAGGCATTTATGACTTCTCGCGCAGGTTCGATCCAATAACTGGAGCGGCTTCTGTGAAGCCGCTCTTTTTCGGCCTTTAGGGCGGTTTTTTCGACGACCAATTCCTCTTTGGCCTGGCGGTAGGTGTCCTCGTCGATCAACTCGTCCAGATATCCGTGCGTCAGCCGGTCGAGTTTCTTTTGGAGCGGTTGCATTCTGTTTTGGAGCGCCAGAATTGCGGTATCGAGCGAAGCCGCCTCTTTGCCGTTCTCAGCGTCAATGGCGCTGTGCAAAGCCCGTGCCTCCTCCTGGGTGATGCCGAACGGCTGAAGCATCTCCAAGCACTGCTTTGCAACAAATTTCTCCTGCACATACGACTCGGAGCACCGGCCATTTTTTCGTGTGCAGCGACAATAGCGATACACTCCGCCGTGTCCTTTCACCCATTGAGCCGAAATCATCGCGCCGCATGAACAGCGAAAAATTCCGCAAAATGGAAAATTGTGGCCCTTGCGGAATTTGCGCGGTCGCTCCCGCTTTTTCAAAGCGTGCTGCACACGGTCAAAGAGTTCGGGCGAAACGAGCGGCTTGTATTTTCCCTCGAACGTTTCGTCCTTCCATTTCATGATGCCGGTATACAGGCGATTGGTGAGAAAATGATGCACCGCACAATTTGACCAGGGGCGTCCGGTGCAGCTTTTCACTCCAAGCTCGAAGAGTCGATCTGCAATCGAATTGAGGCTGTGCAAGCCCGTCGCATATTCCTCGAAGGCCATTTGCACGATCTTGGCTTTTTTTCGGTCGGGCACGATATTGCGCAAGCGATTGTCATACACATAGCCGAGGGGCTTTTGTCCCGGCCATTCGCCCCGGCGAAGTTTTTCTTTTGTCCCTCGCGCTACGTTTTTCGCAAGCCGGATGATGTAATCCGTTGCCCGTCCACCTTCGACACCCATGAGAAGCCCAGCGTCCTCGGGGAAAAACTGCCGCGATGGTGTGCGAATGGATGCGATCACACTTTTTTGGAGAAACCAACGAACTCGGCCTTCATCAATGGGATTACGATACAGGCGATCAATATCCCAACACAAAAGACCATTGGCCTCGCCACGTTCAATACGAGCGAGCATTTCATCAAAGCGCGGCCTGCCCGGACGTTTGGCCGTTTGGCTTTCCTCAATGATTTCGTAAACGAATAATTTTTCCCGGCTGGCAAAATCGCGGAGTTCCCGCGTTTGAGCATCCAGGCTCATCACCTGGCGGTTTTCCTCATCCGTGCTCTTTCGAGCGTAAAGAAAGAATTTGATTTTGGAAGGCATATCCAAGTATCTCACAATATTACATGAGCGGTCAAGTATGGATTCAAATAGAGGGAAGTAGCGGAAGAGCTATTTTACCCTTGCCAAACCGCTGGTCGGCAAGACAATCGCCATACAAAACGTCCCCCCATTAATAATAACGTAAATCCAAATGGGAAATCCTGAATGAAATCGCTTTACGTCTTTGCACTGCTGTCACTCACGTTGCTGCCGGGTTGCCAGAAAGTCTCGGTCCCAACTAATAACGAAGCCTCCTCCGCCGTCCGGGACTGGGTGACGGATCGGATGGTGGAAATTGCGACCAACGGCAACAAGTTTGCCGGCACCTTCAGTTCTCAAGAGGATGCAAATCGCGCCGCGGCGCAGGCGGCTGATAGAGCAAAAGCGCAGGGAGTATCAATTCCGGTGGAGGTGACAGAAATGGGTTCGCAAGGAACGGCTGATCTTCAGGCACCCGGCTCGAAGGATTCCTATTGGCCCGTGCACGTCAAAGCGGTCACATCAGATGAAATTTTGACCGGGACCATGCTTGTTTATCGTGACAACTTTCACAAATGGAAAGCAAAGCCAGAGAACGAAGGTCTGCGATCGCAGCCCGTGTATAAGGAGCCCCCCGAAGTATCGGAGGGCAGGCTCAATGCGGATCTCAAAAACGCCAAACAGATTCACACAAGTTGCAAGCTATATGCTATTGACTACAGCGGCCATTTCCCAAAGGACTTGAATGAACTGGTGCCAGATTATCTACCGGATTGGAGAAAATACGTCGCGCCTAACGTGATCGACTACGATTACTTTGGGGCCGGGGCTACAGAGAATGACGATCCAAACAAAATTCTTCTGCGCGCGCATTACAAATCACCCGACGGCCGGTTTGTTGTCGTGCAGATTGGTGGCCGGGCATCCATCGAACGGCAGTAAAGCCCGCTAGAACCAACGCACGCAGACTTCTGTCGGTGCAGTGCGAAGAAGACTCACCACGGGAGTGACCAGCCGTGCATCATTGCGACTGTAAGAAATAAAATACCTCTTCTTCGGCATATTTGAAAGTGTGCGAATCGAGGTGAGGTCTGTCAAGACCACTCCGACATAAACGGAAGATCCCATGTAACAGCTCAGGATAATTAGCTACCAGCCACGGATTGAACGTGGCTGGTGCAGTGGAGTTCAGATCTTGAGGCCTGGACTTTTTCCAGGGTCGAACGAACGGATTGCACCGTCTTGTGCTCACGCTGGACCTGTTTGAGTGTGTCACCGAGATCGTCGTGATCACAGGTGCCGATCAATACTTTTCTCGAACGAGAACCCAGATGTGGAAAATCAAATAGCCAGTGGCCAAGATGCCGACGGGGAATAGCCACCCATATTGTGAATATTTGGCCCACTCGACTACCTTCATGAATAGATCGCTAATGTGCAGTTTGGCGTTCGTTGGATTGTCGTTCTTTTCCGGCGATGTGACCGTCGTCTGATCTGCCTGCTGTCTCTTTGGCGAAGAGACGCCCGTCTGGTCATTCTTTTCATCCGAGGACGTTACAACCGGAGTCGCGAACCCCATTCTCCGTGTCTCGCGAAAAGGTAGGCCCTGCTGCTGATCATTGTTTGCGGCGGAAACCATCGGTCTCACCTGCTGTATCCCAGGAGAATCAACGTGCTTGACGTTTGCGACATCCGCGCGGAGTTGCACGCCAGCAAGAATTGCAGCGATGATCAAAATAGCCATTGTCTTCATTGGGTAATGCAAAACCTAAAAACGTATTAAACGTCGAGGCAAGGCAAGTCTTGTTTTACAAACATCGTGTGCTCGTCACCGTTCCTTTGAGCTTCGACGTTGTTGACTAAACCGAAAAAGGTAGGACCAGCCACGGATTGAACGTTGGCTGGTTTCACTGCATCAATGGCGTCTCCGATCAGCCTGGCACGCCGCTCTCCCCCTGTCACACCGCGCTTGCATCGCCACGCAAAGCGTTGCGGGCGGGGGTTCGAACTCTGTACCGCGCACCAGCCCTGTAAACCGGTCAGCCCGTTTTGATCAAACGAAGCTTCACGGCCAACGCTGCTCTACGAATTCGTAGTCAGGCGTTCTCGTTGGGGTGGTGAAAGCGGGTGGGCCGGTAAACAAGCTGGGAATTTCCAATCCACCCAGCAGCCGATGATGATCATCCCACCGCCGTTCAAAATGAACTGCTTCGTCGTCTTCGCTATCGGACACTTTTTTGACATAATCCAACGCCTCTTTTACGGACGAAAAGTTCCGGCGCAGATTCTCACCTTCGCGGCGCAGACGAAAGTGGGAGTTCCCAAGTATTTCGAGAGTGAATGGGGATTCCATATTTGGGTTTCACCTTTCTTCTCAGATAATCGATGTAGGTATGGGAAGCGGCTGTAGTTCGTGGGGCCAGACCCAAAAATTGGATTCATCCCTCTAGTTTGCCCTGTCCTTCGCTTCGTACGTGCGCGTCACCTTTTTCCCGGTGAGCTTGCCATTGGCGATCTCTTCACCCTTTAAGGTCACTGAGTAAACCGCAGGCGGAAAGGCTCGACCCTCCGTGTAAATGGCGGAAAGTTTAATCCGCATATTTTCATCGGACGGGCCAAGGTTCATTTGAGCTTCCACATCGCGCGTGCCGGTGGTTTCGTCGATGGAAACATTGATCTTCGGTTGTTTGATATCCGATTTCACTTCTTTGAGATCATTCAGGTAGATGACGAAGTGGGTTGCGATACCTATTGGAGGCAGTTCCAGTTTAAGACGTTTGCGGATCTCGGTTTTGATGATGGCGTTTACTGGTTTGTAGGCTTTGCCGCCCATCAGCCAGTAGAAGCCAAGAATTGGCCGCGCCGGGTTCTTGGGATCTGGAAGGAAGTGTCCGTGCGCGTCTACTTTTGTGTAGACGACCATTAAATTCTCGGGGTGGACATTCTTCTCGACGATTAAAATCGGCTCGTGAGATCCGATCTCGGCAATGTTTGTGACCTCATGAGCCGCGAGCCGAAAAACAAAAGCGCTGAGAACAAGCGGAGCCAGTGAGATTTTGCGGATCGTCGTGCGATTCATTTCCGGCAGAATAAAAACAGATTCGTTAGAAACGTCGGCACTGCTTGTGGCATTCCAACCGGCTACCTCGGAAGGATCGCCAGCAGCTTCCTCCAGTGATTGATGTCCCCACGAAAGTCATGGCTCTGAGCGGCGAGATTTTTCATCTTGCGATCCGTGAATGGAACTTCGTGAACGGCGTAGCCCGCACAAATGGTTAAACAGGTCGGACCGTACCGAGAGCTTCCAGCGGACGGTCACGGGCGCGAGCGCTTGGGCGGCAAGGTGGATTCTCACGCGAGAACGTATGCCCGCGTCACGGTGCGGAACACGATCGTGGACACAGCGACCAGTCCGGAGGCCGGAGGCGCGTTGAGTTGAACCAGAAATAATTCGAAGACACTTGCGGGCCGGTTCAATTCCTCAACCCCTCGATGGAGTACTGGGAGATCATCGCCGACTACCTAAGCCATTTGAAGATCAAATAGCGACTCTTCGCCCAGACGGGGCGACCAGAATTCGTTTCGTTTCCGATTCGTCTGCATGACGACAAAGTTTTTGCTGATTCCCGAGTCGGGATCGTCTCGATTTAAGCTGCGCGAGGAAGGGCAGGAATGGGAGCGCGAATGCAGGTCAATAGATGAGGCGCTCTTTTATGCCCGTTCGCTTCCAGATTCAGACGGGAAGCCCCTTTTTGTGCTGAACCAATTTGGGAAACCACTGGCCCAAATGACCGTCTGATCAATCGCGCTCAAGAAGATGGCGCAGAACAGACGCGTTCATCGCGGCGAATGAGAGACCCCGCCCCTGCACGCCAACCCGGCAGGGACGAGGCTGCTTGTCGTAGTTCAACTACCCAGGACTCATCCGCCCTTTGAGCTGAACGTCTCACCCGAGTTCAGCTTATCAAGCCCTGGAGCTTTTGGGTTGGTGCGCTTCAAGGTGCGCAACGCTCAGTGCTCAGGACACAGCGGGAGCGTCGCGGCAGCCGAGTGAAGGCGGGGAACTCCGTTCCTCTGCCTCTACCCGGGAAGAGGCGGGCGACCCCTACTCCCCGCTGGCGATGACGGTGGCGGTGGTGGCGGCGCTCCATCGGCGAGCGGAATCTTCCGGCGAAATAGACTTTTCGCCAGCCAGACCGCGAGGAGAACACCCCCGGCGAAGAAGACGATTGAACCTCCAGGTTCCGGGCTTGCGCCCTCCTCGAGAATGATGAAATCCCCGGCGAGGTTCGGATTTGCCTTGCGGAGCTTTTCCGCATCGGACGCCTTCAGATCCATGCCCTCGCGGATGAGACCCTGGATTTCTTTGTGAAGCAAACGGGGGTTGCCGTGGAGTGCGGCCAGGCGGGCGATTTCCGCGTCCGATTGCGCGTTGTTCAGTTCAACGGCCACGTTAAAAAGAGCGGGATCC
>Ga0302326_10004043_pt1 | contig 34144 bp, 28 predicted proteins | sample Palsa_T0_3_FD_202264 | JGI IMG/M metagenome (GOLD analysis project Ga0302326, IMG submission 202264) | Peat permafrost microbial communities from Stordalen Mire near Abisko, Sweden - Palsa_T0_3 | ecosystem: Environmental > Terrestrial > Soil > Palsa > Peat permafrost | place: Sweden: Abisko...
TGAATGTCTTCGATCCGCAGCGCGGCGAGTTCCTGCCGGCGCAGGCCGCAGCCCACCAGCAGAGCGAGCAGCGCGCGATCGCGCTTCCCCTTTTTGGTTTTGGAGTGGGGTAGATCGAGGAGCCGTTGTCGCGCTGTACTTTAAGAATGGAATCGCGCTTGAGTGTTTCCAATAGTTTCCATCGGTTCGATACAACGATTCGTTGCGCTTAACCTCCGGATTGCGGGACTTAAGCATCGGACTGTTCGCAGACCGATTTTCACGAAACCATCGCCTGATCGTCATTGCACTTTATCAGTGGAATGGTTCACTAGATCCATTGGTTCAGAGGGCCAGTCATGCGTAAACCTATCACCTGGCACAATGCGTTGCCCGAGGATTGGGAATTGGCTCGTCAACGGGAGGCGGTCATCCGTCCCCTGGCGGTACAGCTGTCTCTGACGCCTGCGATTATCAGTGAGACGGCTCACAAGCTCAACCTGGGGCGGAGTCTGGTTTATCAGCTCGTCGCACAATATCGAAAGCGTCCACAGACTTCCACATTACTTCTCGGTCGCAGCGGCCGCCCGCGAGGCCTACGTATCCTGGAACCCGAGCGTGAAGCCCTGATCCAGGCTGCGATTCAACAGTATTACCTCACCAGGGAACGGCCGCGGGTCGCAGATCTTATGCGTGAAATTGGAGCGGTCTGCCAGCAACGAGGCCTGCAACCACCGAACTTCCGCAGTGTGAAGCGACGCCTCGACAGTCTCGACCCGAGCCTCGTTATGAAGGAGCGCATGGGCGGAAAGGCGGCAGACTCCGTTTTTAAACCGGTTGGAGTCCCCGGGACGAGGGCAACCCTGCTCCCCATGGACTTGGTTTCAAATTGATCACACCTCAATGGACGTCATCGTAGTGGACGAACGCGATCGGCTCCCTATTGGTCGCCCATGGCTATCATTGGCGATTGACGTCGCGACGCGTACGGTTCCTGGATTCTGCGTTTCGCTCGAACCGCCGTCTACCATCTCTGTGGCTTTAGTTCTGACCCACGCCGTCTTGCCAAAAGATGACTGGCTGGCAGACCGGGACATCCGAGTTCCGTGGCCCGTGGCAGGCCTCCCGGAAGCCCTTCATTTGGACAATGCGCCGGAGTTTCATGCCGAATCCCTTACGCGTGCCGCCCAAGAATATGGAATTCGATTGGAATACCGACCACTGGGCAGGCCGCATTTCGGCGGCCACATCGAACGGCTCATCGGCACCACCATGGGCGCCGTTCATTTGCTGCCAGGCACCACGTTTTCCAATGTTGCCGACAAGGGCGATTATCCATCGGAGAAAACCGCCGCGCTCACCCTGGCAGAGCTGGAGAATTTCATCGCCTTGCAGATCGCCGGTGTTTACCATCAGGTGGTTCACTCTGCTCTCCATCGATCTCCCATTCAGACATGGAATGAAAAGATCGTGCAGCGTTCACACCCGTTGCGGCAACCGATTAACCCCCTAGAGTTCTTCTACGATTTTCTTCCAGACGAGCGGCGGCTCATTCGACGCGATGGCATCCGCCTTTTCAATATCCATTATTGGGATAACTACCTCAGCCCGCTGGCCGGCCGGTCGCAAGAGCCCCAGGTCGTCAAGTACGACCCGCGCAATCTATCGCGAATCTACCTCCGCGATGAAGCCGGCCATTACTGGCCGATTCCGTATCGCGACCTCGCCTTGCCGCCCATCAGCCTGTGGGAGCATCGCGAAGCCATGAAACGTTTGAGGCAAGCCGGTCGCTGGGCCGTCGATGAGCGTCTGATCTTTTCCACCATTCTGGAACAGCGCAAACTGGTAGCGTCTGCCCGGCGCACCTCCCGCCAGCTTAGGACGGTTGAACGCATTCGACCTCTGGTTTCTTCGACAGCAAATCCCGCCACCGAGGCAACCCAAGCCGAGGTTTCCGAGATCACTCCATTTCACGTGGAAGAGTGGTCATGAATGACCTGCAGCATCTCCAACCTGCTTTCCGTCATTACGCGATGCTGTCCTCGGAAGAACGGGCCTCTTGGATTCGTCAGGATCGATGGATCGGCTACCCTCGCGCCGATCAGATTCTGAAACGGCTTCAAGAGTTGCTGTCCTATCCGCCCCGCGACCGAATGCCGTGCCTGTTGTTGTTTGGTGCGACCGGGATGGGAAAGACCCGCATCGTGCAAAAATTCCTCCGTGACAATCGATCGAGCTTTGATGAGATCACCGGTACAACTCGCGTACCCGTTGCCGCCATCCAGATGCCACCCACCCCGTGGGAGCGGGATTTCTACGAGGAGCTTTTGATCGGACTAGGCACCGTGTTGCCAGCAGGCATGAGTTCCACAGCGCTGCGCCATCGATCCCGCACCGCCGCCCGACAGTTAGAGGTGCGGATGCTGATCATCGACGAGATCCACTCGATGCTGGCTGGAACCTTTCGTGAGCAGCGCATTTTCCTTAACTCCATTCGTTTTCTGGCCAACGATCTTCGCCTCCCACTGGCCTGTGTGGAAACCCATGAGGCAAAACAAGCCTTGATGACCGATCAGCAACTGGCGGATCGTTTCGAGGCCTGTGAACTGCCCGCCTGGCAGGACGATGCCGCATTTGCTCAGTTGTTGGCGAGTTTCGCATCGGTCTTGCCTCTTCGTCGGCCGTCGGAACTTCGCGACCCCAAACTGCAGAAAAGGATCTTTAGCCTGACCGAGGGTGTAATGGTGCGCGTGTGCCGACTATTAGAGGAAGCTGCTTTGCGCGGGATCGAAACCGGCCGAGAGCGGATCGACATGGAGAGCCTCACCGACGATCTGACAGCCCACACGTTGGTGTCTATATCGGACCGGCGGAGCAGACGTGTTGGTGGATGAGCGTCGAATTCCAGTTCATCCCCGGGGTGCTCCCAATTGCACCGCGACCGATGAGTGACGAATTACTCTCGTCTTGGCTTCATAGAGTCGCTACAGCCAACGCACTATCTTTTGGTGAGTTGCTCGATAGTGTCCGAGCAGACCGTCTTCCGGGGCTAGCTGGTGTGATGGATTACGACTTGCCGACCGTGTGGCGAATTCGCCTCGCGACGTTCTGTCGTATCCCGGAAAGCCGCATCCGCCTCATCGACCTACAATCTCAATTCCCCAATCGAAACCTAAGCTGGTTCACTCATGCGCGAGCCTTCCATCGCAGCCCAGGAGAGCCTGCTATTCAGCTCGGCAGGCCATTTTGTGTGCCCTGCGGCGAAGAACAACGAGAGATGCACAAACCGACCTACATTCGGGGCGACTGGGCACTGGCATTCCGGACTCACTGCCCTCATCATCTATCACCGCTGATTGACGGCTGCGCAGCGTGCGGAATGATGACCTTTCCGAGTTGGTCCGGCGCTTGCTTCTGTTGCCAGCGATGCAAAGCTCCGCTGAAGCCTACCCATAGGCTGTCGGATTCTCCAGGTCTTAGAGCTGTCGTCGGGTTGCAGAATACCCTCCACAAGTGTTTTCTGGGTAGACCTCCGGAGCCATACTGGCTTGGGCCACTGAGTGGGAGCCGATTCCTCCAAGTCGTCTTCGAACTGATTGATATCCTCACGCACCGAACCGGCGAGCCCCGACTTGTTCTCACCGACCTGCTCGTTCCAGAAGAATTCCGCCGGGCGTACAATGTGGGCGGCCGGTTCGACCATCCCCAGTTTTCGACACTTCCCTGGTTCGCCCGATTCCTCGTACTCGCTGCTCTGAATCAGCTTCTCCTGGCTTTATCAGCGCCACCATTTCAGAACTCAACGGTAGTCGTTGCGGTTGATCGTATGCTGAACCACTTCTTCAGTTTGCTACCGTCCGCGCAAAGGATCGCCATTATAAACCGCACGGAAAAGTGGCCGTCATCACTGGGCGTCGCTTTCCGACACGCTGTCACCATGGTCCAACAACGATCCGGCCGCCGTCATCACGCAGTCCAGAGTTTAAGTACAATACTCAGCTCAGGTCCGAGAGGCATTCCACTAATTAAGTGCAACAAAGTCAGATTGTGATGCCTGATTCCAGTCATTAAGTACAACGCGACACCCGGTACGGCCGTTTTTCCGCAGTCGGTTCGCGAGCCGGGGCGGAATGGTTCCTGGCGGGATTGGAACATGGCCAGCCGCGGGGCCTCATGCTGAAAATGTCGGCGCGCTTCACGGTGTGCCGGCGGCCGTCGTCATAGTGCGACAAGTCGCCCGAAACAGGGAATACGCCTCTGCGCTGTTTTCTCAGGCATGACCGGATGAGAGCTGCGCGCGCCAGGGCGCGCTGATGGGGGGTGTTCGAGCTTCTCAAGATTGGCGGAGACGCGATCCAGAAGCCGCAGGTCCTCGGGCGTGTAGAAACTTCCCTCGAAGGTTTGTTCTATAAAATGGGGGCCATTGCTGCGGGCGGCAAGCAGACGCTTGATCGCGGAGCCGTCCAGCCGCTTTTTGCTGTTGGCCACCGTCGCCGCGGCCAGGACGGCAGGGAAATTTAGAAAGTCGGATGCGATGACGCGCTTGCCCATGGCCTTGAGCAAATAGGCGACGCAGCCGCTGCCGACGAAGGGATCCACACAGTGGAAATCCGGGAGCGTGGCGGGTACAGAGAATTCTCAGACGGCGCTACCCCAATTCCGGCTCGACCGATGGCTTTACGCCTTGTGCTGGACCGGCACCGATCGGCCAGGCAAGTTCCCCGATCGCAATCTCGGGCGAATCGGTGCGCATCGGCCATCGCGCCGAGGCGGTGAGTGCGAGTAAGGGTAAGCACCTTGAACGGATCCACGGACGCGGTCCCAGCGACACTTGGCGGCTGAAGGGCGTGCTTTGCGTTATGGCTTCTGGCCTACTTTCAAGATCGAACGGAATGTACGGATTTCGCGACATGCGATCATTCTGCTGTCAACCGGATTGAAATGAGCCAATTTGTTGCGCATCTCACGCAAGACGCGAATCAACGCCTGTGCATCTGAATCGATACGATGGCTGCGGCCAAACATGCTATGCAGGTGTCCGATTTCGAGATCGTTCACATCCATAATCTCGCCAAACTGAGTTCGAAAGGGCAATAAGATCGCGTTACGAAAATATTCCAGGAGATCCCGACGTCTCTCTTCAATGAACGGCAACAATACGCCCGCTTGCCCTCGCCAGACACGAGCGTCAACTACGTTCGCTTCATCCCGAACCGCGGCAATCGCCGAATGAACTTTCGGCTGACCGTCGAAGATAGTAAGGAGTCCCTTATGCCTGAGGTCATCGCTGTTTAGCGTAGCACTCCACTCTTTTGTCCGGCACCACCCTTTAAGCCATGACATCGGGCATAGAATCGTTTCGAGCTGCTCCTGAGCGAGAGCAATCGCCAGTTCTTCATCCCAGAGAGCTAGATTCGCTACGACCGAAGCCGCGACCTGTGCCTCCAGAACACTGAACGCTTTCTCTTCAATCAACGTGGTTGCGAAGGTGAGGGCATCGATTGGGCCGACGTACGAGGTCGAATCAATGATTGCACAGCACACATTCGCAGAGAAGCTCCCTGCGCTTGACAGCGGCACGACACAGCACAACTGAAGTCGCTTGAATACGGCGATACCATTCAAGACTTGGCTGAATCGCTCAAAGAATGCTGGCAATGTCCCTGCACACGATGGCGCCAAACCATCCACCCAAACGACCATACCGCTCAACTCATCCCGCCCGAGAAGCTGTTCCACACTCCGCGTCTGCCCTGGATCATCATCGGCGAAGACGAATTCCTCCCACAGCCAGTCAAGCGGTTGCCGATGTTCTGACGCAGAGACCGTCAGGCTGTGCCAATGAAGGTCCCGCAGCTCTCGCGACTCCCGTATCGCCTTCCGAAGGCCGTCGGGAAACAAATCGGGAACGGATAGCAAAACATTTTTGCCAATCCGGATCTCAGAACAGATTTGTGCCACAAACCTTTGCGGGCCTGGCAAACTCCACCAATCTACAATCATAGGTGGCCATCGAAACTCCGGGCTACTGTCGGGTCAACCCTCCACGCCCCACCTCCTGCAGGGCTGATAAGCCCCAGAAGATCAGCCCATTGAATCGTTTTAGCAATAATTGATTGCGGCATATCGAGAAGAGCGGTAAGGTCCTCCACGCTAGCCGGAAGTTCAAGGCCGGCAAACTGTTTCAGGACGGCACCACCTTCGGCTTGGTCCAACCCAAACCAGGTCTTACCCGACATCAGTGATGTCGCGGCTAACCTGGCCAGGGCGTCCGTTGGCACCTGTGGTCCGCTACCCGACTGCTTCAGAACGGCGTGGACCTGATATAGAAGTAAACTCCAGTAACCAGTGAGTTTGTGGATCGCTTCGCGGAACTCCGGCGTGGTGCGAAAACCACAGTCATCAAGCCACTGCCTCACCATGGCATCGTGCCACGGCTCAAGAGTCATGAGCATTACCCCAAGGCTCGAAAGGCGTTCCGAGATTGGACCTCCCTCAATCCAATGCCAAGCGGACGCGGGATCGCCGACAAACAACACACGAACGAAACTGCTCTTTGATCTGAGCTTGTCGGTTTTGCGAATGGCTTCTTCCAACCAAGTATCGGTCCACGGACAGCTAGGAGGAACAAACACAAGTGTCTGCGCCTCTTGAGGCCGCTCCTGCAATTCTTGTAGGCGTTCGGCGAACCCAGTCACATCGACGACGCCGCTGCAGTTGACGATCGCATCCTTTCCAAACGAAATCCCCAAAAATTCAGCGACGTCATTCAGACCCGCTGCCTGCGTACCGAACAGGGCCAATACACCATGGTCGCGTGTCCGCAACCGGGATTCTTGAATCGCCGTCAGCGGGCTACGTCGGCACTGCTCGCGAGGATGCGAGGCCCTGAAGACCCCGGCGTCATACTGTGGTGCAGGTTCTCGATTACGCCACAGCGCCCCCTCGATCTCTTCAGCCGACCCCATCAAGTTCAGTACATTCGGGCTCCGCAGAGTGTAAAAACCAGCCGAGCTGAGCCGAAGAACACCGAGTCCAACCATCTCGTCCAGAAGAATTTGAAACGACTGCTCCGACACCCGATCTTTGAAGCCGTCAGGCCAACATCCGAGAGCATCCTGACGTATCTGAGAAACCGGAAAGCCTCGAACCATCCCCTGGTCTCGATCCAGCAAAAACGTGTAGGCTATGACATACGCCAACACCTCGTACCGCTGATCAAGTTCTAACGTCCACAGTAGTCGGTCTCGAATCGCCTTCTGCAGCTCCCGACTATCGTAAGCCTCATCGAGATGCTTCGAGGTGAGTACATACGGTGGACTCGCGTTGCTCTGAAATGCAGCCGCATGTCGCGTAGCAACATGTTGTAGTAAGTGACTACAGTAGAGCTGAATCAAGCTTGGGTAATAGTTGGCTTGCGCAACAAGCCTCATCACCAGATCTGGAGACTGAAACCTATATCCGAGGGCAGCCAGCGGACGTTCGACAAGTTGACACGCTTCCCGCCGCTCCATGCCATGAAGCAACGGGCCAATGCAAAGGGCCTCTCCAAAATGCGCTAAGGGATGATTTTCTAGGTGAGTTGTCCTCTGAACGTTGTGCAAGCCAGCGAACACCACCTTGAACCTCCTCTCGGTGTCGTCCATCAAACCCTTCAATCGAGCTGCTCGTGCAAATTCACCTAAGCCGCCCGGCGCGGAATCGCCGCGGCCGCCTCCATCGATCTCCAAAAACCGATCAGCTTCGTCCAACAAGAGAAGAATGCGTCCGTCTGTATTTGCAGCCAACCATGTCCGTATGTGCTCGATAATCCGGTCTGGTGAAGTATGGACCTGAACAGCAGCGGGGAGAATACCTATCCGTTTAAACTCCCCGGCTAGGATAACCCACAAATCGTCAACTGGTCGATCGTAACCGATTCCCTTTGCCTTTAAATCGAGCCAAATTGCTACGCGATTACTGTCAAGGGAGTGGACTTGCCTTTCGATGTCTCGAAGAAGCACCGTCTTACCCAATTGGCGCCCGCCATAAATGAAACAGGAGCCTTTGGCATCAATGATGGACCGTCGTTCGTAGTCCCTCCCAAAAAACATTTCCGGAGCAAGGAGGCCGGCAGTAGTAGTATAGGGCTCATTGAAGGTAAAGGGGAGCGCGCAACGAAAGAAGACAGGCATTCGCGATCCCAACTCGCCGCAAAGATAGATAAGTAAAGTCTCGTCGAGCAGGGCAAATGTTCTCTTGCCTCGAATGCTAAGGCGCGCCAGCTCGCGGCGCTTGGCCTCTGACATGCGACCAAAGTAGAACACAATTGATGCCGCACCATACGCAGAATTACCGACATCGTTAATGAGATCTTCTTCGCTCGGATGGTCCCAAATGCAGTGAACGCGGTATGACCCCCTCGCCTCTGAGCCAAAATGCGGTAGCGGGCACCTGTCGCGATCCGAGATTGAATCAGCCTTGACATCAATCCACACGCGTCTGCCGGAGCGACTGATTTTCGCGGACAGAGCGTTGAATCCCAGAAAATCGAGTAGTCTCTTGGCAGATGTCTCGTCGATTTTCCTGTCGCGCCTTATCGTATGCCAAAGCTCAAGAGCATTCGCGGCCTGCGCCTGATTCTCCGGAATGCGAGACATTTCGATACCAGCAATGGTCTTGCCGGCCCGTATCCGAGCGACTAAGGATTGTGGTTTCCGGTCCTCTTCTAACAGCTGGTCGATTTTCTGCAATGCTTTGGGGAAAAACTCGCGAAACGTGTCTCGGGCCTCCTCGTTTTCCGTCGGAAGTGACTCGCCGTTACGAATCATCTCGACATAGTCGTTCGCAGTGATTACGTCGCCCGTGGTTAGCAATGCGGCAATCCGCGAACGATCAGGGTGATCGGGAGCTATTTCGAGGAGCCGTTTTTGGACCGCATCGACCTCGATGTCTCGCCTCTCTTGGATTACCGCCAGGACTTCGGCGATCTTGTCGCGGTGGACACGAAATCGGATGTCCTCATCAGCGCGGGAGCGAATCATTTCCGCAATCGCAGTGAAATCCGCACGTTCTGCTTCATTGATATAAGAGGACGCTGCGGCTTTATCGATCTTACGGAGCGCATTGGTAGCGTTTCGCTGTAGAGCCGAGCGGGCGGTGGCTAGCGCTTCTGCCCGTTGCTTTGCGAATAAGGAGGCGTTGGGGTGCATATGGAGCACTGCGTAATCGAGCAAACGCGAAGTGGCAAGATGATCTTGCTCGTCGCAGAGGCGCTGCATAGCCGTGGCGCAGTCAGGTCTGGTTTCGAGGAGATACCTGCGGAGCAGGTCGAACCTCAATTCAGGGTCTGTTTGCTCAATCTCCCAGTTGTCGCTGAGCGATAAGCCGGGAACAAAAAGTAGCTCACCCCGAAGGTCTAGATAGGTGGTCGGCTCCGAAGTCGAGAATGGACGGTCAACATCGAATAATGTTTGAACGTCTGTCAGCGCGGCCGCACAGGCGGCGGCGGCGTGCCCTTTTGGGGAATCGCCATAGTGGCGCTCCCACTTTCTGAGAAGCGCAATTGCATCCGGGCAGCAACGCGTCACATCTGTCCGAATGTGTTCGGCCACAGCGAGTTTAAATCCCTTTGTCTTACCCAGCTTCTGATCGCGAAGAGCGACCCAATCGCGAGCGATCGCAATCGAATTCTCGAGTTGTACCTGAAGCTGTGCCAAAGCTCCCGCAGTTATTGCGTTACCAAGCCGCCGACCAAGTATTTTCCTGTCGGTATCGTCCACAAGTTTCTTCGCCTCTCGGGCGTCTGAAAGTTGAAGTATCAGAGCCCGCACCGATTCGAGCTTCGATTGGTCGTTTTCTCGAACAGGTTGAAGGAGCAAAGATATTGGTTGATTACGCTGCAGCCACTTCCACAGGACACGGCTCGCCGGGGCGTATGAGATTTTTGCCTGCGCGGCCTTCTGGAGCCAATCTGACGCCTGAGTTTGAATCGCAACTATGCTTTCGGCCCAAGCAGCTTCGCTCTTCACCTCGCGCAGTACAGCTGGTTCGAGTGGCTGCAGTCTGTCCCCAAAGGTCGCCACGGCGGTACAAAACCCGTACATCTCGGGCGGGATAATCTTAATCGCAGCGTGGAGAAGCCGAGATGCCCCGGTTCTGGGCGCTATTAACGCAGGCCTCATGGATGCAGCTACCAACAGCAAGCCTACAGCTGTGGCTTGCTCAGCTGAGAGCCCGTCCAACAGCTGGGCATCATCAAAGTTCGCAAAGGCGGCTTCGATTAGCCGAGCCACATCGCCCGTTTCTGAAACCACATGCCGACTGAGGCCGACAACTTCCGCCAGCCAACTCGGTAATGCGTGACGGACTTCAGACTGCGACTGTGCCAGCGCATCAGCGAGTACGCCCGCCAATCCATTCCGGCCTTCACTGACCAGCTGCCACAAGTGAGATTCCATTGTGGAGAAACCTGATGAAGTTCTTTTGACACTGTCAGTTGCTGGAGTGGGGCCGGGCGTGTCGTTCCTTTCTTCCGCTGCGATGTGATTTGCCGATTGAGCGAGTTGGCCATTGGGTTGTCGTGTCTGAGCCTGTGGGGCTTCTGTGGCGGTAATCTCTTGCGAGGCCGTTTCTGCGGCTCTTTCTCCCACCACATCGTCCGGTGGAAGGCAATGAGTCGGATTTTGAGCTGGCTCCTGCGGCTGATTCACCGGGCCTTCAGTGGGAGTTACCGGATGTTGGCGTGCGTGTTCCGTGTGAGTATTGTAGTCAGCCGGTTTGGAGGCATCATCAGCGGGTGAAGCCGTAACCGGCGCCGTAGTCGCGACAATAGGCTCGGGTGCCTCAGTTAGCAGCGGCGTTCTTGAGCTAAGGTCCTGGCTTCGCAGTGATGACAAGCGACCATAGATATTACCGATCTTGTCACCTGCTATTTTTCTCTTCTCCAGTTGACCGATCTGCTCTTTAAAGGGAAGCGATAAAGGACTGCCGAACACCTCCAATTCCGAGATTATGGCTTTGATATCGGCCACAACTTCTCCCAGTTTCGCGGGAGCGAAATCCGACGGCGCCCACGAGCCACAATCGGAGAATCCGAAGATATCTCGGATTATGTCCGCGTTGGCGTTCAGATCTTTGAAAGAAAGGCGGGCTGCAACTAAGAGGCGCTTGTTTGAGTAGATACTCTCGGCTGTTCTCGTGAACTGTTCGTATGCGTCCCAGAGTTGGTCGGTTTCGGGAGTACTTCGAAGCGCATTAAGCCATTCATCAAAATCAATTTCAATGGGTGTTGGCTCAACGTTTTGCGATGATTCTTTTGAACCTATCGGCGCGCGCCCAGTGAGACTGCAGATCATCAACTCCACGGCATCCGAGGGCTCCGATGGATGCTCGGCGCAGATCTGGTCCGCGATTTCATGGAACGAATCAGGCGTCCAATCTATCGTAAAACCGCCAGCGGACAATGTGACTGGGCTGATTTCATAGCCACCAGAGCGCAGAGATTGCTCAATTGCGGCGCGAAACTCCCCCCTCGATTCCATCCAGAGCCGCAGCGCAATTGGCACGACCTGTATCAAGACATCGTGGTGGCGGTAACACAAAGAGGCTAGGCTCTCCGCCAGCCTGTCATCGGGAGCCTTGCCGGGGCGGAAGCCCGGCACGTTAATACGGGGCAAATGCGCTTCAAGCACTTCGCGATCCGCCTTCGATGCGGTTCTTCGTCTTGATAATGCTGCCTCAAAGCACGAGAGAACGACTTTCTTGTCGGCACGATACAGTGGCCGCCAGGACTGTTTCGGATCGCGTAATTTAGACACAGAAGAAATCGGCCTCCAAGTTCGTAAGCTTATTGTTTTCAGCCGCAGAAAGGCTGGTGTTAAGTGGTTCCATTGGGGAACGTTTACGACTCCAATACTACACTGTGAAAGGAGGTACAATTTCGGCCGATGAAAATCCTGATCACGTTCACCGGTTTTAATGATCCATATTCAAAGGCGCTCGTGGAGGGAGACGAACAACCAGGGCCGATTTTGTCTTTGCTGTCTTCAAGGAAATTCGACCGCGTTATCCTCCTCTCAACCCCGTCGACTGCCACACACACCGAGGGAACCGCCAACGCTGTGAACGGAGTAGATGTCTCGGTTCGGAGCCTCCATCTCCCGGATCCAACCGATTACCTTGCAATCCTTAGAGAACTTCGCCGCGAGTGCGGAGCCATTCGCGGTGAAAACCTTGATGCCGAAGTTTTTGTCGCGACGGCTTCTGGCACTCCCCAAATGCATGCATGTTGGTTTCTCCTCACCGCCAGCGGCGAGTTCCCCGCAACGCTTCTGCATGTTCGACCTCGTCGCTTTGTAACTAAGGACCTCCCAATTGTCTCTGAGATCATCCCGTCCAGCGGCGACTTCCCGAGGGTCCTTCCGAATCGACTCCCGTCTGCCGAAGGCGATCCACTTTCACTCCTTGACTCAGCGCTCGAGAGCGCCGGACTGGTAGTTGAACATCCCGCCATGCGAAAGCTGGCACAGAGTGCAGCGTACGTTGCACCCGTCTCCACCACAGTGTTGATACTCGGCGAAACCGGTACTGGCAAAGAAATGTTTGCCCAGCTAATCCACACTTTGAGCAAACGGCATGGACGTTTTATTGCTCTGAACTGTGGTGCCATTCCAGGCGAGCTGATCGAGAGTACGCTGTTTGGCCATATAAAGGGAGCGTTCACCGGGGCGGTCAGCGACCAATCTGGCAAATTCGAGCAAGCCGACGACGGAACGTTGTTGTTGGACGAGATCGGTGAGTTGCCCTTAAGCGGCCAAGTCAAACTGCTGAGGGTGCTCCAGAATCAGATGATCGAACGAGTAGGCTCGAACAGCACCCGCAAGGTCGATGTGCGTGTAATTGCGGCGACCAACCGAAATCTCCTTGAGGAAGTCAAAGCCAAAAGATTCAGGGAGGATCTTTACTATCGCCTCTGCCCGATAACGCTGACGATTCCACCGCTTCGTGAGCGTCGCATTGAGATTACAGGAATTGCAATGCACCTGCTGGAACGGCTGAACCGGAGCTACCGGCGGCAGCGTCGTTTGTCCCCAAATGCGCTGCGGCGCCTCACGAATTATGCATGGCCGGGAAACGTGCGCCAGATGGAGGGAGTCATCTCGCGCGCGGTGATCCTATGTGAAACCGACCTCATCGGACCCGACGATTTGGAATTGGCGGAAACAGAGTCGTCAACTCAGCTGCCCCAGCCCTTCGAGGGTTTTCATCTGGACAAGTTTCTTGCTGACGCACACGAGACGCTGATCGACCGTGCCCTCGAGATGGCCCACGGAAATCGGAGCCAAGCCGGGCGATTCCTCGGAATGACCGGCGCTGGAGTCAGCAAGTCTCTAAAGAGCCGCGCTAACCGGGGATGAAACACTCCAACTTCGAAGTTGAAGCTAAAATGGCGATTTAATCCACAAGTTCCGTTATTTTAGTTTTACGCTTGGTCGCCACTTTGCAATACCTTCCTGGCGTTGCAGCTAGAATAGTCCTTCGAGACGGATTCGACTGAATTTCGAGTTTCTCCGCCTGCAGTACGCCGAGCTCACCGGCGCGATATGAGAAATTCCCGCTTTCTCCGCCCGCTCGAAAACCTAGTTTGTAAAACTGCTCACCGCGCCAGTCTTTAAGGCGGCTGTGCCGCTCGCAAGAGGTTTAGCCCATGCCCCAATTCCTTCTGGCCAGTTCTGCTTTTTCCCACTTGCTTTTACTTGCGGCTGCGGCATCCTAATAGTTGTGCAACTGGACCCCCTTGGCGATGAGTCGCCCTGTGGGCTCCCCAATGGCCACATTCGTGGCCATCAACATTGGTTGAGACAACCGCAACCGGAGTTCAAGGCGTGCGCGGCAACTATGAGCGATTACCAAGTGGAATCAATAACTTGACCTTTGGTACCGTCCGTGCCATCGGTCAAGATGCAATGTTCAAGTTCATTCATACTGCAGACATTCACCTCGACAGCCCTTTGCGTGGCCTGATGCGTTTCGATGGCGCACCAGTTGCTCATATCCAATCCGCCACCCGCGACGCCTTCCGCAATCTGGTGCAGTTTGCCATTGACCAAAGCGTCGCCTTCGTCCTGATCGCCGGTGATCTCTGGGATTGCGACTGGCCCGACTCGGCTCCTGGCCTGTTCTTCATCCGGCAGGCCACCCGCCTCCGCAAAGCCAGTATTCGGATCTTCGTTGTGAAGGGGAATCATGACGCGGAAAGCAAGCTTACCAGCTCTATCCGGCACTGGCCGGAAAACGTCACATTCCTTGACCACAAGAAGCCGCAGACCATCGCCTTGGAGAAATGGAACGTGGCGATTCACGGCCAAAGTTACGCGCAACAGCAGGTCACAGAGGATCTCTCGGCGGGCTATCCGAAGCCGGTTCGCGGTGCCTTCAACATCGGACTCCTGCATACCTGTCTCGAAGATGGCAGTACGGATTATGCTCCGGCCAGCGTCGAACGACTAACCCAGCGCGGCTACGAGTATTGGGCGCTCGGCCACATTCATCAGCGTCAGAACCTGAGCAGGGACGGAGTTCACGTCGAATTCCCCGGCAACTTGCAGGGCAGGTCGATACGCGAGGCAGGTCCCAAGGGCTGCTCGCTGGTAACGGTGGGCGACGATCATTCGGTCACGTCGGAATTTGAACCGCTCGATACCGTTCGGTGGGAACAAATCCGTGTCGAGAGCGACGACACCGGTCTGGAAGGGGCAGTTCGGAAGGCGCTGCAACAGGCTGTGGCTGACGCTGATGGCCGGCTGATTGCCGTTCGTCTTGAAGTCATCGGATCGGTCAGTGGTGGCCAGCGCCTCCGGGACCGCATGGACGCCGTGGCGGTTGAGGTCGGGGACGTGTGGCTGGAGAAAGTTCTGGTCAAACCTTCCACGAATAACGGGAATTCTTCGGGAAAGGTCGTGCTCCCCGTGCCCCTCGTGTCGGAGATCCGCGAACTAATTGCATCCCTTCATGCGGATAACGCAGCGGTATCGCAATGGATGGGGGAGTTCGCAGAACTGCGCGGGCGTTTTGTTGGTGACCTGGGAGTTGGGGATTCGGTGAGGTTTTTGAGCGAACAGCTGGCGTTTCGGGCGCTGGTGGAAAAAGTAGGAGGACAGCTTTAATGAAGCTGGTTCAATTGAATTTGCGGGCGTACGGTCCCTTTACGAACAAGACCATCGACTTCGGAGATGCGGCTGGCAGCGCAACTGAAAACTCTGATCTGCACCTTCTGTTGGGTGCCAACGAGGCGGGCAAGAGCACCGCATTGAGAGGACTCCGGGCGGTTCTATTTGGGATGAGCGATATGCGCGACGCCCATTTGCACCCCAAAGACATGCTGCGCGTTGCTTTGAAGATCCGGACCACGGAAGGCGAGCTCCTGCACGTCGAACGGCGAAAGGGCAAGGGTGCCAAGAGCTTACTGTTTGTCGAAACGGAAAAAGCTGTGCCTGTGGAGGATTGGGCTCGCATCCTTCCGGTCGATAATGCCGATCTGTTCGAGCAAATGTTCGGCTTGAATTACGAACGGCTCCTTGATGGCGGGCGGAAACTCGCCGAGTTTAAGAGCGACATCGGACAGGCGCTTCTGGCGGCTGCAGGCGACATTGGCGAGACCGTGGCACGGATGCACGAGATGCAGGAACGGGCCGAAGCGATTTACAGCCCGCGGGCGACGTCGTCGAAGCTCCGGCAAGCGTTTTCCGCTTACCAAACGGCGGATAAGGCGTTCCGGGATGAAAAGTACACGTCCCGAGAATACAAGGCGGCCGTGTCACGTCGAGATGAGATTGAAGGGGAGTTGAGACGAATTGCGGCTGAACGTGCGCGATCTACGACTGAGCAGCACCGTCTCACGCGATTGCAGACTGCCGCACCGCACGTCCAGAGGCTCATCGAAGACGAAAAAGCGCTGGAAACGTACCGCAGTGTCGTTGCGCTGGCGGACGATTTTGACGCGCGCTTCAATACTGCGGTCGCCAGTCTACGCACCGCGGAAGGGCGGCGGGATGATTCGATTGCAGAGCTGGAGAGGCTGAACCGGGAACTGGCGGCTGTGCAGCGCGATCCTGGGCTTGCTGGCCTAATCGCCGAGATCGATCAACTGAAGGATCTCTCCGGCAAGATCCTCGGCGCTCGCATTGACCGGCCCAAACGCGAGGCCGAGTGGAAAACTCTGTCATCGACCCGTGACGGTCTCTGCACCGATTTGGATATAGCCGTTGATGCGGTGCCGCGTTTGCGTGTGGAGGTGCGGAAGCGGATCGAGGTATTGTCTAGCAAGCATTTGGTGTTGGATACAAAGCGGGCAGAGTTGCCAAGCCGCATTTCGGGACTGGAGTCCACGCTCCGCGACGCCGAACTCGCTCTCGCTGAAGTGCCCGTCCCTTCGGATACGGGCGTATTGGCAGAACGTCTCGCGCAGGTCCGCACGAAGAAGCACCCTGAGGCTGAAGCGAAACGGCTTCGCATCGAAAAAGATCAGTTCGCCAAACGGCTGGACCGGGATCTAAGTGCCTTGCCCTTCTGGAGCGGCACGCCAGAACAGCTGGAAACGGTGCGGACTCCGCTCGCAGTTTCGGTCAACGAATTTGCCGAGCGTTTTGTGAAACATGAAACGCGGGGGCGGCAACTGGTTGAAGAACGGCGAAAAATCATCGCTCAGGCGGAAGGTCATACGGAATCCCTCCGGCGTCTGGAGCGCCAGAAGGCCGTACCGACAGAAACAGAGCTCGCGACTGCCCGTGCGCGACGCGAAAACGGCTGGACGGCGGTAAAGGACTGCTGGCTCCGTGGCATTGAAGGCGGATCGGCTGAGGCCACTTTTCTCGGTCAGGCGGCGGAGTCGCTGCCAGAGGCCTACGAGTCCGCAGTCGCGAACGCCGATACCGTCGCGGACACTCTGCGCCTTGAAGCGGAACGCGTGGAACAGAAGCGCACTGCATTGGAAGCTTTGGATGGAGCGAAGAGACGTCTGCAGGAGTGCGAGCGCGATATCGGGGAACATCGCGGGGAACAAGTTTGCCTCGAATCTGAATGGAAGGGGTTGTGGGCTGACGGAGGAATCGCATCCCGTTCACCCCGGGAAATGCAGACTTGGCTGGAATCTCGCGCAATTCTAGTCGGCCAGTGGCGGGATCTTTGCCGCCTAACCGGTCAAGTGAATGAGGCCGAAGGAGAAGTTGAGCACTGGCGCAAGTCCCTTGGTAAACTGCTGGGCGGCGCCGGTGAGTGCTCGCTGGCGGATTTGGTACAACAAGCCGACGTGCGGGTAAGAGAGTCTGCTGAGATCCGACGAAAACGCACCGACGGGGAGGCGGCGGTCCGGCAACTACGTTCGAATCTGGACGCGGCGCAGAGAGAACTACGCAAGAATGATGCCGACCTTGCGGAATGGCGCACCTCATGGTGTACCGCGATAGCGGGTTTGCCGGTCACCGAGTTGGCTGATCCTTTGGCCGTGCACGAAGTTGTCACGATGATTGATGCGATCTTCGACGCCTCCGAAGAGATGGACCAGCTACAATACCGCATTGACGCCATGCGGGCTGATGAGACGAGATTCATCGCGGCAGTGCGAAGTCTTTCCACTCGGGCCGGCCGCCACGAACTGATCGAGAGCGACCCGTTGCTCGCGATTGGCCGGCTTCAGGAAATGGCTCGTATCGCTCAAACGAACGAGACTCGCGCTACAGGCTTCATCGCGGGTCAGGCTCGTGAACAGCAAAAGCTGTTGGGTGCGGAAAGTGCTGTCGCCCGACATGAAAAGACACTCAAGGAACTGACGAGTGAAGCCCAGATAGAGGCTGTAAGTCTGATACCGGATGCGATCCGCGCGAACCAGAAGCGACTTGAACTCGAAGAGCTAATCGACGGTCACAGGAGGGCACTGGCCAGTTCTTGCGGAAACCTGACGCTCAATGAGTTCGTGGCTCAAGTGCGCGCCACCGATTTCGACCTGTTGCCATCCGCGCTCGCGCGCCTCGGTGAAGAAATCGGGATGTTGGAGGACCAGAAAGCTGAGTTTACCAGTGAGCGGGATGCGATCGATAAAGAGTTTCAGGTGCGCGAGGCCGCAGTTGCACTGAGGGCAGCATCCTGTGACAAGGAGTCCGCGGCGGCGCGGATCGACGCCCTGACTGCCGAGTACATTGAGCAGCAACTGGGATCGACGCTGCTCACCAAAGCGATGGCGCTCTACCGCGAAAAGCATCAAGACCCGCTGTTGAAGCGCGCAGGCGAGTATTTCGCGACACTGACGTGCGGGGCGTTTGTCGGGCTGGCAATTGAGGAGGGCGAGAACCAGCGCGTTCTCAAAGGAATCCGCGGTCAAGGTTTCGCCCGTCTGGACATGGACGCTATGAGCGACGGCACGCGGGATCAGTTATTCCTCGCGTTGCGCCTTGCGTACATTGAAAACTATTGCGAGAACACAGCAGTCTGCCCGGTCATTCTGGACGACGTGCTGATGGCGTTCGACGACGAACGCACGGCTGCGACTCTTCGCGCGTTGCAGAAACTTTCCGCCAAAACGCAAGTCTTGATTTTTACGCACCACGAACACTATGTGTCGCTTGCCAACACTACTCTCGGGGAGGATGGCTACAGGTTGCACCAAATCGCGACGCCCTCATTGGCTGCGTAATGATTTGGGGTAAGGCGGAGCGCGCAATCCGGAGGCCAGCAAAAAACCGTTGACCTCCTCAAAGCGGGTAGTGGGGATCAATGGAGCGTAATGGAGTGCGCACCATTACGGTCCATTGAATCCCAACACCCTTTTTACAGGCCTTCCCGGCAATGATGCAAAACCCACCATTTTATGAGGCAAAATGGCGGAAAGGCTCCGGCATACCGTGCCTTTCGCCGCCAGTGCTACGCAAGCAGATGGGGAAGACCTTACGGGATTAGATTCGCGATGGTATTATCGGAAATGGCAGCGAGCAAATTCCGCGCATTTGGATTGTCAACTTCAGAGCGATAATATTGATCGCGGATAGCAGCAAAATTCCCCTGAGATTTGAAAGCTTGGAATCTTTGGAGTAACCCCTGGTTATAGAGCACCCAGCTAAAATGCGCAACGAGATTATAGGTCTGTGGGATGTCACCGACTGCTTGGCTAAGAGCCGATTCGATCTCGTTTGCAGTTGCAGCCGCGATAATGGCTCTAGCGGATGGGTTGTCTTTTTCAGCCGCCAAAGCACATGGCTTGAAAACATCGCCTGCTACAAGGCTTGCACCACTCCAAGCACTGCACCCTTCATGAAAAACGCTCCAGCTGATGTGCTTGTCAAGTTCGCTAAGCCCGGCGGCACGAACGGAAGACGACAGCACCAACACCCCCAAAAGTAACGGTAAGGTTTTCTTCATAGGTTGCGCCTCCTGCGCTTCCTAATCTATTCGACGCGTATGCATCGGCTTAATGTTACCAAATGGTGTATTATGTTTGATACACTTTAGGTAGAACGATTGTGTAGAATCCTGGTGGCGGGCCGGCTTTGGCGTGAAAAAGGGAGAGACCCATGCTGACCAAACGAACAGATAAGACCCTGCATCAGCTCTTTTGACGCGGCCAGCCAAGAACACAACTGCGCAGGCGGCATTTTGCCTTCGTTTTAGCCCCGCTGCCCTGGCGCGGCGCTTTTCTCCGTCATCAGCTTTTTAGCACCTTCTGTTCGGCTGTCGCGGACCACTCCTTTCCGCTCGCGTGGCTCTTGCGTTGGGGTATCGTCATTGGATTCAGCGACGACCTCAGCCCGCTGTTGTTCGCATATCATATTCTTGCTGTTTTGAAGAATCGGCCGCCACGGCAGCTCAAAATCCTGATGAACTGTCAACTGCGCTGTAGTAAGCCCAAAGGTGTAGTCGACCCACGCGCGCGCGCTCGCGCGATTCTCCTCGCCCGTTGGCGATACCGTAACTTTACTCTTATCATCCTCTTCCCAACTCCGGTTTCCGATTTGGAGCTCAGTAGCGAGATCTTCGAACTGCATGCACACGTCCTTGTAGAAGGACGAGATCATCTGTACCTCTGTTCTGAGGAATAGTCGAAGCGCATCTCCAAGGTAATCAACAAGTTCGACATTGGTTCGTTTTATCGATATGCTTACCAGATACTCCGGCATCCATTTTTTCTCAAGTCCTGCCGACTTCTCAGTACTGAAAGGAAACACCAGCCTCGCAGGAGCTTTTTGCTTGTCGAGAAACTTCAGCACGTAAAGAGCAGTGACGTCGTCCACGAGAGCAACCGGTGTTTTCATTAAACCTGCCTTCGCATACCTCTTCTCCTCTTCGATCAAGGTTTCGCCGTAACGGGAGTAATGGTGGCTGGCGGCAAGTTCGAGGTTAGATTCAGTGAATCCGAGCGTCTTCGCAGCGTAGATCCCTCCAACATCACCTTGCACCACGACCGGCACCACGGTCAGATCTGGTTCCGGAGATGCCTCCAATTCTTGCGGGGCCAGGATCTTGCGGAGGGGTTTGATAGCTATTCCAGTCCGCCGCAACGTATCTTCAAGGACAATAGCATTCAATCCCACCCGGATCGGGGTCGAGAAGAATTTAATCATCAGCGAGCGATCCAAGGTTGCAAAGATGCCAATGCCGACGTCCACCTCTTCTTGAACGAGCTGCTCCTTCAAATCGACCAGCTCATCGGGTCCGGTGAACCGGTACCGGATGCCGGCAAGGCGAAAGAAACGTGCAATAAATTGGTCCAAAAATCCTTTACGTCCGTAACTGGCGCGGCTGGTACTGCCGACACGGAGCGCGCGGCTGTTTTGATCGAGTTCCTCAAGCAGGCTCACCTTCTGCGGATCTTTGGCCTGATCCAGCGCCCTCGCCAGCCACCGCTGCTTATCCGAGTCCTTCGGAAAAAGATATTTTGCAAGCTGTCGCGTCTGTTCGTTTGACGGCACGCGCTGCCCGCTTCGCCATGCATTGACGAGCGAAGGTGAACAGCCAGCCACTATAGCAATAGCTTTGCTTGAGTTGTCCGAATTCGTAAGCCGCAAGGCTTGCTTTATCACTTCGCTTGGTTCTTTGGTATCCGGCATGATGATCTTAAATTAGACGCACGCCGGGCCCCGCAGGATTCTACAATATACTTCTACACGATGAGTATAAATAATAATATGTATTGGTATCAAAACACACACGCACTTATACAGAAGGGCGTTATCCTTTCAGCAGAGGGAGGCGCGTGCAGGAATGCGCAGTGCACGTTGGCCAGTCTAGCAGCCGTTCTTTGCTTAACGGCAAATGCAGGCTGAAAAGTTTGGCGAGCCCGGTTCGGGCGGAAAGTACAGTAAGGAGAATTCTCATGAAGAAGTTGATCGTCGTAACTGCTATTTGCGCTGGGGCCGCAGTCATCACTCTGAGACCTCACACCGCGACCGCTCTGGCGGCCGGGCAACCGGCGGGCCAGGGTGTCCCACGCGCTGTCGTTACCCAAACGCGCGTTCAACAAATACAAGCCCCACAAGGAGTAGTCCTGCCATTCACAATGGTGGCTGTTCAAGATCGGCAGGCCCCTTCGCGGGACCTCCTGGTTACTCTGAAGGCCAATGGCACGCTTGAGGTCGACGGAGTAGTCCTGACGATGGCTCCCCCGAAACAGGCGACGCGAGAGCCGATCTTCCTGCTTGTCGACCGCCTGGTACTCAAAAAGGGGGCGTGCATCGTAACCAATGGCAACCCCCTAGTCATATTCACCAACTGGATAGACTCTGAGGACGGGTGCATCCGTTCATTCCTGGATAAGGATGCAAAGGGGGCGCCCGGTACCACTGGAATGCCGGGTGAACCTGGCCTGAATGGAGGCTTGGTCTCAATCCACGTCATCCATGAGATCATCGGGATTTTACACGCCGATCTTCGTGGCCAGGATGGCGGCGATGGTGGCGGGAGTAATCTCACCGGCGCGGCGGGGATGAACGGCCTGAAAGGCAACGCTCCATCCAGCGGGGTGTTTGGGTGCAACCAGGCCGGCGGAAATGGGACGCCTGGCGCCTCTGGCAGCATTGGTGGCACCGGCGGCGATGGTGGCACCGGCGGGTCTGGCGGAGTGCTTGAACTCTTTAACGTCGGCCCGGCTCCGCTACCGTCAACGCTATTCACCTTTCAGGCCAAGGCGGGTGTGGGCGGCAACCCCGGTGCCGGCGGACCTGGGGGTCCCGGAGGGCAGGGAGGTCCTGGGGGCGACGGCGGAGGATTCTGCAATGGCGGCCAGCCAGGCCAAGCCGGCGCTCAAGGTCCGGCTGGACCGACGGGCCACGCGGGTGCTTCGGGGAATACGGAGGGCACTCTGGTCGTTAAGAATCTTGATATGGAATACATGACTAACGGCGAAACTCTTCGGCTGGCCGAACGACTCCAGCAGCAATGAGTTGTTCTTCCGCCAAATGCCCCCGGGAACAAAGTTCTTGGGGGCGTTCGTATTGTCAGCATCTGACAGACGCACCCCGCGATCACCTGGGCATTAAGCTAAAGGTCTAAGTCATGGGATTCGGGGTCGATTGGTCATCCTCTTTCCGGAGAAGGTCGGCTAACTTCTTGGTAATAAGCGTTCGTCCCCTGCTGTTCGCAACACTACCCATCGGGCCTCTTTCCCAATTGATAGGCAACATGCCGCCACCAGGAAGCTCAATCGTCGCATTGAGCAAAGGACCCATCTGAGACAAAAAGGTCTCCTTAGTATACTGGTGACCGCTGTTTAGGTCCACGCGGTGTTTAACCGGGCCAAAAAGCCCCATCAGGATTTCAAAACCCATCGGTCGGCACAAGTTGTATTGCTTCAGGTTGCCCCACGCATCCGGCCAAAGAGACGCTGCTGCTTTGAAGTACTCCTTCAGGATTTGCGTTTTTTGCGCAACTGTTTTTAGTGCGAGCACGCCGCCAGATGTGAGGTGAGGGACAAGCCACTGTTTGAGGCCGACGTTGTTGACCCAAATATTCTTGTCGGACTCCATCATGCGAATTCGGCCTTTGAGAGGCGAATCAGGGTGTGTGTTCAATTGGGTTATTACATCCATCACTGAGCTGATGTCGGGTTTGAGCTCCCCGATCTGGTAATAGAGCGCCAGCAAATGCGTATCTTTGACCCGTTCTTGCTTACCATTGATGTCAGCAAAAATCTTTCCCCTCAGCCCGTCGTCAGCGTTATAAATCGCCACAACAGGAAGATCGAAGTCAATTCCATCGCTGTACTTGAACCCTTCAAGGCGGTGCTGACCATCGAGGATGTACGCGAACTTTCCTTCGTCGTTTGGAAAACGGAGAACTTTGATGCCGTCCATTCCGCTCGATTGGATAGCAACATCGGCGGTTAGGCTGACTACAATCGAGTTTGGCAGAAGCGAGTTTTCTTGTTTGATGTACTCCCCGATTTCCATCGCCCTCTTCTTATTCAAGATCCGCTGAATTTCCTTAGGGTCGTCCTGTGAACGTGGGGTGACATAGCAGATTTGTCGCAGTCGGGTCGTGTTCATGCCGAAGCAATAAAGCTCCCTTCCTTGTTGCCGCAATACGGATGCCATCACCTCAAGTTCAGCCATTGGTCTTCAAACTCCCTTTTGTTCGATTTGGTCAAATTGTGTTTTGCGCAAAGAAATTGCAGGTTATGGCGCTTCGAGTCGCCACCCACGGAGGCCGGGACAATGTGGTCGATGTGCAAAACAACTTCCGGGGGCTTCTTGTGACACCGGGCGCACTCCCAAGGTATTTGCCATAGTAGCTTTAACAGCTCTTCGTACGGGATCTCTGAACGGAAATGCTGTCCGGTGGTCAGCTTTACTCGGCTGTAGAGAGCGTTCAAATCCGGCTCGCTCCAAGATCGCCCGGTCTGCGTTTTTAGTAGATCGCGAAATGATCGCAGCGCATCGGGGCGCGAAAAGAAACCAGGGTCGATTTCACGCATCCGGCTGAGGACTAAGACCAAGTGTTCGCATAGCACCCATTCCAAGAAGGCGGTAAAAGAAGCCGGGTCAATATTCAACGCCCGTAAAAGCAACGCGTTGCGGTCGAGTTGTCCCGGTCGGCCCATATCTAAAAGTGGAAGGGTTTAGAATACCACTGCCAGCCAGTTATTGCCCGGTCCCCGTCCCGCGAGCGCTCCTGATCCGCTTTACCCATTCCGCTAAAACGTGTCATATCATATTTTCGCCTTCTCGGGCGCCAATCTGGCCCGACGGGGCCGGGCGCAAGTACCTTGCCGTGCTGGCGACGGCCGCTCTTATCTTGGCGGGCGCGGGTAGCGGACAGCGCCGGCGTTTCATCCACCGGGTCACGAGGCTTCCCGCGCGATGAACTGCGCGTGCGCCGGATTGGGTATTGGGGATCAACGGAACGATTAGGGAAACCGGGTTAAGCGCTTGAACATTCCGTAAAACCATCTGGGCCGTTCGCGCACACAGGTGGACAGCAAGGGCGATTCGGTCTGCGTTAGAGCGTCAGCTCGAATACCGTGCCGCAGCCATTATGAGCATGCCGGGCCGAGGTTTCCGCCCGAATAGGTTATCCCGTACAACTCATCACTCTTGCCAACGACAAGCTCTTGGACAGGCTGGGCTCCAGCGCTGCCGCCCGTCGACCGTAGGCGACGCCGTGCTCGATGACTATCTGGGGTCCAGGGCCGGAACCGCGAGTTTTTTACGTTAGCATATAGAACGCAATGTTGACCCTGCCGATGTGAGCAGGACTTGGCTCTGCAAAAACCGTTTCGAGCTCCCTCCGCAACCGATCCCCAAAAATCGTCGGAGCCGCTGATATTGAACGCATAGTCGACCCCCGCGTTAGGTCTCAGTTTACTGCGTTCAATATGGCTATCCCAGCCTTCCGGATTGCGCGTAAGGCCCCTTGTACGCCAGCGACTGGAATTTGCCACCCGCCTCATGGATCGTTTCTACTGTGTTGAGCAGATCGCGCGTGGACCTGGCGAGCCGATCCAACTTCCAGACGACGATGGTGTCGCCCGGCCGAATCTGGTCGAGCATGCGTTGGAATTCAGGCCGCTGTCGATGGAAGCCCGAGACCTTTTCCCGGAACATCTTGTCGCAGCCAGCCTTCTTTAGCGCCCTCAATTGCAGATCCAGTTTCTGATCCTGTGTCGAAACACGCGCGTAGCCTATCTTCACCGCCGCACCTTCATTCCCGTGCTGCAAAAGTTCTTGCATAAAGCCTATCTTTTGCGGCATACTTTTGCAAACGAGAATCTGCGAAAATACAGTACTCGCTGTTTCTTCGCAGAACTTGTAAGTTTTGCAAATACCTCCCCCGGAGATGGAGGAGGCTCATGCCCGTCAGTTTCCTGACCGAACAGCAGCGGAACCACTACGGCCGCTTCACCGGAGAACTCACCCCGGAACAATTGACTCGCTATTTCCACCTGGACGACCGCGACCGCCGCCTCGTCAACTCTCATCGCGGCGAACATAGCTGTTTGGGTTTCGCCATCCAGCTCTGCACGGCCCGGTTCCTGGGCACCTTCCTGGAGGACCTCTCTGACGTGCCGGCCGGCGTCATCGACTGCCTTGCACGGCAGCTCTAGATCGAACAACTTAGTTGCTTTTTCCATTACCGCGACAGCGAAACGCGCTGGGACCACGCCGCGGAGATACGCCGGCATTGCGGCTTTCGGGACTTCGGCGATCCGGGAGCCCAGTTTCGCCTCAACCGGTGGTTGTACGCGCTCTGCTGGACTGGCACTGACCGGCCCGGCGTTCTGTTTGATCGCGCAACCACCTGGCTGATCGCGCAGAAGGTTCTCTTACCTGCTGTGACCACGCTGGAGCGGCACGTGGCGCGACTGCGCAGTCGTGTGGAAGAGCGGGTTTGGTCTATGCGGCCAGGAGGGACCATTCCGGGAATTTTGTACGCTAAGGAACTATCCAACCTTGGATTCCAGTTCCTCTTGTACGCTAAGGGCGACCCGCCGGAGCGCCCGGAGCCGTTGCAGGGTCGTGGTCTGACGCAGATCCCAAATGTAGTCTCCGGTTAGATTGATGTGTTCCCACCCAAGCGGCGAAAGATGCGGCAAACATTCAGCGGGAACCGGCGTTCCTTGTCGTTCGAGCGTCATTACTGCCTGCTCCAGGTACACGGTATTCCAGAGGACGATCGCGGCGACAACCAGATTGAGCCCGCTCGCCTTGTTCTGTAGATCCTCGCGCAAGCGATCGCGAACCGCCCCGCGGCGGTAAAAGAAGATGGCCCGAGCTAGCGAGTTACGCGCCTCACCTTTGTTCAAGCCGAGATGCACGCGCCGCCGGAGTTCCGGGCTTTGAATCCATTCCAGCGTGAACAGCGTTCGCTCGATCCGGCCAAGTTCGCGTAACGCCAAAGCCAGCCCGTTCTGTCGAGGGTACGCAGCGAGTTTCCCCAGAATCAGTGACGCTGAGACTGTTCCCAGCCCGATCGAGCTGATCAGACGGAGAAGATCATCCCAGTACTGCTCGATGCGCTTCGTATTCACGGTACCGCCTATCAACGGCTGCAGCACGGGATAGTTGGCCGGTTTTGTGATCGGGTAAATCTTATGGTCGCCCAAGTCACGGATGCGTGGAGCAAATCGAAAACCCAGCATGTGGCACGTCCCGAACACCTGATCAGTGAAGCCGGCGGTATCGGTGTAGTGCTCCCTGATCCGAAGGTCGGTGCCGTGTCCGAGCAGCCCATCCAACACATGCAATGCGTCGCGTACGGTCGAGTTGATCACCTTCGTGTGGAACGGGCTGTATTGATCCGACACGTGCGTGTAGAAAGTGACCGTGGGATCGCGCCCGTACTTGGCATTGATGGTAGCCGTTGTTGGGCGACGGGTTGAAATCGGGAACGCCTGGCCGTCAGAAGACGACGTTGTTCCGTCGCCCCAATGCCTGGCAAATGGCAATCCGTGATGTACGTTGATGATTTCGGCCAGCGCCTTCGTATACGTTTCTTCGCGAATATGCCAGTCCGCGGTCCAGGAGAGCCGATCGAAGGTCAGGCCCGGACAGGCATCCGCCATCTTGGTCATGCCCTGGTTCGTCGCATCGGCGAGAACGGCTGACAGTAGGACTGTCTTATCCTTGGCTGGTTCATTGTTGTGGAGATGTGTGAAGCAGCCGGTGAACCGGGTCCAGCCATCTACTTCTGTGAGCAGGTCGGTCAGCTTGATTCGTGGCAAAAGCTCATAGGCACGTTCCGTCCATTCTTCGGCCGCTTCGGGCACGGACCGGGACAGAGCAGTGAAATGAAGATGCCCGTTTTCAAGCCGAGCGTCCGGCAGGTCGTGAGTTTCCGGTGAGCATGCGTGACGGCCGCGGGCCGGCGTTGTTATGTTGAGTCAGTCGCCGGAGGCGACTGCTGGTGAACCGCAGATCGACATCCCCAACACCCGAACCGATTTTACAGTTGCAGCGCCAGTTGGAAGACTTTCGGAGTAGCCAGCCAGGGCGGGTGAAGTTGCCTGATTCACTTTGGCAGGCTGCAGTCGATTTAGCGCGGCAATACGGCATCTGGCCGGTCGCGCATCCCTTACGACTGGACTATATGCGGTTGAAGAAACGCCTGGGCAAGGTCCCGCCACGGCATCGCCGCAAAGTCGCTCTCCCGTCTTTCATCGAAGTGGTGGCGGCGCAACCGGCAGTGCTCGAGGCGTGTGTGATTGAGTTCGAGTCGCCACGCGGGGCGAAGATGCGCATTCATTGGAAGGCCACTACGCCGCCCGATTGGACCAACCTGCTGCAGGCCTGGCGGGAAATCGAAAGATGATTCAAGTCACCGCTACCATGCGGATTCTGGTGGCAATCGAGCCGGTCGATCTGAGGAAGGGTATAGATGGGTTGGCGCAGTTTTGCCGCGAGAAGCTGGCGTCCGACCCTTTCTCCGGGTGCCTGTTTCAGTGCCCTCTCGATTGCACCCAATAGAGGCGAAGAAGTTCGTCACCTACGCATCACACATCCATTCCATCCTCTGAAAGATAAACAATTCGAGCTTGTGGAGCACCGATGTATTTTCGGTGAGAGCTATCTGTATTTCTACGATGACAGCGGCCTGTTACGCGAGGTTCCTGCGGTCTGGACGGATTTTCTGAAAGGGGATGTCTTCGTGGAACTGGCAACCGGTCGTTCGCCGTTGCATGCCGGGACTCTGCTGGAGCTGGCCAATTTGGTGGAACGCTTGGGGAAGGAATTGGGCAATGTCGTGTAAAGATAATGATGCCGCATACGTAATGATAAATACGCCTATATCCTCATGCTGCGACCATGCCGCGCGCAGCATCATATGCAGTGATGGTGTTAGCACCCGTGTAGAACTCTACGTCAATCGGAAGAAAGCTCTTGCAATCTTTCCATAGTGAGGCATAATGATAATTACATATGCGGAAGGACCGAACTGCGTCACAGACGCCCGCCGCGAAAATCCAGGCCCTGCGCCAAAGCGGCACGCTGAACCCCAAGCCAGGCAACGTACGCGACCAGTTGTTTTTGGAGGACCCCTTCTTCGATCCCCAGGATCTTACACAGGTCAAATACGAAATGCTGCGCCGCGTTCAGAAAGAAGCAATGCCGATCAGCGCCGTCGCTGCAACGTTCGGTTTCTCCCGTCCGGCTTTCTACAAAGCCCAGGAGGACTTCACTCGCGAAGGCCTGGTGGGGCTCATTCCCCGACGGCGTGGCCCCAAGCGGCGCCACAAAATAACCCCCGAGATCCTGGCATACGTCGAACAGGTCCGCGCCGTGGAGCCCTCCATCCGAACGCCGCAGGTGGTCCAACGAATTCAGGAAACCTTCGGCACTCAAGTACACCGCCGCTCACTGGAGCGGGCCATTGCGCCGGCGAAAAAAAAACAGCGCCCACCATAGTTGCGGTCCCCGGGCGCCGGCGACCATGCTTCACCGAGCATTACGAGACACTACGCGCTTGTGTATTGGCACGAAATAGCTCCTCCAGTTTGCGCTGGGGGCAGGGTGCTTTGATGGCTCGGGGCATGGCGGCCTGGATCCAGGTGGCGGGGGAACTGATGCCGGCGATTCGATCAGAACCGTCGGACAGGCCGGCGGTCAGCGTACCGCGGCTTGCTCAGAGTGAAGTGATTCAACTGCTGGGGCAGGCTGTCTTGGCATTGATGTTTAGAGGATCGCTATGAATAATGACGCCCATCAGAAGGTCCAGGCGGAGCATTTAGCCCGGAATGCCTTTCTATACGTTAGGCAATCCACGCTCCGGCAGGTGCGCGAAAACATCGAGAGCAGTCAGCGCCAATACGGGTTGCGGGATCGAGCCGTCGCCCTCGGGTGGCCGATCCAGCAGATTGTGGTGATTGACTGCGACCAAGGCCAATCCGGAAGTAGCGCTGTAGAGCGGGAAGGATTTCAGCGACTGGTGGCCGAGGTCAGCATGAACCGTGCCGGGATCGTCATGGGACTGGAAGTCTCACGCTTGGCGCGGAATTCCAGCGATTGGCACCGGTTACTGGAGATCTGTGGATTGACGCGCACCCTGCTGCTAGATGAGGATGGCCTCTATGATCCATCTCATTTCAACGATCGTCTGCTCCTGGGACTCAAAGGAACGATGAGCGAAGTTGAGTTGCATCTGATCCGTGCACGTCTACGCGGTGGGCTGTTGCAGAAAGCCCGGCGCGGAGAACTGGGCGGGCGGCTTCCCACAGGGCTGGTTTACGGACCCGTGGACCGAGTGGAACTGGACCCTGACCGGCAGGTGCAAGAGAGCTTTCGTCACCTGTTTAAAACCTTTCGCCGTACCGGCTCTGCGCTTGCGGTCGTGAAGGCCTTCCGACAAGAGGGTCTGAGATTTCCTCACCGCGTCTGGGGAGGGGCCCGCGGTGGAGAACTCGTTTGGACCGATCTGTCTTACTATCGGGTCACATGGGTTTTGGCCTGTCCACGCTATGCCGGCGCATATGGCTTCGGCCGCACGCGGTCAGTGAAGTTGCCAAACGGATTAGTCAAGCGGACTAAGAAGAAGGTCCCACCAGAGGAGTGGTACGCGTTTATTCCCAACGCGCACGCTGGGTATATTGGTTGGGAAGAGTATCAGGAGAATCAGAAGAAGTTACAGCAGAACGCGACTCAGTATCGATCTCAGCGACAATGCGCTCCTCCCCGCGAAGGTCCCGCCTTGCTCCAGGGCTTGGCTATCTGTGGAAGGTGTGGCCGACGAATGCAAATTCAATATCACGAACGGCGCGGGCATTTGTACCCCGATTACGTCTGCGGCGCCGCCGCCTCGCGCTATGGCCAGAAGCAGTGCCAGCGGATTTCCGGGCGCAATCTTGACCGGGCCGTCGGCGAACTGTTGCTGGAAACGGTCAATCCCTGAACTTAGAAGTTGCGCTTGCGATCGAACGAGAGGTGGAAATCCGTCTTGAGGAAGTTGATCGTCTCCGGTACCAGGTCGTGGAGCGGGCCCAACAGGAAGCGGAGCTGGCACGTCGCCGTTATCTGCGAGTGGATCCGGATAACCGCCTGGTTGCCGATCAATTGGAAGCGGACTGGAATGCTAAACTGCGTGAATTGCGTTCAGCCCAGGAACAATATCAACAGCAGAAGCAGAATGCGCGCGTAAGTCTCCATGCAGCGCAGCGAGAGAAGATCCTGGCACTCGCCGCAGATTTTTCAGGCGTCTGGAATAATCCAAATCTGCCCCATCGGGAGCGGAAGCGCATGGCGCATTTGCTACTGGAAGATGTCACTCTTCGAAAAGAGCGAATGGTGGTCGTTGAGGTTCGTTTCAAGGGCGGAGCCCTCAGAACCCTCGAATTACCGCTGCCGCTACCTTTTTGCGTGCTCTCGAGGACCAGACCCGAGGTGGTCGAAGCGATCGACACCTTGCTCGACTCACATGATTACCGGGAGATCGTGGACATTCTAAATGCTCGGGGGCTTCGTTCCGGAGATGGCCGTGCATTCAACGTGTCTATCGTCGGTAGCATCTGCGTCAAATCGGGCCTCAAGACCCGACGCCAACGATTGCGCGAAAAAGGCCTGCTCACTCTCAAAGAAATCGCAAGGAAAATCGGCGTCAAGGCGCTGAGAATTATCCAGTGGCGCCAGGAGGGCCGAGTCATAGGCTACCGTTCAAACTACAGAAACGAATATTTGTATATCGAACCAACATCAGAACAGATCACAGTGCTGAAGAGGGCAACAATCGATGCACGAAAAGCAATCGCAGCGGACACAAGATAGGCAACAGGCAGATGGGTGCAGTATGAAGGGCACGTGTTCATTTTTCGCAGCCGGCGCGGCACTACTATAAAGGCGCTCTGCTTCGATGGCCAAGGCTACTGGATGGCGCAAAAACGACTTTCCCAGGGCCGTTTTAAATGGTGGCCGGAAGCGAATGGACCGGCTAAGTCGTTAGAGGCTTACGAGGCGCAGTTATTGATGGCGGCCGGCGATGTCTCCCGCGTCCGAGCGGCACCGATGTGGCGCCGCGTGAACGGCTGAAACAAAGATCCCCCCCTTGCGTTCCAGAAAAAAGGAGTTCATACTGCTGTCAGATGGTGGAGCTCAAGTACCGCGGCCGGGTGTTCACTACCGAAGACTTCCTCTATATAAGGACGTTGATTGCCGCGCACCCCGGTGATAGCCGGCGCAGGCTGTCTCAGAAGCTTTGCGAGGCTTGGCAATGGAAACAACCCAACGGCGTACTCCGCGACATGGTGTGCCGCGGCCTGTTGCTCATGTTGGACCGAGCTGGCCAGATTGAGTTACCAGCCGTGAAATTCGTGCCGGCAAACCCGCTCGTCCGACGCGCATGCCCGGCCCCGGTGCAAATCGACACGAGTCCGCTCGAAGGCCGTATCGACCAGATTGGGCCCTTGCAGTTTGCTCAGGTAAGGCGCACTCCCGAGGAGTGGTTGTTCAACAGCCTGCTCGAGCAGCACCACTATTTGAAATATCAACAACCCGTGGGAGAGCACGCCAAGTATCTGGTGTGGGCCCAGGCGCGCCCGCTCGCGTGCCTGGCCTGGAGTTCGGCGCCACGGCACCTGGGCAGTCGCGACCGTTATATCGGCTGGAGCGCCGAGGCGCGTCGCCGCAATATTCGCTTCATTGCTTATAACACCCGCTTTCTCATTCTGCCTTGGGTCCGTATCGAAAATCTGGCCTCCCACATTCTCGGCCGCATGGCCGTGCGAATCTCCGAAGACTGGCAGCAGATGTACGGGCATCCGATTTACTTTCTGGAGACCTTCGTGGATCCTGAGCGATTCCGGGGCACCTGTTACCGAGCCGCTAACTGGGTGCTACTTGGGAAGACAACGGGACGCGGCAAGCAATCCAATAGCTATGTGCCGAACCGATCGATCAAGGAGATTTTAGGGTACCCGTTAACGAAGCGGTTTCGGGAACTGCTCGGGAGAGTCGCATGACCCCCAACCGCCGCCGTGTGGATGTGAACCTGGAAGAGTTGGACCGGGTCTTGGACGGAGCCCGCGAGACCCCGCTGAGCGAAGCCGATTGCGAGAAGGTCAAAACAGCGCTGCACGCCCTGGCGGCGATGCTGGTACGGCCGCGAAATACGGAAAAGACGAATGCGGTGCTGCCGAAATCGGAAGACCCAGGAAATGACGCCGGCCCGCAGCCGGAGGAGAGTTCGACATCGCCAGCCAAGGGACACGGGCGCAACGGGGCTGAGGCATTCAGTGGCGCACAAAAGATCGACATCCAGCACCAGAACCTGAAGCACGGCGATCGCTGCCCGGATTGCGGGCAAGGCAATGTCTACGGCCAGAAGGAACCGAAGGTACTGGTGCGGGTCGTAGGACAAGCGCCGCTGGCGGCAACCGTGTATTCGCTGGAACGATTGCGCTGCGGCGCCTGCGGGCAGGTGTTCACGGCGCAGGAACCGGAAGGGGTGGGGCCAGAGAAGTACGCTGAGACGGCGACCGCGATGGTCGCGCAGCTCAAGTATGGCAGCGGAGTCCCTTTCAACCGGCTCGAACAACTGGAAGCCCACCTGGGCATTCCGTTGCCGGCGACGACTCAGTGGGAGATGGTGGAGGAGGGCGCCGAGTTGATCAAGGCGGCGCGGGATGAACTGATCCGGCAGGCGGCGCAGGACGAAGTGCTCCACAACGATGACACCGGGATGAAGGTGCTCAAAATGAATCGCGAGCCCGGCGACAAGCGCACCGGCATCTTCACCAGCGGAATCGTGTCGACAAAGGGGCAGCGAAAGATCGCACTGTACTTCACAGGGCGGCAACACGCGGGGGAAAATCTCGCCGATGTGCTGAGACAACGCGCCAGCGAGTTAGGACCGCCGATTCAAATGTGTGACGCATTGTCATGGAACACTTCGAAACTATCTGAGGGGGTGGAAGTGATGATTGCGCATTGCCTGGCCCATGGCAGACGGCAGATAGTCGATGTCGCGGAGAACTTCCCCGCCGAGTGCCGTTACGTGCTGGAGCAACTGGGCGAGGTGTACCGCATTGACGCCGTGGCGCGCAAAACCGGTCTGGGTTCGCAGGAGCGGCTGCACCTTCATCAGGAGCAGAGTAAGCCGATCATGGAGGGTTTACATAAGTGGCTGGAGGCGCAGTTGGCAGAACACAAGGCGGAGCCGAATTCGGGACTGGGGCAAGCGATTCGCTATCTGCTGCGGCACTGGCAACCGCTGACTCTGTTTCTGCGGCAGGCCGGGGCGCCATTGGATAACAACCTGGTCGAAAGAAGCTTAAAACGAGCGGTTTTACATCGAAAAAACTCCTTATTTTATCGGACTCTGAACGGAGCCCAAGTGGGCGATCTATTCATGAGCCTGATCCACACCTGCCAACTTTGCCATGCTAACTCGTTCGATTACCTGACCGAGTTGCTGCGGCACCATCAGGACCTGGCTGCCAACCCAGCGTTATGGATGCCCTGGAATTACCGCGAGCAACTGCCACCGGCTGACGTATGATGAATCCTGCCTGGCCGAAAAGGATCGACTGCGGCCATGGTTGAGTGACGCTCCGAAATGGCCGCCAAACGGGCCTTTCCAAAGACAAAATCCGGTAACGTTAGTTGTGTTTGTCAAGTTCTGCAAAAGTATTTTTTGTGAGTCATGGGGTTCCCCGTTCCGTCTCGTGTTACTCAGCCAGAACCACCAGAACCAACCACCGGCGGCGCAGGCGGCCTGCAGGCCG
>Ga0302326_10004044_pt1 | contig 34137 bp, 35 predicted proteins | sample Palsa_T0_3_FD_202264 | JGI IMG/M metagenome (GOLD analysis project Ga0302326, IMG submission 202264) | Peat permafrost microbial communities from Stordalen Mire near Abisko, Sweden - Palsa_T0_3 | ecosystem: Environmental > Terrestrial > Soil > Palsa > Peat permafrost | place: Sweden: Abisko...
CTCTTCTGGGTCGTCTTTTTATTCTTTTCCAGTCGTAGTTTCCACGCCACCTGTAACGCGCCGGCCAAGACGTCTTCTTTCGCCGCGGACAGCCGTATGTGGGTCATTCCCATGCGCCCCCATCCCCCCGCGATGGGCACGAAAACCTCAGGCAGTTCCTCGACGAACACCACCTGCTGTTCCGGGGTGAGCATCAGGTTCCCGTAGCCTTTTTTTGCCGAAGCCAGCGTGGCAAAAATTCTGCCGCCCACGCGAAAATCGGGATTGCCCATGTGCGAACTTTCTTCCGCGCCCTGGAGGCTTAGAGCAAGTCGCCGGAAATCGTGGACATTCATCGACGCATGTCTCCTGTTCCTGCACTCTGAATGCTGCGCGACATCCGTAGAGCCTACCCAAATCCAGTAACGACTTCAAATAATTCTATTCGTAGCGCAGGGCGATGATGGGATCAACGCGGGTGGCGCGGCGGGCGGGCAGGTAGCAGGCGGTAAGCGCCACAGCTCCCAACAACACCGCAACTCCGAGAAACGTCAACGGATCGTGAGCGCTTACCTCGAAAAGCATGCTGGCCATCAGCCGCGTCAATGCCAAGGCCGCGGCCAGCCCAACCACCACCCCCAGCAATACCATTTTCCCCGCCTGTTGCAGAATCATACGCAAGACACTGCCTCGCTCCGCGCCCAGAGCCATGCGAATTCCAATTTCGTGCGTTCGCTGGCCCACGACATACGAAATTACGCCGTAAATCCCTATCGAGGAGAGCAACACGGCGAGAGCGGCAAACACACCCAGCAGAACCATGGCAAAGCGCTTCGCGGCCAGCGAATCCGCAATCACGTCGCTCATCGTTTCCGTTCCGTAGACCACAATCTGGTTGTTCAATCCGGCCACCGCATGGCCGATCGAATCCATCACGGAAAGCGGCTCTTCGCCGGTCTTTATCATGGCGCCCGTGTTGTGATCCACCAGTGAAAGAGCGGAATCAGGGACCTGCGATATGGGGAAATAACACTGCGCCTGAACTGGCTGCGTGGCGTCGGAATCCAGTCCCCATTGCTTGACGTGGCCCACGACCCCGACGATTTCCGCGGCCTTGTTTATGATGTCGAAATTCACGTGTCTTCCGACTGGATCGTTATCCCCGAAAGCCAGTTTGGCGAATTGGTCGTCGATCACAATCACAAACGGCGTTTTTTCGTTGTCGGAGTCGGTGAGGAAGCGGCCGCGTTTCAGCGGGGTCTTCATCACGTTCAAATAGTCCGCTTGGACCGCGTAGAAGAGGCTCTGCTTCATTTCCAACTGCGAAGGTGGTTTGGCCTCTCCTTCCGTCCAGAAGGGAAGTTCCGAATCGTCGGACATCGGCAACGATCCCACTGTCAGGGAAACGGCTCGGACTCCGGGAACCGCACTGATGGCCTCGTGAAGTTGGCGATAGGCGGCCCGGATGGCAGCCGGCGTAACGCCGAATGGTTGGGAGGAGGCGAGGTTAAAGCTCACCACGTTGCGCGGGTCAAATCCGGGGTCGGTGTTCCACAGTCTTGCCAGACTCCGAACCATCAATCCTGCCCCGACGAGCAGCACTAGCGCCAGTGCCATCTCCACCGCCACGAAGATCGTCTGGGTGCGGTGCCGTGCGCCGCTTCCTCCGCGACCGCTTTCCTTGAGTGTTTCGTGAATTTGCGTTCGTGAAGTTTTGAATGCGGGCACCAAGCCGAACAAGATTCCCGCGAGCACCGAAGCGGCAAGGGTAAACAACAGCACCCGCCCATCCAGATGAATTTCCTCGGCGCGCGGCAAAGCTTCCGGCCGCACCCGGATCGCTGCCCTGGTGCTCCAGGCGGCAATGAACAGGCCGAGCGCGCCCCCTGCCAGCGACAGCAAAATGCTCTCGGTCAGAAGTTGCCGGACCAGGCGCCTCGGACTCGCTCCGAGCGCGGTGCGTACCGCCAATTCTCTGGTCCTCCCCGTCGAGCGGGCCAGAAGCAAATTCGCGACGTTGGCGCAGGAGATCAGCAGTACAAAGCCCACGGCGGCAAGCAGCACCAGCAGAAACGGCCGAATATTTCCAACCACATTTTCTTTCAGCGAGACGAGGGTGACGCCCGAATTCTTATCGACATCCGGATATACCTCGCTCAGGTGCGCCGCGACGCCGCTCATGTCCGATTTCGCTTGCTCCAGGGTGATTCCTGGCGTCAGCCTTCCCACGGCATCCATGCCCAGGCTGGTCCGCCGGTCGCGGAACAACGGATCGCTCCGATTCGCGCGGCACGTTGCGCTTCCGTTGGGGGCATGCCCGCCCGGGTGTTTTCGTCGATCAGCATCTCGAGGTGGGAATGAACCTCTTGTTCGAGGTCTGCATCTACCCGGCGGGATGAAAGAAGGTTTCGCAGGAAACTTCGGACTTGCACGAGCAGCGGCATCTGAGCACCTCTCTACGATGTTTCCAAAGCTTGCGCGATCGCCCAGGAAATGCGGCCCGTCCTGCTCGTCCTCGTATTCGTCGTCCTCTTCACCTTCGGATTTGGGGCCGAAGACGAGTTCGGTGTCTCGAGTTACGGTGGTGTCGATTTCGGCGGCGGGATTGGGGAGGCGGCTGCGGACGGCGCGCCCGATGCGTTCGATCGCGGACACCACGTCGTGACTGGTCATCTGCGTGTGCACTCGCCTTTCCAGGAGGTGTTCGTAAGCGCAGAGAATATTGCGGCGGCGCTGCTCGAAGAGGCCGGTAGCGTGGGCGTGATGGTAGTTTCCTCCATTTTGGCGCTGCGGGAAAATTAGAGCATTGGGGGAAGGGCGAGCGGAAGGGATCATGTTGTGTAAAATGTCGGGAGGACTACGGAGATTGCAGGTTTTTTTTGCGGAGAAGAGGCGATTTGGGTGCGGGCCAGCAAATAGGACAGTACCGCTTTGCGGTTTCCGTTGACCTTACGTGCTACCCCCGGTAAAATGGGGGTTTGTCATTTGCCTGGGAGGGCAGCATGTACGCCGTCATTCGTAGCGGGGGTAAACAGTATCGCGTCGCGCCGGGCGAGACCGTCCAGGTGGAATTCATCAAAGGGCACGTAGGCGCCAAGGTCACCTTCAACCATGTATTGGCGGTGGGCACCGACGAGCCCAAGCTGCTCGCGGGCGGCGACACTTCCAAGGCCACCGTTACCGGGAAAATCGTTAGCCAGGGGAGGCATCCCAAGCGCCTGGTGATGAAATTCAAGACCGGCGGTCAGTACAAAATCATGCGCGGCCACCGGCAGAATTACACTGCCATCCAGGTCAGCGACATTCTTCTCAACTAGGGGCTTGCGATGGCACATAAAAAGGGCGGCGGATCATCTACAAACGGACGCGATTCCCACGGCCAGCGGCTAGGCGTGAAGCGCTTTGGCGGCCAGTTCGTCACCGGCGGAAGCATCTTGATTCGCCAGCGGGGCACGCGGTATAAGCCCGGGCAGAACGTGGCGCTGGCCAAGGACGATTCGCTTTTCTCGTTAATCGACGGCTACGTGCGTTTCGAAGACAAGGGCCAGCGCGGGCGTTTCATCAGTGTGCTGACCATGGACGCGTTGGCGGCGGAATTGACCTCGGATAAAAAGACGGCGGCAGCCAGCGCCGACTAGCTTTTGAACAGTTTTCCTACCAATACGGCTCCCGCCATATGCTTCTCAGCTCCTAGCGCGCGGGCTATTTCTATCTCCATGGTTAGGGTGTACGGTTCATACGCGGATTGGCCAGGGTGTCTGCCGATGGCGGACGCCCCTGGATCCAACTCGATGCACGTTTAGGCCGGTGATCGACGGTGTTTGCTGACGAAGCGAAAATTAAAGTGCAAGGCGGGAACGGCGGCAACGGCTGCATGGCGTTTCGCCGCGAAAAATATGTTCCCCGCGGCGGACCTTCCGGCGGAGACGGCGGCAACGGCGGAGACATCTACCTCGAGTCCAACCCGCACGACAATACGCTGCTGCGCTATCGCTACAATCGCGAGTTTCGCGGCGAACGCGGCCGGCACGGAGAGGGCTCGAATTGCCACGGCCGGTCCGGCGAAGACACCATCCTGGCCGTTCCAGTGGGAACAATTGTCTTCGACCAGGAAACGGGCGAGAAGCTTTTCGACTTCACCGAGTCCGGGCTCCGCTATCGCGCGGCGAAGGGCGGGCGCGGGGGGCGCGGCAACCAGCATTTCGCGAAGCCCTGGCACCAGGCGCCGAAAGAGCACGAAGCAGGCGAGCCGGGTGAAGAGCGCAACCTGCGGCTCGAGCTGAAACTCCTTGCGGATGTGGGACTGGTCGGATTCCCCAACGCGGGAAAATCTACCCTGATCTCACGTATCTCCGCGGCCCGCCCCAAGATTGCGGCCTATCCATTCACCACCTTGGAGCCACATCTCGGGGTGGTCTCTGCCGATCCTGGCGCCGCTCCCGGCAACGGACGCACATTTGTGGTGGCCGACGTCCCGGGTCTAATCGAGGGCGCGCATGAAGGAGTGGGCCTGGGAACGCGCTTTTTGCGGCACATCGAACGGACGCGTCTGATCGCGCACCTGGTGGATACCAGCGATGCGAGCGATCGCGATCCAGTGAACGATCTGGAGATTATCGAAAACGAATTGCGCGCTTTTAGCGAGGATCTGGCGCGCAAGCCGGTGATCGTGGTGGGCACCAAGCTGGATGCCACCACCGACCGCGAGCGGCTGGAAAAGCTGCGCGCCTACTGCGTCGGCCGCGGCCTGCCGTTCTATGCGATCTCGTCCGCATCGGGCGAGGGAATTCCGCAGCTGGTGCTGGCCATCGCCGATGCGCTGGATCGCATCCCGCGACCCGCGCCTACGCCGGGGGGCGACGAGATAACTGGGGAGCTGCCACGGGACGCGGCGGTGGAAGGTCCGCATTTTCCCTCGGCGCATGGAGTGCAAGATTCTGAACCGCACCTGGGTGGACTCGCGCGCGATTCCTCGGAGGATCGTTGACGACTTCCGTTGCCACGCGCTCGCCGGGTCAGCCGCGTTCGATCGCGCTATTCGGCGGCACGTTCGATCCCATCCACTCCGGGCACATCGCGGTGGCCCTGGCCGCTCGCCGGCGCTTTCATCTGGACGCGGTTTACTTCATCCCGTCGTCGCGTCCGCCGCACAAGACCAAGCTGATACTCACGCCGTTTGCCCACCGCTACGCGCTGGTGGCGCTGGCGTGCGCCGATCACGAAGGTTTTTTGCCGTCCCTGGCGGAAGCTCCTCCTGACGCCAGCGGCACTCACGTTTTCTATTCGCTGGACACGGTGAAAAAATTTAAGAAGGAGTTTCCCTCGGATCATCTTTACTTTATTCTCGGGGCCGATCAGTTTCTGGAAATTCCCACCTGGCGGAACTACGAAACCCTGCTGGATTCGTGCGATTTCATCATTGCCAATCGCCCCGGTTTTCGCATGGACGCATTGCGGCTGGTGATTCCGCCGGAAATGCAGGGTCGCGTGATTTCGCGCGACGCCAACAGAATCACGCTGCGCAAGTCCACGGTTTACCTGCTTTCCACGGTGCGCAGCCACATATCGTCCACCGAAGTGCGGCAGCGGCTGCACGCCGGGAAGCCGGTAGATGGGCTGGTCGCGCCGAGCGTGCAGGATTACATCCGGCGGCAAGGTCTCTACCAGTGACGCCCGAATCCGTACGTCCCGAAATTCGCTGGGCCATCGAAGCGGCTCAGGATAAAAAAGCGGCCAACCTAGTGGTATTAAAACTGGGCAAACTCGCGGCGTTCGCCGAAAGCTTCCTGTTATGCTCGGGCGAGAGCGACCCGCAAATGCGCGCGATCTGCGACGAGATCGAAGAGCGCTTGGCCCGCCACGACGTCCGGCTGGAGCACCGCGAAGGCCGGCCGGGCGCGGAGTGGATGCTGCTCGACTACGGCGCGTTCGTGGTGCATATCTTTACCGAACGCGCGCGGCTTTATTACGATCTGGAACGTCTGTGGCGTTCTGCGGAGCGACTGGACATTCCTGAAAATGGCTTGCCGGATTCCGGCCGGGGTTCCAGCGATCGCCAGGCGTCTTCCACGTCCAACCGCGATTCCGACCTGAGCCCGTCATGAGCGACTTGGAAGTTCTGTGGGTCGCGGAAGACCCTGGTTCGAGGCGAGTGCTCGAATTTGCGCAGAAGGTGGTTGACGCTCCGACCACGCTTTTGGTAACCGGGGAAAGCGGAACCGGTAAAGACCAACTGGCCCGCTGGATTCACGGTCAGGGCGCGCGCCGCGACTCTCCCTTTCTGAAAATCGATTGCGCGAGTTTGCCGCGCGGCCTGGTGGAATCCGAATTATTCGGGCACGAGCGCGGAGCGTTTACCGGCGCGGTGGCCCGCAAGCCGGGCCGGTTGGAGATGGCTGGAAACGGCACCATGGTGCTGGACGAAGTGGCCGCGCTCGATCTGGACGCACAAGCCAAGCTGTTGCGGGTGCTCGAAGAACGCACCTTCGAACGGCTGGGAGGCACCGAAAGCCTGCATCTGAACGCGCGGGTGGTGGCGCTGACCAATGCCGACCTGGAAAAGGCGGTGCGCGCCGGCCGCTTTCGTGAAGACCTTTTTTTTCGCCTGAATGTGCTGGTGCTGGCGGTACCTCCGCTGCGCGACCGCCGTTCGGATGTATTGCCGCTGGCGGCGTGCTTTCTGCATCGCCTCGGTCCCGTGCATGGCCGGGCCGATGCGCGGCTGGACTCCGCGTCGGCGCAACTTCTGGAGGACTATTCCTGGCCGGGCAACGTGCGCGAATTGAAGAACGCAATCGAGCACGCCCTGGTTTTCGCCAGCGACTCGACGCTCACGCCGCAGAATTTTCCGGCGATTCTCGGCGCTGCCCCGCAAGGGGCCGGTTCGCTGGCGGGATTGAGTTCCCTCGAAGACATGGAAAAAGACGCCATTCGCGCCACGCTGGAAGCTACCCATTTTAAGATCGCCCGCAGCGCCGAAATTCTGGGCATCAGCCGCAAGACGCTGCTCGACAAACGCAAGAAGTACGGCCTGATCTAGAGTCAGAGTCATGAAAATTCGTCTTTGGATGCTGGGCAAGACGCGGCGCGAGGAAATTCGCGTGCTGCTCGATGATTATCTGGAGCGGCTGGGCCGCTACGCCAGCGTCGAAGTCACTGAAGTTCGCGACGCGCAGGCGGCCGCGCAGCGCAAAGTGAAATTCGAGCCCGGCGCCACGGTGGTACTGCTCGATGCGGCGGGGAAGCTCTACACTTCGCATCAGTTCGCGCAGTGGATGGGCGACCTTCGCGACCGCGCCGTCCGCGAATTGGTATTTTTGTGCGGCGATGCGGAGGGGTTTCCACCGCAGCTGCGCGCCGCCGCCCGGCACAAGATTTCGCTTTCGACGCTCACCATGCCGCACGAATTCGCTCGGGTAGTGCTGGCCGAGCAGCTTTACCGTGCGTTCGCGATCTTGCACGGTCACCCGTACCCGAAGTAGATTAGGAAACCGAGGCTTTCCACCACTATGCCACCAAGAATCCAATACGATTCCAGTGCGCCCACGGCGTCGATTGAGCTGATGATCACCCACGCGCTTCCCGACTACGATTTGATCGAGGTAGAAGCGCCGGTTCCGCGCGACGTTGACCCCATGCTGGCGTCGCAGGGTTTTGGCGACTTGCTGGACGAGGCGCGCGGAATTCTGGAGGGAGCGCTGTCCGGGGGCGGTCTGGAAATCGCGCAGCTCACCGGCGCGATCTGCCGCGATGGGCAAGTTCACCGGCCCGGGATTTGGCTGGTGCTGCGGGACAGCGGCGGCGCGAAAGGTGCAGCGCTAACCGCCGAAGCGCGGAATAATGTGGCCGCTATCGCCGAGACGCTGCGTTCCCGCTTGCGTCTTTCCTAGTCGATTTTTTCTGAAGAGCGCCCATCGGCGAGGATTTGCGTCCCGACACTACTACGCAGCGGGCGCCGGGTAATTCACAATTGGTCTAGGCCTTGGCCAGAGATTTGATGTCTTTTATTTCCAGCACCTGTTTGGGATAGCCTTTCAGCACGCTGTTAATCATCGCCAGCCCCACTTCACGCATGGTGCTCACTTGGTTTGGAAACAACACCAGCAGTAACGGATAGAACCAACCTATGACCTTATAAAACGGTTTGATATTTTTCTGTCCGGGTGTTGGCTTCATGAAGCCCGGTCGGAAGTTGTACACCTTCCTGAAGCCCAATCTCATCAGGGCGTTCTCGGTTTTTCCCTTCACACGGGCCCACATGAGCCTGCCTTTTTCAGAGCTGTCGGTGAGATTGCCTGACACATAGTTGAAAATCATCCGCGGGTTAAGGCTTGCCAACTGTAGGGCAAAATGGGTTGTCGCGTCGTAGGTGATGTGGCTGTACTCTGATTCGCTCATGCCTCTTGAACTTACGCCGGCACAATAAAAACAAGCATCATAGCCGGTCAACTGGGAGGTAAATCCATCCAGATCGAGAAAATCAGGAACGATGCACTCCTTCAGCTTGGGATGTTTCGCGCTATAAGGTTTGCGGTTTACCATAAGCACTTGCTCTATCGCCGGGTGCGCTAACAATTCAAACAGTACCCCTTCGCCCACCATGCCGGTTGCGCCGGTAATGATGACTCTGAGTTTCGTAACTTCAATATCCATTCGCGAGCTCCCTCACATTATCGCTTCATTCGATCACCGACCTCTCTAGCATCGGTGGCATCTCGAAGCGTCTCCCGAGCGCTCTGAAAATGAGCGGCACGCAGGCTTCGTCCGGTCAAGACGTGGGAGACTGAAATGCATCGCTTCGGCGCGCGGCCCGAACTCCACCGCCGCGAGATTTTGTATTCCAGTTCAAAAGAGTTGGGGCTGTTTCTTCGGTTCATCCAATCCAAAATGCTTGTAGGCGAGCGCGGTGGCCACGCGGCCGCGCTGGGTGCGGTCGAGCAGGCCGAGTTGCATCAGGTAGGGTTCGTAGATTTCTTCGATTGCGTCTTCTTCTTCGCTCATCGACGCGGCAATAGTATTTAGTCCCACCGGTCCGCCCGAATATTTCTGAATGATGGTGAGCAGCAGGTTGCGGTCCACTTCATCCAGGCCGTGTTCGTCCACACCCAGCATGGCCAGCGCTTCGCGTGCGGCTTGCACGGTGATTTTCCCGTCAGCGCGTACCTCCGCAAAATCTCGCGCCCGCCGCAATAGGCGATTGGCAACGCGCGGTGTGCCGCGGCTGCGCCGCGCAATTTCAGCCGCGCCTGCCTCCTCGATGGCGATTCCCAGTATTTTGGCCGAGCGCAGGACAATTTTGAGCAGGTCCGCAGCGGTATAGAAATCGAGGCGGTGCACAATTCCGAACCGGGAGCGCAGCGGCGCCATCAACAGACCGGCGCGCGTGGTAGCGCCGATCAAGGTGAACTTATTGAGCTGGTACGGATGGATGCGCGCGCCCGGACCCTGGCCAATCACCAGGTCCACGCGAAAATCCTCCATCGCCGGATAGAGAATTTCCTCGAGAGCAGGCTGCAGGCGGTGAATTTCGTCGAGGAACAAAAAATCGCTGGTCTCCAGCGAGGTGAGCACCGCGGTCAGATCGCCTTTGCGTTCGAGCAATGGCCCTGAGCTGATCTTGATGGAGGACCCCATCTCATTAGCGAGGATTTGCGCGAGCGTCGTCTTGCCCAATCCCGGCGGCCCGTACAGCAGGACGTGATCGAGCGCTTCGCCTCGCGTTCGCGCCGCTTCGACGGCAATCTGTAAATTCTCTTTGACGCGATCCTGGCCGATGTAATCGTCCAGACGTTTGGGGCGTACGCTGGCGTCAACGCGCGCGTCTTCATCCAGCGCGCGGCCGGAAACGATTCGGGGATGGGGTTCGTTTGCCATGGGATATAAATCACTTCAAACGCCGTCTTTCCCGCCGAGACTACGAAATTCAGCGCGCCGCGTGCGCCGTGTTGTCCATTTTTCCGCCGGCGAGAATTTGCAGAGCGGCCCGCAGTAGTGTTTCGAAATCGCGAGCGCCGCTGGACTTTTGTGCCTGTTCGACGCTTTTCTCCACGGTCCGCGCGTCGTACCCAAGGTTTACCAGCGCGGATGCGACGTCTGATTCCAGTTCGCTCTTGGTCACCGGCCGCGCGCTTCCGGCAGGATCCAGCGCCGTCACCTTATCGCGCAGCTCGAGCACGATGCGCTCGGCGATTTTTCGTCCGATGCCGGGGATGCTTACGAGCTGAACCAAATTTCCGGTGCGAATCGCCGGCGCGAGTTGTTCCACGCCCATCCCCGACAATATTTTCAGGGCCAGGTTCGGTCCCACTCCGGAAACGGAGATCAGCATCTCGAAGCACTGCTTTTCGCGCGAGGTGAAGAACCCGTAGAGCGCGAGCTGATCTTCGCGCACGTGGGTGTGAATCAGCAGTGTTGCTTCACCGTGCAGCGTTCCCAGTGCGCCGAAGGTGGAAAGCGGTACGCTAACCTGGTAGCCGACGCCGCCGACGTCGAGGACGACCTGGTTTGGATTCTTCTCAATCAGCTTGCCGCGCAGAAGGGCAATCATCCCGAGCGATTATTCCTGAGCGCTTCCGGAGTGTCAACGCGGGCGCCCCGAAAGGCAGACGCGAGGGTGAAGCGTAGCGGGAGGGTTTCGTGCCCGGTATACGAAATTTCGGATATTTGCATCGGAAACGAGCGGGCAAAAAACGTCGCTATCCACATTTGGGATTTGCTGTCCGCTCGTGGGAAAGACTTGCCTTATGCGAATAAATCGCGCAAACAAATTCAGATCCCTGGAACATTAACTAATCCGCGTGCGTATCTCGTTTTGGAAATCACAAAAGTGCTTTCCAACCGTGCGCAGAGACGTCCAAGCATAGTGCGGGATGGCTACTGCCAGGAAGTGATTTCCGATTTTGCAGTAAACGTCTCAAGGGGCGAGGACGGAATTTACTTCACGAAAGAAAACCAAGGAGGAAGTCCGATGTCTCGTCGAAATCTATTCACCATCGCGGTAATTGCAGCAGTGCTCGCCGGAATCCCAGCAATCAGCAGTGTCACCGCGTTCGCCGCGCCGCGCCCGAAATCGGCCAACGCAAAATCTACCTTCAAAACTACGGTCGAACTTCCGAACGACGTAACTCTCGGCGGCAAGACCGTCAGTAAGGGAACCTATACACTGCAGGCGGACGAGTCGAAAACCACGCTGATCGCGCATGGCAAAGTGGTCGCCGAAGCTTCGTCGCAATGGAAGGACGACAAGGGGAAGGCGTTCGCCGACAACGTGCTCACCGACTCAGGAGCGATCAAGGAAATTCGCTTCGGCGGCAAGACGCGCTACCTCAGCATTCAAAACTGACTCAACCTCGGAAGAATAAGCGGCGGCCATTCTCTTCACTCAGTGGCGGAGAATGCCCGTTTTGTTTTCGGGCGGTCAGCATTGAACGATGATTGTTGAGTTGCGGCTTGCCGGGCGGGCGAATGCAGGGATTTACTTCACGCCATCAATCAAATCGATGGAGTCGATGACGCCGATGATGGCGGTATCGATGGGGGAATTCGGACGCCCGACCGCAGTCATGGCTGAAAATCCGTCCGACGAAACCAGCACCTGATCGCCGATCCCTGCGTCCACCGCATCCACGGCAATCATCACCTCGCCGCGGTCGGAGCCGTCCAGATTGAGCGGCTGAACCACCAGAAGCTTGCATCCCTCGTGGGAGGGCGCTTTCTGCGTGGCTACCAGATCGCCGATCACACGCCCGATTATCATTCGGCCCGCATTTTATTTCGCAACCTTATCAAGAAGTGGTGCATTGAGTTCCGACTACGCAGGAATATTCACGGAATCCACGATGCCGACGATGGTCGTTTCCGTGGGGGTTGGCGCCGCGCCAAATGGAAAGCTCGCTTCCCGGCCGCGGCACCAGTAGACGGTTTCACCCGCGCCCGCGCCAACCGAATCGAGCGCTACGATCACCCGACCTTTTTCCCGGCCGTGGCGATCGAGCGGCTGAACTAGAAGAAGTCTATGCCCGTGCAAGGAAGGATCTTTCATCGTGCTGACCACGTTGCCGATGACCCGTCCGAGAATCATGCGCGGATGCCCCTTAATACCCTTCGCTCAGAACCTTTCCAAAGCTCTTACTTATTTCCGCGAGCCGCAGCCCAGCCGGCTTCGTGCAGCGCATCCAGCGTCACCGAATCCACGATGCCGACGATAGCAGCGTCAACAGGCCGATCCTTGCATTCCGCCGCCATACGCGCAGAGCTGCCGGAAACCACCAGCACGGTTTCGCGAAAGCCCGCCGCAACGGTGTCGACAGCCACCAGATAGCCGGATTCGTCCACACCTTCGGGAGTGATGGGTTTCACGATCAGCAGAGTTTTGCCGTCGAGGCGCGGATCCTTGCGAGTGGAAACTACGGTGCCGACGATGCGAGCGAGTATCATAATCTAAGTTGCGAGTCAGCCCCGCGGGCCGGAAATCCAGAGAGAAAGCGCCGCGAACATCGCCCGGGGTAATTCGGCTCCGCCCGAACGATACCTCCGAACAACAACGAAAACGACGAAGGCTCGCCGCCAGCTCCGGGCCTGAGAGGCGGCAGTGCCGCGAGCGGTGCGCCACGTGGCGCGCTCAACGCTCGCGAATCGCCCCGCCTACTTTGCCGAACCGGCCATCGCGGACTTACCGATCGGCAGCACGTCTTCAAGCGATTGGTGCGGCCGTGGAATCACGTGGACGGCAATCAATTCACCCACACGGCGGGCCGCCGCTGCTCCCGCGTCGGTGGCGGCCTTTACTGCGGCTACGTCGCCGCGGACCATCGCGGTGACATAACCGGAGCCAATTTTTTCCCAGCCAACGAGGGTCACCTTGGCCGCCTTCACCATGGCATCCGAAGCTTCGATCATCGCGATCAAGCCGCGTGTTTCGATCATTCCGAGTGCTTCACCCATTCTGTATCCTCCGCGCGCACTGCTGAAAAGCCTGGCTCACCGCGTGCCCGCCTCACCATCTGATTGTCACACTTTAACGCTGTGCGCGATCCCGGCGCACGGCCTCTTCCACCAAAGTTTCCAGTTCGCGCCGTGAGATCGTGACTTGATCGGTTTGGCCGGGCTCGGCCGTCACCGGACAATCCGGACGGTAGGTCGCGGCCGTCTGCAAGCCATATCGCGCCCGCGCCGCGAGCAATTTTTCCACATCCCCGCCGGAAAGCAAGACTTGTTTCCCGAGAAGCTCGGTTACCAGGGAAACCCGGGCATAGTGCTCGGTGGTATCCATGCGGAAGAATGCCGTGAGCAGATCCTGGCCGTAGGTGACCACCCCGTGATTAGCCATGAGAATCGCGTCGTAATGCTGTACTAGCGGTTCGATCGCTTCGGTCAGCTCGGGGGTGCCGGGCGTGCCATAGGGCGCCAAGGGAACGCAGCCTAACGCCAGGACGGCCTCACTCAGCAGCGCCTTGTTCAGCGGCACGCCTGCGGCGGCATAGCCCGTAGCCACCAGGGGATGCGCGTGGCAAATCGCGTTTACATCCGGACGCCGGCGGTACACCAGCAGATGCATCGCCAGCTCCGAGGACGGATTGCGCCGCCCGTTCAGTTTCTTGCCCGCCATGTCGGTGATCACCAGATCGTCCGCGGTCATCATTCCCTTGCTGATGGCGGTAGGAGAAGTGAGGATGCGGCGAGCATCCAGGCGGAGCGAGATGTTGCCGTCGGTGGACGCTGCGAAGCCGCGCTCCAGTATCCAGCGGCCCACCACGCAGATATCGCGGCGGTGTTCGTCCTCGGACTTCAGCGCTCCGGGAGAGATCGATTCCGGAAACAGGTTTGCCTCCACCGCTCCCCAGCAGGCAGAACTAATGACAACAGCCCCGGGAAGCGCGGTTTTGAGCGAAACCGGCAAATCCTGGCCTGTCGCGGAGAGCAGGCCCGAAATGTTAACAGTTCTTCAGGCGTAAATCCCACGAACCTTCAATACCCGGGCGACGCGATCGATCGCCACCATGTACGCGGCGGTGCGATTATTCACACTATGAAGCTCGGCGTAGTGGATGATTTCGTCGAAGGCGTGCTCGATGACATCCTGCAGCCGCTCGTTCACTTCGCTTTCCCGCCAGAAAAAGCCCTGGCGATCCTGCACCCACTCGAAGTAGCTCACCGTCACGCCGCCGGCGTTGCCCAGAATATCGGGGATCACGAAAATTCCCTTGCGATCGATGATCGAGTCGGCATGGGAAGTGGTGGGGCCATTCGCCCCTTCGCACAGAATGCGGCAATCGATGCCATCTGCGTTTTCCGTGGTGATCTGGTTCTCAGTTGCGGCGGGAACCAGTATCTCGCAGGGATTAAAAAGGATCTGGTGCGAACTCATTTTGGCGCCGCCGCCGGGAAATTCCGGTAGAGGCTTCTTTCGGGTGTAAACCCAGTCGATCAGTTTGGGGATATCGTCGAATCCCTTTTCATTCAGGAGCGCGCCGTGAATATCGGCGACGCCGATAATCTTATAGCCGGCTTGCTGCATGAGCATGGCGGCCATCGAACCTACGTTGCCGAATCCCTGGATGATCACGCGGCAGTTTTCGCGCTTCATGCCGAGCTTGGCCAGCGCTTTGTCGCAATTGATGAGCACGCCGCGACCGGTGGCTTCTTTGCGTCCTTGCGAGCCGCCGATATCCAGCGGCTTGCCGGTAACCACCGCGGTGGTGGCTTGGCGAACGTGCATAGCATAGGTGTCCAGCACCCAAGCCATGGTTTGCTCGTTGGTGCCGATGTCAGGAGCGGGAATGTCGCGCTCCGGGCCCAGCCAGTCGCTGAGTTCCGCGGTGTAACGGCGGGTGATGCGTTCGAGTTCGTTTTTCGATAACTGCGTCGGGTCGCAGATCACTCCGCCCTTCGCTCCGCCGAATGGGATGTTCACCACCGCGCACTTCCAGGTCATCCAGGATGCCAGCGCGCGGACCTCGTTGAGCGACACGTCCGGTGAAAAGCGGATTCCGCCTTTCCCCGGCCCGCGAACCGCGGAGTGCAGCACCCGGTAACCAGTGAAGACTTGCAGGTGCCCGCTATCGAGCATCACCGGAATGTACACGGTGATCTCTTTGCTCGGGTACTGTAGAAAGCGATAAATGTCTTCCTCGAGTCCGAGGCGCAGCGCCGCCACTTCGAATCGAGCCTCTGCGGATGCGTATACGTTCAGTTCGTCTGGTGTGACGGGAGCCATCAACTCCTCCGGAATCTGGACTCAATCTGGCGGATCGGTGGAAGTTTCGTTCGTGTGTGCGCAGTGGACAATATGCGCCCTGATCTCACGATGGGCATCGAAAGGCCGTCGGTCAGTATACGAAGTGGCGGTAGGAGGTGCAAGGCAAGCGTTGCAAACACGAACGACTAGGTACGGCAAGTCTCGGACGTCCAAGCGGATCTATCTAAAGGATGGAAGCCGGTCGCTGCCAGCCGTGTCCGCCGCTATTCCACGGCGACCGTCCGCAAGAACTGGTCATGAGCGGGGACATAGGAGCGCCCCCGCCGGTTCCGGCAATTTCAGCAGGTCAAAGGAAACTGCCGGCCTTGCGATGGGCTTGGAATCTGCAGAAGGGTGCAGATCGCTGCCGGAAGCGGGCGGTTGGTAGACGCGATACTGTTTGGTGCGGAGCTTCATGGTAGCCATAAATCGAGGCGTCATGTGTCTAACAACGCCAGACTTAGACCTCGACGACGTAGATCACATTCTGCGGGTACGACCCCGTTTTGTCGCCGTTCTCGTCGTTAATGCTCAGGTATGTCACTCGTAGTTTCGTTCCGGGTTCAACACCTGTCCAACCTGGTCCGGTTTTCAGTTGCTGGTTGACGAACGGTCTTTCGCCAAGGCGCACGGTCACAGCTCCACTGACTCCAAAAAGGCCGACGACTAGGAAGTCGTGATGGTCCAAGCCAGCTCTCCGTGCGAAACCGTAGAACAGTTTTGCGCGTGCAGAGGATGTTAATCGAATAAAAATAGGCGTGTCTGTTACCTTTGGTACATATTCGCCAACAAAAATCGCCTGGAACTAGTACCTGACGCGAGCGGCGCCGTATTCCAATGTCTTCCTCGAATTCCCGAGGGGCTCCGGACTCACAGAAGCGAGGCGCTCGGGACGTTCAGCTCCGAATTTTCTATAGGGAATTAATTTTCGGACTTCCCGACTACTACGTATGGGAATCGAAGGATTGGCGCTTCAGAGTGCTGAGCGGCACTCGATGAACTCATTGAGGAAAATGTAGCGTAAAGTTTTCAAAATTTTTGCCACCGAGCTGAATCCTTTTCCTCAATTGAATTGATAGATTGTAGCCTGGTCCCGGCGAGTCTCAAAAGCTGTACCGCATTAGCGCATCAAAAACGCCGTAGTATGGCGCACCGCTTGTCCAGATCGGGCTACACTATCCCGGTCGTACCGCGAGCCTCCAGGAGAGACACCATGAAAACATTTGAAGTGTCGTTTCGCTATCAAGATCGTAAGGCTGGCCCCGATGGGAGAAGCGTCAAAGTGGACGCGTCGAGCCTTCCCGGTGCAATCGCCAAGGCTACACGTGAATTCGTTAAGGGACTCGATCGGAGGCAGAGGTTCGATATGAACAAGAACGGCCTGGAGATTAAAGCCATTTCTCTGACCGGCAGTGGTGTGGCAAAGGAAAGCAAGGGAGCCGAAGAAGCAGCTACTGCGACAGAGTGAAGTGATCGCGGAGATGCATCCCACCAATATTTTCGCGCCCGAGTTTCGGACTAAGTGCTATTCCGCCATCCACGCTGCTGAATTGCGCTATGGCCGTGTTCCTGGGCCAGTAGACGTGTATGGATTCATTTCGATGTCTACATGGTTCTTGGGATGGCGGGCGCTCGTAACGGAACTTCAGACTATAGTCAGGAGTCAAATTGCGATAGGTGCGAAGAGGAAGGTATGGCTGAGAAAACCCTAAAAACATTGTATATCGATGAACTGAAGGATTTATTGGATTCCGAAAACCAATTGATTAAAGCAATACCAAAGATGGCGGAGGCGTCCACGTCGCCCGAACTGCGCGCTGGGTTCGAGGAGCATCTGGGCCAGACCAAGAACCATGCCACCCGGCTGGAGACAATTCTCACGGCTCTTGGGGAAAAGCCGAAAGGAAAGAAGTGTAAAGGTATGCAAGGAATCGTGGCGGAAGGCGACGAAATTCTCGGAGAGGGTTTCGAAGGTGCGCTGATGGACTCCGGTATTATTTCGGCAGCGCAACGCGTAGAGCACTACGAAATTGCCGCGTACGGTTGCGTCCGAGATTATGCGAAATTGCTCGGCGAGACCAATGCGGTGCAATCTCTAGAGCAAACACTGGCCGAAGAGAAGGCAACCGATAAGAAACTGACGGAGCTGGCGCAAACGATCAACCGTGAAGCAGCCGGTAACGCAATGTCTCGGGCGGCGGGTGCGTAATCGCGACGCTTTGGAATGAGAAAAGGGCGGCGCGGGCCGCCCTTTGTATTTGATACGCTCTGGCTGGTGTGTCCCAGTGTTCTTTCGAGCGGATCCCATCTCGGAGACCGGGCGCGAGCGGAACACGTTGCTCGAGCATGCAGATGACACCGTGCTAGGGTAGGCTATTAGCTGTTGCGTCCGGCGGTGGGTGCGCGCCTACAATCGGATCGATGGTGTTTGTACAGCGCTGTTACCGACACCGGGAGGTCTGTCGTGATTAAGGACATGTTCCTGCGCTGGCCGCTGATCCAACAGATTATTCAGGGAGGAGACGGTACCGGCCGCGAGGCCATGAGCGAACGAACCCGATCGCTAATGCCTCGCAATCATGGCGCCGAAGTGAGCCGCTCCGTGTGCCCGTATTGCGGCGTGGGTTGCGGGCAGCAGATATTTCACAAAGATGGCAAGTTGATTTCGATCGAAGGCGATCCGCAGTCCCCTATATCGCGCGGCCGGCTCTGCCCAAAAGGATCGGCCAGCTACGAATTGCTGACGCATTCAAACCGGCTAACCAAAGTGCGCTACCGGCGTCCACATTCAACTGCCTGGGAAGATCTAGACTTGGAAACAGCGATGGACATGGTCGCCGACCGGGTTTGGGCTTCACGCGAACGCACCTTCGTTGAACAAAAAAACGGTCAGACCGTCATGAATACGACCGCCATCGCTCACCTGGGCGGCGCGACCCTGGACAACGAAGAAAACTATCTAATCAAGAAGTTGTTCACCGCCGGCCTGGGCATGGTCTGCGTTAGCAATCAGGCTCGTATATGACATAGCTCCACGGTGCCCGGTCTGGGCACCACATTCGGGCGTGGCGGCGCTACCACCGCCCAGCAAGATCTCGCGAACGCCGACGCCATCCTTATCATGGGTTCCTCGATGGCGGAGAATCATCCGGTTGGCTTTCAATGGGTGATGGAAGCCCGGGCACGCGGGGCCAAAATCATTCACGTCGATCCGCGTTTTACGCGAACCTCCGCAATGGCGGACATCTGGATCCCGTTGCGCGCCGGAAGCGACATCGTGCTGCTCGGTGCGCTAATTTCCTTTGTCCTCCAAAATGAAAGGGATTTCCGAGAGTACGTGCTGAACTACACGAACGCCTCCGTTCTGCTGCGCGACGATTTCCAGGACACCGAAGACCTGGGCGGGGTATTTTCCGGCTGGAACGAAGAGAAGAAAGAGTACGACGTCAAAACCTGGTCCTACCGGGGCGCTCCTACCGGTGGCGGCGCAAGCGCGGGACATGGCGGGCACGCCAAAGATCGCGGCGGCGAAAAGAGCAAAGAGAACGTCTACCAGCAGGACCTCACGCTGCAGAATCCACGATGCGTATTCCAGGTTATGAAACGCCATTTCTCGCGCTATACCCCGGAAATGGTCGAGCAGCTTTGTGGAATTCCAAAGGATCTCTTCCTCACCCTCGCGGAGACTTTCTGCTCCGCCTCCGGACCCGAAAAAACCGCCGCAATTTGTTATGCGGTCGGTTGGACGCAGCACTCCGACGGCGTACAAATCATTCGCAGCGCCGCAATTCTGCAGCTTCTGCTGGGCAACATCGGTCGTCCCGGAGGCGGCATTTTGGCCCTCCGCGGACACGCATCGATCCAAGGTTCTACCGATATACCAACGCTCTACGATATTTTGCCGGGCTACCTTCCCATGCCTTTCTTCGGGACTGACGCAAGTTCCCTCGATGCCTACCTGAAAAAACACACCAGCGAAACCGGCTGGTGGGCAAATTTCGATAAGTACGCTGTGAGTTTGCTGAAAGCCTACTATGGCGACAAAGCCGCCAAGGAAAACGACTTTGGTTTCAACTGGCTTCCGCGCGTGACCGGCGACCACTCCCATATGGGATACTGGCTGGAGATGGCCAAAGGTAACATCGACGGCCTTTTTGTTATGGGACAGAACCCCGCCGTTGGCGCTCCCAATTCCCGCCTGGAAAGAAAAGCGCTGGCCAAGCTCAAGTGGCTCGTGGTTCGCGACATGGTGGAGATTGAGACCGCGTCATTTTGGCTCGATTCACCCGAAATCTCTCGCCATGAACTGAAGACCTCCGAAATCGAGACAGAAGTGTTCTTTTTTCCGGCCGCTGGCCACGCCGAAAAAGACGGCACCTTCACCAACACGCAGCGCATGCTGCAATTCCACGAGAAGGCCGTCGAACCGCCAGGCCACGCTCGCAGCGAAACGTCGTTCGTCTATCACTTGGGGCGGCGACTCAAGGAAAAAGCCCACGCGGACCAGTCCGCTCGCAACGCAGGCTTGAATGCGCTCACCTGGGATTATCCGGCGGAAGGTCCCCAGGCCGAGCCGGACTCCGAAGCGATACTGAAAGAAATCAACGGTTGGACCACCGCCGATCGCAAACTCGTTTCCGGTTACACCGATTTGAAGGCTGACGGATCCACCACCTGTGGCTGCTGGATCTACTCAGGCGTCTTTCCGAAGCCCGGCGAAAATAAAGCACGAAAGCGCGAGCCCAAGGGCCGCTACGGCCATGGCTGGGGCTTCGCTTGGCCCAGCGACCGGCGCATCCTCTATAATCGCGCCTCCGCCCGCCCGGACGGCCGCCCCTGGAGCGAGCGTAAGAAACTTGTCTGGTGGGATGAGCAAAAGAACGAATGGACTGGCGATGACGTAGCCGACTTTACCAAGACGAAACCGCCGTCCTATCGGCCTCCCGAAGATGCCAAGGGCGACGACGGCCTCGCCGGCGACAAGCCTTTCATCCTGCATCCGGATGGATTCGGATGGATTTGGGTTGCCAGCGGCCTGAAAGATGGACCGTTACCCGCACACTACGAGCCCCTCGAGACGCCGGTGCACAACCACTTATATCCGGCCCACTCAACCGATCCCGCGGCAAAAAAGCTCGAGAGCGAACAAAATCCCTACGCCACTTCTCCGGATCCCCGATTCCCGTTCGTTCTCACCACCTATCGCCTCACCGAACATCACACCGCGGGAGGAATGTCGCGCTATCTTTCGCATCTCGCCGAGTTGCAGCCCGAATTATTCTGTGAACTCTCGCTCGAACTCGCCCAACAACTGCAAATCGAAAATGGTAATTGGGTAACGGTCGCCACAGCTCGAGGCGCCATTGAGGCGCGCGCACTGGTCACCAGCCGCATCCAGCCGATCCATTTGAACGGCCAGGTCGTTCACCAGGTGGGGCTCCCTTACCATTGGGGCTACAAGGGCTTGGTCAAAGGTGACGTGGTAAACGACTTGATCGCGCTCTCCCAGGAACCAAACGTCCGCATCATGGAGACCAAAGCTCTGTTATGTAATGTATTTGCGGGCCGGCAATCTGCCGAACACAATGCTGTGCATTCAGCGCGCGATTCGCAGGATGGCGGCCACCAGACTTGGCAACACGGTGTCTCGGAGAACCAACAATGAGCGTCACCGCGTTTCTCACCGATTCAACTCTGTGCATTGGCTGCAAGGCATGCGAGGTGGCGTGCAAAGAATGGAATCAGATCCCCGGCGATGGCTTCGAATGGACTGGCCGCTCCTACGACAACACCGGATCGCTCGGCCATTCCACCTGGCGGCACGTCAAGTTCGTTGAGAACGGAGCAATTCCTGGCTTTGGCGGTAATTCGCCAGCGGCCTTTTCGTGGGAATTTTCCTCCGATGTCTGTAAGCATTGCGAAAATGCCGGCTGCCTGGAAGCTTGCCCCACCGGCGCCATCGTGCGAACCGAATTCGGCGGCGTTTTCATTCAGTCTGACGTTTGCAACGGCTGTGCGTATTGTGTGGTCTCATGCCCGTTCGGCGTCGTCGAGCGCAATCCGGAAGATGGGCGAGCGTTCAAATGTACCTTTTGCTACGACCGCCAAAAAGTAGGCCTGCAGCCGGCGTGCGCCACCGCTTGTCCGACCCAATCCATTCAGTTCGGAAAACTGGATGACCTACGAGAGAAAGCACAAGACCGCATGACGGAACTGAAAGACCAGGGATTTGAAGACGTGCATCTCTACGATCCACAGGATTCCAGCGTGGGTGGCATCCACGCTTTTTTCATCGTGCGCGGCGATCCTCGTACCTATAATCTGCCGCCGCAGCCTGACGTCCCCACGATCTATCAGCGCAAAGCCTGGACGTCCGCCGCGGCAGCCGCTGGGCTCGTCTTCGGCACCATGCTGTTGGCTTTCTTAACGAGAAAAGAGTCGTGAGCGATCCCACGCCACATTTCACGCCTCTGGACACTTCATCGGATCCCCGCGAAATACGATTACAAGAGATTCGCCGGCAGGCCGAATCGGCAACCCGCATTCCGCTTCCGGCCGTAGAATCGCCGGATGGTTCACGCGTACCCGCTTCACCAGAGACCGGCTACTACGGGATGCCGCTGCTAAAGCGCCCGGCGTGGACCGTCGAGATTCCCTTGTACTTTTTCGCGGGCGGCGCGGCAGGAGCCGCGGCGATTATGGCGAGCGTCGCGCAGCTCAGCGGCGCCGATCCGCGCCTGATTCGCGATGCACGATACATCGCGGCAATCGGGGGCGCTGTCTCCCCGGCGCTGCTGATCGCCGATCTCGGAATGCCCTCACGCTTTCTAAACATGCTGCGAGTCTTCAAGGTTCAGAGCCCGATGTCCGTCGGCTCGTGGACTCTCGTTGCATTTTCAAGCACTGCCGCCGGTGCTGCCTTCTTTTCCTTGCTCAATCAGCGCACGAAAATGTTCTCACCGATCCGCGTGCTCGAGAGCGCCAGCCAATTTCTATCCGCTATTACCGGAGCGGTGTTGTCCACTTACACCGGCGTCCTGATCGGTGCTACCGCAATTCCAGTCTGGAACCAAAACGCGAGCCTCTTGCCCATCCATTTCGGAATCTCCGGGATGGGCGCTGCAACGTCCTTGCTGGAATTGCGCGGACACAATACCCTCGCTCTCAACGCAATTGGAATTACGGGAGCTGTGGGAGAAACGTTAATTGGCGCGTCGATCGAGCTTCGCAAAAATCCCGCGCTCAAGCCGCTAAAATCAGGACGCAGCGGTTGGCTCATCCGTTTGGGCGGCCTGCTGTCCGGACCGCTGCCGCTGCTCCTGCGTTTGCTCGCGCTGGGCGGCAACCAGAAGCGAAATGGCAGACTCCGCAAGGTGGCCGCGGTATCAACGGTAGCCGGATCGCTGGTCACTCGCTTTGCGTGGATACAGGCAGGAGGCGCGTCCGCGAAAGACCCCGCAATTCCCCTGCAGCTTCCCGAGGCTGGTCAAATCCTTCGTCGCGGCGTATGACTCGGCACACTTGCTTCGGCGCCAGATGGCTCTTTTTCCGTCCGCAAATATCGACCGCAGGTGGTGGCTTCCTGTGAGTGCTTTGCCAGGAAGAACCACCAGTGGCTTGGCGCCGTAGAGAACGAAACAAGAGAGGGAATCGCGCGGAGAAGTGTTAGAATCCGCCGCCAACTTCTGGGTCAATTGTGCCAAAACCAGACCGGTCCACAGGCAAAGTACGTTTTGGGGACTTCGAATTAGATCTGCGTGCCGCCGAATTTCATCGGGAGGGGAAAGGCACGATACGCCTACCCGAGCAGCCTTTCCAAATCCTGGCCATGCTCCTGGAGCGTCCCGGAGAGGTGGTATCGCAGGAGGAGATTCGTAAACGACTCTGGCCGAACGACACCATTGCGGAATTCGAACACAGCATCAGCGCGGCGATGAATCGAGTTCGACAGGCACTAGGCGATTCAGCGAACGATCCTGATTACATTGAGACACTCCCACGTCGCGGATATCGATGGAAAGTGGCTGTGGAGTGGGTAGCAGCTCCCCCCGCGGCGGACGGCGCCCCCCGCCCTAAGACCGCGTCACGTGTCCCGGTGACAGTATTGTTTGCCTTGGTACTGTTAACAATTGGTGCGGGGCTCTCTGCGTGGCTGTGGTCGCGAAGCATGGCACAACCGCCGGTGAAGATTTCTCTAGCGACCACGCTTGCTGGGTTTGAGCGGAATCCGAGTTTTTCCCCCGACGGAAACGAGATTGCTTTCGTCCATTTCGACACGGATACCCGGGACCTAAACATCTTTGTGAAAACCCTCGGTGACGAAAGGGTGGTTCAGCTCACCCACACTCCTCCGCCCGGGGCCTCGGATTGTCCCAGTTGGTCTCCTGACGGAACGACCATCGCTTACAATCGTTCGATTGAGACCAGTGCGACCACGTCTGTGGCCGCTATTTTCTTGATGACCGCGCGGGGAGGCTCGCAGCGTCAGCTCCGTCCGGTGTCGTCAGACGCAAGTTGCCAAATGTCATGGGCGCCGGATTCTAAATCGCTCGCCTATGGCGATGCGCCTCCCGGACAAAATCCCGGGATTTTCCTCATTCCATCCAGCGGTTCGCCTGTGCGCCGGTTGACAACTGCGCCTCCCACAACGACGGACGGCGATCCCGCCTTTTCTCCCGATGGTACGGAGGTCGCGTCTATACGGTGGTCTAGTTCCACAACTAGCGATTTATACCGCGCATCCACTACCAACGGCCAAATCACGAGGGTTACGGTCCTCAATCGTCGTGTGGTGTCGCCCGTGTGGACAAGTGATGGCAAGAGGCTCATTTTCGGCATCAATGGCGGATTCTGGGGCACCAATGCGCTTTTTTCGGTGGCCACAACCAGTGCTGAGCCGGAAAGCTTGCCATTTATCAGCTCTCCGTCCGTATTTACCCCTGCACTCTCGCGACAGGAAGACAAACTGGCGTTTGCGACGGGATTTTTCGACACGAACATTTGGAACATCCCGCTCCGGGAACCGGCCGCCCCGCATTCCATTGCGCCGGCCACACAAGACAAATGGCCGAGTCCGAACAAGGTGATTGTCTCCACCCGTATGGAGATGCAACCCCAACTTTCGCCCAACGGCACTCGGTTGGCCTACGTTTCTGATCGGGACGGCGCCATGGCTCTTTGGCTGAGCAAACCTGACGGAAGCGACCCGATTCGGCTCGCGAGCGCTCCCTTAGGCGGGACGCCGGATTGGTCTCCCGACGGAAACAACATCGTGTTTGATACTGCCGAAAGTGGTTCGGGCGAGATCTACGTCACTAGCGCCGATGGAGGTATTCCCACACAGATTACCAGCGGCCATTTTGAAAATGGCGCTGCCACCTGGTCGGCCGACGGCAAATGGATTTACTTCGACTCCAAGCGCAGCGGGCACTGGGAGATTTGGAAAACTGCTTTCCCCGGCAAGAATGATGCGGTGCAGGTGACAACGCACGGTGGCGGCTTTGCCCAGGAGGCCACCGACGGCAAGTTTATCTATTATCAGAAACCGGCGAGCGACGCCATTTCCCAAATGTTGCCACAGATCTGGAGGATGGCTTCCGGTGGCGGGGCCGAGGACCCGGTTGTGAGTGTCGGTGAGCCCATGTCCGACTGTTGCAGCTGGTTCTGGAGGGTGACCGCTGAGGGCATCTATTTTATCGATAACGCTGCCAGACCCCTGCCAGTGATCAAGCGTTTCACCTTCGCTACTGGAAACGTGAAGGTCCTCGCCCAGCTCGAAAAAAAAACTGGGGCGGTCCCGGTCTGTCGGTCTCTCCCGACCGTCGCACAGCGTTCTAAGCTCAATTGGACGATTCGGGCAGCGATATTCTGCTGGTTGAACACTTCCATTGAGATTTGCTACTCGCCGGCTTTCGCTGCCAATGCTTCCACAACTACGATGTTTTGCAGGAACTGCTGCGGCAGGCCGTGCCGTTCGAGCAAGTACGCCGGGGTGTTATAGGAAATCCAGACGCTTCCCTGGGTATCCTCGCTGATCAGAATCTTCAGCGGAAGGTCAATGGCGCTGCTGGGAGCGGCCAGCATAAGCGGAGTTCCTGCCTTGGGGCTGCCGAAGATAATCAGCTTGGTAGCAGGCATCCTCCAGCCGGCCTTTTGCGCCTCGCCGGAATGGTCGATTACCGCAAAGATCGTTACTCCCTTCGCTTGTAAAATGCGCTTGAGGTTCTCTAAGGTTTCGTCTACCGAGTGATTGCTCTTCTTGCTCACAATTCCATTATTCGTAGGCGGCACCATGACGCTCTCCTGGTTATTTTCAGAATTGGAATGTCCTGTGTCGCCGAACGAAGTCAGAGGACTTGCCGTGTTTGCGGTTCTTCAACTTCCTTGTCTACTCTCAGCATGCCGAGTCCAACATTGTTCCCAAGAACGCCGATAATGACCGTGTATCTTGAATTCGAAAGTCGCCCACCAGACGATCGTGACCGATTTATTCCGTGGTCACGCCGTGGCTCCCGCCTCGATGGTTTTCATGAAATCCAGAATCATGCGAACGACCGCCTCATCTCCCAGCGCGGTATTAATCATGGTGTGGTATATGGCGCGGTCGGGCCATTCGACGTGGAAATATTTCTGGATGAAATCGCGGCGCTCATGGTCAACCGTATCCACGAGCTGCTCGGCTTCCTTCTCGCTTTTGCCGCGAGCCAAGAGGCGCCGCACTTTATTTTCTCGGGGGGCGTAAAGAAACACGCGCAGCGTGTCCGGGCGGCTCCTTAGAAAATGCTGCGATCCCCTTCCGACGATCACCGAATTTCCGGTCTTGGCAGCGTCTTGAACCACCTTTTCGGTAAACTTCAAAATGCACTCGCTGTCCACTACATTGAGCTTGTGCGCATTCAGGCTGCCTTCATAACTTCCGCGTAAAAAAGATTTGAACAGCCGGTAGTAGAGTGAGTCGGTGCGTTCCTCGCGAACCTCGACCACCGATTTGGGGCACTTCGCAAGCCTGGCTATCTCCTCGGTGAGCAACTGATCCCAAAGCTTCCAGCCCAGCCGCGTGGCCAGCAACTGAGCGATTTCGCCTCCGCCGCTTCCGTATTCCCGTTCAATCGTAACTATTTTGACCATAGTGTTTCCCATCCTAGCGATTCGCTGCACACCGTTCTGTTCGATATCATTCTACGATTTGCGCGCCACCACCGGGATCATTCTTCTTCAAAACAAAAGAGAGCAAGAACATGATCCCTGCGCCCACCGCAAGCACCATGAAGGTATCGATATAGGCTAGGCTCGCCGCCTGCGCTTGCAGGCCCTGATAAATCCTGGCAAAGGCTCCCATGCGCGCCTCATGCGGACTCAATCCCGATTGAGCCAAGTGCTGGGCAAGGCCGTTGACCGCGTTCTGGAAATTAGGATTGTCGGGTCTGGCGTTCTGGACCAGCCTTAGCTGATGGAATTGCGCGCGGCGCGCAATCAGTGTGGTGACCAGCGAAGTTCCCACGCTGCTTCCCATGTTGCGCATGAAATTGACGATTCCGGCGACAGCGTTGTTTTTCTCCGGCGCAATTCCAATATAAGCCACCAGCGTAATCGGCACGAACAGGAACCCCAAACCGATCACCTGGGCGATGCGCAGCAACACCGCGGCACGAAAGCTAATCAGCAAGTCAATCCGCTTGGTGGAATAAAACATGGCGACGGACAAGGCTAGCCAGCCAAACGCGATCAGCCAGCGTGCCTGAAACATCGTCGTCAGTTTGCCCATGATGGGCATCTCGAACAACAAAACGAGGCCTCCCGCCGAAAGCGCAATCCCGGCCAACTGCGAGGTGTACCCCAAAAGCGTCTGAAGGAACTGCGGCATCAGCACCAGGCTGCTGAACAACAAAATCCCCAGGGTGAACATCATCAAGTTCGCACTCGCGAAATTAAAACTCTTGAACATGCGCACGTCGATGATCGGAGCTTTTTGAAACCACTCCCAGATAACCAGCGAGATTAGGCACACCGTGGCAACGATGACCAGAGTGGTGATGAAGCGAGACCCAAACCAATCATCTTCCTGACCCTTGTCGAGCAGCACCTGCAAAGCCCCAATGCCCAGAGCCAGCAGGGCGATGCCGATGTAGTCCAACTTGAGCCCAGCGGCCTTGAGCTTGCTCAAATAGGGCGGATCTTCGACGAAGCGCCGCACCAGGAACCAGGTAGCGATGCCGACCGGGATATTGATGAAAAATATCCACCGCCAGGAATAGCTGAAGGTGATCCATCCGCCCAGGGTTGGCCCGATCGTAGGCGCCATAATGGCGGTGATGCCATACAACGCAAACGCCAAGCCTCGCTGGTGCGGTGGAAATGTGTCCGCGAGAATGGCTTGCGCCATCGGCTGCAGCCCGCCGCCACCCGCTCCTTGCAGCACGCGAAAGAAAAGAAGAAGCCCGAGACTTGGCGCCAACCCGCACAGCAAAGAACTCACCGTAAAGATAGCCAGACAGCCCATGAAAAAGCGCTTCCGTCCCAAGGTGCCGGCGAGCCAGCCGCTGATCGGAAGAATGATGGCATTGGAGACCAGATACGACGTGAGCACCCATGTGCTCTGGTCGTTGCTCGCACCCAGGCTCCCAGCCATGTACGGCAGCGCCACGTTGGCGATGCTGGTGTCGAGCACCTCCATGAAAGCCGCGAGGGCTACCACTACGGCAATGAGCCAAGGATTGAATTTCGGCACCCAAACGTCTTGTTCGAGTGTGAGAGCCGCGGAACTCATTGGAGGTATACGTCCGGCACCACGTTCATGCCGGGCCGAAGCTGACGATCCCGATTCTCGCCCGGCTCGAGAACGATCTTTACCGGAATCCTTTGCACGATTTTCACGTAGTTGCCGGTGGCATTCTCCGGCGGTAGCAAACTGAAGAGCGGCCCGGTTGCTCCGGCGATGCTGTCGACGTGGCCCTTCAAAGTCCGGCCGGTAGAATCCACATGGATTTCCGCTTTCTGTCCAACGCGCATCCGTTTGAGCTGGGTCTCTTTGAAATTGGCGGTGACCCAAATTTCATCGAGCGGCACCACGGTGAGGAGTTGCTGGCCAGGTTGAACGTTTAGCCCGACGACCACCGACTTATTCACTTCACCGGTGACCGGAGCAACGATTTTGGTGTATTGCAGGTTCAGCTCGGCAAGGTCCAGGAGAGCGCGTTTTTCTTCCACATCCGCGATCGCCGCACGCACCCGAGCCCGTGTGGACGACACCTGCTGCGGTCCGGTCTCTGCGTATTGGTGATTGGCATTCGCTTGCGCCAGACGGCTCCCGGCCTGGTGTACGAATTGTTGCGTGGCGGATTCATTTGCCTGGGCGGCGGCGACCGCCGCGGTACTGGATTTGGCGGTGGCCACCGCCTGATCGTAAACCTGCTTGGCCACTTCCCGTTTGTCGACCAGCAGTTTGTAGCGGTGGAGATCGTCTTGCGCCCGGACATCGTTCGCCTCGGCCGCCTCCAGTTGGGCATGCGCGGCGGCGAGTTGGCGCTCGGCGGCGGTCACTCCCGCGTTGGCGGTATCGATGTCCGACGAAGCAAACTTCAACTGGCTCGAAGTGTTTACCGAAGTAATGGGAACGGTGATATTCAGCGATTCGGCGGTGGCTTGCGCACTGGCCAGATTGGCTTGCGCCTGCGCCACCGCGGCTTCGTAATCTTTCGGATCGATCTGCACCAGAACGGTGCCTTGCTGCACCCACTGGTTGTCGTCCACGTTGACGTTGACCACATAACCGGAAATACGCGCGCTCACCGGATACAGATGAACATCCGCCTGGGCGTCGTCGGTGGACTCATATGTGCTCAAGTAGCGCCATAGAAGCACACCACCGGCGAGCAGCACCAGAACGACGATCACAATCACCATGTTTCGGCGTCGCTTGGGATTCCGATACGCCGGCGGCGCATACCCCGCGCCCTTCAGTGGCGACGTCTCCATCGGGGATTCTTTGCCCGCACCAGGCGCCGGATCGGGCGCCGAACGGGGAGGGTTCTCATCCGCCATGTTCATTGTCCTTTGAAATATTCTTTGACCCCTTCTTCAGCGACACCTAGCGCGCGAGCCAGGGAAATTCTTGCAAAATTGTAGCTGTAGAGACTCGATATGAACTGTTCGTGGGCGCTGGCTACGGATTCTTGCGATTGCACTACCTCCACCGTATCGGTGACGCCCGCGCTAAAACGATCGCGGGACTGGACCAGCGTCTCCTCCGCCAAATCAACGTTGCTGCGCGCGACGTTCACTCGCTCGGCCGACGACTCCAGATTCAGCAGCGCGGCGCGAACGTCGGAGTCGATCTGCGCACGGAGGTTGTCGAGGCGCTCGCGGATCTGCTCGAGTCTGGCATCGGCCTGCAAAACTTCGCCGTGAACGCTGCCTCCTTGAAAGAGAGGAATCGTCAGTGTTCCGCGCACGTCCGATACCTGCGTTGCCGTGGAGGGATGGGCTCCTCCGGTGCCGTAGTCCGCGTTAAAAGAAAGCGACGGAAGATAGCCGGCCACCGCAGACTTCCGCAAATATTCGGCTGCGCGTACGTCGGTCATGGCCGCTTGGTAATCGGAACGCGAAGCGTATGCGCGGCTAAGCGCCTCATCCGGGGTGATACCCGCAAACGGCTGGTAGGGCGACTTATCGGTCAACTCGAATTCCTGTTCGGGAGCCAAGCCGATCACCCGTGCTACGGTCAGTTTTTGGATGGCGAAGTCATTCTTTACTTGAATCAACTGCTGCTGGCGGGTCTGGAGCTCTACCTTTGCGCGCAGCTCATCGATCGCCGGCGAGGTGCCGGCGTTCAACTGATCGTTTGCTTGATCGTGGAGCGCCTCAGCGGTCTTCACCTGCGCTTCCGCGGTTTCGATACGGGCCTCATCGGCCACCGCCTGCAAGTAACAATAGCCCACCGCCAGCACCACCAGGTCGCGCGCATCCTTTTTCGAGTATTCGGCGGATTTCAGGCTCTGGCCGGCGGCACGAGTCGCGTTGATCGACTTCCAATCGAACAACGACTGGGTGACGCCTACGCGGGCGTCAAAATAAGAGAAGGGGCCAACCGATGCCGGTACGCGGATACCCGGAACGCTGGTAAATCCGAGCTCAGCGAGATTAATTTCCGACCGGGCCACATACGGCTCCGCCACCACATGCGGCAAGAGGGCGCTTAATTGTTCCCAGCGCTGCCCGCGGGCCGAACGGACGTCCGCATTCGAGAGGAGAAGTCCGAGATTTTGTTTCAATCCGCGGTCGATAGCGTCCGGCAACGAAAGCGCTAGCACTCCCGGAACGAGCTTTGCCGGTACGCTGCTGGAGAACGGGCTCACCCCAAGTGTTCCAGGTATGGCTTGGCCCGGAGTGCTCGAACCGGGAGTCTCGGTCTGCGCGCGGGATGGGTCCGTTGCGCACCATAAGACGCCGGCTAATAAGAGGGCGCGACCGAATCCGCTACGGAGCCTCAAAGGAGCCTCCCCTGGCCACGAATTCCTGCTACCGCGTTGCCGAGGTGGCGATATCCTAGTCCGGCTATTTATTTCGGGCAACTGGTATCGGCGTTATCCAGAAGAAAATTGTCGGGGAGAAAGGGCGCAGCGGGTTCTAACCATGACGAAAACTCGGTGGGCGCCATCGCGGGGAGGCTCCATCGCGATGGCGCCGGCCGGGTGATACTAGTGCGAGGGGACAACGCCTAATTTCGGCAGCTTGGCGGGATCCTGAACGGTGGCCATGGTGGCGAAGAAGGTGTTGCCCGACAGGCTGTTGCCGGTTTGCCCGGTTACTTTGTAGATTCCTACTTGGGCGTCGGTGATTTTGTTGGTATGGATTTGGTTGCTGTTTCCCTGAACGTAGACTCCGATCTGGTCACTGTGGGTGATGGAGTTGTTGGTGACTTCATTCTGGTCACCCATCAGCGCTACGCCGATCAGGACGACCGAGTTGAAAACAGAGTTGCCGGTGATTCGGGACTGGTTGCCGCCAACATAAATTCCCACCTGGTTGCTGCCCACGGAATTGTTCTTGATGTCGATTCCGTTGGAATCATAGATAAGGATTCCCGCACCGTTGGTGTCGCAGGTGGTGGCGGTGCAGACTGAATAGATGTTGTCGGTGATGGTGTTGTTCCGGACTCGGCCCGCAGCCCCGTAGCCCACCTGAACTCCGTTTTGCGCCGCGCCGGTGGTCGGCCCCACTCCGGTGACGGTGTTGCCGTCGAGATCGACTTCCGTGCCAGTCTCGTTACCGGTGATGCCGTTCTTCTGATAATTTTGCACGCTGTTATCGCTAATCTCCACGAGGGAGTTTCCGTCCGTACCGGTTTCAACTTCGATTCCGTTTCCACTCTGGCAGCCGTTCATCGCAGAGCCTAGATTGAAATTGCGAACGGCGTTGTGGGTCACGCGGCCGGACGCGTTCTGGTACAGAATTCCGATCAAGCGTGGTGCGCAAGCGGTGAGCCCATTGTTTGCGCCGTCGACGATCAACCCGTCGATGTTGACGTCCTCCGCATTTTGCACCGAAATGGCCACCGCTAAGGAATCTCCCGCCACGATATCGGTGGTGTTCCCGGTCATCGCGGCAGGGACTACCCAAACGCCGTTGTCCGCGTCGATGGTGAGTGGCTTGTTGATGGTGATTTGCTCCGGATAGGTTCCCGGACAAACGTGGATGCGGTCTCCGGCGCTGGCGGCGTTGACCGCCGCTTGAATGGTCGTGTAGGCCGCCGACGGGCATTGGACTTTATCGTCGTCAACCAATATTGCAGGCTGGGAACTGAACTCCTGGTGGAAATGGAGGGCTTGGGCAAAAGCGGCGCCAGGAGTAACGAGCCAAGCAGCAGCCAGAAGTGACAGAGCCAATTTATTCATAAGTGTTTTCCTTTTTCGAACACGGAACTGGACGTAGAAAGCCGTACACCGAGCTGAATGTGCTGCGAGTCTAGCCGAAGGTAGGCGAATTGAAAAGCGAAGTGAGGGTACTGGAAGTGCTGGAACGGTTACTAGCCTTGCGGATAGATACGTCGAAGAATGTCCGGCCGGGTTCCATACGCTCCAAGGGCTAAACCGTTTATTGACATTGGAGAACCGCTCTCATAAGGTCGAGGACGTTTGATTGCAAGGCCTCCACTCCGGCCTTTACAACGAGGAACGATGCCCATGAGCAAGTTGCTGTTTTCGCTGGGAAGTGCCGCTTTCGTGTTTGTTGCCTGCTGCGGAGTGATCGCAGTGTTGGCTCTGGCGTCGTCGCCGAATCCGCCCGCGAACGATTCCGGCGCGCAGCTCTCGCGAAAATTTGCCAAGCTCAGCGATCAATTTATGAAGGAGTCGCTGGCGTTGTCGCCCTCGAACGCCACGGCCGCGGGCTATCACCAACACGTGGACGCGAAGACCGGCAAAACGATCGAGCTGGATGCCGTGCTGGACGATTTGAGTGGGCGAGCCATCGCGGAGCAGCGAGCATTTTACGCCCAATGGCGGGAACGCTTTCGAACCGAGACGCCGGTGGAGAAACTAAATGCCGAGGACTCCGCGGACTGGCATTTGGTCGATGATCAAATCGGACTCGGTTTGCTGGAGTTCGACCGCATTCAAAGTTACAAGCACAATCCCACAGGCGCCGTGGAGTTGATCGGCAATGCGCTGTATGTGCCGCTTACGGAAACCTACGCGTCGAAGGATATCCGCGTAGGCCACGTGCTATCGCGCTTGGACCAAGTGCCCAGGTTGCTGGACCAGGTGAAGCGGTACCTCGGCGAGACCGACCCGATCTTTGTGGAAACCGCGATTCAGGAAAATGACGGCAACATCGATCTGATTCAAAACACGATCGCCAATGAAGTACCCACCGGTTCGCCTTTGAAGGCGGAGTACGACAAGGTGGCTCCGCCAGCGGTGGCAGCATTACATGGGTTTTCGCAGTGGTTAAAGGACGATCTGGGCAAGCGGCCATCCAAACTCACCTGGCGGCTAGGCAAGGAGTTTTACGATCCCAAATTCAGACTGGTGATGGAAACCGACGTCACGCCGGAGCAGGTCCTGGCCGACGCGGAGAACGATATGAAGTCGGTGCGCACGGAGATGCTGGCGCTGGCGTTGCCGATGCATGCGCAGATGTACCCGGACCATGACGAACATTCCGACCTGACCGGCCGCGATCGCGAAAACCGAATCATCGCCGAAGTGCTGCAGAAAATATCGGACGACCATCCGCGGCGTGACCAATTGCAACAAGCGGTGGAGGGCGATCTGGAAAGCATCAAGCAATTCATTCGCGAAAAGAAAATTGTTTCGCTCACCTCGCGCGACAACCTGAAGGTGATTCCCACTCCGCCGTTCGAGAGAGGAGTCTATTCCGTGGCAGGTTTCCACAGCGCGCCGCCACTCGAGCCGCAAGCGGACGCTGAATTCTGGGTGACTCCCATCGATCCGGCGATGCCGGAGGATAAAGCCGAATCCAAACTTCGCGAATACAACAATTACACTTTAAAGTGGCTGACGATTCACGAAGCTTTGCCAGGACACTACATTCAGTTCGAGCACCTGAACAACATCCAACCGGAATCGCGTCGTCTGCTGAGGTCCCTCTTCGGGAATGGCGCCTACATCGAAGGCTGGGCCGAATACATCGCCCAGGTGATGATGGACGAAGGGTATCTGAACCACGATCCGCGGTTCCGGCTGGTGATGCGCAAGATTCGGCTCAGGCTGCTGGCCAATACCATCCTGGACGTCCGCATGCACACCATGGGGATGACCGATCAACAGGCCATGGAAATGATGACCAAGGACGGATTTCAGACCCAGGCGGAAGCGGAGGGCAAACTACGACGCGTGAAGCTGACTTCCACGCAACTGCCGACGTACTACGTGGGAATCCGGGAATGGTTCAAAGTGCGAAAA
>Ga0302326_10004048_pt1 | contig 34129 bp, 33 predicted proteins | sample Palsa_T0_3_FD_202264 | JGI IMG/M metagenome (GOLD analysis project Ga0302326, IMG submission 202264) | Peat permafrost microbial communities from Stordalen Mire near Abisko, Sweden - Palsa_T0_3 | ecosystem: Environmental > Terrestrial > Soil > Palsa > Peat permafrost | place: Sweden: Abisko...
AGGCCATCGCTGCCATCTGTCGCGACCCCGAAGTCATCGAGGCCTTGCATAAGTTGAGCATCGAGCCCGTCGGCAACTCGCCAGAAGAGGTCGCTCAAATCATTCGCAAGGAAGTGCCGATTTACCAAGCGGCGGCCGATGCTGCCGGCCTGCGCCGCAAGTAGCAGTTCTCGCGGGCATGCTCGCGAGCAGTGGAGAAAACGGTGCTGAGACTCTTCACCGGCTTGTGTTTGGCTCTCATGGCCCAAACGGTGGCGGACGCCGGTACGATCTCCGTCGAAGACTTCTACAGAGGCAAAGTTTTATCGCTGATCGTCGGCAACGGCCCGGGAGGCGGCTACGATGTTCTGGGCCGCTTGCTTGCACGGCATTTGGGCAAATACATTCCCGGCAATCCCACAATTGTCGTTCAGAACATGCCGGGCGCCGGCACGCTGGTCGCGACCAATTACCTTTACAATCTCGCTCCTAAAGACGGCACTCAACTCGGCTTGATTGCCCGCAATATGCCTCTGCTCAGTCTGCTCGGCCAGAATCCAAATGTGCGATTCGATCCGCGCAAGTTCACCTGGCTCGGCTCGTCGTCGGATTTTTCAGATGATGGCTACGTACTGATCGTGCGCAAGGACTCGCCCGTAAAGTCCATTGACGACGCGCGCCGCGCCGACGGCCCCACCCTTGTTCTCGGCGGAACCGCGGAAGGCGCCAGCAGCGCCGACGTGCCCGAAATTGTTCGCGACGCGCTCGGCATCAACATGAAGCTGGTGCTTGGATATCGCGACTCCGCCGCGATCTTTCTGGCCATGGAGAACGGCGAGGTAAGCGGCCGCATGGTCGAGCTCTCGTCAGTCCGCTCGACGCGTCCGCAATGGCTTCAGCCCGGAAGCGATTATCGCCTGCTCGCCATGTACGCTCGGGTCAATCGTCATCCGGACTTTCCCGATGTGCCGACGGCGCGGGAGCTTGCGCCCAACGACGCGGCGCGCGCGCTGATCGAGTTTACCGAAACGCCCCTGCTCACCATGGCCTGGCCATTCGTGGCGCCGCCCGGCGTGCCAGAAGATCGCGCCCTCGCGTTGCAGACCGCCTTTGCAGCCACCCAGCGGGATCGGGATTATCTGGCGGAAGCAGCCGCTTTCAACGTCCCCATCAATGCGGTGAGCGCAGCAGACATATATCGCGCGATCGACGAGCTTTCGCGCGCCTCGCCGAAACTCTTCGACTACGTGCGGAAACTGGTGCTAGGAAAAAAGGCGGCTGACTCTTTTGCCGCAAATCTCGCGCTGCAAAATTTCGACTAGACGGCGAAGAAACTTTCAATCGAAGCGCTCCGCGGCAGGCGCCCGACCTCGACGAACATCTCCATCTGGCGCTGTGCCAGCCGCCGTTCGTTGTCGGTGAACGTGAACTCCATGCGAGGATAGCGCGCAGACGTCAATAGCGCCTCGCGCTCGCCTCCATAGGACGCGAGGAACACGTCCGCTACCTCGTCAATGTTCCGCTCGCTGTAGGCGAACGACTGGCGGATTGCATCGAGCAAGGCAGCGCGCAATTCCGGATTTCGCTGCATCAAGGTCTCGTTCGCAGCAATGATATGCTTGATCATCTCGTCAAAGCCGGTCAGCAGTCTCCATGCGTCACCGTCGGTGTATAGACACGCGACATCGCTGGCCTGTTCGCCGTGGTGGAAGAATTGATCGAGAAGCACCACCGCATCGGCATCGCGGCGCCGCAGCAGGTCGAGCAGGCTCTCCTGCGGACTGGCTATCCATTCCAACCGTGCGGGGTTCACTCCGTACGCGTTCTTTAAAAGATATTGATGAATGGCGTGCCGGCCTTGATGGGTCGCCACCCGACGGCCTTCGATCTCGGTCGGGTGCCGTATCTCACCGTGTCGCACGAACAGACCATTGCCTTTGCCGGTCGATTTCCATTCCGTGCAAAGTCCGACGATTGGAGCGCCGCCAAGTCGACGCTCCAGGAAGTTCGGCAGGTATATGTTCGCGAGATCGACGTCGCCGCGGATCAGGCACTCCTCGAGTTCGCGACTGGGTGGGTCGGGCACCTCGACCACCGTCACTTCGATATCGTGCGCCTTTACCAGTCCGGCACCCAGGGCGTAGTAGATCCGAAACATCGAGAAGCGATTACGGTAGTGTGCCAAGCTCAGCTTCATGGTTCGACGTGCTCCGACCCAGGGTTTATACCCCTTGCACGGCGCGTGGGCCTGTTTCAACGCGTTGCAGCGCGCCACGCTCAACCACACGAGTCTATTTTAATCCTCAATATCGGCGGCGTGCCCTCCACCGGAGAAGGCGCTTAGGCGACGACGGAGGATTCCGGTATGCCGCTTCTGAGCAACTTCGCGAACTGCCCCGGTGCCATTGTCGAATCCGTCATTTGGACAGGAGACGTTTGCCGAGGCACTCGTACAGCATGACACGAGTATGCGCGACGTGCCGTCCAATTTCCAGAGGTAGAAGCTTGCCTTCAATGGAGGCAACCCGCCGCAATTTCAATCACTTGTTTGATCCAGGCGATTGCGCAAAAGTCTCCTCTTCGAAAGAGACGCGATGTCGGCTCACCGGGATCATAAGGTCGCTAAATGGACCATCTTTTATATCGAGCGTGCCGCATTAAAGCCGGCGCGATCCTGACGACCGTCCTTCTCATAATGCTCGCGCGCGGGGCACTGGCCGATGATGTTGAGAATTTCTATCGCGGTCGAACGCTCACGGTGTTGACGGGATACAGCGTGGGCGGCGGATACGATCTTTATACGCGAGTGCTGGCCCGGTACCTGGGCAGATACATTCCCGGCCATCCGGCAGTCGTGCCGTCGAACATGCCTGGCGCGGGAGGCTTGCGCGCCAGCAATTATCTCTATGAAGCCGCCCCAAAGGACGGTACCGTTATTGGCACCTTTTCCCGCAGCATTCCTACCATGCCGCTGGTCACACCGACTGCCGTCAGCTTCGACGGCAGAAAATTTTCCTGGATCGGAAGCATGTCGAGCGACACCAGCCTCTGTCTCACCGCCAAATCACCGGTAAAGGACTTCCATGACATGCTGACAATGCCCGTGGTCATGGGCGGCCAGAACGCCGCCGCGGATTCCGACATTTACGCTCGCCTTTATGAGAATGTGTTCGGCGCAAGGATCAAGCTTGTCTCGGGTTACCCTGGAACAAACGATATCACGCTCGCTATGGAACGCGGCGAGGTCGACGGCATTTGCGGACTTTCATGGGGAACGATCAAGGTTGCACACCCGGAATGGCTCAAGAGCAAGGGCGTAAATTTTCTGGTTCAGGCGGCATTGCGAAAAGATCCCGAATTGTTTGATGTTCCGCTGGCGCTGGATCTGATCGACGATCCGGAAAAAAAGCAGATCCTTTATCTGCATTTCGCGCCGCAGGCCATGGGGCGTCCGTTTGCCGCTCCGCCCAATATCCCCGACGACCGCAAAGCGGCGCTGATCGAGGCTTTCGACAAGACGATGAAGGATCCCGATCTCCATGCCGAAGCCGCGAACGAAAAAATGGACATTGCGCCCATGACCGGCCGAGAGATCGATGTGCTGCTCGGCCAGCTTTATGCGATTTCTCCCGACGTGATCGCGAAAGCTGCCAAGGCCATTGCCGAATAGCAGCGCAACGCAAAGACCTTTCCCCAGCACTTATGACGCGGATATCCGCGAGGAGTTAAGCTATGTCGGCTAAGATGGTGTGGGAGCGGCAACTACCGCGCAATACCGGCTTCGCATTCGACGTGAATGCCGGCCAGTCCGTGCACATCACCTCGCAGACTATCATCGACTTTGTCTGCTTCAATCGCGAGAATCTACGCGAGCGGTTCGATCAGGCCAGAACCAAGGCCAATCAGCGAAAAGTATTCATATCAACCGGGGACTCGCTGATCTCGAAACTCAACAACACGATGATGACGATCATCGAAGATACGTTCAAAGAAGGCCACCACGATCTGCAGGAAGGCATGTGCAGCCGCAAGCGGCATGAGCTGGCGGCGCAGCGCGGAATTTGGGAAATAACTTACAAGCGGCCGCTGTCTGAAATGCCGCCGTGGGGCTGCACCGAGAACCTCGGCACTATATTGCTCCCGTACGGCATCGCAGTCGAAGACGTTCCAAGCCCGTTCAATATCTTCCAGCACATGATCATCCACCAGGACACGGGCGAGCTTGAGCATTCGCCCCTCCGGCCCAAACCACCGGGCGCCCAAGTGACATTGCGCGCCGAGATGAATTTGCTCGCCGCACTTAGCGTCTGTCCGGACATGGCGGCTGGCGGCTCCACTGGCGCCACGCTGGCGCTTTTCGACGTCGGCTAGGCGCACCGCGGGCACCGCACAAACTCCGGGCCGGTCCGCGTCCGCAAAGCTGTTGATTGGGGAGTCAGCGGGCACCAGACACGTCTGGATCGCGCTCCAACTCATTAGAGCGGAGAGAATCACGCAATAGCGTGCGCCCGAGCCTGAACGTCCATATTCACGAGCTCCAGCGGTGTCCGCGCCGTTTCGAGCATGCCCCAGCTCTTGACCCAATCGTATGTGCGCTGCATTTCCTCGAGCGGGATTGGCGCCGGCTCGCACACTACCAAGCGGCTTTCGCGCATGTCTTCAACCGAGAGCGTGCCGATCTCGGGGTCGCGCAATTTGTGATAATCGATAAAGTAGTGGAGATAGCCGCGCTTATTGGCGTTGATCCGTCGCACCGCCTCGGTAACGGCGCGATTGTAGGCGCCCATCGTCTCGGTGTCGATTTTGTCGGTCCCGACCTGCGTGCCGTGAAAGAATGCCGAGCAAACAAGACGGCAACCCTTCTTTTCCGCCAATGTGACGTAAGGCTCGGTCAGCGTAGTGCCTTCGATCTCGCCGCTCATGAGCAGATCGAAGCGGGAGCGCGAGCCGGGCGGCACGCTGCAAACCATGATCTGGTCACGCGTCAAAAATCCTTCGAGCATGTGGAGCGCGAGATAATGCGTGCCGAAATAGAACGGCACGCCGACCTTGCGATGAGCAAGCTGTTGCGGCGTGTAGATCGGAGAATCCGGCCGCACCACGATGGCGGCGTATGACACCACGCTGCGGCGGCCGAGCTGGCGGCTTCTTACGCTGGTATCCTGCACGCGGCAGTAATTGCCCCATTCGCAGGCGTTGTACATATCGGCCTTGCCTTGCTCGAGCAGCCGGCCGTGGCTACGGAAGGGGTCGAGGCCCCTAGGGTCGAGCACGTCAGTATGCGCCTTGTGGTCAACGCCTTCGTCCGTGTCGACCCATTGAATTTTTAAGCCCTCCTTCGCGAACAAACCCTCGGCGTCGGCGACCAATTCGGGGAGCGCCTGGAATGGGGCGGTATGCTCCACGACCAGTGTTTTCATCTAAAAACTCCTTCTTCGCGAGATGCCTGAAACCGGAATCAATACGGCCGACAGTTGCCCTTGACGGTGGTGCGTAGCAAGAGCCGTCGCTGCTCCGACGGGAAGTCGGTGCGCGCATGGCTGGAATTGCGGTTGTCCCAGACGATGAGGTCGCCTTTGCGCCAGACGTGAGTGTAGACGAACTCCGACTTTTCCGCATGATCGAACAGGAAGTTGAGGGTCTTGTCGCTGTCCGCTTCGGGCATGCCCTCGATCCGGACCGACATCAGCCGGTTGACGTAGAGCGCCTTGCGCTTGGTTTCATCATGGGTGCGCACGACCGGGTGGATCGCCTGGCTGGTGGCATTAACGCCCTGCTTGTCGTCGCGCTTCACCGAATTGTAGACGTAATAATTCACCGCCCGCAGACCTTCCAGCTTTTTTTTCATCGCGGGATCGAGCGTGTCGTAGGCGGCAGTGCCGCTGGCAAACAATGTGTCGCCGCCATGGGTCGGGATTTCCACCGAATAGAGCAGCGTCGCCTTGTGCGGATCGTCACGGTGAATGGTGTCGTGATGGAACATCATCTCGCCGTCAGGTAGCGCGCCTATGGTTTCGCCGTTCTCGCGGATGTTCGAGATCAACATGATGTTGGGCAGAATTTTTGCAAATCCGCTCGGCAGGGTATGGGCAGGCCGCCCGAGTGGTCCGAACTCGCCAAAAATCCCGGTGACACGGACCAGGTCCTCTTGCGTCAGGTCCTGATCGCGGAACACCAGCACCGCATGGTCTAGCCAGGCACGATAGATGGCCGAAGAGGCGGCCGGCTCCAGCGGATCACGCAGATCCACGCCTTTGACCTCGCATCCGATGTGCTGGGTCAGGGGCATGAATTTCGGTGCCGCGTGAGACGAGGCGTCTGCTTTGGCATCTCGTTCCGAAACCATGCTCATTGTACGTCTTCCTTTCTCGAAGTCAGTTCGCAGCTTCCTTGCGCAGGAGGCCAGCCGCATCGAGTGGCGCCCTGAATAATGCGGTATCCGATTTTATGGCTTGCGCCAAACCGTCGGGCGTCGAGCTGGTCGCGTCGATACCCAGATTACCCAAGATCCTGTTGAATTCCGGCTCCTGGCTAATGGCGACAAGTGTTTTGGATATCCGATCGATAATCCGCTGCGGCGTTCCGATAGGTACGAACACGCCGTGCCAGCCGGTCATGGTGAAACCCGGCATGGTCTCGGCCACCGTTGGCACATCAGGAAATTCCGGCGAGCGTTTTGCCGTCGAGATCGCCAGCAGCCGGACTTTTCCGCTGCGTATCGGATCGATCACGTCGGAAATATTGCCGAAGAACATATCGACCGTTTTTGTCAGCAACGCGGTGATCGCCGGCGGCATGCTCTGGTAGGGCACGGCGATCATGTTGAGGTCTTCGCGGGCGGCGAACAGCGTCGGCGCGAGGTGGCTCAACGTGCCGATGCCGCCCACGGAATAATTGATCTCGCCGGGACGCGTCTTGGCGTAATCGATGAACTCGCGAAGCGAACGGGCCGGCAGGTCCGGATGCACCGTGAAGGCCATGCCGTTGATGGTGATCATGCCGACCGGCGCCAAGTCACTAGCCGGATCGAACGAGAGTTTCTGCATCTGCGGCATGATCGTAATAGGCGCTCCGCCAGCGATATACACCGTATATCCATCGTTCGGCGAACGTGCGGCGACTTCCGTGCCAATCGCTCCGCCGGCACCGCCGCGGTTCTCTACGACGAACGGCTCGCCCAACGCTTTCGAAAGCCGCTCGGCGGTGAGCCGCGCGACGACGTCGGTGATGCCGCCTGGACCGTACGGGACGATGACCCTGACGGCGTGATTAGGCCAATCTTGCGCGCGCGATGCGACCGAACTCAAAATCAGGACCGCGCCAATCGCGAGGATGATCCTCGTTCGTCGCCCGGCCATTTCGTGGTCAGTCGTGGGCATTTGAGGCATTTCGAACGGACAGTTGTTCGATGCAGAATGCACTATTTCTGGCCTTGCGGCCAACCCCGACGCCTCAACCACCTTGCTGCGGCGTGCGGGTATCAAGCTGATCGGGGGACTACGCAAACGATACAGGCAACAACTTAGCCAACGCGATTTTCATGACGTGTTCGGTGCAGGTTACCCCTTGTGGAGCAGAATGCTATCGTTCACGCGGACTCCAGGTCATCAGGGAAAGTCGGATGAAGCAGAAGATGCACCTGGCATTCGACCTCTCCTTTACGCATCTCGACGGGAGATGGCGGGTGCCCGGATCATGGACCGGACGCCTCTATCCCGATGTTGGCATCTACGAGGAGGTTGCACGGATCGCCGAACGCGGCTGCATCGACATGATCTTCTTCGGCGACGGCACCGGCATTCCCAGCACGTGGCGCGGGTCGGAGGAAGAGGCCGTCCGCTGGGGCATCCAATGGCCGCGCCACGATGTGAGCCCGTGGATCCCGCTCATGGCACGCGCGACGAGCCATGTCGGGTTCTGCCTGACCTACGCGTCGACTTTCATGCATCCGTTCTATACCGCGCGCCTCCTGAATTCACTTGACCATGTCACCAACGGCCGGATCGCTTTCAACGTGATCACCTCCACCCGCCGCGCCGACGCCGCGAATTACGGCTTCGACGAACTGATGGAACACGATTTGCGCTACGAGCGGATGGAGGAGTTCATCGATGTCTGCAAGGCCCTGTGGAGCAGCGTCGCAGCGGACGCCTTCGTATGGGATCGCGAATCCGGCATCGTCGCCGACCCCGGCAAGGTGCGCTCCATCAACCATGCCGGCCGGTTCTTCAAGGTGCGCGGCCCGCTCAACGTCGTGCCTTCGCCTCAAGGCCGGCCGGTGCTGATCCAAGCCGGCTCATCATTGCGCGGCATCAAGGCGTCGGCGTATTTTGCCGATCACGTGTTCGCCTCAAGCCAGGCGCTCAACCTCAGGCAGCGCCATCGGCGCGAGCTCGATGCGGCGCTCGATGCGGCAGGGCGCGACCCGGCGAGTGTAGGCATCCTGTGGGGCATCTCCCTGGTGGTCGCCGAGACCGAGCAGGAGGCCTTGTCGCGCAAGGAGAACATCCTGCGGATGGTGCCGCGCGGCGAAGCGGTCGGTGCCTATCTGTCGCATAACGCGGGCTACGATTTCTCGAAGCTTCCCGCGCGCTTCACGCTCAAGGAACTCAACGATCAGATCGCGGCGACCAATGCCTCGCCGGTGGGCTTTGTCCACCAGCTAGCGAACGATATCGGGGCCGATAGCGAGATCACGCGCGAAGAATTTTTTGAGCACGGGCTCAAGAGCGCAACCGCTTACGACCGCACCGTCGTTGGCACCGCCGCGCAGGTCGCCGACTACATGGAAGAGGTCTTCGAGGCGACCGGCAGCCGCGGCGGCTTTATGTTCGCGCACCCAGTGGCGACGCCGCGCGATCTGCTTAGCGTCGTCGACTTCCTCGTGCCAGAGCTGCGTCGCCGGGGCCGCTTCCGAGACGCATACGAGGGACGAACCCTGATGGAGAACCTCGCCACATGACGCGGCGCTGCCCCGGCATGGATTTTGCACTTTCGGGTCAGGAACTGGCCATTCGGGAGGCGTCGCGTGGACCGATCGAAGCTGTTGTTGCGCGCCGCACTCGGCTTGGCCTTATTTTCGCTTCCGTTCCGGTCGGCGCCATCCTTCGCGGCGAATCAGGCGCATACGCTTGCGGTGCGGCTGTCATGGCTCACGTCGGGCTATCAGGCGGCATTCTATCTCGCGGCCGCCAAGGGCTGGTACGCTAAGGCTGGCCTCGACGTCTTGCTCACACCGGGAAACGGATCCGTCACCACGATCCAGCTCGTCGGCAGCCGGCAATACGACGCCGGCGAGGCGGCCCTCTCCAACATGGTCTTCGCCCGCGTGAAGGGCATGGCGATCACATCGATCGCCGGTTTCTTCCGCACCGGCGACGTGGCGCTCATGGTTCCGGTGGAATCGCCGATCAAGGGACCGGCGGACCTCAAGGGCAAGAAGATTATCTACACCGCCGGCTCGTTCGAGGGACCCTTCCTCGACTCGTTCCTGGCGGCGGGCGGACTGACGCACGACGAGGTCGAATTGGTTAGCATCGAGCCCAACAGCAGGAACTCTGTCTACGGCAGCGGCGGCGCCGACGGCATGTTTGGGTCGCCCGTCGGCTCGATGATCGTGCTCAACAAGATCCGCAAGTCCCGCCCTATCCTGTTCGCCGATTACGGTCTCAACCTTCCGGGTTTTGGCATCGTTGCCTCGCTCGAAACGCTCAAGGAGAAGGGGCCGGCCATGCGCTCCTTCGCCACCGCCGTTTCGGCCGCGTGGGCCTATATCGAGAACGGCCACGAGGAAGAAGGCGTCCAAGCGATTGTGAACGCGCGTTCGAACGACCGCGTCGATCCCGAGGAACTCCGTCAGCAGTTGCACAATTCGGCGCCATTCCTGGTCAGCAAAGCGACCCCCGGCCTGCCGATCGGCGTGCAGTCCGAAGACGACTGGAAGGCGACGATCGCCACGATGGAGAAGGCCAAGGTCATCGAGCCCGGCCGGAAGCCAGAAGACTTTTTCACCAATGACTATCTCGACGTGAACACGATCAAGTCCCTCGGCAGCGGCAGCTAGGCATAGTCGAAAGCGGGCGGAACGCGATCATCGAAACGATGCTCAATGTGAGTCGGTCTGGCCGGTGCGGGGCGTGAAGTTCGCGGCTAAATCCGTAATCGGCACGACTGACGCCCATCGATCGGACGATCCATGCGCGTTGCAACGACGACTCGCTCCGTTAAAGGTGATTTTCTCTCCATTGCTGGACTGGAAAAGGTCTATCCGTCGCGCGAGGGTGCCATCGTCGCGCTCAAGGACGTGAACCTTTCGGTCGGCACGGCGGAGTTCGTCAGTCTTCTCGGCCCCAGCGGATGCGGCAAGAGCACGCTCTTGCGATGCGTTGCCGGCCTCGAACGCCCGACCGCCGGCACCATCTTTCTGCGCGGAAATGCAGTGACGGCACCGCCTGAAGAAATGGGCGTCGTTTTCCAACGCGACGTTTTACTCGATTGGCTGACGGTCGTTCGCAATATTCTCTTGCCAGCGAGAATCCGGCGGCTGCCGCTCGACGAATGGCGCCCCAAGGCCGAGCGTCTGCTCGAGATCATAGGCCTCAACGGCTTCGCAAATTGCTTTCCATGGGAGCTTTCGGGCGGAATGCGCCAGCGCGTTGCCATCTGCCGCGCGCTGCTGCTGGATCCTGCTCTATTGTTGATGGACGAACCGTTCGGTGCGCTCGACGCCATGACGCGCGATGAGCTCAATCTGGAGCTGCAGCGGCTCTGGCTCGCCGATGCCAAGACCGTACTTTTCGTCACGCACAGCATCGCCGAGGCTGTGTTCCTCTCGGACCAGATTATCGTGATGTCGCGCTCGCCGGGCCGGGTAGTCGATACAGTGACGGTCGATCTGCCGCGGCCGCGTGAACTCGCGGTTCGTGAGACGCAAGATTTCAGCCGCTACGTCGCTCGGATCCGGCAGATCTTCGAAGGCTTCGGCATGCTACGGGGATCCCATGTCCGCGACTGAGCAATCCTCATCCGCTACGCGCGCCTCCCATGTCGGCTTGGTCGTGGTCGGCTTCTTTGTGCTGTGGCAGGTCATGGTCATGGTGGCGAAGCCGCCAGAATATCTGCTACCCCCACCAAGCGCGATCTTCTCCGAGATGGCCAGCGCACCGCTCTGGTACATGTCGAATGCGATGCGCACGGTGGGCGCCACTTTGTTGGGATTTTCGGCTGCACTTGCGGTTGGATGTCTCGCCGCGGTTGGGATCGTCTATTCGCGCGTGCTTGAGAATACGCTGTACACGCTACTCATCGCCTTGAACAGCGTGCCCAAGGTGGCGCTTGCGCCGCTCTTCATCATCTGGATGGGCACGGGCCTAGCGTCCAAGGTAGCCATCTCGTTCCTCATCGCGCTTTTTGTGATCGTCGTCGACACCGTGTTGGGGCTGCGCTCAGTCGATCCCGATGCCGTAGACCTCTTCCGCTCGCTGCGCGGTGGAAGGCTGCAGACATTATTGTGGCTGCGAGCGCCGAACGCCTTGCCCCATCTATTCTCGGGAATGAAGGTTGCTATGTCGCTCGCGCTCGTCGGCGCGATCGCCGGTGAATTCGTGGCGTCCCAGGCGGGACTCGGCTACGTGATCCTAGCAGCGCAGGGCAACTTCCAGACGACGCGTGTCTTTGCGGCGATCGTGCTGCTCGGTATTCTCGGCACGTTCCTGTTCTATATCGTCGATCTCGTTGAAAGGCTCGTCTGCCCCTGGCATGTTTCGCATCGGGAGCGCCACCGCGGACAGCCGTGAGGTCCTAGAGCATGGCAGCTCTATTCTGAAGCATATCCGGCGTTGGCAAGTAGTTGGCGCACTCAGCGGCGCTGAAGGCTTGGAGCAACGCCCCGATCCGTCGCCAGATGGCATCGACGGTTTGTTCGGCGGCCTTGCGCAGCAGAGTTTTGAGCTTAGCGAAGAGCTGTTCGATCGGATCGAGGTCTGGGCTGTAGGGCGGCAGGAAAACTTTGAGACAGGCGGTTAGCAACTCCTAGACTGAGGCGGCGACTGATAAGGTTTCTCTACTATCCTTATCAGTCTGTGTGCCGGTAGCGGTGACGTTACGGCTTTTGGGCCAATCGCGTAATGGCAGATTATGGAAAGGCATGAGGCGATGTTTCACTTGACTTGCCGCATCGTCGAGACGGCGGGCCCGGAGACGTTCTTCACCGAGCCGGCGACCGATCGCGCGCGGCTATTTCTGGCGCGCTATGGCGCGGCGAAGGGACGCGCGTGATGAACATCGATACCCCACCGCCCAAGGCCCATGGCATCGGTGCCTCAGTGCGCCGCAAGGAGGATGAGCGGTTCCTGAGAGGGCAGGGGCAATACGTCGGCGATTTCCATTTCGCTGGAACGCGGGAGATCGCGTTCGTGCGCAGCCCCGTGGCGCATGGGCGGCTGAGAGGAGTCAATATCCCGGAGCGGTTTCGCAACGCGGTCTTCACCGCCAACGATCTCGCCGGCGTCAAGCCGATCGTGTCGGCGCCGCCGCTAAAGGGCTTCAAACGCTCGGCCGAGCCGATCCTTGCCACCGACAAGCTCCGCTTCGTCGGCGAGATCGTCGCCATGTGCGTGGCCAAAAGCCGCGGCGAGGCCGAGGACATCGCCAGTACCGTCACGGTCGAATTCGACGAGCTGTCGGCGGTGACTGACATGCTGGCCGCGTGCGAACCCGGCTCTCCGCTGGTTCATGACGAATGGGACGACAACATTTTCGTCGCCTTCAGCGAAGACGGCCCGGTCGAAGAGGTGGCGAGAACTGCGGCGATCAAGGTCACCAGAACAATCCGGACCGCGCGTCACTGCATGTTGCCGATCGAAGGCCGCGGCGTCCTCGCTTACCGCGACGCCCGGCTTCGACAGCTCACGCTCTTCACTTCGACCCAGTTTCCACATTCGGTGCAGACCGGCCTGAGCGAATGCCTCGGCCTCTCCCATGGTGCACTCCGGATCATTTCGCCCGACGTCGGCGGCGGCTTCGGCTACAAGGGTTTGCTGTGCCGCGAGGAGGTGGCGCTGGCCTGGCTCGCGCAGCGCGTCGATTATCCGGTCCGCTGGCTGGAGGACCGCCGCGAACATCTCACCGCCAACGCAAATTGCCGAGAGCACCATTATCAGATCACTGGCTACGCTACCGCTGACGGCAAGCTGTTGGCGATCGATTGCGTCGCCCATGTCGACGCCGGCGCCTATTCGTCCTATCCAATCTCATCGTCGCTTGAGGCGGCGCAAATACCCAACCTGTTGCCCGGGCCATACGTCCTTTCGGCCTATCGCTGCCGCGCCTCGGCAGTGGCGACGAACAAATGTCCGGTCCTGCCGTATCGCGGCGTCGCCCGCACCGGCGTCTGCCTCGCCATCGAGGCGGTCATGGATGCCATTGCGCGCGAAGCCTGCCTTGAGCCTTACGAAGTGCGGCTCCGCAACATGGTGCGCCCTGAGCAGATGCCGTTCGACACTATCCTCGGCAAGCATTTCGACAGCGGTGACCATCCCGAGTGCCTGCGCCGTGCCGTCGCGGCAATCCGGCTCGATGAGGTCAGAGCGCGCCAGCGGCGCGGCGAGCCCGACGGTCGCCTCGTTGGGGTCGGCTTATCATTTTTCGTCGAGCAAGGAGCGCACGGCACGTCCGTGCTCGCCGCCTGGGGCCGGCCGATCGTGCCCGGCTACGAGCAGGCCAATGTGAAGCTGACCCCGGACGGCGAGGTCGAGATTCACGTCGGCACGCATTCGCACGGGCAAGGGCACGAAACCACTTATGCGCAGGTGGCCTACGAAATACTTGGCGTCGATTTCGACAAGATCAAAGTGGTGCAGGGCGACACGCTGTACACGCCGTATTCGACCTCGACCTGGGGATCGCGCTGCATGGTGCATGGCGGCGGCGCCGTCGCCGCCGCCTCGCGGGTTTTGGCGCAACGCGCTGCCCATATCGGCGCCTGGTTGATGCAGGCGCACGATGCGGAGGCTTCTGTTGCCGACGGCAAGGTCATCGCCGGCAACAGCAGCGTGACGCTGCGCGAGGTTGCGCAGGCTTGGTATCTGCAGCCGCAGACCTTGCCCCCGCAGCTCGACACCGGTGGCCTCGACGTCACCGCCGGCTACCGCGCCGCCCGCGACAGCGGCACTTTCACCTACGCCGCCCACGCCACGATGGTGGCTGTCGATCCGGCGACCGGCCTGATCGAGATTCTGGATTACGTCGTCGTGGAAGACGGCGGCACGCTGGTCAATCCAATGATCGTCGATGGTCAGATCCACGGCGGCACCGCGCAGGGCATCGGCACCTGTCTCTATGAGGCATCGCCGTTCGACGCCGCAGGCCAGCCGCTCGCTACTACCCTGCAGGATTATCTCGTGCCCGGCGCGACCGACGTGCCTAACATTCGCGTGTTCCATATGCAGACACCGTCGCCCTATACGGAATTCGGCATCAAGGGGCTGGGCGAGGGCGGCGCGGTTGGGCCGCCTGCCGCCATCGTGTCAGCCGTTAATGACGCGCTGCGGCCGCTTGGCGTTGAAGTCCATGATCTGCCGCTGACGCCGCAGCGCATCGTTGCCGCCATTGAGAGCCGTCGTCCCCGCAACAGCGGTGGCGCATAACCTCCGCTCTGCAGTATTTTCCGACCAACGCGTTGAGGCAATCGAGCGTGGCCGTTCAGGCGCGAATGGCCCTTAGCGCGTTATTGGCTCAACTAAGCACACGATGGCGGTCGGAAAGTAGTTAGCCGCAATACTCGATCGTCATTCGCATAATGACAGATTCTGGAATGTCTTGAGAGAGGATGGGATCATCCGAAATACGGGGCGAGTAAATACTCCGCTACGGATCCACTCTACCAGCCAGCTGGCGTTCCAACACTGCTCGGATCTCCCGCGCGGAGACGTTTCTCATCCCATTCCTTTGCAACAATCCGGCGGCCCGTCACGCCGTTCGATTGAGACGAGAGTAACCACTCAATTGGCGCATCCATCACCTTGGGCTGAACGAGACTCGCGCGATCACGCACCTCGGCATCCGGAATCATCCGCGTGTTTGCGGGTCCCCCGGGAAGAAGCGCATTTACCGTGACGCCCGTATCCGCCAGATCCTTGGCCCATATTACAGTCGCTGATTCCAGAGCAGCTTTAGATGGTCCGTACGGCGAGAACCCGTCCATCATCATGGTGAAGAAGCTGGTTTCTATGTTGACGATCCGCCCCCATCGTTGCGCTACGAGGTGCGGGGTCACCGCTTTGGCCATAAGAAATGCGCCATTTACATTGACGTCTATGGCCCTGCACCACGCTTCGGCATCTACCTCGTAAAACACCTTCCGCTTTCCGATGAGAACGTTGCCTATATTCTGCATCCCAATACCGGCATTGTTGACGATGCCGTGAACCGCGCCGAAGTGTTTGATCGCCGTGTTGACGACGTTTTCACAGTCACGCCACTGCGTGACATCGCATTCTGCGGCCAGGAGACGATCAGGATGGCCTTCACGCTCGACCATCGTTGCTAGCTCACGTATGTCGGTTGCGCTCGATGGTAGATGAGCGACAACCACTCGAACTCCTCTACGCATCAGCGCTAAACTCATCGAGCGGCCGAGACCGCGAGCACCTCCTGTCACGATAGCAACGAGGTTTGACGTGTCGTCCATCTTATTAGCGAGCGCTCACGAGACCCGAAATGGAGCCTATGCGCTTAGGCAAGGCGTCAAGCAGGACAACCGCCAAACGGCATGGCTTATTGCTCCTGTTTGCCCATGCGTGATTTGTTCCGCGTTGGATAAGGACATCACCGAGTTTCATTGTGATGAACTGCTTTTCGTCAAAGAACATGTCTATTTCGCCTTCAATACATATGACGTAATCGATGGTGTCGGTGCGGTGCAGATTGGCTTCATTGCCTGGTTGAAATTCCATCATCGTGAATCGGCTGCCGCCGAGGGGAGGGGATGAGCCTAGTATCCTTTCTCCCTCGTCCGTTGTGCCAAAGATATCTGTCGGGGTGGTCTCGGTAGACCACATGAGGGTCGACGAAATCTTCTCGCTGGGAAACTTATGGTTTGAGGCATCGTCATCAAACCAAATCGTAGACTGACCCTTTTCGTCGTGCTTCGTGACGATACGACGAAATTTCGATGAGGGACGGCTAGCTGGTTCATTCAAGCGTCGATCTCCCTGTGTGTTGCTTAATCGTCACGAGAGTAAACAAGCATCAGAATTGCACTCAGCAGACTAACCGCAATTAGGTTATGCGGCGAACGAGCTTACGTCGCAGCCTCAGCGACATCACGATGAAGCGCCGGCATATGTTTTGGTAGAGCCGGCAAACGCGTGGAGTGCGGAGGACGAAGGCCTTCCAGTGCGGCCTTTATCAGCAGTGCCGTATAACGGGAATATGCTCGCGCTCCTGGGACGCCGCCTCCGGTAACATAAAATCCTTCTTGCCCAGTCTCCGCATAGATGCCGCAAGCCTCACCGTCTTCGCAAATTCCCCAAATTGGGCCTACGCGATCTGCGACGTCATCGCCAAACATCGCGCGTACGGAATCTTGAAGTGGCCGATATCCAGTCGCAAGCACAATAATGTCAGCTTTCAACGAGCTGTCGTCAGAGAAGAACACTTGCCCTGCTGCAAGGCGCTTAATGTTGACACCTGATCTGAGCTTAATCTTGCCGGCTATGATCAGATCTGACGCTCCAATGTTCAAATAGTAGCCAGCCTGATAGCGCAATAATTTCAGGAAGTAGCCGGTGTCGTCCTCACCGTTGTCGAGCAGAAACCCAACACGCCGCAGTCCATCCAATAGCTCTTTGTCGTCCTCGGCCATCTGCTGGCTCATGGGTCTGTGCAGTTTCGCCAGCAGCGAATACGGGACGGAAGCGGCCATGAGATCAGTATCGTAGATCGGCCGAACACCGTCGTTGCGGCGATATAGCTCGTACGGGCGGAGTGAACTTGGCTCCAGGCTCACGACGGTTATTGGTGATCGTTGGAGCATGGTTACGTCGGCGCCGCGGAGATAAAAGTTCTGGGCGAGATCATGTGCGCTCGTGCCCGCCCCTACAACGAGAACTGATTTTCCGTTTACATCCAGGCTGTCGACGGCGCCGCTTGAATGCAAAATTTCGCCGACAAATTCGTCCCTTCCTTCCAGATGCGGAATGTTAGGAAGGCCGCTTACGCCCATCGCCATTGCCACGTTGGTCGGGTGCATCAATCTGTTTTTCCCATCGGGCATCCGAAGACGTATGGTCCAGCTCTTCCGAGAGCTGTCGTACTCACCTCCAAGGACCGCTGTTTTGGTCCAAACGTTTAGCTCCATGCTCTCGGCATAGAATTCCATCCAATTTGCAAGCTTGTCCTTGGGAATGTAGATGGGCCAGTTATCGGGAAACGGTATGTAGGCAAAATGATTCATGCAGATTTCGTTGTGCAATCGCAGGGCATGATACCTGTTACGCCAGATATCGCCGATCCGATCGGTCTTCTCTACGACGAGCGTTTTGACATCGAGCTGTCCAAGCCGCGCGGCGAGCATGAGGCCAGCCTGGCCGCCACCAACGACCAGTACGTCCGGGTCCTTGTCCTCGAACAGACGAGCGGCGTTTCGACGGTCCAGCCAATTTTCCGCATGATTGGTCGTAATCCGCAAATCCTCCCTGTGCCGGCTTCTAACGGATACCTCTGGAAATGCCTTTAGCTCCCGCATGCTCGTGAGCAGTGTGAACGCCATCGGGTCTTTCCAGGAATTAGGGCCCTTGACCAATCTGACAAAGCCTCGGCCGTTGGCCAGCTCTGTTTCGAACTGGAAGAAGAACTCCAGCGTTTCGCTGTACTCTCCGATTGCGCCAACAGTCGGATCCCCTTCAATCCGAAAATTATATAGGGGGTTGGAGTTGGCTACATTTTGCAACCAGGTTCCGATTTCGCGAGCACCGTGATAGTTCTCAAACCGCCAGTGGAAGGTCAGCAAGTCGCGCCAATAGCCATCCTCAAGTATCAGACTTGCGACGCTGGGATAGTCTTTTTCTTCGAAATATTTACCGAGGCGTGCCAGCCAATTCTTAGTGATCTCGCGCCACTGATCCGAGCTCATATTCGTCAGGTTGGTCAACTTCTATTCCTCCCTTGCGGGATTTCTTATGGAGACGTTAGCGGCCAGCTTTTCACACACCGACGGCAAGATTTAGTGGGATCGGTGCATGGCGGACCTGTTTAAACGCCAAGGTAGCGCAACTTCGTCTCCTTGTCGGCAGCAAGCTCTGCTGGGCTGCACTGATGCACGATCCGTCCTTTGTTCATGATGAAGACGTGGTCGGCATATCTCAGCGCGAATGCAAGTTGCTGCTCAATCAGCAATATTGACGTGCCGGATTCCTTCAATGACAGAATGGCGCGGCCAAGGTCGCGCACCATTAGCGGAGCCAGGCCCTCGGTAGGCTCATCCATTAAAAGCAATTCCGGATTTCCAGCCAGTGCCCGTCCCGCTGCTAGCATTTGCTGCTCTCCGCCGCTTAGTTTCCCGGCCAGGCTGCCTAACCTTCGTCGCAAATTGGGAAATAGCTCAACGATTCTGTCAAATTTCCATGGGCCATCGTGTCGTGCCGTGACCTGCAGATGCTCCTTAACCGATAAGGATCGAAAGACGTGACGCCCTTGAGGGACATAGCCAATACCCAGCCTCGCGATGCGATGGGCCGGCATGCGCGTAATGTTCGCGTTTCTAAAGACGATATTGCCGCGCCTCGCTGGCGTTAATCCCATGATCGATCGGGCAAGAGTCGTTTTGCCAACGCCGTTTCGACCCAGCAAAACGGCAACCTGTCCCTGCATTATTTCGAGACTAGCTCCGTGCAAAACATAACTATCACGGTAATAAGTGTGGACGTCCTGGATACTGAGCATGTCTTTACTCGGTGCCAAGGTAGATTTCGGTTACTTGCGGATTCGCGCGTATGGCAGCAACGTCGCCCTCAGCAATGATGTGGCCGAGATGAAGCACCGTGATCCGATCCGCTAAACTAAAGGCGACATCCATATCGTGCTCTATCATGAGCACCGTGATGTCCTTCGGCAAATCACGCAATACTCCGACAATGCGGACGACTTCGGCTGCGGATAGTCCTGCCGTGGGTTCGTCGAGCAGCAGGACCTTTGGTCGAACTGCAAGGGCCAGCAGAAGATCAAGCTGTCGCTGTTCACCATAGGAGATATTTTGCGCCGCGGTGTTTGCGAGTTGAGCAAGCCCGGACCGAGCCAGCAACGAGCTCGCTTCGTCGTAAAGCCGCCGATTGGTTGAAATAGGCCACAGTAGATTCCATGCGCCTCGTTCAATCGATTGAAGGGCGAGAATTACGTTCTGCAAGACAGTGAGACGTGGGAAGAGGTTGGTGATCTGAAAGGTGCGCGCTAGTCCCATCCGCGCTCGCTCGTAAGGCGGCAGGTACGTAATTTCATGACCAAAAAGGTTGATGTGTCCTGTTGAGACAGCAGCGGCGCCGGATAACAAATTGAAGAGAGTGGTTTTACCTGCCCCGTTGGGGCCGATAATTAATCTTCGCTCGTGGGCTTCGACCTCGAACGAAACGTCTGAAAGAGCTCTTACTCCGCCAAAGCTACGCGAAAGATTGGTGACGGAAAGTGCGCTCACGAGCGCAGTCTCCTCTGGCCCAACTCGCGTGCGAGGCCAATCAGACCGCGCGGAGCGAACAGTGCGACCAGGATGTAGATCGAGCCTACGACGATAAGCCAGCGTTCGGTGTATGCGCTGACCACATTCTCCAAGAGCACGATAAGCGCTGCGCCGATTGCCGGACCGATGAGTGTGCCTGCACCGCCGAGGATAACCATCAGCAGGACTTCGGCGGAGCGCAGAACCTCGAGATAGTTCGGGCTTACGAAGCGCGTGTAATAGACGTAAAGGGAGCCTGCGACCCCTGCGAAAGTCGCCGCTAAAACAAAAGCTACGAGCTTATAGGCATTGACATTGTAGCCCAGTGCCAGCATGCGCGTTTCGCTCTCACGAATGCCGCGCAAGGCGTAGCCAAATGGCGATGACACGATGGCAACCAGTAACGCCGTTGCCACGCCGACTAATAATAGGACGAAATAGTAGAACGGCCGGTCAGCCACGAGAGAAAGATACGGACCAATCGACGGACGAGGTATGTCCGGCAAGCCGTCATCACCTCCGGTCAGAGATCGCCAGCCGAACGCGAGTCCCCAAACGACCTGCGATAGCGCAAGCGTAATCATGAGAAAGTAGCTGCCGCGCGTGCGCAAGGCCAAAAGGCCAAAGAACACAGCCGTGAGCGCTGCTGCCCCCAGACTGACCGGCAGCACAAGCCAAACGCTCCATCCTAGCTTGGCGGCAAGTAAGCCGGTGGCGTAAGCGGCCACTCCGAAATAAGCGGCGTGGCCAAGCGAGGCCATGCCGGTGTAGCCAATCAAAAGGTCCAGACTCATTGCAAACAATGCAAAGATCAGTACTTCGACGACAAGGCCCAGATGGTAGTTGGAGAGAGCGTACGGCAGTGCGACCAACAGGCAGCCGCAAATAAAAAATGTGCCCAGTACGCCGATGGACATGACTGCCGGCCTTGTTTCATTCGCGTTCATTCGCGGCCAAACAGACCGGTTGGCCGCACTGCAAGGATGAGGGCCATCGGGGCAAAGATTGTAAAAAGGGCAAGTTCGGGAAAGAGCACCTTGCCAAAATTATCAAGCAGTCCCACGATCAACGCGCCTATAAGCGCTCCTTTCAGGCTTCCCAAGCCGCCAATTATGATTACAACGAAGCCGAGCAAGAGAATCTGAAAATCCGCACCAGGGTATATTCCAACAATCGGCCCGCCCATCACGCCGCCGAGTGCAGCTAAGGCTGCGCCAAGCGCAAATACCAAGGTGAAAAGAATCGACACGTTGATTCCCAACGCACGAGCCACTTCCTCGTCGTCGACGCTCGCCCGGAGCATGGCGCCAATGCGGGTGCCTTCCTGGAGCCACCAGAGTAGGGCGGCAATGATGAGGCCAAAGCCAATAATGAATAGGCGGTATTCGGGATAGTAAAACGACCCCAAATGAACTGCACCATCAAACATAGCAGGCTTCGGGATTGTCTGCGGATTAGGGCCCCATATGACCGTTGTCAGGTCCGAGATGATGAAAAGGAAACCAAATGTGACGAGCGCTTGTGACAGCTCTTGAAGATGGAATCGCCGGAGAAAGAAACGCTCGATGACGATCCCTATGATCGCAATCACGCTAGCTGCGGAGACAACTGCGAGTACAAAACTCCCGGTTTTTTGGATCACCGTCAAACCTACGTAGCCTCCGAGCAGGTAGAACGATCCGTGCGTGAGATTAAGGATTTTCATCAGACCGAAAATAAGCGACAGGCCCGAGGCCAGCAGAAAGAGCAGCATTCCAAACGAAATGCCGTTGAGTGCTTGCACTAGCCAGAAGATCATCGCGTTGATATCAACCCGCTTGTCAGTGCTTCGAGCGCGTTGCGTTCCAAGCGCGTTGGAGTCGTCTGCGGCTGCTCTGCCCGGTGCGGACAAGTTGAAGCCGCTTCCTGGCGGATCGACACTTTCACGGAAAAAGATCGTAGGGATCTTTTACCTGGGCAATCCGCTCACCGCACGCGTTCTGCAGCTGTCCATTCGGACCCTTTTCGATGGTAAGATGATAGAAATCGGCCACCAGTCCGTGGTGCTCGTCAAAGCTTGTCATGCCCATCGGACCCTTGAGCTGGACCTTGCTGAGCGCGTCAATGAACGCTTCTCGATCTTCGGCCTTCCCGCCGATGTCCTTTAGCGCCTGGATGACGATTTTCGCCGCCATGTAGCCCATGTAAGTATATGAGCCGGGCACCGCGCCGTCGTGATTGGCCTTAAAACCGCCGACGAATTTCTTGTTCTCGGGAGTATCAAGAGTTCCGCAATAGGTGTAGGCGCTTTGGACACCAACCGCTTGAGCTGGCATCGCAGTCAGTAGCTCTTCGCTTGTGAAAGAGGCGATCCCGAACAAAGGCATCTTTTTGTTCAGTCCATATTCTCCATATTGTCCAACGACACGCGGCGCGTCGGAACCCCACATCGCTGCCAACGTCCCGTCTGCTTTTTCCGTATCCATTGCAGTGAGGTAGGGCGCGTAGTCGGAAGTGCCTACATTCGGAAACTGGGCGTCAACGACATTCTCGGCGCCATAAATCTTCTTTGCCACGTCCGCGGACTCGCGTCCGGGTGGTGCATTCCATCCGATAAAATAGACCTTCTTCCAACCCATTTTCTGGGTGAGACGAGCGGCAACAAGCGCATACTGATAAGTCGAGGGGACAAACCTGAATATGTACGGGCTCTTCTGCGATCGTGTGAGGCTGTCCAGCGCGACAGTACTGATCCACGGAATTTTCTGCTCACTGACGTAAGGAGCTATCGCAGCGCCAATCGAGCTTACGACTTCTGAGAGGAGGAGATGGACTTTGTCGCGCTCGACGAGCGCCTTGATTTTGGTCAGGCCGGTATCAGGGCGGCCTGCACTGTCTTCGTACAGAAGTTCTACTTTCCGTCCGGCTATGGTGTTGTTTTCTTCATCAAACGCCTGCTTGACCGCGTCGCGCTCGGGCGCTCCCTGCGCGGAAATCGGTCCCGTGAGCGGAAACATGACCCCGATTTTAATAGGTTCCTGACTATATGCCGGTTGCATCAGTCGACCCAGAGCTAGTGCGCCAAGAATCGCGGTCGTACAGAGATGCCGCATTGTGTTCCTCCCCTTTTTCTTTGAGGCTAGGACATGTAGAGCCGTCCGTGCAACCAGAAAGTCAAAAGACTCTGTCGTACTTGGCTTGGAATACGCTTGGAAGCGGAGACATGAGCGTCGTATCGAGTGAATGACCAAATGCATTTGCCGAACGGCGCCTTATTGCTGAACGTCGTGGATGGTTCGCCGCCGCAGTTAATCGGCGTAATGAAGATTATTGAGGATGAACTCCATTCGCGTAATGCCCACTACGGAACGCGTGAGGGCGGCGATGTTTTTAAAACGTCTACAGGGGGCGTCTATGCTTAAATGTGGCGGACTGGATCGCTGCCATCCCAGTCATTAGCCGCCAGCGCCACGCGTTTAAAAAACTCGCCCTTGGACCCAGAAATCTCGGAGATCTCGATCGCGAGCTGTGTTTCTCCGCGACGCTCGATGAATACGTTCCGATTATTGTCGCCCGCCATTCCGCCGGTTTGAACAATTTCGAAGCCTTGCTTTTGATAGCTGCCGACATCGTGATCAAATTCTGTGGTCCAGAACGCTAAATGATGCAGGCCCCGTCGGCCGGCATCCCCGAATTCTTTAAATAGCGATGGCGCATCGTTGAGTTGCTGTACGAGCTCGATTTGGAGCGAACCGGACTGGGCAAACGCTAGGCTGATCCGCATGTCGGTCGGCTGTCCGCGAAAAAGCGACCCGGCCGCTTTATGATTTTTGAGATAGAAGAATGGGCCGACACCTAGAGTGTTGCTCCAGTACGCCATCGCATCTTCGATGTCGTCGACAAGGTACGCTGTTTGGCGGATAGGACCAAATAGTCGGTTCATGTTGAAGCTCTTGATTCAGCAAGCATTGACGTAAGACTGCGGATCGATCCTGCTTGGTTGATATCGGAGATGAGCGTTTCCAATTTGTGGGCTGAGGCCTCTCCCATAATAGGTGTGACGAGCAGCCGAAATTTTCGCGTAACTGCTTCTCTCTGGATCGCGATGTCAGAGGCCGGATGATAGCTGTCGCAAGTCAAAGTGATAGAACGGCCGTCTTTGAGTCTCGTAATTGCGGTCGAAGTACCTCCGGCATAGTCGCTGCGCGGGATAATCTCAATCCTTTCGCAAAGCGTCGATAGCTCCAATCTTTGCACTCGCTCATCTTCATACGAACGGATATCTCGCGTGTCGTCACCAAGTAACGTCATGGCAACCATTCCGCGCAAACTGAATTTTGCTTCAAGCCCGGTCTTGGGTGTGGAGATATTGCAAACGCTCAGGTAGCCAGGCGGCACCTGGACCTCAATTGCTTCGACATCATCTGCCAAAACGCCATGCTGGCTCTGTAACGCCAAAATATTGTCAATCGTGCTGTGCGTCAGTTGGCACGCGGCATGCGACTTAAAGATGGTCCCGAGAATCATGTAACGGCCATCATCGAAACGATCGGTGTCTTCGCGGGTGCCATTCGCATGCGTTTCGAGGAAGCCGTCCGGCGCGTCAAGGGCGTCTACTCTTCCCACGAAGCCGCGAGCAGCCAGGCGCGCAGATAGCAGGCCATTGAAGGCTGCTTTGCCGGAATGAAATGGCTTGGCCATCGTCCCGCCGGAGGTAAGCAGCCCGGCCGCCTGCGTTGCTGCGAGGCCGAGAGCCATGGCCGTTTGCTCAGGACTTAGATCGAGAAGGTGGCCTGCGGCTGCCGCCGCTCCAAATGTCGCGAGGCTGCCGGTCGGGTGAAAGCCTTTGCGCAGATGAGGCGGGTTCACCATTAGACCGATCCGGCATTCCGTTTCGATGCCGGCGATAATGGCCAGCAGCAAATCCTGTCCGTTCTTTCCAAGCGCCTCCGCGAGGGCAATAGACGTGGCGATTACCGCAGGAGTCGTATGGCCCCGCATCGCAAGGTTTCCGTCAGAAAAGTCGAGAGCGTCAGCCATCGCGGCGTTGACCATCGCCGAGGAGAGCAGCGGGAAATGCTGGCCGCAGTGAACGATCGTTGATGTGCCGCCAAGGCCGTCCTCATTTATTTCGTCGAGAAGCAAGCTGACTAAGGGTTCGCGCGCGCCGGCGATGGAAACTGCCGTCCAATCAAGCAGGCAATGCTTGGCGGTTTCCATGACTTCCGCGGGAAGAGGTTGTTTTGTTAGCCGCCGGACATGAGAGACCAGCCGACGGGTTAGATCGGCATCGTTTTTCATACCCTCGGACGCAGGCTGGGGGCCCGACATCGCTACTTCAACCTCGCTGCGACTTGGGGAAACAACCGTAACGCATTGTCTCGCTCAATCCGGGCCAGATCCTCGGCGGAAAACCCGAACTTGGTCAGACCAGGGAGCGTGGCTTCATATGGCAGGAAGGGGAAATCGCTGCCGAACAGGATCTTGTCTGCCGAGGCCAGCCGCATGATGGCGCCGAGATTTTCCTGGTCGGTCGAGGTCGCGGTATCGAAGTTAAGCCGTTTAAGTTCTGCCAGCGGCCCATTTGGCAGGCGGGCCGCTATCGTCTTATCGATCGTCGCCAGCCTGATAATCCGTTTGACGATCGGCGCGGTGGCGCCTCCTGAGTGGGAGAAGATGAAATTGATATCGCGATTTTTTGAAAACGATCCGGAAAACAGCAGGCTGACAATGGCCCGCGTTGTGTCAAACATATATTCGACGGCAGGCGCCGGAACGGGAATATCCTGCATCAGCGCAGAGCAGCAATCTGCTGAGGTGGGATGGAAATAGACAGCCGCTTTCCGACGATTCATCTCTTCGAAGAAGGGGGCGAAGGCCGGGTCGCCCGGCCACTTGTTGCCGTAGCTTGTCAGAAGACCGATGCCATCGGCCTTCAAAACATCGAGTGCATAGGCGGCCTCCACAAGGCTTCCTTCCACATCGGGAAGCGAGACTGAGGCCAACATCCCGAAACGGCCGGGATAGTCGCGCACCATCTGAGCCGCATACTCATTGGACATACGTGCGAGATCGCGGGCTTCCTTGGCGTCTCCAAACCAGGTGCCGGGATTCGACAGCGAAGTCATCGCAAGTTTGATCCCGAATTTATCCATCTGCTCCAGTGACTGTGCCGGGGTCCAGTTGAGAACGCTGGTAAAATTCGGCGCAAACGACAGCAGGCGATCGCGCGCCACAGTCACATACTTGGGCGGCAAAATATGATGATGCACATCGATGATGCGGGCTTGATCTGATGACGTTGGAGGTTCTTGTGCCCTCGTGGCTCTCGCAAAACCCGTGACTGCGAAGGCGGCGCCGGAGGCCACTACACCGCGTCGGGTACCGCAGCAGAGGCAGCCGCTCATGTGCTTGATGCGCTTGGAACCCAAGTCTGCCGCCATGGCCGTCTTCTCACTAGTGAATTTGTAATTCGATCTACGGTTCTTTGAACATCGAACGTTCGCGCGCGAGGAACTCGGTGACCTCTGGTCCGTCATATGGCACGTCCACAGCCATCACGTCGCGCATACCGACGAACTGACCGCCATAAGGCGCCCCGCAATAATGGACGGAAAGGACCATATCCAGAGGATGAATCCATTTACATCGACGCAATCAGCATCGACCGCCGCCGCGACAACTTCCCCGACCACCATCAGCCGTCCCGTCCATTCTTTGGTCCACTGGACGTGGCACTCGAAGTTTCGAGGCATCTGCTGAATTCTTGGCGGCGCAACGTGTGTTGACGCCAAGCTGGTAAGCCCGGCTTTATCGAGTTCGTTTGTACCGGGTGAGAATGGCAGCCCTACGATGCGCACCGCCTCCAGATTCGCCCGATCGAAGCGGGGGCAGATTGGCGACAAATTCCCCACTACCCAATACATTACGTGCGGTGTCGCTCCCGACATTTGCCGTAAATGCAATATGGACGGGTTCGTGATTGACCCGTGTACAGGTGCGATACGCAGCCGCGTTTGTACGTCCCTGAGCATCAATAGTTGTGATGATTGCCAGGTTTGAACTGGGGGCAAATAGCCGGTCCCACAACCTTCGCGGTTGTTCAAGTTTCTGTGGTCTCATCGAAAAGCGCCCCGGTGCATTTCCCTCGAGCCACAAAGAGGAGTGACGACGAACGCCATTACCGTGAGATTTCCTCCAGAACCTTCTGCTTGGTCTCGACCGCGAATAGGAAGACGATCAGAGCGCCGGCAAACGCACTCACGCCAAAGAATAAGAAGACCGACGGAAGACCGGCGCCCCCGAGAATCGCTCCGACGACGATGGGACCGACGATCGATGCGATACGCATCCATGAGCTCGCCGCTCCACTGCCCAGAGCCCGCATGCGCGTGGGGTAAACTTCGGGCAGATACACGTAAATGGCTGCGAGCAGGATCGAGATGAAGAACAGCGCAACAGAGGCAAGTTCCACGACGGTCGTTACGGGGACCTGCTCATCTCTGCTCAGCCACCAGAGCGCCAACAAAGGTATGCATGCGCCGAGAAATGAAACGATGTAGCAGATGCGCCGCCCGAAGCTGTCAATCAATAGCGCCCCGAACAGGGCGCCGAACAGACCGACAAAATAGCTGACGAAGCTGTACTGAAGGTTTTGTTCGATCGGCAGGTGATAGACTGTGCGATAAATCGTCGGGAGCCACGCAAGAAGGCCGTAGCCGACGAGAGATGTTGCGAAAGCGAGCGCCCAAGCCGTCAGTGTTCTCGACAGATACTCGCGTCCAAATAGATCGCTCCAGCGGGCATTCTCCCTCACGATCTTCGGAATGTTGCCGACCGGAACGGCGGCGGACAACTCGCCTTCTGCCGCAACGGCATTCTCGATCCCAGACAAAGCCTTGTCCGCTTCGTCCAATCTGCCGTGAGCGGCGAGCCAGCGTGGCGATTCCGGCACCAGGCGTCGAAGCCATATCGCCAGGAGTGCGGGGAGGGCGCCGATCACGAACATCCATTGCCAACCGAGATGCGGGACAACCCATATCGCGGCAAGCGCCGTGATCATCACCCCGAAGGCAAAAATCGCCTGGAACAGAACGACGATGCGCCCACGCAGATCCGCGCGGGTAAGTTCATTCATATAAGTGGCAGCAACAGGCACTTCAGCGCCCAGTCCGATACCCTGAATGAATCGCAGAAGGAAAAGCGAATTGTAACTCCAAGAGAACGCACAAGCGAGACTGAAAACGGCGTAGATCGCGATGCTCCAGCGCAGAATTTGCAGCCGGCCGTAACGCTCCGCGAGGCCGCTGAGCAAAGTTGCGCCGATCAACTGCCCAACATAGCCGATAGAAATAAGGCCGCCGATCTGACTGATTTCGATGTGCCACAGAGGAATGAGCGCCGGCAAAACGAAGGCAATTGCCAGGGCATCAAATGCGTCGAAGAACCCCGCCATACCGACGATGAACATGATGCGTCGGTGCCACGAGGTGGCAGGCAGGCGTTCGAGGCGCGCTGAAATGGCTTCTTCTGTCAGCGGCAGAGACGCAATTGAAGTGGCCGTGGCCAAGGTCATCCTCCAGATTTTTATGTCGTGCTTAGTTGGCCATATTAGGAAAATACAATAGTGAGTCAAAACTATTCGGGCCGAATTCGAAATGTTCAGGACTCGGGCCCAGCCGCTTGTCAATAATCTGGATCTCGACGATCTCGGCTATCGTCGCTATTCGATTTCCGCTCCGCGGCAAAGCGCCGGCGCATCCGTGAGCGAGAAGGCGCATTCGCATACTGACAGGTTATGGAATGTCGACGATGACGGCGTCCGCTGCTGCTGTCATGGCGGCCGCTGGTTGTCTTCAGCCAATAAGAAGAACTTGGATAGATACGGCTTGCCGAGGAGTGCAAGACGGCACAGTACGGAAGTGTTGCGGCACTAAGCTATATTTTCTTCAACGATCCTGCCGCTTCGAGACCAGCACACCGAGTTCGGCGAGCAGGCGCGGCGCTGGGCAACCGGTGCCGAAACGGCAGGCCGCCTCGCTAATCGCGGCTTAAACTATATTCCAATCCAGTGTACCTTGTGACGGGTCATTGGCGCCGTGTCAGAACGGCAGTTATTTCGGTTTTTTGTCGGGTCCTACACGTACGGTTATTTTAAGCGCAGGGTGTTTGGGAGTGATAGTCCTTGGCAGAGTGTGTGTTGTTGGGTGATATCGGGGCAACGAACGCTCGGTTCGCACTCGCTGGCAAAGATGTACTCGGCCAAGTCAGGAGCTTCGAGGTAGCCCAATTTCCTCAATTTAGGGATGCCTTAGCCGTTTTCCTGAAGGAAGTCAGATCGCCCGTTACGCGCGCGATGATTGCGGTTGCGGGCCCCATAGTGGGACAACACGCAAAGCTCACAAATCAAGATTGGACTATCGATGCAGACGAGCTGCAAAGCTCTTTTGGATTGCAGGCACGGATTATCAACGATTTCCGCGCAGTCGCATTTTCCTTGCCCTTGCTTAAGTCCGAGGATTTAGTTTCGATTGGGGGCGGCAAAATTGAAGAGGGAGCGCCCAAGGCCGTTCTGGGCCCCGGTACAGGCCTCGGCGTTGCGTGTCTTGCCAAAAACTCGGCAGAACCGGTCGTCATCAGCAGCGAGGGTGGCCACGCTACGTTAGCGAGTACTTGTGATCGGGAAGACAGAATAATCCAATATTTGCGCAGCAAGTTCGGACACGCCTCCGCTGAGCGGGCAATTTCGGGCGGTGGATTGGAAAATCTCTATCAAGCCATCGCAGCAGTCGATGGCTTGACTGTCGACAATCAAAGCGCGGCAGAAATAACGACGCATGCGCTCGCAGGCAGTAGTGAGATCGCGCTCGAAGCGCTCCATACGTTCTGCGCCTTTTTAGGCTCCTTCGCTGGCAGCTTGGCTCTGACGTTTGGGGCGAAAGGCGGTGTATATGTTGCCGGGGGCATTTCACCACGGATCCTGAATTTTCTGGCCAAATCTGAATTTCGAAGTCGTTTTGAATCCAAGGGCAGATTTCGGAGTTACCTAGAAACCATACCCTCGTATGTGATCGTGCATCCTGCTGCAGCTTTTCTTGGTTTGCAGTCTCTGCTCAATTGAGAGCTCACGCGTTGATGCGCATTGTCGACTATCTGACCCCAAAAGGATCGAGGAAAACGATCGCACGCCGGAAGTATTCTCGTCCCACCTACAGGATGCCACATGACCGTTGTGGGTCCGAACAGTGCTCGCATTTGGAAGCGAATAGCAAAAACCCCGCACGGACGGGGTTAGGGGGACAGGGGGATCCGCACAGGGCTTTTGCAGTCAACCGCGGGGCGGTCGGCAAACACGCTCCATCGGTCTCGTCTTTTTAATCGCGCAGTCGAAAAAGCGTTCCGGATCTCTTTCGAAAAAACAACGAGGCCGCGCACCAGGAAGGGCGTCATCGAGCTCTTTGATCAAACCGAGCTTACATGTTGTCCATTCAGGCATGAACGGCCAGAGCCGCATGCACCGTTCGACCATGCATCGCTCCTCGCACACAAAGACCAAGATGAAGAGCGGGACGTGCAAAAGAAGTGCCGTTTGCCGTTCTTGCCCTGACCGTTCCAGTCGTCATTATTCCAGCCGCCGTTGTTTCCGACCACCACCATTCCAACCGCCGTTATTACCGCCGCCGTTGTAGCTCCACTGGGCCTCCATTATTCCATTGGCCGTTATTCGCGTGTCTATTCTTCCAATGACCGTTCCCGACGCTGAAGCAGGCTCTTTGATCAACTGATCGCGGCGTGCGGATCACGAGCCAAATTTCCCCGCCAAGAGTCTTTCGCGGGGGCGCATATTCGCTAGAGCACGAAAACCGCTAATTAGAAAATCTGCGCGAACTTCAGCCCCGCTTCGACGGGGCTTTTTCTTTTTTCACGCGCGTCGCCCTTGGATCCGCAACCCTTTTCGAGCTTTACCCCTACGCACATACAATTAACCATTACGTGGAGGAAGAGTTGTGACTAAAAAAACCACGAGTCTCGCGAAGGTTCTGGCGGCTGCATCGCTTGTTGTCGTCGTCACTTCGACGTTAGCGATCGCTCAAACAAGCTCTGGGTCGGGCGGAGTGCCGACCAACGGCACATCATCCAATATGGGCGAAACGAACCCTGGTCCAACCAGTGATAAAGGTAATGCTCCCGTAGCGAAGATGCCAAATCAGGCCGCGCCATCGGGCAACAACGCAAGCCAAAGCGGTGAGAAACAACGGTCGCTAGATCACTGAGACGCGTCAACGAAATACCGGTCTGCGGAGAAAAAAGCCCGGCAGGTCACCCCGCCTGGCCGATTCATTTTGATAAAGCAGCGATCGCCAATGCTATTGCCGATGCCACCGGCGCCCGTGTGACTGACTCGCCGCTGACATCAGACAAAGTGCGCCGGGCGATCCGGTTATGGCCCAGGTCCATTAGCATGTAGGCGGTATTCACAAACGGCACTTTGTGATGTGAAACGGGCGACTACCGCGCCGCGAGCCCCTGTACCGCGGCGAGCTTGCCGCTGGTGTTGCGATTCTCGCTTTCACTCAGGGCAAATCGCCGGCAGTGATCGAGATAGGCGGCTTCGTGCAAGGCGATCAGTTCCACGACACTCGCCCACAGCCAGGACGGCGCATCGAGCGAAACCTTACGGCTTTTCGCCAGGTCGGAGGACCATGCACGCCGCTGCACGGAGTCCAACTGGCGGCCGTGCGCACGTCCGACGACGCCGCCAAGATAGCGTGCTAGCTTCATGGCTTCCTGCCGCGTCAATCGATCGATTTCAATTTTCAGGTCTTGCGGCATCAGTTCTCTCATCACGACCGGCCGGTCGAGCAACCTTGTCGCCGCCATGCGCCAGCCGAGGTTCGGTGAGAGCGCTTTCGCGCCGGTCACCACACGGATTGCATTGTCGCGTGGCATTTCCACTTTGGCAGCTTTGGGCGCCGCCGCCGTCACCCCCTCTTTTACGTCTGCCAGGCAGAGGCTCGCCTCCTTGTTCGTGCCGATGCGAAGCAGGGCGGCGTAACGCAGGCGGCCGAGAGAGCTGCAACCCTTCATCCAATAGGCCGCGTCGAGCAGTTTTATGGGATCATCCTTTGCACGGTCCTGAAGCGAGGTCAGCGTGGCTCTGACGGCATCGCTTTCAAACATTCGGGTCAAGGCATCGCGTTCTTGCGGTGTGAGGGCCCAGAATCGTTTTCCAAGTGGAATAGTCGGCTTGACCGTGTCGAGTCTCTCCTCGGCCAGATGCCGCCATCGCCGCCGTGTCGATTCGGCAAGCAACGCCTGAATTGATTTCGGCCGGTGCGATTTGTCCTTGTCAAAATCTGCCATAAGAGCGGTTTCGTAGCCCGCGATCAGCTCTTCCAGAATTTTCGCAGTCGTCACTCCCGGCAAGTCCGATCCGCGAGCCGCCGAGGCCAGTGACAGGCCCAACCGAACCAGGTCGTGCGCGGGATTGCCGATCACGGTCTGGTCGAGATCCCTGATCTGGATCAAAACCCGGCCTTTCGCATCGGCAAGGGGACCGAGATTGCCGACATGACAGTCGCCACAAATCCAGACGGGAGGACCGTCCGGCAATTTGCAGCGGCTGCTGCTATCGAGCCACTCGTAAAACTTGGAGGTGTTGCCACGCACATAGGCGTGGGCCGAACGCGCCATCTTAAGATTGCGAGTATGAATCAGAATTCGTTCGCGATTACCGGGCTTTACCATTCGCCACTTATCGCGAACTCAAATTCTGCCAAGCAAAAGCAAGATCAGGAGAATGACGATAACAACACCTAATCCGCCACCGCCGTAATACCCGGTACCATAGAATGGACCGCCGCCAAACCCGCTAAACCCTCCAAGCAAGATAACGACCAGGATAATTAGCAGTATGGTGCCAATCGACATGTGACTATCTCTCCCGAATTCGCAGTTGTTCAGTGTCGATAAAACGGCTGTACCTTTCAGCCAGCACTGATTTTCCTAATGTGAGAACAGAGCGAGCAGAATGATAATTGGGATCGGAACGCCAAGCAGCCAGAGAAGAATACCTCTACCCATGATGTGCTCCTTTATAGTGGCCGGGGGGTGAGAACGCGATCGTTCCAGGTACCGTCGCGCAGCGAGCCGCCTTCGACCGCCGCAAGACTGGCGGCAAATGCACCGAACAACATGGCGACGGTCAGCCAGAGTGAAAGTTTTGCAGCACCCCTCCTGGCATCGTCCGCGGCGGTCTTGGCCTCGGTGATGACGTCGTTGACGCGCTTCTCCGCGTCCGCCTGACTCATGCCTGTGCGGTTGGCTACAAGGCGCGTCAGGTAAGCTTTATCAGCGGCGCTGAAATCCTGGTTGTCGTGAAACGCGGAAGTCCACAATCGTACCGCCTCCGCTCGTGTCCGATTGGGATCGGCGTTCGACGAGCCAGACGTCGCGGCGTTCGGCGTGGGTGTGCCGGAGTTGCTGGAATCCGGTGACGACGCGGACTGCGCCGAGGGATCAGCGCGGAACAGCTTATCGACGTAGATTTCGAAAGGATTGACCGACCGCCCAGCCTGCGAAAGTGCTGCGCCCGACCCGACGGCCGCGCCGTTTGCCAGATACGAAGCGGCCGAACTCAGCGCGCCTGCCATCAGCAAAGTGGCGAAGGCCCAGGCGAGAAAACCGTGTGCAGTGTCGCGAAAGAAAACCTCGTGGGTGTGAACATTCGCCCATTTGGCCCGCAACCGCGCCGCAAGATATCCGCCGACGGCGGAAGACATCACTGCGACGATCACCAGATAAATTCCGGTGCCGGTTTTGAACATCGACGCCGAGACGCCGGCGTCGCTCCATGGGGATATGGACGACAATCCGATCCCGGCTCCAAACGCAATCAGAACAAACGACAATGCCGCGGCGGCTACCGCACCGGCGGCGATCGCGGCCCATGATACGGCAGCCTGCGCGTCCACCATCGTGGCCACAGGACGCAAATCGGTATCCATGAAAAAGTCTCCCGGCGGAACGCTATCGTCCCGCTCCCAACTCGACGCCGCAAAATTGGTTCCAGGTGCCTCGGCCTCGCCCCATTCGATAAACCTCGTCTCCAATAGAGTCGGGCAGGCAGCTTTGGTTTGCCACACGGCGGCAAGTGTGCGGCCAAACGATAGGTCCGCGTGCAGGAGCCCCGTTAAGGCCCCAGCCGAGATCCAACCGAAGCTTTATCGTCTAAGCGGGAGGACCTTTCCTCCAGAGCGCGGGCTAGTTTTGAGTAACGCAGCGTGCACTTTGGTGGCGAGTTCGTCCCCGACGAACGGCTTTTTGATTATTCGAGCTTCGCCAATATCCGCCAGCACCGCCTGATCGACGTAACCCGTTATGAACAGAACGGGAATAGTTGGAAATCTGGAATGGACTTGGCGTGCAACCTCCATTCCATTCATGCCCGGCATGGCAAAATCC
>Ga0302326_10004049_pt1 | contig 34128 bp, 31 predicted proteins | sample Palsa_T0_3_FD_202264 | JGI IMG/M metagenome (GOLD analysis project Ga0302326, IMG submission 202264) | Peat permafrost microbial communities from Stordalen Mire near Abisko, Sweden - Palsa_T0_3 | ecosystem: Environmental > Terrestrial > Soil > Palsa > Peat permafrost | place: Sweden: Abisko...
CCGGTACTGGATCACCGAGGTCTGCTACGCCAAGGACGGCCCCGACGACCTCCTGATGGCCGTCCAGGTGACCAACGCCGGGCCTGAGGCCGCGACGCTGCATGTGCTGCCGACAGCCTGGTTCCGCAACACCTGGTCGTGGGACACCGACGCCCCGAGGCCGGCCATGCAGGCAGCGGGCGGGTCGGCAGTTCTGATCGACCACCCGTTCCTCGGCCCGCTCGAGCTGATCGCCGGACCGGCACCAGACGGCGCGCAGCCGGCGGCGGTGTTCTGCGAGAACGAGACGAACACGGCCCGCCTCTTCGGTGCCGAGCCCGTCACGCCGTACCCGAAAGACGGCATCAACGACCACGTCATCAGCGGCGCGGCGACTGTCAACCCCGACCGCACCGGCACGAAGGCCGCATTCTGGTACCAGGTCACCGTGCAGCCTGGCGCTACGGCTGAGCTGCGGCTGCGGCTCCGCCCGGCGCCAGCGAAGGCGGCCACCGCGAAGGCAGCCGCAGCCAGCGCGGCGGCCGGGCTCGGCGCTGATTTCGGCACGGTCATGGCGGGGCGGCGGGCCGAAGCCGACGAGTTCTACGCCGAGCTCACCCCGGCCACGGCGAGCAGTGACGAGGCGATGGTGATGCGCCAGGCCTTCGGCGGGATGCTGTGGAGCAAGCAGCTGTATTACTACGACGTCAGCCGGTGGCTGGACGGCGACCCGACCCAGCCGACCCCGCCGTCGCAGCGGCTGACCGGGCGCAACTCGCGATGGCGCAACTTCAACGCCTTCGACATCATGTCCATGCCGGACAAGTGGGAGTACCCCTGGTTCGCCGCCTGGGATCTGGCCTTCCACACCGTCGCCCTTGCGCACGTGGACCCCGCGTTCGCCAAGTACCAGCTTGTCCTGCTGTGCCGTGAGTGGTTCCAGAATCCGAACGGAGCGCTGCCGGCCTACGAATGGGATTTCGGGGACGTGAACCCGCCGGTGCAGGCCTGGGCCGCACTGGAGCTGTTCGCGATCGACGGCGGCCGCGATCTCGATTTCCTGAGCCGCGTCTTCGACAAGCTGATGGTCAACTTCACCTGGTGGGTGAACCTCGAGGACAAAGTCGGCAACAACATCTTCGAGGGCGGCTTCCTCGGTCTGGACAACATCGGCCCGATCGACCGCTCCCACCTGCCTGTCGGCGGCATCCTGGAGCAGTCGGACGCAACCGGCTGGATGGGCTTCTACGCCATCGCGCTGGCCGGCATCGCCGCCGTCCTGAACCGGTCCGGCCAGCGGCCGGCCAATGACCTCGTGCTGAAGTTCCTGGAGCATTTCGCCGCCATCCGCACGGCGCTGGACAGCCAGGGGCTGTGGGACGAGGACGACGGGCTGTACTACGACAAGCTCGTGACCCCCTCCGGGGAGGCCGTGCCGGTGCGCGCCCGCTCGATGGTGGGCATCATCCCGGTGCTCGCTGCCGCCGTCGTCGACGGGAACGATCTCCAGCATGCGCTGGTGATGGGCAAGCAGTTCGCGGACTTCCTGGGCCAGGAGGGCTTCACCGACACCGGCAAGCTGCGCGAGCTCGGGCTGCTCCGCGGAGCGCCGGGCGACGAGCGGCTGCTGCTGAGCCTGGCCGGCCCGGCGCGGCTGGAGCGGCTGCTCGGCCGGCTCTTCGACGAGGGCGAGTTCCTGTCCCCGCATGGCCTGCGCGCGCTGTCGGCCTGGCATCGTGACTATCCCTACGAGCTCAGCGTCGAGGGCGTCAGCGCCAGCATTGACTACGAGCCGGCCGAGTCCACCACCGCAATGTTCGGCGGCAACTCCAACTGGCGCGGCCCGGTCTGGTTCCCGCTGAACTACCTGGTCATCAGCGTGCTGGAGCGCTACCACCGGTTCTTCGGCGACGAGCTGACGATCGAGTACCCGACCGGGTCGGGCAGGCAGCTCACCCTCGATCTGGTCGCGAACGACCTGTCCGACCGGCTGATCTCGATCTTCACCCGCTCCCCGGACGGCCGCAGGCCGTGTTTCGGCGGGAACGAGCGGCTGCAGACCGACCCGGCCTGGCACGACAACCTGGTCTTCAGCGAGTACTTCCACGGTGACAACGGTGCCGCGATCGGCGCCGCTCACCAGACGGGCTGGACCGGACTGATCGCCGACGTCATCCGCCGCCGCCACGGCGCGGTGCGCTCCGTCGGCGACATCCTCCGGCTCATCGGCGAGGAGTCGGCGCGATGACCGCCGGCGCGCGCGTGACCGCGCTGCCGGGAAGCCAGTTCCCGCTGGGCGCGACGATCACCGGCGGGGGAACGAATTTCGCCGTGGCCTCTGGTGTCGCCGACGGGATAGTGCTCTGCCTGTTCGACGAGACGGGTACCGAGACCCGGATTCCGCTGCAGGACAGCGACGCCGGCACCTGGCACGCCTTCGTGCCAGGGGTCGGAGCCGGGCAGGCGTACGGCTACCGGGCCACCGGCCCCTACGATCCTGCGCGCGGAGTGCGCTGCAATCCGGCCAAGCTCCTGCTCGATCCCTACGCGCGGGCCATCCTCGGGACCATCAGCTTCGGGCCCGAGGTGCTCGGCTACGCCGGCGGTGACCCCGACGTGCCCAGCGCACTCGACTCGGCCGCGCATGTTCCGCGCAGCCTTGTCGTCGACGACACCTACAGCTGGAGCGACGACGCCCGGCCCCGGTACCGGTACGCGGACACGATCATCTACGAGGCTCACGTCAGGGGCTTCACCATGCGTCACCGGGGGGTGCCGCCCGAGCTGCGCGGAACCTACGCCGGGCTCGGGCACGAGGCGGCGATCGGCCACCTGCTCGACCTCGGTGTCACTGCTGTCGAGCTGCTGCCGGTCCATGAGAGCGTGCCCGAGTCATTCCTGGTGCAGCGAGGGCTGACGAACTACTGGGGATACAACACGATCGGATATTTCGCGCCGCACCAGCTCTACTCGGCGCAGGTCAGGGCCGGGCGACCCGGCGGCCAGGTCGCGGAGTTCAAGACCATGGTCGACGCACTGCACTCCGCCGGGCTCGAAGTACTGCTTGATGTCGTGTTCAACCACACCGCGGAGGCAGATCAGCACGGACCAACGCTGTGTCACCGGGGCCTGGATAATCCCGCTTACTACCGGCTCGACCCGGGTGACCCCCGCGGCTACTTTGACACGACGGGCTGCGGCAACTCACTGAACGTCGGTGACCCGCTGACACTCCAGCTGATCATGGACTCGCTCCGCTACTGGCTGACCGAGATGCGAGTCGACGGGTTCCGGTTCGACCTCGCGCCGACACTCGCCCGCCAGGACGGCGAGTTCGAGAAGAGGTCGGCGTTCCTCGACATGGTCTCCCAGGATCCCGTCGTGTCCAGGGCCAAGCTCATCGCCGAACCGTGGGACGTCGGGCAGGCGGACAGCTACGACATCGGCGGATTCCCGGCAGCATGGCGGGAGTGGAACGGCAGGTACCGCGACATCATGCGGGACTTCTGGCGCAGCCACCCGGTCGGCATCGGCGAGTTCGCGTCCCGGTTCTGCGGGTCCGCTGACCTGTATGGCGGCGGCGGGCGCAGGCCGACAGCGTCGGTCAACCTGGTCACTGTCCACGACGGCTTCACCCTGCGCGACCTCGTCTCCTACGACGACAAGCACAACGAGGCGAACGGCGAGTCGAACCGGGACGGGACCAGCGACAACCGCTCGTGGAACTGCGGCGCCGAGGGCCCGACCGACGACGCTGCCGTACTCGTGCTGCGGGCCCGCCAGTCCCGCGCGATCCTCGCCACCCTGCTGCTCTCGTTCGGGATCCCCATGGTCCTTGGCGGCGACGAGATCGGCCGCACCCAGCAGGGCAACAACAACGCCTACTGCCAGGACAACGAGATCGCCTGGCTCGACTGGTCGGAGCCTGACGCCGAGCTGCTGGAGTTCACCAGGCGACTGGTCGCCTTCCGCAAGCGCCACCCGGTATTCCGCCGCCGCCGGTTCCTCGCTGGTGCCGAGGCGTCAGAACTGCGGTGGTACACGCCCGGCGGCGCCGAGATGACGGGCGCGGACTGGTCGGACAGCAGCGCGCTCGCTATTGGGCTGTACCTCGACGGATCCGACGACCCGGACCGCGCCGCTGACGGGACGCCGCTGCTCGACGACGACTTCCTGGTCCTGGTCAGCGCCTGGTGGGAGCCGCTCGACTTCACGCTGCCCGCCACGAGGGCGCAGGCGGCCTGGAAGGTCGAGATCGACTCCTACGACTCCGGCCCGCCGCCCGCCGCGGCCGGGCCGCTGCTGGCAGCCGATCACATCACCGTCAGGCCGCGTTCGATCGTTGTCCTGGGCTCACGCCAGCCGGTCCGTTAGGTGCTCGCCGACGCGGATGGCGTTCGCCATGGCGGTCAGCGCCGGGTTCACGGCTCCGATGCTCGGGAAGAAGCTGGTGTCGACCACGTACAGGTTGTCGAGCTCGTGCGCCTTGCAGTTGACATCGAGCACTGAGCTGGCCGGATCGGTGCCGAACCGGCAGGTACCTGACTGGTGCGCAACGCCGGCGACCGGTACGTCCATGCTGGCGTAGAAGTTCTTGCCGAGGACGTGGTGGGCGGCGATCCCCACGTGATTCAGCACCGTCCTGAGCTCCCGGTACAGGCCGTCGGCCTCAGCGTCGTTCGTCGGCCGGTAGGCCAGGTGCACGCGGCCGTCGGAGTCGACCGTGACGCGGTTGTCCGGCTTCGGAATGTCCTCCGTAGTCAGCCAGAAGTCCACCGCATGCCGGGCGACTTCCTCGAGGCTGAACTTCGGGGCCAGCCTGGTGAGCGCAGGCTCCTCGCCCTTCATCGCCATCGCGTTGGACTTGCCGAGCATCTGGATATTGCCGAGCGGCCACTCGTGCCCGTTCCCGCTGAAGTAAAAGTCATTCAGGCCGAGCGTCTTCTGGAACACCGTGTCGTTGGTCTCCTTGTCCAGCGCAACGATCGCCTTGCTGTTGTGGTACATGTAGTTCCGGCCGACCTGGCCGGACCCGTTCGCGAGGCCGGCCGGATGCTGGTCGGAGGCTGACCGGAGCAGGATCCTGGTGCTGTTGGCGGCGCCCGCTGAGATCACCACGATGTCGCCCTCGTAGAACTCCGTGCTCCCCCCGCGGCTGACCTGCACGCGGCTGACTGTCCGCCCGGACGGATCGGTTTCGAGGCGCTCTACCTCGGCGTTGACCAGCAGCGTCACGTTCGGCTGGTCCAGGAGCGGGCGGACGGCAATCACATCTGCGTCGGACTTGGCGTGCACCATGCACGGATAACCGTCACACCAGGCGCAGCGAACGCACGTGCTGAGGGGCCGGGTCGCCTCGTTCAGCAGGATGCCCACCGGCGCATGGAACGGGTGGTACCCGCCGGCGGCCAGGGCGTCGGAGATCTGCTGGACTCGCGGCTCATGCGAGACCGCAGGCCACGGATACTCTCTCGAGCAGTGGCCTTCGGTGGGATCCTCGCCGTGCGCGCCATGCACCTGGTACAGCCACTCGGCCTTCGTGTACCAGGGCTCGAACTCGTCGTAGCTCAGCGGCCAGGCTGGCGACAGGCCGTCGGCATGCTGGATCTCGCCGAAGTCACCGGGGCGCAGCCGGTAGAGGGCGGCGCCGTAGAGTTTCGTGGCGCCACCCACGTAGTAATGCACCTGCGGCTGGAACGGCTTGCCGTCGGCGTCATACCACGTTTCGGGGGACATGTACCTGCCGTCCACGAAGACGGAGCCGGGATCCCAGTTCGCGGTCTCACGAGGCAGGAAATCGCCTCGCTCCAGCAGCAGTATCCGCTTGCCCGAGGGAGCCAGGGTGTGCGCGAGCGTGCCTCCGCCCGCGCCGGTGCCGACGATTATCACGTCATAGTGCTCAGTCACACAGCCACGATGGCGCCCGGATGGCGCTGGCGGATCACCCCTGAGGGATGATGTCCGGTCGCCCCGGGGCGACGACAGTAACGGTCAACGACCAACTCGTCCGGGGATGGTGCCATGTCCACGAGCACGCAGAACAACAGCAGCTGGCCGCAAGTCAGGTCCGGCCCGATAATTACCGGAGGCTCGCTCGTCGCCGTCGGCGGGCTGATCGCACTGGCGGGTCTCGCCGTCGGCGGCTTGCACCTGCTTCATGCCACCCGCCAGTGGGTCGAGGAGATGGAGGTCCCCCCGAGCGAACTGGCCAAGATCAAATGGGCACAGGCCAAGTCCGCCGCGGCGGCCGGAACCGCCGCCTGGCAGAACGGGGTCCAGGCGCACGCTGTCACCGGCTCATAGCTAAGCGAGCCGTTCCTGACGCCTGGGGATGAGATGACGAACGTCGACCTTGCGCGCTGGCAGTTCGCATTCACGTCGATTAATCACTTCCTGTTCGTTCCGATCACGATCGGGCTTGCATTCCTCGTCGCGCTGCTGCAGACCGCCTGGTATCGCAGCAAGCGCGATGAGTACTTACGCCTGACGAGGTTCTTCGGCACGCTCCTGGTGATCAATGTCGCCATCGGCGTGGTGTCCGGAATCGTGCAGGAGTTCGAGTTCGGGATGAACTGGGGGGCGTACTCGCGGCTGGTGGGCAACATCTTCGGCGCGCCGCTGGCCATGGAAGGACTGGCCGCCTTCTTCCTGGAGTCCACCTTCCTCGGGCTGTGGCTGTTCGGCTGGGACAAGCTGTCCCGGCGACTGCACCTGGCCACCATCTGGCTGGTCGCGCTCGGCTCAGTGCTGTCGGCGGCGTTCATCATGGCCGCCAACTCCTGGATGCAGCATCCGGTCGGCTACCAGATGGTCCACGGGAAGCCGCAGCTCAACGACATCTGGGCGCTTCTCACGAACCCGGTGTTCGTCTGGGGATACTCGAAGGTACTGCTGGCGTCGCTGGTGACCGGCGCCGCCGTGATGCTAGCCGTGTCGGCCTGGCAGCTGCGCCGCGGCGGCGAGGCCGCCGTGTTCGTCCGGTCGGCCCGCCTCGCGCTGATCGTGCTGGTGCCGTCGATTCTGTTCACCATGCTGGTCGGCGACGAGCTCGGCGTCATCGAGGCCAGCTATCAGCCGATGAAGATTGCCGCCGCCGAGGCGCAGTGGACCACCTGCCAGCCGTGCTCGTTCTCGCTGATCCAGATCGGCGGCGGCAACAACGACCACACTCCGACCCAGATCCTGGCCATCCCCCACCTGCTGTCCCTGCTGGCCACTAACCACTGGAACGGCAAGGTCATCGGCCTCAGCCCGCTGCAGTCCCAGTACGCCGCCAAGTACGGCGCCGGAAACTACGTGCCGAACGTGTTCATCCAGTACTGGTCGATGCGGGTGATGGCCTACGCGGGGGTCCTGGTCCTCCTACTCGGGCTCTGGGGCCTGTGGCTGCTCCGGCGCAAGAAAGTGGCCACGTCCCGGCTATTCCTGTGGGTAGCGGTCTGGGCCGCGGTGCTCCCGTTCCTGATGAACACGGCCGGCTGGCTGCTGACCGAGAGCGGCCGGCAGCCGTGGATCGTGCAGGGCATCATGCTGACGAAGAACGGGATTTCAGCTTCCGTGAGCACAGCTGATATCGCGATCAGCCTGGCGGCGTTCGTCCTGCTGTACGCGGCGCTGGGAACAATCGACCTGCTCCTCATGCTGCGGTACTCGCGCGAGCAGCTGCCGCCAGCTCGCACCGCGGCCGATCAGGACGCGCCGGTTCCGGCCGTCCGGTACTGAGGCCGCGATGACACTCCTCCCGTTCTGGTTCATCATCATCACGGTCCTGTGGACTGGCTTCTTCGTGCTCGAGGGGTTCGACTTCGGCGTCGGCATGCTGCACAACGCCGTCGGCAAGGACGAGCCGGAGCGCCGGGCTGCCATCAACACGATCGGGCCGCTGTGGGATGGCAATGAGGTCTGGCTGATCGTGGCCGGCGCCGCCATGTTCGCAGCGTTTCCCGGCTGGTACGCAACCATGTTCTCCGGCTTCTACCTCGCGCTCGTGCTGCTGCTGGCGTCACTCATCGTGCGGGGAGTGTCCTTCGAGTACCGCGGCAAGCGGGACGCGATACGGTGGCGCCGCACCTGGGACATCCTGCTGACGGCAGGCAGCCTGCTGGCCCCGCTGCTCATCGGCGTCGCGCTGGGCGACCTTTTGCACGGGCTGCCGATCAACTCCAGCCAGAATTACACCGGGTCGTTCTGGGACCTGCTGCAGCCCTACGCGCTGCTGACCGGGGTAACCCTGGTCCTGATCTGCCTGCTGCATGGCGCGACGTTCCTGTCCCTGAAGACCACCGGTGACATGCGCGAGCGGAGCGGCCGGCTGGCCCGCCGGGTAGCTCCGCTGACGGGCGCCGCCGTGGTGGCCTTCGTCATCTGGACGCATGTGACGGCCCGCAGCACCTTCTTCCTCAACCCCATCGAGCTGCTCGCGGTGCTGGCCGTCATCGCCGCGATCTGGCTGGTCCGCGAGCGCCGCGACGGCTTCGCGTTCGCGGCGACCACGGTGACGATGGCCGCGTGCATCGTGTCGATCTTCACCGGCCTGTATCCCAACGTGATGGTGTCCAGTACCAGCCCGGCCTACAACCTGACGGTGCACAACACCGCGTCCGGCGCGTACTCGCTCAAGGTCATGACAGTCGTGGCCGTCATCCTCCTGCCCGTCGTCCTGGCCTATCAGACCTGGACCTATTACGTGTTCCGGCGGCGGGTCAGCCGGCGTGACTTCGAGCCGGACCTCGGCCCGGCCACACCGGACGGCAGCCATCCGGAGCCGTCGGCACAGCCGAAGACAGCATCAATCAGCGACCGGCTCCGGCCGGAAGAGGAGCAGACATGACGGCCAACTCAGTCGACGCGCTGGTGATCTTCGGCGCCACTGGCGACCTGGCAAAAATAGAGACCTTCCCGGCACTAGTGGGCCTGGTCGAGCGCGGCGTGCTCGACGTGCCCGTCATTGGCGTGGCGAAGAGCGGCTGGGGACTGCCGCAGTTCCGCGGCTACGCGGAAGCGTCGCTGCGGCTCAACAAGATGGACCCGGGCAGCGCCGCCGCGCAGAAGATGCTCGGGCTGCTGCGCTACGTCGACGGGGACCTCGACGACGACGCCACCTACAAGGCGATGTCGGATGCCGTCGGCACTGGCACCAGGGTGCTGTTCTATCTTGAGGTGCCGCCGCCGCTGTTCGGGCGCATCGCGCACGGTATCGCGACGGCCGGCCGCGCCAAGGATGCCCGCGTGATGGTGGAAAAGCCGTTCGGGACTGACCTCGCCAGCTCGCGGCAGCTCAACGACACCATGCACAAGTACTTCCCGGAAGAGGCGCTCTTCCGGGTCGACGACTGGCTGGCCTTTGACCCGGTCGAGAACGTGCTCTTCGCCAGGTTCGCGAACTCTATCTTCGAGCCGCTCCTCAACCGCACCTACGTCGAGCGCATTCAGATCACGATGGCCGAGGCGTTCGACGTCGCTGACCGCGGGCGCTTCTACGACCGGACGGGCGCTATCCGCGACGTGGTCCAGAACCACATGCTCCAGGTGCTGGCCACGGTGCTCGCCGACCCGCCGGACGGGCCGGGCCTGGCGTCCTGGCGGGACGCCAAATCCCGGGTCGTCGCCGCACTCCGGCCGCTGACCCCTGACGACACTGTCCGCGGCCAGTACGACGGCTACCACGACGTGGACGGCGTCGACCCGAAATCGACAACGGAGAGCTACGTCGCGGTCCGGCTCGCCGCTGACACCTGGCGCTGGGCCGACGTGCCGATCCTGATCCGGGCCGGCAAGTGCATGCCAGTCACCGCGACCGAGATCGACATCCGCTTCAGGCGCCCGCCGCACGACGTGTTCGGCATCGCTCCGTTCACGGTGGCCAACTCGCTGCGCTTCAGGGTCTGGCCGGAGACAGCCGTCAGCCTCGATGTCGCCGGCAAGAAGCCAGGCGCGGGACTGGAACCGGTGCTGGAGGAACTCGCGTTCGCTGGCCAGGAAGGCTCGGACATGCGCCCGTACGACCGCCTCATCGGCGCGGCTCTGGACGGGGAGCGCTGGCTGTTTGCCCGCCAGGACACCGTCGAGGCGGCGTGGCAGGTCGTGGATCCGGTTCTGGGGGACGTCACGCCGGTGCATCCGTATGCCAGGGGCAGCTGGGGTCCCGCCGAGGCAGGGAAGCTGCTGGCCGGCCACGACACCTGGCACGATCCGATCGGCTAAGTGACGAACCGGAGCACGCAATGACAGACGAATCTGGTCAGCGCCGGGTGGTGATCGTGGGCGGCGGCTTTGCCGGCTTGTTCGCGGCCCGGACCCTGAGGCGCAGCAATGTCTCGGTGACCATCATCGATCGCGCCCAGCACCATGTCTTCCAGCCGCTGCTGTATCAGTGCGCTACGGGAATCCTGTCCGAGGGCAAGATCGCGACCCCGCTGCGCGATCTGCTCAGGAAGTACAAGAACGTCGACTGCGTCATGGCCGAGGTCGTCGATTTCGACACCGCTGGCCGCCGCGTCATCGCCAAGCGAGTCGGCGGGGACCGCCTCGACTACGCCTATGACGACCTCATCGTTGCCGCCGGCGTACGGCAGTCGTATTTCGGCCATGACGAGTTCGCCCGGTGGGCGCCGGGGATGAAGACGATCTCCGACGCGCTGGCAATCCGCCGCCGGGTCTACGGCGCATTTGAGATGGCAGCGACGGCGCCGACCGCCGAGGAGCGCCGTGCCTGGCTGACGTTCGTTCTCGTCGGGGGCGGCCCGACGGGCGTGGAACTGGCGGGCCAGCTCCGGGAGGTGGCGACCAAGACGCTTCGCGCTGAGTTCCGGACCATCGCGCCGGAGGACGCGCGGGTCCTCTTGTTCGACGGGGGCAGCGCCCCGCTCGCGGTGTTCGGGCCGAAGCTGTCCGGGAAAGCCGCACAGACACTGGAGAAACTCGGCGTCGAGCAGCACATGAACTCGATCGTCACCCACGTCGACCAGGGCTTTGTGCTCGTCCGGGACAAGGCCAGCAGTGAGACGCGCTATGACGCCAATACCGTCCTGTGGACGGCCGGCGTAGAGGCACCCCCCCTGGCGGCCGCGCTTGCTGCGGCCACGGGCGCCAAGACCGACAGGGCCGGGCGCATCATGGTCGAGGACAACCTGACGATCGCCGGGCATCCCGAGATTTCCGTGCTCGGCGACATGATGTGCCTGGACAAGCTTCCGGGAGTCGCCGAGGTGGCTATGCAATCCGGCCTCTACGCCGGCCACCGCATCCGGCGCCGGGCGGCCGGCGCCCTGGCCGAGAAGCCGTTCCGCTACCGCGACCTCGGCTCGGCGGCCTATATCTCCCGCGGCCGTGCCGTGGTCTCGGCCGGCCCGCTGCAACTGGGCGGATTCGCGGGCTGGGTGGTCTGGCTATTCATCCACATCGCGTTCCTGACCGGCTACCGCAACCGCCTGGGCGCCGTACTGACCTGGTGGGTGGCTTTCACCCGCGACGTACGCCGCGAGCGTGCCTTCACCACCCAGCAGATCCAGATAACGCGCGACGTGTACTCGCTGCCTCTGATCCCCGACCTCCCCGCTGAAGCGCCCGAGGCCGTCCCTGGCGCGTCCGCCGCGCCTCAGGAGACTGCGCCGGAGGCGATCTGACGATTCCGCCGGTCATGCGCTCAGATCGGCCTTGTCCTCAGGATCCGCACGCCGTTCCCGCCCGCGTCGCACGGCTCCGAGCAGGATTCGTGCTCCGGCACCCAGCAGCGCGAGGTCGCCGAGCATCTGGATGATGAGCACCACCCGCGCCGCCTCGGATTTGGGGGCAATATCGCCGAAGCCGACCGTGGAGAAAACGGTCACGGTGAAATACAGCGCGTCGGTCTTCGTCAGCGGCTGGGTGAAGCTCGATGCCGACGCGTGCTGCATCACGTAATACGTCGACGCAAACACGAGCAGGTAGAGAGGAAAGACAAGTCCGAGAGCCTCGGCTGCCTTGACACCGGGATAACGCGCGCCGCTGATGGACCGGACCTGCCAGACGGTGACCCCCGCAAAGACGGCGAGGCCAATCAGCACGCGCAGCGCCGTATCGCCGTTCCAGGACTCATCAGGGACCAGGTAGTACAGCACCACCAGTACCGTCGCGGCCAGCAGGCCGCGCAGCACTGCGCGGAAGATGAGCCGTCTTCTCCTGGCCGGCGACAGGTCGCCGAGGGGGTCGCTGGTCATGCTCGCCGCCCGAGGTGAATCATGCTCGCCCCCCGAGGTGGATGACGCCACGATGGCTGCGTGCCAGGACCTCCGGTCACGCGCCCGCAGCCATCATCCCGGCAGCCGCCCGCCTGCGGCATCACCCGTCCTGGAGGATGCGCGCGACCGGCCGCCGGTACGCGGCAAGCTGCAGGCTGCAAGTTTGCTGACAGATTCAGCCGGCAACGTCACGCACCGGTGCATAATGTGGTGTAAGAGCCGCTCCGGACCCTGGCAGTGCGACTCGCCTGAGAAGCTAGCGAGCTGATCAGATGTGTGCCTACGCAGCTGATGGGAGCCCCGTCACTTCACCGCCCTCCGACTTGCCCGCTCGCACGGAAGAAGGGCAGCCGAGCGTCCTGCCTGCCAGCGCAGGGCCGGCTCGGGTCAGGTTCGACGTCCCTGTCGAGACCAAGCTTCATGCTCCGGCCGCGCGGAAGGACTGGGTGGAGCGCCACGACCTGGTTGCCTATCTCTCGGGTGCCAGCGCCAGCCTCGTGCTGGTGGACGCTCCCGCGGGCTCCGGCAAGACCACGCTGGTGACGCAGTGGCTGTCCAGCCCGGCTGAGGTCCGGCCGTTCGCCTGGATCTCGCTCGACCCGGGCGACAACGATCCCGCTCGCCTGTGGTGGTACATCGTGCGCGCGCTGCAGCGCGCATGCCCGGCACTCGATGCCTCCGACATCCTGCGCGCACTGCGCGTCAGTCCTCCTGACATTACCGGAACGATGCTCCCGGCACTGCTCAACGAGCTGGCGCAGCTGCGCGAGCCGGTCGTCCTAGTGCTGGACGACTATCACCTGATCAGGGATCGCAGCTGTCACGAGCAGATCGGCTTGCTGCTGTCGCATTTGCCCGGGACCGTCCAGCTCGTGCTGATAACCCGGGCTGACCCGCCGCTGCCGCTATCGCGGCTTCGGGCGGCGGGCCAGCTAGCCGAGGTCCGGGCGCGGGAGCTGCGCTTCGGACCGAGCGAAGTCGCTGAACTCGTCGCAGCGTCGGCAGGCATCGAGATCGGCGCCCGCGACCTGGCCGACCTGAGCGAGCGAACGGAGGGCTGGCCGGCCGGGGTCTACCTCGCCGCCCTTGCGCTGCGAGGTCACCCGGCACCGAGCAGCTTCATCAGGCAGTTCACTGGCAACAGCCGGTTTGTCGTTGACTTCCTGGCCGAGGAAGTGCTCAGCAGGCAGCCGGCCGACGTGCGGCTGTTCCTCGCACGGACGTCGATTCTCGACAGGTTCTGTGCGCCGCTCTGCAACGCCGTCGTCGGCTCGACGAATGCCGCGGAGATCATCGATCTGCTCGAACGCGAGAATCTGTTCGTTGTGCCACTGGATGACACGCGGCAGTGGTTCCGCTATCACCACCTCTTCGCGCAGGTGCTCCGCAGCGAGCTCGCGCGGACGGAACCGGAGATCGTGCCTGCTCTGCATGAGCGCACGAGCGACTGGCTGCGCCGGTCAGGCCTGCCCGAGGAGGCCATCCGGCACGCCGTGGCCGCGGGCAACACGGCCGGAGTAGTCAGCCTCATCACCTCGAACTGGTACGTCTACGTCAATTCGGGGCGGGTGGCGACCGTCCGCAGCTGGCTGAGCTGGCTCGGAGCCGACACGATCGCTGCTTATCCGCTCGCAGCGCATTGCGCGGCATGGGCCGCGGCGCTGGCCGGCGACCGGGACTCGGTGCGGCGCTGGCTGCCGGTAGTTGCAGCCGCCGAGTACGACGGGCCGCTTCCGGACTTCATCCGGTCCATGCGCTCGTCCGCTGCGCTGCTGCGGGGCACCTTCGGGTTCGAGGGCATCGGCGCGATGCGCGACTCGGCTGCCGAGGCCCTGACCCTGGAGCCAGATCCGTCATCGCCGTGGCATGCGCTGGCACTTGCCTCCTACGCCGCGGCTTTGTACTGGTCGGGCGAGGTCGATAGCGCTGCCGGCCGAGCTGAGGAGGCGCTGTCCGCCCCCGGCTGCATCGGAGTCATCCGGCTGCTCGGGGCCGCCATCCTGTCCCTGGCTGAGCTGGACCAGGCGCGGCTGGAAAGGGCTGAGCAGCTGGCCCGCGCCGCCTACGACATCATCGTGGAAGACGACTCCCCTCTGGGCGCAGCCCCGCAGAGCGCTCTCGCCTATACCGCTATCGGCGCGGTGTTCGCCGAGCGGGGTCTGCTCAGCCAGGCCCGCAGAGAGCTCGAACGCGCCCTGCGAATCAGGCGAAGTCAGCCAGGGATCAGCCCGTGGGCAACGGTCGAGGTCCTGCTTCGGCTCGCGCCCGTTCTGTTCGCCGATGGCGACGAGGCAGGAGCTATCGCGGCGGCAGGAGGGGCCAGGGCCCTGCTTGCTACCGCGCCAGACGGTGCCGGCGCCCAGCTTGCCAGGCTCGACCAGCTCGACCGGCGGCTCGCAGCCCGGCGGCTCGCAGCGACCGAGGGGACCCCCCTCACCGACCGCGAGCAATCAGTGCTGCGCTTGCTGGGGGGCACGCTGTCCAGTCGCGAGATTGCCAGGCAGCTCTATGTCTCGCAGAACACCGTCAAGACTCATATCAAGGCGATCTACCGGAAACTTGGCGTCTCCAGCCGGGACGAGGCCGTCGCGCGCGGCCGCGCGACCGGAATGATCTGACGTGACTCCAGGTGAACGGATGATTTCACCGGGGTGAACACGCGCGACGGGTGACGACGGATCACCCTCTTGCCGGCGACAAAGGAACCAGGCCCGGTCGTGTTTCCCCGGAAACGCGGCAGGCGCCGAGGCGATCCGAATCTGTCCGGACTGAGGGATGCTTTATCAATGCCGTGTTCAGCACAGACCGCCGTTACCGCATTATCGTGCGGGGCGAGTGCGGGCAGCTGCTGACGGCCTCGTTCGAGGACGCAGTGGTCGAGCCTGCCGGCGGATTCACGAGCATTATCGCCGTGATTCACGATGACTCGGCGCTGTACGGACTCCTGGATCAGATCCAGAATCTCGCACTGCACCTGATCAGCATTAACGAAATCGGCTGCAGTGAGTCAGCCGACAGCAGCGGCGCACCCTCCTGATGTGCGCGTTCCTCGTGCTGAGTGAAGGAGATATCGGCAATGCCATTGCACGAGCGTGACACTGTCCGGCAGCAACTGGACGACTCGGTGTTCTGCGGGCGAGCCCTGACGATGTCCGTGCCGAAATATCGCTTCCCCCGGGACGAGACCCAGTCGCGGGAGGCCTTTCAGGTGGTCTCGGACGAGCTGATGCTGGATGGCAATGCCCGCCAGAACCTGGCGACGTTCTGCCAGACCTGGGCCGAGCCCGAGATGCTTGCCCTGATGGCGCTCTCGGTCAGCAAGAACATGATCGACAAGGACGAGTACCCGCAGACCGCGGAAATCGAGCGGCGCTGCGTCCACATGCTGGCCGATCTCTGGCACGCACCGGAGGCCGCGAACACCGTCGGCGCATCGGCCATCGGATCCTCGGAGGCCTGCATGCTGGCCGGCATGGCAGCTAAATGGCGGTGGCGGGCCAGGCGGCACGCAGCAGGCAAGCCGACCGACAGGCCCAACATGGTGTGCGGCCCCGTCCAGGTGGTGTGGCACAAATTCGCCCGCTACTGGGATATCGAGATGCGTGAGGTGCCGATGTCCCCGGGCCGTTACGCCATGGATCCGCTGTCCATGCTGGCGCGGGTGGACGAGAACACGATCATGGTCGTGCCGACCCTCGGTGTCACCTATACCGGCGCCTACGAGCCGGTCGAGGCCATGGCCCGCGCCCTCGACCAGCTGCAGGCCGACGCTGGCCTTGACATCGACATTCATGTCGACGGTGCGAGCGGGGCGTTCCTGGCGCCGTTCTGCGCTCCCGATGTCGTCTTCGACTTCCGGCTTCCCCGGGTCAAGTCGATCAGTACCTCGGGGCACAAGTTCGGCCTTGCGCCGCTTGGTGTCGGCTGGGTGCTATGGCGAGACCGCCAGGAACTCCCCGATGAGCTCGTGTTCCACGTCAACTACCTGGGCGGCGACATGCCGGTGTTCCAGATCAACTTCTCCCGCCCGGCGGGCCAGATCATCGCCCAGTACTACAACTTCCTGCGGCTCGGCTATGACGGTTACAAGCGCGTTCATGACGCGTCTTACGCGATTGGCCGGTACCTCGCCGCCGAGATCGTCAAGGCCGGGCCGTTCGAGCTGCTGTCCGACAGCAATCCCGCCACTGGCATCCCGGCCGTGACGTGGCGAATCCGCGACGGCGAAGACCCTGGCTACACCCTGTTCGACCTGGCCGACCGGCTTCGGGCGCGAGGCTGGCAGGTCCCCGCGTATACGCTCACCGGCGCTGCCGCCAATATCCCGGTCCAGCGCATTCTGGTCAGGCTAGGCGTCAGTCAGGACATGGCCTCATTGCTGCTCGATGACTTCCGGGATGCCATCGCGCATTTCGCGAAGCACCCGGTCACCGTGCCCATGACGAAAGAGGAGTCCAGCGGATTCAGTCACCTGTAAGAATCCGGCTGCTCTCCCGCGGGGTTATTGCTGTTCGGGTGTGACGGGGCAAGATCTTTCGGCGCTGTCCGCGAAAGGACCGTTATTCCGGCGGCCATGATCACGAATGCCGCCACCGCGAGGACGATCTTCAAGGGGTCGTCGGTGAAGCGCTCGTCAAACAGCCAGATACTCAGGATGATTGCCCCGAACGGGCCGATGATGACCAGAACCGGCTGGGACACGCTCAAGGGCCCGACATGCAGGGCGGCCTGCTCTAGCAGCGTGCCGGTCACAGCGGACGCGGCAAGGGCATAGAGCGGCCACCGGGTGAGCACGCCGCCAGCCCCGAGCGTGGTCAGCGTGTTGGTTACGGTCTTGAGTAGTGCCGCCATCAGCGCCCATGCCAGCGCTGCCGCCACCGCGAATACGGCGGCGCGACGCGACGGCGAGCCGCGCCTGCCCAGCAGGGCCAGCACCGCGATGCTCCCGCCGAACGCGGCTATGGCAGACACCCACTCCGCCGCATCCGGCGCGGGGTGCCCGCCGGTGGGCTCCGCCACCGTCAGGAACACCGCCAGTGCTATGCAGACGACGAGCACTGCACCCCATGCCGCTGCGGACACGTCCTGGCGGATCCATACACGGCGCAGCACTAGGACGAACACCAGCTCCGTCACCAGGACAGGCTGGACCACCGACAGCTGGCCATTGTGCAGGGCCAGCGCCTGGAACACGAAGGAGCCAACGGCCGCAGCGCCGCCGAGCAGCCACAGCGGCTGCCTCAGCAGGTAGACAGCCAGCCGCCAGCCCTTGTCCCGTTTCGGGGCGCCAAGACTCGCCGAGTGCTGCGTCAGCAGGTTGAGCGCGTTGGAGAAAGCGGCTGCCAGCGCGAAAACCACGGTGAGGATCATGACCAGCCTTATTTCCAGCCCGGCGCCCCTTACGAGTGCGCCGGGCTGTTGCGGGGTCAGGCGTGGGCTCCTCGTCGCGGTAGCACGGCGCCGATGAGCCAGAAGACCGGGATGACGATGCCGACAATGAACATCAGCCAGTGGCCCTTACGCAGTGACAGCACCCCCAGCGTGACCAGCAGCACGAAATAGAGAATTATCCCCAGGATCAAGCCCATGGCGCGATGTCCTCTCTCAGGCCAGGCGGCGGCAACACTGTCCTGGCGGCGGCCGCAACTGTGGTCTCGCTTCTGAGCACACAATGGGTTCCATTCCGGCGGCCGGCATCACCCGCCGCAGGTGAGGCGAGCGGACCGGGCAGGAGCCTGTCCTGACGGGTAGAATCGGGTCATGCCGCGCTATGAGTACCGGTGCCGTGCCTGCGGAGACACCTTCGAGCAGACCCGGCCGATGAGCGAGTCCGCTGCCCCGGCCGCCTGCCCGCAGGGGCATGACGACACCGTGAAGCTGCTGTCCACCGTGGCCGTCGGCGGCCGGGCCGGTCAGCCGGCAGCCCCGCGGGCCGGCGGTGGCGGCTGCTGCGGCGGGGCCTGCGGCTGCGGCTAGGGCGGTACTCCCCCGGTCAGGCCGAGAAGCGCTCGATCTCCCGCATCTTGTTAGTCGCGTCCAGCGCCGCGACCTTGTAGGACTCCGCCAGCGTCGGGTAGTTGAAGACCGCGTCCACGAGGTAGTCGACGGTCCCGCCGCAGCCCATCACCGCCTGGCCGATATGGACCAGCTCGGTGGCGCCGGTGCCGAACACGTGCACGCCGAGCAGCGTCCGGTCGGCCGGTGACACCAGCAGCTTGAGCACGCCGTAGGAGTCGCCGATAATCTGGCCCCGTGCCAGCTCCCGATACCGGGAGACGCCGACCTCGAACGGCACGCAGGCGGCGGTGAGCTGATCCTCGGTCTGCCCGATGAAGCTGATCTCGGGGAGGCTGTAGATGCCGATTGGCTGTAGCGAGCTGACCTGGTGCTGGGCCTCGCCGCAGGCGTGGTGGGCGGCCTGCCGGCCCTGCTCCATCGATGTGGCCGCGAGCGCCGGGAAGCCGATGACGTCGCCGACCGCGTAGATGGACGGCACGGCGGTCCGGTAGAACTCGTCGACGCTGATACGGCCACGCTTGTCCGCGGACAGGCCCGCCGCAGGGAGGCCGAGGTCGTCGGTCATTCCCTGCCGGCCAGCCGAGTACATCACGGTGTCGGCGGGGATTCGCTTCCCGCTGGCCAGCGCCGCGATCGCGCCCTCCGGGCGCCGCTCAACCGCTGATACCGTCTCGCCAAACCGGAAGGTAACCGCGAGGTCGCGCAGGTGGTACTTGAGCGCCTCGACGACCTCGAGGTCGCAGAATTCCAGCATCCTCTCGCGCTGCTCGACGACCGTCACCTTGGTGCCGAGGGCGGCGAACATCGACGCGTACTCGATGCCGATGACCCCGGCGCCGGCCACGACCATCGAGCGCGGCACGCGGTCCAGCTGGAGTATGCCGTCGGAGTCGATGATCGTCCGCTCGTCGAACTGCACGCTGGCGGGGCGGGCGGGCTTGGTGCCGGTTGCGATGATGATCTTCTCCGAGCTGACCTCGCGGCTGCGCTCGGCCCCGGTGACCACCTCCACCGTCGTCGCGCTGGTGAACCGCGCTGACCCGGTCAGAACCGTTACCCGGTTGCGGGTCAGCTGGCTGCGGACGACGTCGTTCTCCCGGCTGACCACGTGATGCGTGCGGGCGGTCAGGTCGCCGATCGTAATCTCGTCCTTGAGCCGGTAACTCTGCCCGTACATCTCGCGCTGGTCCAGTCCGGTGAGGTAGAGGACGGCCTCGCGCAGTGTCTTGGACGGGATGGTGCCGGTGTTCAGGCACACGCCGCCGAGCATGTCCGGCCGCTCCACGATCGCGACCCGGCGGCCGAGCTTGGCCGCCGCAATGGCCGCCTTCTGCCCGCCGGGGCCCGAGCCGATGACCAGGACATCAAAGTCATGCACACCGACCAGTGTGACGGGGTAAGGCCGGATTCGGAAGTTATGGCGTGATGACCTTGACGTGCAGCCAGGCGGCTGCCTATCGTTTGTCATGCAGCCGAGAGGCTGCATGATAGGACGGGCTCGCAGGCTGACAGCCGGAGGCAGCTAGGTGGACAACGAGGTGTTCAGGGCGCTGGCCGACGAGTCCCGGCGCCGGCTCCTCGACCGTCTCAACGCGCAGAACGGCCAGAGCCTGCGCGAGCTGTGTGCCGGGCTCGGCATGGCCCGCCAGTCGGTGAGCAAGCACCTGGCCGTGCTTGAGGCGGCGGGTCTCGTGACCACCGCCTGGCGGGGACGGGAAAAACTGCACTACCTCAATCCCGAGCCGATCAACGCCATCGCCGACCGGTGGATCAGCCGGTACGACCGAGATCGCGTGCACGCGCTCGCGGACCTGAAGACAGCATTGGAGCATCCGGGCATGGCCGACAACGCCTTCGTCTACACCACCTACATCGCCACCACGCCCGAGCGGCTGTGGCGGGCGCTAACCGAGCCTGCCTTCATGGACAGGTACTGGGGATCGACCTTCGACAGCGAGCTGACGCCGGGCGCGCCGATGGTGTGGCACTACCGGGGCGCGACGATGACCGACCCCGAGCAGGTCATCCTCGAGGCAGACCCGTACCGCCGCCTCGCCTACACCTGGCACACGTTCACGCCCGAATGGGCGCAGGCCACGGGATTCGACGCCGGGCGGCTCGCCCGGTTCGCCGAGGGGCCGCGGTCGAAGGTCAGCTTTGACATCGAGCAGACAGAGAATGGCGTCCGGCTGACCGTCGTGCACGACGGGTTCGAACCAGGAAGCCCCGTGCTGGACGGCATCAGCAGCGGCTGGCCGGTCATCCTATCCGGCCTGAAGACGCTGCTGGAGTCCGGGTACACTGCCGGTCTTCCCGCCTAAGCTGAGGCAAGACCGCCGGAGGACCTCATTGCGCCAGCCACAGCCCGAGCAGTACTGCGCCGAGATCCGCGCGAGCGCCGGGCGGCTGGCGGACCTCATCGCCACGCGCGACCCGGACCTGCCCGTGCCGAGCTGCCCGGGCTGGGCGCTGCATGACCTCGGTGCGCACCTCGGCCGCGTGCACCGGTGGGCAGCGCAGATCGTCACCAGCGGGGCTACCGAGCGCATCCCGTTCAGCTCCGTCCCCGGCAGCGAGTACCCGGCAGGCCAGGACGAGCAGGCCGCCTGGCTCCGGGCCGGGGCGGAGCAGGTCATCACCGCGACCAGCGCGGCCGGGCCGGCGCCGGTCTGGGCGTTCGGCAGCATCGCGCCGGCCGGCTTCTGGGCCCGCCGGCAGTCACACGAGACGATGGTGCACCGCGCTGACGGTGAGATCGCCGCCGGCCAGGAGGTCGTGCTCGACCCGGTGCTGGCCGCCGACGGCATCGACGAGTGGCTCTCAATGGTGGCGAATCCGCGGAACCGGCGGCGGCCGGAGGGCACCGAGGTCCTGCCGCCGGGCGCCGTCCTCGGCCTGCGCGCCGTGGCGCCCGACGGAGACAGCAGTGACTGGCTCCTCAGCGCGAGCGACGGCCAGGTAACGGTGCGCAGCGGCTCGGATGGCTCCGGCGCTTCGGGCGATGCCACCGCGACCGGCCCGCCCGGCCCGCTACTGCTCGTGCTGCTGCGCCGGCTGCCGCCGGACGACCCGCGGATCACGGTGACCGGGGACACGGCGCTGCTCAGCGGCTGGCTGGCTGCCACCCCGTTCTGAGACCCGTCCGGCCGCCGCGCGCTTGACTCGCGCGCCCGCGGATGCCAATGCTCTAAGGGCGAAGGGCGGGTGAGCCATGTTCGAGCGGTTTACCGACAGGGCGCGACGGGCGGTGGTCCTGGCGCAGGACGAGGCCCGGTTGCTCGGCCATAATTACATCGGCACGGAGCACATCCTGCTCGGAATCCTTCACGGTGGCGACGGTGTCGCCGCCAGGGCGCTGACCTCGCTCGGCGTGACCCTGGACGCCGCGCGCGAGCAGATCGGGCAGACGACGGAGGGCGGCAAGGCCAGCTCTGGCCATATCCCGTTCACTCCCCCGGCTAAGAGATCGCTAGAGCTCGCGCTGCGCGAGGCCATGCAGCTCGGCTGCGACTACATCGGCACCGAGCACATCCTGCTCGGCCTCATCCGCGAGGACGACAGCGGCGCGCAGGCACTGGCCGGCCTCGGCACCCAGCCCGGCGCGGTCCGGCTCAGGGTGATGGAGATGCTGCCGGTGCGCCGGGCGGCGCGGGCGCGGGTGCCGGTGCGGATACCGCCCGCGGGGCCGGCTGGCAGGCCGGGCGAGACGGGCGCGCAGCTGGAGTCACTCGCGCAGCGGCTGGCAGCGGTTGAGGAGCGGGCCGGAATGGCTCCGGATCTGGCTGCCCTGGACGCGGCCATCGCGCGCGTGCGCAGTGAGAAGGAGGCGGCAATCGATGCTCATGACTTCCGGCACGCCGAGGAGCTGAGCGACCGCGAGACCGGGCTGCTCGTCGACCGGGACGCTCAGGCGCGGGAGTGGACCGCCCTTCCGTCACTGTCAGAGCAGGTCAGCGAGCTGCGGGCGGAGCTGGCCGGCCTGCGCGCTGACGTCGAGCGCCTGCGGGCCGCGCTGCGCGAGCGGCGACGGGACACAGCGGAGCGCGAGGACGGCGGGCAGGTCGCCGGGCCAGGCGCGCACGCCGGCCACGGCGAGGATCCCGGGCAGGGCGAGGATCCCGGGCGGGGCGCTGGCTAGAGCTAGGCGTCCCGGCCGAGCATGCTCAGCCCTGCGATGAGGAGAACCACGCCGGCGAGGAACACGCTGGCCGCGATCTGCCGGTCGGCGAAGGCGGCCGTCAGCCGCAGCACGATGCCGAGGACCGCGCCGGCACCGCCGGTGATCAGGGCCGCTGCGCCCGTCCGGTGCGGGAGCAGCGACGGGCAGCTCCAGTCGTCGCCGTGCACGGAGCGCGGCCGCCCGCACCGGGTGCACCGGTCCAGATTCGAGTCCTGGCCCACCCACCGCTCGAACCGGGGTACTGCCTCCGTCGGGCTCATCTGCGCCACCTCCAGCGCCTGGTCTTGCTCTACAGCCAGCTGACGCGCGCGCTCGCGAGGTCGTCGCCGGCCGGGGCCGTGGCCAGCTGCCCCGCCTTGACCTGGTCCAGCATGCTGGCAACGGCCCGCTGGACATCCGGGACCGTCTCGCGCAGGCTGGTCGCGTCCGCGGCCAGGGCCGCATCTATCGTGATACCCGCCCGGTCCAGCAGTCCCTCAAGATCGGACAGCATCGTGCCGACCCAGCCGACCGGGTCGCCGGACAGGTCGCGATCGAATACCCGCCGGCCTGGTTCCCAGCCGTGCATGTGCGGGTGATGGTGCGCGCGGTTGAGGCTGCCAGGCGGCCCGTCGGCGCTCTCCAGCAGATCGGCCCGCCAGACCGGCTCGGCGATGCCGATCGGCCGCGCCGAGTAGATCGACCCGGTCAGCTCGCCGGGCTCCAGCATGCGCACTTCAAGGCGCACACCGCGCTCGGGCCCCTCCTGGCCTTTGGCCGGCGCCGGGTCGATGAAGTAGATGTCACCGATCACGACGCCGATCCGGTCAAAGCCGAACACCTGAAGCACCCCGGGTCTCCCTTACGTCCGCCGAACCAGCTAGCTCCCATCCTCGCTGGCCGGCGGCTGGGAAGCTAGCGCGGATCTGGCCGGTCGATGTTCCAGTGCCGGACGGCAGACGCGATCCAGGGCCGGTCGGGCTGGCCGGCTGGCCCAGGCACATCCAGGCCGCGGCGGCGCAGCGTCATCCTGCTGATCACTCGCTGGCCGCCGTCGTTGTCGCCGTACAGCAAGTCGATGGAGATGACCTCGCCGTCCTTGACCGCTTCGACAGCCTCGTCGTACTGCGGGTCGTCGCTGTCCCTGAAGGCGCCCTGCCAGAAGCCGACGTCATCCGGTGCGATCATGATGTCCCGGCCCTGGTGGCGGAACGTCGCCGGGTCCGGCCTCTCCGGGCTCATCTCCTGACCCGCCCTGAAGCGCCAGCCGTGCAGTACCGCGATACCGCGGCCTGCATTGCGCAGCGACAGGCCCAGGTACACCACGCCGTTCTCGAACTCGGCACCGCCCCGGCCGCCCTCCAGCAGCATGTGGCGGCCTTCCTGGAAGAACATCTTCTGCCGGGGGTCATCCAGGCGCGAGGTCACCAGCAGCGGCCGGAGGTTCTCCATCAGGGACTGCTCGGCGACGCGAGCCGCCCGGTTGGCCGACCGGACGGACGCGAATGTGGCGACGGCCAGCACCAGCGTGCCAAAGCCGGTTGCCAGCGAAGACACCTCAGTCCAGTTCAAGCTCATTACTGTCAACGGTACCTGAGCCGCGCGCGGTCCCCCGGGCCGAACCTGAGCAGCTAGTCTGTCCCGCGCGGGATTGCTAGGATGGTTAACACGGCATTAATCCCGGATGTCTCTTAGTGGATATTTTTCGGAATTATTAGCGAATTACTGAGCCCGGATCTCTAAGCAAGGTGGCCGGCGTGGCTGATACCTCGCGCGAGTTCGTCCTCGACGGCGACGCGAGAGCGGGCTCAGACGTCCTGCTTGCCATAGCCGGCGGGGCGAGCCTGGCGGGCGGGCTCTCCTGGGTTAACGGGGGCCCCGCACGCGCCTCCCGCCGCAGCTGGCTCGATACCTTCGACTGGCGCCTCTACCGGGCCGGACTGACCCTCGAGCAGGTCTCCGGCCGCCACGGTACTGAGCTGGTCCTGACCGGCCGCGACGGCGGGGTGCTGGCGACGCAGCGGGTGGCCGCGGGTCCCGCGTGGCCGAGCCTGGCCGGCGCGCTGCCCGCCGGGCCGCTGCGCGAGCTCATCGAGCCGGTCGCGGGCATCCGGGCCCTGTGCCCCGTCGCCAGGGCCACCAGCAAGGTCAGCGAGCTGCGCGCGCTGAACGACGACGCCAAGACCGTTGCGAGGCTCGCGGTCGACCGCATGTCGGTGACCTTCCCGGCGCGCCGCCCGGCGCCGCCCAGGCTGACGCTGACGCCGGTGCGCGGCTACTCAGGTTTTGCCGACCGGGTCAGCCGCGCGATCGCCGGAGTGCCGGGGATCTCGGCCGGGCGCGGGTCGGCGCTGGACACGGCACTGGCGCTGGCCGGCCAGCACGCCGGAGACCGGCCGGGCAAGGCAGCCGCGGTGCAGCTCAGCCCGTCGATGCCGGCCGCCGCCGGGATGGCGGCGATCCTGACCGCCCTGCTCGACTCGCTCGAGGCCAACGTGCCGGGCACGATTCGTGACATCGACACTGAGTTCCTGCACGATCTGCGCATCGCGGTGCGGTGGACCAGGTCGGCGCTCAAGCTCTGCGGGCGCGCGCTGCCCGGCGGTCTGGCCCGCGAGTTCCGGCCGGAGTTCCGCTGGCTGGGCGACCTCACGACCCCCAGCCGGGATCTGGACGTCTACCTGCTGGACTTCGACGGCATGGCGGCCGGGCTGGTCGCGGCGACCGAGAGCGAGCTCGGCCCCTTCCGTGAGCACCTGGACCGCACCCGCGCCGCCGAGCACCGCACTCTCGTCCGGGGCCTGCGGTCGGCCCGGTTCGCCCGGCTCGCCGCCAGCTGGCGGGCCGCGCTTGACTCGGTCCGCCCGGCGCGCAAGCGCCCCACGGTGACGCAGCTGGCCGGCACCCGGATCAGCGCCGCGCAGGGCCTGGCCCTGCAGGCCGGGCTGCTGATCACTCCGCACTCGCCTGCGCAGAGCCTGCACGACCTGCGCAAGCGCTGCAAGGAGCTGCGGTACCTGGTGGAAATGTTCGGGTCCCTGCATGAGCCCGCGCAGCGCTGGGAGGCCGTCAGGGAGCTGAAGGCGCTGCAGGACTGCCTCGGCGCGTTCCAGGACGCCGAGGTGCAGCGGGCTGAGATCCGCGCGTTCGCCGAGCAGATGCTCGCAGCCAGGAGCGCGCCGGCCGCGACGCTGCTGGCGATGGGCGAGATCGCGGCCGGCCTGGCCCGGCGCCAGGCCGCGGCCAGGAGCGAGTTCGACGGAAGGTTCGCCGCGTTTGCCAGCCCGGCCAGCCAGTCCCGCCTGTCGGCGCTGGCGGAGCCCGGGGCGGCGTGAAGATCTTCGCGACCTACAACATCAAGGGCGGCGTCGGCAAGACGGCCACTGCCGTCAACCTTGGCTACCTGGCCGCCAGGGACGGATACCGGGTGCTGCTGTGGGACCTGGATCCGCAGGGCGCCGCGAGCTTCCTGTTCCGGATCAAGCCCCGGGTCAAGGGCGGCGGCAAGGCGCTGATCCGCGGCACCAAGGCACTCGACGCGGCGATCAAGGGCACCGACTACGACGGCCTCGACCTGCTGCCGGCCGACTTTACCTACCGGAATCTGGACCTGCTGCTCGACGCGGCGAAGCGGCCGGAGCGCCGCCTCGCCAGCCTGCTGGCGCCGCTGAAGAGCGAGTACGACGCGGTCTTCCTGGACTGCCCGCCCAGCATCTCGCTGCTGTCGGAAAGCGTGCTGCACGCCGCCGACCTGCTGCTGGTGCCGCTCATCCCGACCACCTTGTCCGTCCGCACCCTGGACCAGCTCACCGAGTTCCTGTCCGGCTTCAACGGCCACCGGCCGGACGTGCTGCCGTTCTTCTCGATGATCGACCGCCGCAAGCGCCTGCACCTGCAGATAGCGGCGGACCTGCCGGCGGAGCGCTCCGGTTTCGCGGAGGCCGGGATCGGGGCCCTGTCGGTGATCGAGCAGATGTCGGTGCACCGCGCGCCGGTGACCGCCTTCGCGCCGCGCAGCGTGGCGGCACAGCAGTACGCGGCCCTGTGGGCCGAGGCCCGCCAGCGGGCCGGCCTTACGGGATGAGGACGATCTTCCCCCGGATGTGCCCGCCGGCCAGCTCGGCGTAGGCGTCTCGCACCTGCGACAGCGGGAACGTGCCGGCGATCGGCACCTCGAGCTCGCCTGCGGCGACAAGACCGGCGAGCTCCGCGAGCACGGCCGCGCTTGCCCCGGCTGCGTTCCCGTCCGCCTTCACTCCGTGCTTGGCAACCGCGTCGAAGTTGACGATGGTGTCGATCCGCTCCGGCGAGATGCCGAGGTCGAGAGCGATCTGCACGTAGTCGCCGCCCTGGGTGTCGATGAGGGCGTCGACCCGCGGGGCGGCGGTCCTGATCCGCTCGATCACCCCGTCGCCGTAGCTGACCGGGATGATGCCGTGCTCAGCCAGCCAGACGTGGTTGGTCTCACCCGCCAGCCCGATCACGGTCGCGCCGGCCAGGCGGGCCAGCTGCGCGGCGATGGAGCCGACGCCGCCCGCGGCACCGGCGACGACGACCGTGTCGCCCTCGGCAGCTGCCACGGCCCGCACGGCAGCCCAGGCGGTCGCGCCCGCGACGTACAGGCTTCCGGCCACCTCCCACGGCACGCCGGCGGTGCGGGGCGTGAGGTCAGCGGCCTCCGTGACCGCGTACTCGGCATGGCTGGAGCGGGTGTCGGTGTAGCCGAGCACCTCGTCGCCGGGGGCGAATGCCGTCACGCCGGCGCCGGTGGCGGTGACGATCCCGGCCAGGTCGCTGCCCTCGCCGGACGGGAAGGTCGCGGGGAACCGCGAGTGCATCAGCCCCTGCCGGATCTTGGCCTCACCGGGGTTGATCGCGGCGGCCTTGACCTGCACCAGGACCTGGCCGGGGCCTGGCTCCGGGATCGGGACGTCCACCACGTCGAGGACGTCGCTGCCGCCGTACCTGTCGAACCGCACTGCCTTCATCGCAGTTCCTCCGTCCTTCCGTCCAGCACTTAACCACAGGTCCCATCGCGTTATGCCGACCTCCCCGGCGCGGCGCCGGGCACGTTAGTGTTACCGCTGAGATGCACGTGGTGGGGATGGTTCTGCACCCGAAGCGCGACTCGGCCGAGGCGGTGGCCGCCGTGCTGGACTGGGCCACGCGCCGGAACATCCAGGTGCTCGGTATCGATACCGAGATCAGCCGCCTGAACTGCGCCGCGGTCGGAGTCACCGATGCCGAGCTCGGCCGCCGCGCTGACCTGGTGGTGAGCCTGGGCGGAGACGGCACGATGCTGCGCGCCATGCGGCTCGCCGACCGGCAGCGCGCGCCGGTGCTCGGCGTGAACCTGGGCAAGCTCGGCTTCCTGGCCGAGGTCGACGTGCCGGACCTGCCGTCAGCGCTGACGGCGGTGGACGCCAGGGAGTTCACGGTCGAGCCGCGGATGGCGCTGGATGCCATCATCGGCGACCAGGTCGTCACCGCGTTCAATGACATCGCGGTGGTCAGGTTCCCCGGTCACGCCACCGCGCGGGTCTCGGTCCTGGCCTCCGGTAATCCGTTTGTCAGCTACGCGGCGGACGCCATCGTCGTCGCGACCCCGGCGGGGTCGACTGCCTACAGCTTCTCGGCCGGCGGTCCCATCGTCAGCCCCGAGGTCGAGGCGCTGCTGGTCACCCCCGCCTCCCCGCACTCTGCCTACAACCGCGGGCTGGTGCTGTCGGTCGACGACAGCCTGGCCCTGGAACTGCTCCCGGACAGCGGGGAGCTGGCTGTCGAGGTGGACGGCCTGCTGGCGGCCCGGGTGAGTCCCGGCGACCGGGTCGAGCTGCAGGCGCGCCCTGGCGCGGCCTACGTGGTCCGGCTCGGCCGCACGACCTTCTACGAGCGCGCCCGGCGCAAGCTGCGGCTGACCGACTCCGCCGAGATCATCGTCGACTAGCCGGGCGGTCCTGCGGCGGTGCCCGTCCGCGGCCGGGAGCAGGCAGCGGCCGGGAGACAATGGGGCTATGGCTGACCGGCGTGCCCGCAATGGCGAGCCTGCGGTGCGCCGCGAGGGCGAGCCGGACGCGGTGGAGCTGCTGGCCGACCCGGACCGGCCGCGGGCCTGGACGCTGCTGATCGGCAGCACGCCGCAGTCCTACGTAGACCTGGATGATCCGTCCTATCTCGACTTCGAGTACGTGCGGCGGCTCGGCCATCTGATCGATCTGGCCGCTCCGGCCGGGCAGCCGCTGCGGGTGCTGCATCTCGGCGGCGGCGCGCTGACCCTGGCCAGGTACGTCGCCGCGACCCGCCCGGGCTCCGGGCAGCTGGCCGTGGACAGCGATGCTGACGTCGTGAGCCTTGTGCGGGAACGACTGCCGCTACACCAGCCGAGCCGGCGGGCAGGCGGCCAGGCGGGCCGGATCAGGATCAGGATCGGGGACGCGCGCGCCATTCTCGAGCAGCTGCCTGCCGGATCGTTTGATGTGGTGGTGGCCGATCTGTTCGCCGGCGCGCGCACCCCGGCGCACCTGACCACCGCCGAGTTCGCCGCGGCCGCGCGGCGGGCCCTGCGGCCGGACGGGATCTTCGCGGTCAACATCGGGGACGGACCGCCGCTGGCGCACACGCGGGCCAGGACCGCGGCGGCGCTGACGGTGTTCAGGTCGGCCTGCCTGATCGCTGATGCGGCCGTGCTGCGCGGCCGCAGGTTCGGGAACCTCGTGCTGGCGGCGTCCGACCGCGACCTGCCGCCGCCGGACCTGGCCAGGCGCGTGGCCGCGGATCCGTTTCCCGGCCGGGTCGTGGCCGGGCCGGATCTGGAGCGATTCACCTCCGGCGCGCGCCCGATCACCGATGACCGGGCGCAGCTGTCCCCCGTGCCGCCGCCCGGCGTGTTCGCGCCGTCCTGAGCCCGTGGGCCACCTCTGGCAGCATCGTGGAAGCCGGGTTAGCGGGGCCAGAGCACCAGTAACGCGACTTTCATCGGCCCTGTTTGGCGCGGCGAGTGCTAGCCGAGTCCGCGCAGGAAGCTGATCAGCTCGCGGCTGACCTGCGCCGGGCGCTCCTGCTGGGTCCAGTGCCCGCAGCCGGGTAGGATGACGGACCTGGTCAGGCGCGGCAGCACCGCGGCGAGGGCGTCCGGGCTGATGAAGGCCAGCACCGGGTCCCTGTCGCCCGCCAGGAACAGCGCGGGCACGCTGATCGGCGCGTGCTGCCAGGCCCCGGTCAGCTCCCAGTTGCGGTCCAGGTTGCGATACCAGTTCAGCGGGCCGGTGAACCCGGCCTCCCGGTACTGCCCGACGTACGCGTCGATGTCGTCCTGGCTGAGCCAGAGCGGAAGCTCATTCGGATCAGGGGCTGCGTCGAGGAAGCCGCCGCCGGCCGGGATGAGGCCCATGCCGGGCGCCTCGCCGGAGAGGCCGCAGAGCACCTTCCGGAAGGTCGCGGCCGGATCCCGGCTCAGCTCGGCATCGGCGACGCCGGCCTGCTGGAAGTAGACCATGTAGAAGCTCTCGCCCAGCGCGGCGCGCAGAGTGGCGATCGGGGGCGCGCTGCCGCGCGGCCGGTACGGGACGCTCAGGCCGGCGACCCCGCGGATGCGATCCGGCCTGAAGAGCGCCGTGTGCCAGGCGACCGGCGCTCCCCAGTCGTGGCCGGCGACGACCGCCTGGTCCTCACCGAGCGCGTCCATCAGCGCGATGACGTCGCCGGTCAGGTGCAGGATGGTGTACTCGCCGACGCCGGCGTCCGCCCCGCCCGGTGCGCCGGTGCCGCAGTAGCCGCGCTGATCAGGAGCCACCGCGTGATAGCCAGCGGCGGCGAGCGCGGTGAGCTGATGCCGCCAGGAGTACCAGCTCTCCGGGAAGCCGTGCAGCAGCAGGATGAGCGGACCCTGCCCCGCCTCGGCGATGTGCATGTTCAGGCTGCCGGCCTGCACGTGACGATGGGTAATCTCGGGCACGTCCGCGGCCGGCTCGGTCATGGGCGGAGGATAGCCCTCGTGACTCCGGTAGTGCGATAGATCGCCGATATCGCTAGTCTTTCTGGCCGATTGTGTACGCAAGTTCGCCCACTTCGGAGCATTCTGTAAGCCAGGGAAACTGTACGGTCGGCGGAGAGCCGGTCCGTGGGAGCTATAAGACACCGCTACCGCGGCAGGGAGTTGTCACGGTGCCATCGCCCGAGGGGGGCCAGTGAGCCGCAGGCTGCTTCGGCTGGAGATTCCGGTCTTCCCGGAGCGGCTCATGTTCCGGCTGCATGATCCGGTCGCGGATCTGGGCAACGCGGGCGCGCCCGTCCCGCCGGCCGAGTCGCTGATCAGTACCGGCCGCGATCAGCTCATCGTGTCCTGCGCTCAGGAGCACCTCGGCGTCCAGGTCACGGTCGAGGAGTGGGACGACGCTCCGCCGCCGTTCAGCGACGGCTACGAGGACGAGGCGAAGTGCGTGCTCTACCTGCGGGGCCGGCTGAGCGTCGACACCGGGACAGCGGACCGGCCGGTCGAGGCGCTGCGGCTGTCGGGCGGCGTCGGCGACTACGGGGTACGGATCTACACCAGGAACCGGGCCGCCGCGCTGCGAAGTTACGGCGAGCTGTTCCAGCAGTTCGCCGACCCGCTGAGCGACGATTTCCAGCAGGGCCGCAAGCAGCTTGAGGGCATGGAACAGTACCTGGTCCAGCTGTGGCGGGAGTCCTGACCGGCCGGCTCGCCGCTAGCCGCTAGCCTTCGCCGAGGCAGCCGAGCCGTGCGACTTGGGTGCTGTGGACGGTGTGGTTCGCGGCGTCGTGCCGTGGCGGCCGCTGTACGGGCTGAGCACGAACATCATGAGGGTGACGGCCGCGATCAGCACGAGGGCCAGCACGCCGCTGATGGTCTTGGCCCGCTGAGAGGCGAATGCTCCCGGCAGGCGCTGCTGGGCGAACGAGTTGAAGCGCGAGGCAAGTCTCGGATCATCGATGGCGAGCTGCCGCTCCATCTCGTCCAGCATGCGCTGCTCTTCCATCGACAAGGCCACAGCGCCACCTCCGGCCAGACGTTGACATGTCCCGGGCAGCTAGTCATAGCTCCCGCTCCCCCGATTCTTTACCAGGCCTTTGCTCACGGCAAGAGGGAGTCGGCTCTCGTGCACTCCCGGGCCGTCCGCCAGGACCCGCGGCGGCATCCTGCGGGCCAGTCCAGACGACTGGCGTCGAAAGTGTATTTGAATTAATCGAATACGTATTCTAGTATCGGTGGCCATGCGCTGGGACTCACTTCGTGTGCCGCAGGACACCGTGACGCGGGACACGAGCACGCAGGACACCGCGGCCGCGCACGGGCCCGGCACCAGTGCGGGATCGCCGGCCGGCCCGGTCCCCGGCGGCGACCAGGCGGGCCAGCAGGCGCTGTTCGGCCGGGAGACGGTGGTCACGCGCACCTTTGACACGCCCGGGTTCCGCGGCATCACCTTCCACGAGGTGCACGCGCGCAGCCTGATCAGCAAGGTCCCGGAGGCGTCCAGGGTCCCGTTCCGGTGGACGATCAACCCGTACCGGGGCTGCAGTCATGCCTGCGTCTACTGCTTCGCCCGCAATACCCATACCTACCTGGACCTCGATTCAGGGAAGGACTTCGACTCCCAGATCGTGGTCAAGGTCAACGCGGTCGAGGTACTGCGGCGGGAGCTGAAGGCCGCGCGGTGGGCAGGCGAGCACATCGCCATGGGCACGAACGTCGACTGCTATCAGCGAGCCGAGGGCCGGTACCGGCTGATGCCGGGCATCATCGCTGCCCTGACGCAGGCCGCGAACCCGTTCTCGATCCTGACCAAGGGCACCCTGGTACTGCGGGACATCGACCTGCTTGCCCGCGCCGCCGAGGTCACCGACGTCGGCCTGAACGTCTCCGTCGGAATTGTCGATAAAGTGCTTTCTCGATCTATTGAGCCCGGCACGCCCGGCCCGGACAGGCGGCTTGCCGTCTGCGCGGCCCTGAGCGAGCGCGGCCTGCCCTGCGGCGTGCTGATGGGCCCGGTCATCCCGTTCCTGTCTGACTCCCCCGAGCAGCTGGACGAGGCGGTGACGAAGATCGCCAGGGCCGGGGCCGTGCACGTCACGCCGATCGTGCTGCATCTGCGGCCGGGAGCCAGGGAGTGGTTCGAGCGCTGGCTGCACCGGACGCATCCGGAGCTCGCCGGCGCCTACCGCGATCTGTATCGGGGGCGTGCCTATGCGCCTGCCAGCTACCAGGGGCAAATCACCGCCCAGGTCGCTGAGCTGGCCCGGCAGCACGGCGTCGGGCGAACGACACCGGCGGGAGCGCGGCGCGTTCCCGCCAGTAAGGGGCTGCGCGGTCGGCAGGGCGGGCCTCAGCCGGTCAGCCCGGCCGCGATCGGCGACTCGGTGGCCTCCGGGCCGGTTCAGCTCGCGCTGCTGTGACCGGGGTGTGCGGTGACCGGCAGCCCGGCGGCCTGCCAGGCGCGGAAGCCGCCCGCCATGTCGGTAGCCCGGCGCACGCCCAGGTCCTGCAGGCTGGCAGCGGCGAGGCTGGAGGTGTAGCCCTCCGAGCAGACGACGATGACCTCCAGGTCGTAGCTGGCCGCCGGCAGGCGGGCTGCCGACGCGGGGTCGAAGCGCCACTCGAGCACGTTCCGCTCGACGGTCATCGCGCCGGGTATCTCACCCTCGGCCGCGCGCTGCGCCTGCGGCCTGATGTCGACCAGCAGCGCGCCGTCCCGCACGGCCCGCGCCGCGCCCGCCGGGCTGAGCCTGGCCAGCCGGGAGCGGGCGGCCGCGAGGACCTCGTCGATCGTCAGCGCGCCGGACGGCCTGCTCACCAGTCGGTCTCCGACCAGTCCGTGCCCACGTGGGCCAGGCCGCCAGCCGCCATCTCGTAACGGCGCATGGCCGTCAGCGGCGGGGAGTACGCGTGGACGCTGACAGCCGGCACGGCCGCTACGTTACTGACGTCGTGCAGGTGCCTGCGGCCGAACGGGGTAACCGAGCCCGCCAGGGCCGTCCGGTGCCGGATACGGCGGCTGCCCGGTGCGGCGAGCGTCTCGCGCAGCTCGCCGCGGGCGACCGCGAAGGCGCCGTGCGCCTCGCCGTGATCGTGGAAGCCGGTGTGCTGTCCGGGCAGCCAGCTCAGCAGCCAGATCTCGTACTCCGGCGTCAGCTCGAGCCGGCGGAACCAGCGGCGCTCCTCGCTGAACTGCACGATCGGCTGCCAGCTCGCCGGGGCCGCGGCGACCTCGCCGGCCAGCTCGGCGAGGCTGGCCGGGCTGAGCCTGATGCCGCCCGGCCGCGCAGCCGAGGGTACGGCGACTCCCGCGCGATGACCCTGATCAGATGCGAGGCCGAGGATCTCAGTCTTCATCCTATGAATCCAATCGGGTTAATGGGTTTTCGCTACCGTAGCACGGCCGCTGCTCTCGCGTGCGTCACGGCGCTTTACTCTGGTCACAGTCAGCTGCGGCGGTCAGACGGCCGGGCGGCGCCGCCGCGCAGGGCAGGCACGAATCCGGACAGGGAGGTCAGGTGCCCGAGGGGACGCGGTCGCTCGCCCGCGCGGCGACGGCCAGCGGCTCGCATCGCTCCTCCGGCCCCGGAGCGGCCGACATCGCGGCCATTGCCGTCGGCGGCGGTGCCGGCAGCGCAGTCAGGTACCTGATCTCGGCAGCCTTCCCCGCCGGGCACGGCTTCGGGTGGGCGATCTTCGCGGTGAACGTGTCCGGCTGCTTCCTGCTCGGGCTGCTGATGGTCTACCTGCTGGAGGTCTGGCCG
>Ga0302326_10004051_pt1 | contig 34112 bp, 31 predicted proteins | sample Palsa_T0_3_FD_202264 | JGI IMG/M metagenome (GOLD analysis project Ga0302326, IMG submission 202264) | Peat permafrost microbial communities from Stordalen Mire near Abisko, Sweden - Palsa_T0_3 | ecosystem: Environmental > Terrestrial > Soil > Palsa > Peat permafrost | place: Sweden: Abisko...
GGGAGACGTAGATCGTCTCGCCGTGATACCGCGGGGTCCAACCCGAGGTCCACAGCTCAGCCTTCTTGCCGTCGGCGGTCTGCACGACGGGCTTCCACGGATTCTTGATGAGGCCACCGGCAAATGCCACCAGAGTGCCCAGCCCGAACGCGCCGAGGCTCGCGCCCAGCGACAGGCCGATCAGTTTGCGGCGCCGCAGTGTCGAGCCTTCAAAAGCATCGGCCAGGTTGGCGGCCACAGTTTTGCGGTCGATCTCATCTGACCCGGCCGCGCCGTAGTGTCGGTCCTGGATCGAAATCTCTTCGGGGATGAACTTTTTCTGGAAGAGCACCGCACCGATGGCGATGCACAGCACCGACCCGCCGAACGTCAGGCCGTAGAGCGGGGTGGCCAACGAGTACGCAAACTCGCCCGACGATCCGGTTGGCTGGTACTCCCACGGCCAGAACAGGAACACCAGTAGCAGAGCCAATCCGAGCAGCCCGCCCAGCAAAAGCCAGGTCGCCACCAAACGATCGGCACGCTTTTCGGCTTTGGTGCCGTCGACCGGCCAGCGCGGCTCCTTGAACACGGTGTCCACACCGTCGATCCGGCCACCGAGTTCAACCAGTTCGTCACGCGACAGGGCATTAAGCTCGGCCTCGCTGGGTGTAGCTGTGCCTTTCGAGTCGTCGCTCACGACCGCGCCCCAATCCACAGCGCCGCGCCGATGATGGCGACCATCCCGATGATCCACGCCACCATGCCCTCGGGGGCGGGTCCGAAGCCGCCCAGCCCGGTGCCGCCCGGGCTGGCTTCCTCGGCAGCGTTTTTCACGTAGGCGATGATGTCTTTTTTCGCGTCGAACGAGAGCTGACGGTCGGAGAACTTCGGCATGCTCTGCGGCCCGGTCAGCATCGCGTTGAGGATCTGCTGCTCGTTGGCCGGGGCCAGGTCGGGGGCGTACTTACCCGACGACAGCGCGCCGCCTTTGCCGGTGAAGTTGTGGCATGACGAACAGTTGAGCCGGAACAGATCTCCGCCGCGGCCCAAGTCATTACCGCGCAACGAATGCATCGCGATACTGCCGTCAGCGTTGCGCAGCACGCTTGGCCCACCGCCATTGGCTTGCACGTAGGCGCCCAACGCGTCGACCTGGGACTCGTCGAAGACCGGCTCTTTGCGCTGCGCCTGAGCCTCTCCCCGCACCGCGGGCATGCGGCCGCTCGATACCTGGAAGTAGACCGCCGCCTCGCCGACGCCGATCAGGCTCGGTCCGCGATCGGGGACGCCCTGCAGGTTGGCGCCGTGGCAGCTCACACATGAAGTGTCGAAAAGCTGCTTGCCGGTTCGCAACAGCGCCGAGGCCGACTCGTCGGCGACAGCCAATTGCGGGGTGGGGGTCAAGACGGCCGCCAGGCCGCCGGCCGCTGCGAGGGCAACCACCAGCAGCAATCCCGCGGAGAACCGCCGACGCAGGCGGCGCCGCGTCCGGTCAGTCAGCGGTCGGTTCAACCCCAGTCTCTTCAACCGAGCACTCCTGTTCTTACCCACGGTCATCGGATGAAATAGATCGTCGCGAACAGGGCGATCCAGACGATGTCGACGAAGTGCCAGTAGTACGAGACGACGATCGACGCGGTCGCCTGCGCCGGGGTGAACTTGGTCATCGTGGTGCGAGCCAGCAGGAAGATGAAGGCGATCAGCCCGCCGATGACATGCAACCCGTGAAAGCCGGTGGCTAGATAGAAAACACTTCCATAAGCACTGCTGGGAATGGTGGTCCCGTGGCTCACCAGGTGGTAGTACTCGTAGGCCTGTCCGAGGACGAAGAACAGCCCCATGAAGAAGGTGAGCAAGTACCAGCGGCGCAGACCGAAAACGTCTCCGCGTTCGGCGGCGAACACACCCATCTGGCAGGTGAAGGACGAAGCGATCAGCACCAGCGTGACCGGCACGGCCTGGTAGAGATTCAGCTCGGTCGGCGGGGGTGGCCAGCTACCGGCCGCCTGCGCCCGCGCGGTGAAGTAAAAGGCGAACAGCCCAGCAAAGAACATCAACTCGCTGGAAAGCCAGACTATGGTGCCGACACTGACCATGTTGGGGCGGTTGAGCGAATGTACTCGCGCCGTGATTGCAGTACCTGAGGTTCCTACCGCAGTCGTCACATCCGCAAGTATGACGCTTTGTAGTTGTCGACGACCACTCGGGGCGCAAATTAGAGCACCGCAATTCGTCGGCCAACCCGGCCGGATCCGGATGGCAACTCACTGTGGGACCATTTGCGGTGTGGCGGCGACTTCGTCTGGGTCACCTCGACGACCCCCGGAGGTGGCGTTGTCGTGGCCGCGTGTCCTCACGGTTTTGACCGCTGGCCAGGATTTGGCGCGTGGGCAGGCCGGCTGGGCCATGGAACAGATCATGACCGGGTCTGCGACGCCCGCGCAGATAGCGGCCTTCGCCGTGGCTATGAAGATGAAGGCGCCTACTGCTGCGGAGCTGGCCGAGTTGGCCGACGTGATGCTGCAGCATGCACGCCCGCTGCCGACCGGGCAGATCGGCACTGACACCGTCGACGTGGTCGGTACCGGCGGTGACGGCGTCAGCACCGTCAATTTGTCCACCATGGCGGCGATCGTCGTGGCGGCCGGCGGTATTCCGGTGGTCAAGCATGGCAATCGGGCGGCGTCGTCGCTGGCCGGCGGCGCCGACACGTTGGAGGCGCTCGGGGTCCGCATCGATCTCGATCCCGACGACGTCGCGCGCAGTGTCGCCGAGGTCGGAATCGGGTTCTGTTTCGCGCCGCAGTTTCATCCGTCGTATCGGCACGCCTCGGCGGTGCGGCGTGAGATCGGCGTGCCCACTGTGTTCAATCTGCTTGGGCCGCTCACCAATCCGGGACAACCACGGGCCGGCCTGATCGGCTGCGCGTTCGCCGATCTGGCCGAAGTGATGGCGGGGGTTTTCGCGGCGCGCCAGGCCAGCGTGTTGGTGGTACACGGCGACGACGGCCTCGACGAACTGACCACCACCACGACGAGCAGCATCTGGCGGGTACAGGCCGGCACTGTGGACAAGCTGACATTCGATCCCGCCGGATTCGGCTTCGAACGCGCGGATCTCGGCGACTTGATAGGTGGTGACGCCGCGGCCAACGCGGCGGAGGCACGTTCGGTGCTGGCCGGCGCCAAGGGCCCAGTGCGCGACGCCGTCGTGCTCAACGCCGCAGGCGCGATCGTGGCCCATGCCGGGCTATCCAGCCGCGCCGAGTGGCTGCCGGCGTGGGAAGACGGTCTCGGCCGTGCTGTCGACGCGATCGACAGCGGTGCCGCCGAACAGCTGCTCGCGCGATGGGTGCGGTTCGGTCAGCAACTCTGACTCGCGGCTGGTGACGGCTTGTTCGGCGGCCACCCGGGCCGAGCGTGCCGTTGCGGCCCACTCGGCCCACGGCCCAGCCGACCGCAACGGCGTGCACCAACCCGCTTCGTCGCTGCCGGTGACGCGCACGATGCGCACCCCCGGGGCCGCGAGCCAGCGGGCGATCAGCGCCGTCTCTTCGACCAGCGCGCCGCCCAGCGGCGCGGGCTGCGGCAGGATCACCTGCGCCCCGGCCCGGATGGCGTCGACGACGGGCATCGGCGGCACCCCTCGGCGAGCGATGCCGGCCGCGGCGAGCTGGCCATGGCGGACCACCGCGAGCTGCCAGCCGCCGCCGTCGGCGGGGGCAGCGGCCACCAGTTCCGGCAGCGCGGCCAGGGCGCGCAGACGCTGGCCACGCCAGAGCACCTCGACCGTGGCCACGGTGTGGTCACGTAAGCGTGCGGCGCTCTCATAGCGCTGCCGCTCCGCGAGGTCGCTGATCCGTTGCGTCGCCGCTGCGAGCGCGCAATTGTCCAGGCCGTCGATCAACGCGGCGGCGCGAACGATCGCAAGACTGTATTGGGCCGCAGTCACATCCCGCGCGCCGGGACACGGCGATACCTCATGCTGTGGGCAGGCCGGCCCGTGCAGAGTCGAGCGGGCCAGCCGCTTGGTGCAGGTCCGCACACCGGTGAACCGGGCCAACAGGTCCGCAGCGTCGGCGGCGTCGGCGCGGGACCGGAACGGGCCGACCGCGCGGTCGTGACGCGGCGTGCGCACCACCGAAAACCGGGGGAAGGCTTCGCTAGTCAGCACCAACCACCACCAGCGATGCGGAAATTTCGACCGGCGGTTGTAGGGCGGGGCATGCGCGCTGAGCAACCGCAGTTCTCGCACACCGGCCTCGAGTCCGTGCGCGCATTCGACGTGCTCGACGGCGCAGGCCAGCGTGACCATCTCTTTGATCCGGCTGCGCTGATCCGAACCGTTGAAGTACTGACTTACCCTGCGCCGCAGATTGATTGCGGTACCGACGTAGAGCACCTCGCTGGCCGGACCACGAAACAGGTAGACCCCGGGCCGGCGCGGCAAGTCATCGGCGAGCACCCGTTTTCGACGCTGCGCCGGCGACACGTCGGGTAGATAGGACCGCAATTCGGCGTAGGTACGCACGCCCTGGTTGCCGACTCGTTCGATAAGCGCGTGCAGCACTTCGACGGTGGCCCGCGCGTCGTCGAGCGCCCGATGGGTGGGTTCGGTGGTGACGGCGAACAGCCGTGCCAGCGCGGCCAGTCGCACGCTCGGTGCTTCCTCGCGAGTGAGCACCCGCCGGGCCAGCTGGACCGTGCACAGCACCTGCGGCCGCGACCACCTGATACCGCACTGATCGGCGGCGGCTCGCAGGAATCCGGTGTCGAACCTGGCGTTGTGGGCAACCAGCACCGCGCCGTGGGCGAACTCGAGAAACATCGGCAGCACGGCGGCAATGGCCGGCGCGTCGCACACCATTGCCGTGGTGATGCCCGTGAGCTGCACAATTTGTGGCGGAATGCTGCGCTTTGGGTCGACCAGCGTCGCGAACTCGCCCAGCACCACGCCCCCACGGACCTTTACCGCCCCGATTTCGGTGATGGCGTCCGCGACCTTGCCGTCAACGGCCGTCATACGCCCGCCGGTGGTTTCCAAGTCGACAACCACGAAAGTGATATCGCGCAGCGACATTTCGGTAGCCACGTCGAGGTCGGGGAAGCTCATCTGCTCGGCAGGGGGCGCGCCCATGGCCGCGACGTTAAGCACTGGCACCGACACATCCCGGAAGCTTCCGCGGCGCGTCGGCCAGAAACCGTGAGGACGGAACTTGTCGGTGCCCGCGGTTACGGTCACGACATGGTCGATCAAGAAGACGGAGAGGACCAATCAGATGGCGCACAGCAGCGAGCCTGAACAGTCGGCGACGGTACCGCCCGAGTCGACGGAACCGGTGGTCATCGACTGTGACGACTGCGCGGTACGCGGTCCCGGCTGCCGCGATTGCGTCATCAGCGTGATACTCGGGGTACCGGAAACTTTGCTGGAGGACGAGCGGGTCGCGCTGGACGTGCTCGCCGACGCGGGACTTGCGCCCAGATTGAGGTTGGTGCCGATTCACCGGCAGCGGCCCGGGGTTGCCTAAGGACTTGGCCTGAAATCTGGCCGTATTCTTAATGTCTCAAAGTTGGACAACCTCGACGGGGTTTCGTAACCTATCTGAGACCTAAAGCAGATTCGGCCATCACGCCGACGGGTTTCTAAGGACGCGAACTTTTGCAAGTGGAGCTTGACGTCGAACGCGTATCAGTACGTGTAGCTAAGCGCTTTGCTATCGCAGCGCTGGCCGGAGTCATCGCCCTGTCCGGAATCGCCGCCAGTACTGTGCTCGCTGACCCAGCCAACGACGCGATGGCAAAGCTCAACGAGTTGTCGCGGCAGGCTGAGCAGACCACCGAAGCGATGCACAGCTCGCAACTCGATCTGAACAATAAGCTGTCTGCGCAGCGGGCGGCCGAGAAGAAGCACGCCGCCGATTTGGCAGCGGCGGAAGAAGCGAAGACACGACTGGCAACTTTCCAGGTGGGCATCGATAAGTTTGCAGCCGCGACATACATGGGTGGCCGTACTGACGGTATGACCGCCATCATGACCGCAGAGTCGCCGCAGCAGTTGATCGGCAAGCTCACCGTCCAGCGGGTGATCTCCACGGCGATGCTTGCGCAGATGGCGAACTACCGTGCCACGCGCGCGCAGGCAGCTCAGGCGGAGACGGAGTCCGAGAAATCGGCCGCCGACGCCAAGACCGCGGCCGAGCAAGCCGCGTCGGTGCGCGCCAGCCTGCAGTCCAAGCAGAGTCGGTTGCAGCTGCAGATCGCCATCGTCAAGTCGCAGTACTTCGCATTGAGGCCGAACGAGCGCACCGCGCTGGCCGCGCCCGGGCCTCCGCCGCCGGCCGAAATGGCTGTGACGGCACCCGCTCCTGCGGGGCTGGCGCCGGGCATCGGGCCCGGTTCTCCCGGACCGGGCGGCGGACCCGGCAGCGGTCAGGGCGCTGTCGCTGTCCAGGCAGCGCTGACCCAGATCGGTACTCCCTATTCTTGGGGTGGCGCCGCACCTGGCGGGTTCGACTGCTCGGGCTTGGTGATGTGGGCGTTCCAGCAGGCCGGCATCGCACTGCCGCATTCCAGTCAGGCGCTGGCGCACGGCGGACAGCCCGTCTCGCTGTCGGACCTGCAGCCAGGTGACGTGCTGACCTTCTACTCCGACGCATCCCATGCCGGTCTCTACATCGGTGACGGCCTCATGGTCCATTCGTCAACCTTCGGCGTGCCGGTGCGAGTGGTGCCGATGAATTCCTCGGGCCCGATCTACGACGCGCGCCGCTACTAACCCCCGTCATCGACGCTGGTTACTGGCCTGCGTTCTAGCCGCCGAGTTGGTCTTCGGCGGCGTCCTCGCGACCGGCCGCGGCGAGAGCTCTCCGGTGCAATCAGTCCGGCCCTCGTCCACCAACTCCAGCGCACCGCTGCGGCTAGCGGTCGGTGACCGCGTACTGAGGATGACCAATCTCGGCGGCCCGCAATCTCAGGTCTTACTGACGCAAGTCGCCGCGGACATCGGCCAGGCCGTCGACGCTGTGGAGGCATTCTGGGGAACGGACTGGCCGCGCGAGATCGACGTGGTAGCCACGAGCTCACAGCGGCAGTTCGAGGCGCAGGCCGGTGGCGGCTCTGCTGCGCAGTGGGCCGACATCGCCGCGATCGCCGTCGCCGAACGGGTCGATCCCGCCCGCCGGGTCGCGATAGGCCAGCGAATCGTCTTCTCGCCCGGTGCGGCGGGTATGAGTGCGATGGCATTGCGAATCGTGTTGAGCCACGAGCTTTTCCACTACGCTGCGCGCGCCGACACCGCGGTGGACGCACCCCAGTGGCTGACCGAGGGTGTGGCCGACTACGTCGCGCGGCCGCAGACTCCGCTATCCGAAGTGATGCAAGCGCCTACTGCCTTGCCCTCCGACGCCGACCTCGCCGCCCCGGGGCCGCAACGCTCGCAGGCCTACGACAGGGCATGGGAATTCGCGCGTTTCGTCGCTGACACCCGCGGAACGGCGACGCTGCGCGCGCTCTACCGCGCCGCATGCGGACCCGGGCACGTGGACCTGCCCACCGCGGCGCACGATGTGTTCGGCGTCGATATGACGGGGGTACTCGTCGACTGGCAGCAGTGGCTGACGCACCAGCCCGCGCGCTGACGCCGCCGCGGAGCCCCAAAAATTCTGGTGGGCAGATGCATTCACGTCTGCGCGAACGCCGATTTCGACACTTGAGCGCTTCAGGCTAGCCTGCGTAGGTGTCCCGGGTCTTGCTGGTAACCAACGATTTTCCCCCTCGGCGCGGCGGCATCCAGTCCTATTTGGCCGATTTGCTTTCCCACCTGGCCGCCACCGGCGAGCACACGCTGACGGTGTACGCGCCGCAGTGGAAGGACGCCGACAGCTTCGACGCGCGAACGGTCGGCTATCGAGTGGTGCGCCACCCCGGGACGTTGATGTTGCCCGGGCCTACCGTCGACACCCGGATGCGCCGGCTGATCGGGGAGCACGGTATCGACACGGTCTGGTTCGGCGCGGCCGCGCCGCTGGGCCTGCTGGCGGGTCGCGCCCGTCAAGCCGGTGCGACCCGGGTACTGGCGAGCACCCACGGTCACGAGGTGGGGTGGTCGATGATTCCGACAGCACGATCTGTGCTGCGTCGCATCGGGGACGATACCGACGTCGTCACGTTCGTCAGCCGCTACACGCGAGCGCGGTTCGCTTCGGCGTTCGGGCCGCAGGCCGCCTTGGAGCATCTGCCTCCCGGCGTCGACAGCGACCGATTCCGCCCCGATCCGGCCAGCCGCGCCGAGTTACGTACCCGTTACGGTCTGGGCCAGCGACCCACCGTGGTGTGCCTATCCCGACTTGTGCCGCGAAAAGGCCAGGACATGCTGATCCGGGCGCTGCCGTCGATCAGGCAGCGGGTGGACGGTGCTGCGCTGGTCATCGCCGGCGGCGGCCCGTATCTGGCGAAGTTGCGCCGACTCGCCGAGCGCTTCGGCGTCGGCGACCATGTCACGTTCACCGGCGGTGTCCCCGCCGCCGAACTCCCCGCCTATCACGCGATGGGCGACGTGTTCGCCATGCCGTGCCGCACCCGCGGCGCCGGATTGGATGTCGAGGGGCTGGGCATCGTTTTCCTGGAAGCTTCTGCCAGTGGTGTGCCGGTGATTGCCGGATCTTCGGGAGGTGCGCCGGAAACCGTGCAGCACAACAAGACTGGAATGGTGGTCGACGGTCGTTCGGTAAGTCAGATCGCCGCCGCCGTCTCCGAGTTGCTGGCCGACCCGGATCGTGCCGCCGCGATGGGCGCCGCCGGTCGGGACTGGGTCACGGACCAATGGCGATGGGATGTGTTGGCCGCGCGCATGTCCGAGCTTATCCGCGGTTAGCTGGTGGTGTAGATCGCCTCGATATCGTCGGCGAACTTTTCGGCCACTACTTTTCGCTTCACCTTCATCGTCGGGGTCAGCTCCCCGGTGTCCTCGGTGAAGTCGACCGGCAGGATGCGAAATTTACGAATCGACTCCGCATGTGACACCGACAAGTTGGCTTGGTTGACGGCCGCGTCCACCTCGGCGAGCAGGTCAGGGTCGTTGACCAGATCGCTCACCGACGAGCCGGCAGGCTTGCTGTTGCGCTGTTTCCACCCGTCGAACGCCTCGGGGTCGATGGTGATCAGCGCGCCGACAAACGGGCGGGCATCCCCGACGACCATCGCCTGGCTGATCAGCGGGTGGGCCCGCAGCCGGTCTTCCAGCGCAGCTGGCGCGACGTTCTTTCCGCCGGCGGTGACGATGATCTCCTTCTTGCGACCGGTTATCGTCAAGAACCCGTCGTCATCGACCTCGCCCAGATCACCGGTTTTGAACCAGCCGTCGTCGATCGCCTCGCTGGTGGCCTGGTCGTTGTGCCAGTAACCGTGGAACACCACGCCACCGCGCAACAGCAGCTCGCCATCATCGGCGATACGTATGCTGTTGCCCGGTAACAACTTTCCGACCGAGCCGATCTTCAGGGCATTGATCTGGTTGACTGTTATCGCCGCGCTCGTCTCGGTCAGTCCGTAGCCTTCGTAGATGTTCAGACCGACGCCGCGGTAGAAGTGGCCCAGCCGCGCACCCAGCGGTGCACCACCGGAGACGGACGCACGGCAGTCACCGCCCAGCGCCGCGCGCAGCTTGTGATACACCAGCCGGTCGAAAAGCGTGTGCTTGGCTCGCAGCAGCAGGCCCGGCCCTCCGCGATCGGACGCTTCGCTCCAGTCAACGGCTGTCTGCGCGGCGATGTCGAAGATGCGCCCCTTGCCGTCGTTAGCGGCGTTCTGCGCGGCGGTGTTGTACACCTTCTCGAACACCCGCGGGACCGACACCACGACCGTCGGCTTGAACACCGCGAACATCGGCACCAGATTCTTGACGTCGCTGGTGAATCCGACGACGACTTTGTTGTGGAACGCGCACAACGTCAGCGCGCGGGCCAGCACGTGCGCCAGCGGCAGGAACACCAATAGCCGCTCACCCTTTTGCAGCAGCGTCGGGAGTACCGCCTTGGCGCCGCGGGTTTCGTAGACCAGATTGGAATGTGTCAGCTGGCAGCCTTTGGGGCGCCCGGTGGTGCCTGAGGTGTAAATCAACGTCGCCGGGTCGTCGCTGCGCAGCGACTCGAGCCGAGTAGACAGCTCGGCGTGGTCGACCGACGCGCCCTGCTCCTGGAGTTGCTCGAGCGCCTTAGGGCCAGAGCCGTCGATGCGCAGCACCCGGCGCAGTTCGGGCAGTTCGCCGGTCAGCTCGGCGATCGTGGTCGCGTGTGCGTCGGTTTCGGCGAATGCCACCACCGCCGCGGAGTCGGACAGCACCCAGCGAACCTGTTCTGCTGATGACGTCTCATAGATCGGAACGGTGACCGCGCCGACGGCCAAGATGGCGAGATCGAGGATCGCCCACTCGTAGCGGGTGGCCGAGAAGATCGCCACCCGATCGCCGGAAAGCACTCCCTCGGCGATCAAACCCAGTGCTGTCGAACGGATTTGGGATGCGGCGGCCGCGCACGTAACGTCGGTCCAGGTGCCGTCGATCAGGCGTTGGAAGGCCACCGAGTCGGGGTCATCGCGCTCGTGCTCGAACACCGCCGCGACGACGTTGTCGTGCTCGCCCACCGTGAACGGGGCGGGAAGAGTGAATTCGCGCACTTGTCTGACCTCGCTTCAGTGATTTCGGCGACCAAGCAGCTGTCAAGACTAGTCGGGCGACGATGTGGTCGTGGGGGCACGTTGAGTGGCCGAACAAAACTGCCCGCGGTGGACGGTGGCGCGCGGCGGTGGCTGCGGTATGTGAAGCTATTGGCCGTGCATAGCGTTCAGATTGCCGACGAGACGTTTGTCGCCGCCGATCCTGCGCGCGTCGGCGCTGCTGTGGGCGATCCGTCGAGTTGGCGGAGATGGTGGCCCGACCTGCAGCTGCAGGTCGTCGAAGACCGCGGTCCGCTGGGAATCCGATGGACAGCCACCGGACCGCTGACCGGCACGATGGAAATCTGGCTGGAACCGATGCTCGACGGAGTGCTGCTGCACTATTTCCTGCACGCCGAGCCGTCCAGGGGCGCGGCCCGGGAATCGGCCAAAAGGAATCTTGCGAAAATGACGCACAAGCGTCGGGTCGCGGGCAAGAAAATGGCTTTCGAGGTCAAGGCGTCGCTGGATCGCTCCCGCCCTGTCGGAGTTTCTCCGGTGCTTGACCAGGCCTGAGTTGCGTCGCGCAGAGTACCGTTTCTGACGTGGGCAGGCGCTGGATCCCACACCAGGCAGACATACCCCGCGGGCAGGTGAGCCCACCCGCGCAGGGCAGAGAGGGAAGCGACCAGGTGGCGGAGAAGACGGCTCAGACGATCTACATCGACGCGGACCCCGGCACGGTGATGAACGTGATCGCTGACATCGGGTCCTATCCCGATTGGGTATCGGAGTACAAGGAAGCTGAAGTACTCGAAGCGGACTCCGGTGGTAATCCGAAAGTGGCTCGGCTGGTGCTGGATACCAGCGTTCTCAAAGACACGCTGGTGCTGTCCTACACGTGGCCAAAAGACCGCGGCTCGGTGAGCTGGTCGCTGGTCTCCAGCTCGCTGCTTAAAGCCCTCGACGGCGTATATCGGTTGGTGCCCAAGGGATCGGGCACCGAAGTGACGTATGAGCTCACGGTCGATCTGGCGATTCCGATGATCGGCTTGCTCAAGCGAAAAGCCGAGCGCAGGTTGACCGACACCGCGTTGAAGGATCTAAAGAAACGAGTCGAGGCTGAGTGAGTCCGGTTGAATCGGTAGCGCCTTCCTCATCCCGGATCAGTCTATTCGTCGGTAAAGGTGGGGTAGGAAAGTCCACATTGGCGGCCGCGACCGCCGTGCGCGAGGCGCGCGCCGGTGAGCGGGTGCTATTGGTGTCTACTGACCAAGCGCACTCACTGGGTGATGTGCTCGGTGTCGTCGTCGCACCCACCGGCCAACGTGATCCCGTGCGGGTAATGGCCGACCTCGAAACCGGGACGCCTGCCGTCGGGGGCGGCTTCCTTGATGCGTTGGCACTGGACTCGCTGGCGTTGCTCGAGTCGCGCTGGCGCAATGTAGTCGACACGCTGGTTAGCGGATTCCCTCAATCAGAGCTGAGTGAGATTGCGCCCGAAGAGCTTTCGGCGCTACCTGGCGTTCAGGAAGTGCTAGGCCTACACGAGGTGGGGGAGCTGGCCAAGTGCGGAGAATGGGACCACATCGTGGTCGACTGCGCTTCCACCGCTGATGCATTACGGATGCTGACCTTGCCGGCGACCTTCGCGCTCTACGTCGAGCGCGCGTGGCCGCGACACCGCCGGCTCTCCACCGCTTCCGACGACATGCGGTCCACCGCGGTGGTCGAACTGTTGGAACGCATCAGCAGCAGCGTCGAGAAACTCAGCGCGATGCTGACCGACGGAACGCGAGTCGGTGCGCACCTGGTCCTCACCGCGGAGCGGGTGGTGGCGGCCGAGGCGGTCCGGACGCTGGGCGCATTGGCACTGATGGGTGTCCGCGTCGAGGAATTAATCGTCAACCAGATTCTGATGCAAGACGATTCGTACGAATACCGAAACTTGCCTGCCCACCCGGCCTTTGACTGGTATTCGGAGCGCATCAGCGAACAGCAGACGGTGCTGGACGAACTGGATGCAGCGATCGGCGATGTGGCGCTGGTCCTCACGCCGCATCTGGCCGGCGAGCCGATCGGCGCCAAGGCGGTGGCCGAGTTGCTGGACAGCGCGCGCCGTCGCGACGGGTCGGCGCCCCCGGGGCCGTTGCGTCCTGTGGTGGACCTGGAGTCGGGATCGGGACTGCAGTCGGTCTACCGGTTGCGACTAGAGTTACCGCAGATCGATTCCGGCGCGCTTACCCTGGGCCGGGTCGGCGACGATCTGATCGTCGGTGCTGGCGGAGTGCGGCGCAGAGTTCGATTGGCGTCCGTCCTGCGGCGATGCACGGTGCTGGACGCGCATCTTCGCGGTGGCGAATTGACGGTGCGTTTTCAACCTGATCCGGAGGTGTGGCCGAAATGACAGGCGTGCATCCCGATATCGGCCCGGAGTTGCGCAAACTCGCGCAGACAATTCTTGATCAGATCGACCCCGCGATCCGGTTGGCGGCATCGCGGGCGTTCGGCGACGGCGCCGGCACCGGCAGTTGCCAGCAGGTGTGGTGTCCGGTGTGCGCCTTGGCCGCAGTCGTGAGCGGGGAGGAACATCCGCTGCTGACCGTCATCGCCGAGCACAGCGTCGCGCTGCTCGCGGTGATCCGCGCTGTCGTCGAACAAGCCGACCAACCGGCGACACCACCGGATGGTCCGCCGGACGGCAATACCAGGAACGAGTCACCAGACGAAGCCAGCTCGACCAGTCGCTATGAACCCATCACCGTCACCGTCGAAGAGTAGCGGCGGCCCTCCGGGTTGACTGCGACCGGCTCATCGCCGAAGAGTCGGCAGGTCCGACGCGTCGATGTGGTCCCACACACACTGGGTCGGTAGTCTTGGCCCTGAACACATTCAGCAACGAGTGAGTGGGAGGCTCCATGTGGTACTGGCTTTTCAAGTACATCTTCATGGGTCCCTTGCTCGCCGCCCTCGGCCGGCCGAAAATCGAGGGACTGGAACACGTCCCGCAGTCCGGCCCGGCGATCCTGGCCAGTAACCATCTGGCGGTCGCCGACAGCTTCTACCTGCCGCTGGTGGTTCGACGCCGAATCACGTTCTTGGCGAAATCCGAATACTTCACCGGCACCGGCCTCAAGGGCTGGTTCATTCGCTGGTTCTACACCGTCGCGGGGCAGGTGCCGATCGATCGGAGCAACGCCGACTCAGCTCAGGCCGCGCTGGACACCGCCGAGCGCGTTCTCGGCGAAGGCAAGCTGCTCGGCATGTACCCCGAGGGCACCCGATCGCCCGACGGGCGGCTGTACAAGGGCAAGACCGGGCTGGCGCGTCTTGCGCTGGAGACCGGCGTCCCGGTGATTCCGGTGGCCATGATCGGCACCAACGTCGTCAATCCGCCCGGCAGCAAGATGTGGCGGTTCGGCCGGGTCACGGTGCGGTTCGGTAAGCCGATGGACTTTTCTCGATTCGATGGACTTGCCGGCAACCGATTCATCGAACGCGCCGTCATCGACGAGGTGATCTACGAGCTGATGGGGTTGTCCGAGCAGGAGTACGTCGACATCTACGCCGCCAGTCTCAAGAACGGCAATCTCAAGAACGGCAACGAGCCTTCATCGCCGGAAACCCAACCGCCGTCTCGGATCCCCGAAAAGGCGGCAGGTTAGCCGGTCGTCGCTCTGATCAGCTGACGGCCGAAACCGGCGCCGGCGTGCTCGGTGCCCGCGGCGCAGTGACAGAGGCCGCGGCGACAGCGACCGTGGCCCCGGCCGTGACGATGGTCGCCAACGCCCACCACAGGTAGGACACCCCGGCGACCTGACGCCACCACGCCGCGGTCACCTCGTGGTGTTTGGGGAGTAGGTCGATCGGCGTCCACACCATCAAGGCTACGCCGGCGGCGCTGACGATGGCTAACGCGGCGTTCCGTCGCCGCCAGGCCAGCACTGCGGTCACCACCACGGTCGGCAGCATCCAGACCCAGTGGTGTGACCAGGACACTGGTGACACCGCCAGGCCGAATAGCGCGATGCAGATCACCGCTAGCGTCGGCTCTTCTGCGCGCAGCGCCCGACGTGCCGCCCACACTGTCAGCGCCAGGACCAGCAGGCAGGCGGCCACCCACGGCAGGAAACGCTCATGCTCGCTGAGGCCTAGCCGCGCGAGCGTGCCGGCCACGTTCTGGTTGGTGTTCAAACTTGCCGAGCCGATCCGATCGGTGTTGCGCACGGTGCCGGTCCAGTAATCCCAGGAGTCACGCCAGGCCAGCGCGAACCCGGCCGCGGTTGCCACGGCGACTGACGCCAGCGAGGTGAACACGGCGCGACGGTCGCGGCGGAGCACGAAATACAACAGGAAGACCGCCGGAGTGAGTTTGAGCGCGATGCCCAGACCTAGCAGCAGCCCACGCGGCCACGGCGTGCGACGCGGCACACAGTCGGCGATGACCAGCGTCATCAGCACGACGTTGATCTGCCCGAAGGCGAAGTTCGCCTTGATGGGCTCCAGCCAGATCGCTGCGCCGGCGACGATGAACGCGGTCAGTAACCAGCGGCGCGACCAGGTCGGACCCGGCGCTGCGGGTGTGTTGTTCCACACATCGAGTCGAGTCAGGACGATCATCGTCGAGACAAGCAGCAGTGCCAGGGTGATCAGCGTGATTGTGACGCTCGCAGCCGGCATCCCCAACCAGGCAAAAGGGCAGAACACGACGGCGGCCAGCGGGGGATAGGTGAACGGCAGATTCAGGCCGATCGGCGTATGGAACTTGGCGTCGTGGGCGTAGAGCGGCCGGCCGTCCAACCAAGCCTGGCCGCCCATCCGATAGACGTCGACGTCGATGCGATAAGGAGCGCGCCCGATCAGCCGCCACCCGGCGTAAGCCAATGCCGCCAACGCCAGCAGCTGCAACAACAACCACCCGGCGTTTCGCCAGATACTCGGCCGCGTCGCGGCTAGCCGCCCGCGCCAACCGCCCGCGTCGGGCAAGCGCCATCTACTCATGTCGGTAAACAGCCTATCGGTGCGCGCACCCCTGCCGGTGTCGCGGACGGCCATTCGCGCAAAGTGGGCGTAGCTTTTTAGAGTGCTGCACTGGTTCCATGACGACATTGTCGGCCGCGGCCGACTGCCATTGCTGTGCTGTCTGACCGCCTTCATCCTTACTTTCTTCGTTGCGCGCACGTTCGTCCGCCTGATCCGTCGTCGCGACCGAACAGGCCGGCCGCCCAGGTGGTGGGAGCCACGCAACATCCGCATCGGGTCCAAACACGTTCACCATGTGGTGATCGGGGTGTTGATGGTGATGGTCTCCGGGGTGACGCTGGTGGCCTTGTCTGTTAACGGTCACGAACCCGAATTCACTCTCGGCGCAATCGTTTTCGGCATCGGGGCCGCGCTCGTTCTTGACGAGTACGCGTTGATCCTGCATTTGTCCGACGTCTACTGGGAGGAAGACGGGCGGACGTCGGTCGACGCGGTGTTCGCCGCTGTGGCGGTGGGCGGCCTGCTGGTCCTGGGATTGCATCCGCTGATGTTCTTCATCAGCCTGTGGCAGGACACCACCCACTCGTTGTTCTTACGCGCCGGCGTGGTCTTCGCGATGGTGCTGACGTTGCCGCTGGCGGTGCTGGTGGTGCTCAAGGGCAAGGTGTGGACCGGTCTGATCGGCATGTTCTTCGTTCCGCTGCTGGTCATCGGCGCGATCCGGCTGTCGCGTCCGCAGGCTCCATGGGCCCGCTACCTCTACACGAGCCGACCGGGCAAGATGAGTCGAGCACTGCAACGCGAACGGACGCTGCGCCGCCCCGTGGTCCGAGCGAAGCTGTGGCTGCAGTACACGATCGCCGGTACGCCGCGGGTGCCCTCTCATGGTGTGGTCGACGCGCATTTAGACCGTGAAGTGCATCCGGCGCCGCCGCCGTCGACTGTGCCCAGCGTGCTCGCCAACGGCGCCGGTGTCAGGTGAATCGTGCGCTACTTCTATGACACCGAGTTCATTGACGACGGCTATAACATCGAGCTGATCTCGATTGGGGTGGCCGCCGAGGATGGCCGCGAATACTATGCAGTATCAACCGAATTCAATCCCGAGCGGGCCGGTAGTTGGGTGCGCGCCAACGTGTTGCCGAAGCTGCCGAAGCCGGCGTCGCAGGTATGGCGTTCGCGCGCGCGGATCCGCGCTGACCTGGAGACATTTTTCGACGTCGACGGTTCCGAACCGATCGAACTGTGGGCCTGGGTCGGCGCCTACGACCACGTGGCGCTGTGTCAATTGTGGGGGCCGATGACCCATCTTCCGCCGCAGATCCCGCGGTTCACCCACGAGCTGCGCCAGCTATGGGAGGAGCGCGGGAGCCCTCGGCTGCCGCGCCGTTCGGCCAATGTGCACGACGCGCTGGTCGACGCTCGAGACCAGCTGACGCGATATCGGGTCATCACGGCCGACGACAATGCGAGCGGTGCGGGCGCCCGCTGAGGAGCCGGACCTGATCGCGGGCTGATTAATGATCCACGCTGCCCGGTTACCATAGACGGGTGAACTGGACCGTCGACGTACCAATCGAGCAGCTGCCATCGCTGCCCCCGCTGCCGGCGGGTCTGCGGGCTCGCCTGGATGCGGCGCTGGCCAAGCCGGCCGCGCAGCAGCCGAGCTGGACACGTGAACAGGTCGAGCCGGTGCGGAAGGTTCTGGAAAGTGTTCCGCCGGTGACAGTGCCGTCGGAGATCGTGCGGCTCCAGGACATGCTGGCCCAGGTCGCCAGGGGTGAGGCCTTCATGTTGCAGGGCGGCGACTGCGCGGAGACCTTCGTCGACAACACCGAACCGCACATCAAGGGCAACATCCGCACTCTGTTGCAAATGGCCGTGGTCTTGACCTACGGAGCCAGCGTGCCGGTGCTCAAGGTGGCACGGATCGGCGGGCAATACGCCAAGCCCCGTTCGGCCGACATCGATGCGCTGGGACTGCGTTCCTACCGCGGCGACATGATCAACGGATTTGCTCCAAACGCAGCGGTACGCGAACACGACCCGTCGCGGCTGGTGCGGGCCTACGCCAACGCGGGCGCCGCGATGAACTTGGTGCGCGCGTTGACCTCGTCGGGGTTGGCGTCGCTGCATCTCGTGCACGACTGGAACCGTGAATTCGTGCGAACTTCGCCTGCTGGTGCACGTTACGAGGCGCTGGCCTCCGAGATCGACCGCGGCCTGAAGTTCATGAGCGCATGCGGGGTGGCCGACCGCAACCTGCAAACCGCCGAAATCTACGCCAGCCATGAGGCTTTGGTTCTCGACTACGAGCGAGCCATGCTGCGACTGTCCGACGAGGAGGACGGTGAGCCGAAACTGTACGACCTGTCGGCGCACTTCCTTTGGATCGGCGACCGGACCCGACAACTCGACGGCGCGCACGTCGCGTTCGCTGAAGTGATCGCCAACCCGATCGGCGTCAAGATCGGACCCGCGACATCGCCGGATCAAGCCGTCGAATACGTCGAGCGCCTCGACCCGCACAACAAGCCGGGCCGGTTGACCTTGGTCAGCCGGATGGGCAACAACAAGGTGCGCGACCTGTTGCCGCCGATCATCGAGAAGGTCCAGGCGACCGGTCATCAGGTGATCTGGCAGTGCGATCCCATGCACGGCAACACCCACGAGTCGTCCAACGGCTACAAGACGCGGCACTTCGACCGCATCGTCGACGAGGTGCAGGGTTTCTTCGAAGTACACCGGGCGCTGGACACCTACCCCGGCGGTATCCACGTCGAGATCACCGGGGATAACGTCACCGAGTGCTTGGGTGGCGCGCAAGACATTTCGGATACCGATCTGAGCGGCCGTTACGAAACAGCTTGCGATCCAAGGCTGAACACCCAGCAGTCACTGGAGCTGGCGTTCCTCGTCGCGGAGATGTTGCGCGACTAGAGCAATCCGCTCACATTGCTGCCGAAGGTCCAGGCGGCCGCGGCAACCAGCCCGGTGATCGACAACACGATCGCCACCCAGATCAGCACCATGCGTCGCGCATGCTGGCGTTCGAGGACGAATTCGACGATGTCGATCCCGGCGAATTGGCCTGACAATTCCTGATGTTCGTCATGGTCTCGCGAGTCCGGTTCGGCCGGCCAATCCTGCGGTCCCCGGGTCAACTGACGAGTCGGGTGGTGCACCGGCGCCCGACCGTCAGGCGGCTGGTGCTGTGCCGTCGTCCGGTGTTCGTCGGACTCGCTGCGGTACAGCGCGGCTGAGCGGTGCTGAGCCGAGTTGCGCGGCGTCGGCACTCGGAATTGCGGCAGTTGCAACTCGTCGACGATCGCGTCCAATTCCGCGGCCATGTCCGCAGCGTCGGCGAAGCGGTTGGCGGGATCGCGCGCGGTCGCGCGCCCGACGAACTCGTCGAATCGCGGTGGCACTCCGTTGATCACGGCGCCAGGTCGCGGTACGTCAGTGTCCAGACGCTGATATGCGACCGATAGCGCGGTGTCGCCGGAGAACGGCGTCTGCCCGGTCAACAGCTCATAGGCGACGATCCCGGTGGCGTAGACATCGCTGCGCGGGCTGGCGTTTCCATCACGAACCTGTTCGGGGGACAGGTAGGCGGCGGTGCCGAGAATGACGCTGGTGGAGGTGATCCCGGCTGCTGCGACGGCGCGCACCAACCCGAAGTCGACGATCTTGACGTCGCCTTCGTCGGAAATCAACACATTCTCGGGTTTGACGTCGCGGTGCACCAAGCCGGCGCGGTGCGCGGCGGCCAGCCCGCCCAGCAGGGGACGCAACACCGCGGCGATCGCGTGCGGCGGCATCGGACCGCGCTCAGTCAGCAGCTCACGTAGCGTGCCGCCCTCGACGAGTTCCATCACCAAAAACGGATGCCGGGCGTCCGAGCCCTGGTCGTAGACCGCGACGAGCCCGGGATCCTTGAGTCGGGCGACGCTGCGGGCCTCCAGCTGGAATCGGGTCAGGAATTGCTGGTCGCCCGCGTAGCGCGAATCCATCACCTTGAGCGCGACGGGCCGGTCCAACCGAGTGTCGAGGCCGCGATACACCGTCGATGTGCCGCCGGTGGCGATCTTGGTCGCGACGCGATAGCGCCCGTCCAACAATGCACCCTCGAGGTCGTCGTCGCTCGCCGCTGCAACCACGCGCTCAATCGTAAGCGGCGCCGGGCATTGCGCTTGAAACCTTCGCTCAGCGAGCCCCAACAAGCTCCGGTCCCGGCCGTACACTGATCCGGTGAGCAGGATTCCGGCCGGCGACGACGTTCTGGACCCCGACGAACCGACTTACGATTGCCTGCATGTCGCCGATTTGCTCGGCGTGCCGGTCACCAAAGTGCACCAGCGGCTGCGGGACGGCCACCTCGTCGCGGTGCGTCGCGGCGGGGATGTGCTGATACCGCAGATCTTTTTCACCGACTCCAGCGAAGTGGTCAAGAGCCTGCCGGGGTTGCTGGTGGTGTTGCACGACGGCGGCTACCACGAGACCGAGATCCTGCGCTGGCTCTTCACTCCCGACCCGACGCTGACTGTGACGCGGGACGGATCGCGCGACGCGATCAGCAATGCGCGCCCCATCGACGCGCTACACGCCCATCAGGCCCGTGAAATAGTGCGTCGCGCGCAGGCCATGGCGTACTGACTGCCCGATCACACGGGTGCGGCGGCGTCGCTGCTTTGCTCAGGTATCGCAGCGCGATTCAGCGCGTACCACGCGATCAGTGCACACGATGTCGCCACCAAAACCTGGGCCCACGAGTACATGCCGTTGGCGCCGTCGGGTCTGAAAATGACCATGATCCAGGTGGAGAACGCGGCGATCGCCGCGACCGCCGCGCGCGACTGGGCAAGAGGGGCCACCACCGCCAACGGCCAGGAGTAGTACCACGGCAACGCGGCGGGCGCGAACAGCACCACGACGAGCATCGCCCAGGCGATGCCGGTCAGCGCCTGGCGGTCGTCATGGCGGAATCGCCACCAAAGCAGCGGCAGTGCTATCGCGATGATCGCGATCCCGACCGCACGCGTGACCTGCAGCGTCCCATAGAAACTCACCGAGAAGAAGAGTCCTCCGATCGCGTGCACCACATTCGCGGTCGCCGTCGGAATGCTCAGCCAGTTGATGATCTTCACCGAACCGGCCAGCGCAGTCAGCCAGCCGAGGCCGACCCCGGCCATCCCGGATAACACTGCGAATACGGCGATGAAGATCAAGACCGACGTGCCGGCGGCAGCGGCAAAGGCTTTCAGCGGTTGGTATCCGCGTCGGTCGCGCAGATGGCGCATCCACACCCACACCAGAAACGGCAGCGCGATTCCGGCGGTGGCCTTGACTGCGACTCCAATCGCGACCACCGTGACGCCCGCGACGTGATGACGCTCAAAGGTCAGTGCGATGCCGGCGAGCATGAGGCCCACCATCAACATCTCGTTGTGCACTCCACCCATCAAATGGATGATCACCAGCGGGTTGAGCGCGCAGATCCACAGCGCGATGGGCACATTCGCGCCAAGGTGCCGGGCCACCCGCGGCGTCGCCCAAATCAGCAATGCCAGCCCGGGCAGCATGCACAATCGCAGTAGCATCGTCCCGGCGATCACATGGTTGCCGACCAGCGTCGTGACAAGCCTGGCAATCATGACGAATGCCGGGCCGTACGGTGCCGTCGTGATGGTCCATATGGGGCTGACGTTGTCCAGCAGAGGATTCGGGTTCGCGATAGGCCCGACCGCGTAGGGATCCAGTCCGTCGCGCAGCAGCGCGCCCTGTGCCAGATATGAGTAGGTGTCGCGGCTGAAGATGGGAACCGACAGCAGAAGTGGTGCCAACCAGAACCCGGTGGTGACCACCATGGTGTGTTGGTTTGCATCGCCGACGAGGACGCGTCTGCCCAGCCACAGCCAGGCGAACAGCATCAACGCCACGCCGATCCACAGCAGGACCGAGGACAGCACCAGCCCGTGTCCGTAACGCAGCCAGGACAGGTGCAGCGACTCCAGCAGCGGATCGTGCTGTTTGGTGCTGCCCGCGCCAAGTCCTCCCGCGGTGATCAACGAGGCGCCCACGAAACCCAGCATTGCCGGGCGGCCTTGCGCCGCGATCGCGAAATCCCGCAGTCGTGAAAACGGCTGCGTCGTAGCGGTAGTCGAGACAGGCATCGGGATGGACATGGGCATCAAGCGGATCGGTTCGCGGCTCGTCTGGCAAGCCCGGACAGCCCGGTCTTGGCCGCCGGGTGGATCGGTGCGTCGGCCAGCAAGGTTAGCGCTCGGCGAGTCAGCGCTTCGATCTGGTCCTCGACCACGGCCAGTGCGCCGACCCGTTCGATCACCTCGCGCAGTTCGCGGACCTTGGCATCACTGAGGTCGGTGCCGACCGAGGCCCGTAACAAGTTGGCGGCGCTCGCATCTGATTTGTCGGCCAATTCCACCGCGGTTGCCAGCAGGACTGTGCGCTTGCCGGACCGCAGGTCGTCCCCGCTGGGCTTCCCGGTAATCGCCGGGTCGCCGAACACTCCCAACACGTCGTCACGCAGTTGGAATGCGATTCCCAGATCGTTGCCGAACTCGTGGAAGATCGCCTGCACGTCGGGGCGGTCGGCCGCGGCGGCGGCGCCCAGCTGCAACGGACGCGAAACCGTGTAAGAGGCGGTCTTGTAGGTGTTGACCGCCATCGCCGCGGCAATCGACTCGGCGGCGCTGGCCTCGGACACGATGTCGAGGTACTGGCCGCCGAGCACCTCGGTGCGGATGTCGGCCCAGACTCGTCGTACCCGGTTGCGGGCATCGTGCGGCAGATCGACGCCCGCAACGATGTCGTCGGCCCACACCAGCGCCAGATCCCCGATCAGGATCGCCGCCGAAGTCCCGAATTGGTCCGCCGATCCACGCCACTGACGGTCCCGGTGTAACGCCGCTAACTGCATGTGCGTGGTTGGCCGACCCCGGCGAGTCGCCGAGCTATCGATCACGTCGTCGTGCACCAGCGCAGAGGCGTGCAGCAATTCCAGCGCCGAGAACAACAGCAGCATCTGCGCGTCGGCGTCTGTACCCGACACCGCCTGCCAGCCCCAGTAGGCGAAGGCCGGACGCAGGCGCTTGCCGCCGCTGAGGACGAAGTCTTCGAGGCGGGCGATCAGGGCGTCATAATCACTTCCGATGTAGGCGGCCGCCCCGCGGCGCTCGCGCAAGTATCTCCGCAATTGATCGGTGATAACGTCCGCCAGCTCAACGCTTGCCGATGCTTCTACGCTCAGCGCGACACCCCTTCCAGGTCCGCTCCAACAGTGGCCCGGCAAGTCTATTCGGCGCGGCGCTGTTCAGCGGGTTTTGGCCGACTTGGGTCGGCCCGGGCGGCGCGGTCGACAGTCGCCGATTTCTGCCGCCTATGCTGTCGTGGTGCGCGGCGCCGCCTCGGTGGAAACTGCCGTTCACGGGGGAGTGGGTTCGCGGTACCTGACCTGCTGCGGCGGGGGAATCACTCGTTGAATGAGGAGCAGCTCGTTGACGTTGAACACCATCGCGCTTGAGCTGGTGCCGCCGAATGTCGACCGCGGAGCGGAGCAGGCGGTCGAAGACGCTCACAAGGTACTGCAGCTGGCGGCAAAATTTGGGATCGAAGGCCGGATCGGGCACTTGATGATGCCGGGCTTGATCGCGGAGGAGGATGACCGGCCGGTCGAGATGAAGCCGAAGCTCGACGTGCTGGACTTCTGGTCGAGGGTCAAGCCGGAGCTGCCCGGGGTGCGCGGATTGTGCAGCCAGGTCACCGCTTTCATGGATGAACCGGCTCTGCGCCAACGGCTCGGCGATCTGGTCGGGGCCGGGATCGATGGCATTGTGTTCGTCGGTGTGCCGCGAACGATGGCCGACGGCGAGGGTGCTGGTGTCGCGCCGACCGACGCTCTGTCGATTTATCGACAGCTGGTGGCCAACCGCGGTGTGATCCTGATACCCACCCGGGAGGGTGAAGTAGGCCGGCTGAATTTCAAGTGCGATCGGGGTGCGACGTTCGCGCAGACACAACTGCTGTATTCCGATGCGATCGTGGGCTTTCTGGCTGACTTCGCGAAGAAGACGGACCACCGCCCGGAGATCCTATTGTCGTTCGGCTTTGTACCGAGGGTCGAGGAAAAAGTCGGCTTCATCAATTGGTTGATCCAGGATCCGGGCAACGCTGCCGTCGCCGACGAGCAGGCGTTCGTCAAGTCACTGGCGAACAGCGAACCGGCGCAACGGCGCACGCTGACCCTCGACCTGTACAAGCGGGTGATCGACGGCCTCGTCGACCTGGGTTATCCGCTGAGCGTCCACCTCGAGGCGACGTACGGTATTTCGGCGCCGGCGTTCGAGACTTTCGCCGAAATGCTGGATTACTGGGCGCCGGCGAACTGAGGGCCCCGCAACAACTCGCGGAATCGGTCAGCTGCTCGGCGGGTCGCTCGGCTGGGCAACCCGAGGCGAGCGATCCCGGCCATTCCAGGCCAGCAGCCCCACTGCGGCCGCCACCACAAGTGATGACAGGCCCAGCCACAGAGCCGCGCCGGTAAAAGAGCGGGTGCTGGGGTCGGTGGAGCGGCCCTGCGCGGTCAGCGTGGTGACCACGCCGGGTTTGAGTTTCCACTGCACGGTCTCCGGATCAACGCGGTCGCCGTTGGTCGACGTGACGTTGCCGGGGAAGGCGACGGTCAACTGCACGTCCGCGTCGGGGTCGGTCAACGATGTCAAGTCCGCGCGGCCCTCCAGAATCACCAGGTCGCCGGCTCTGCGCAGGGACAGGTTCACGCCCTGCGCATCGGAGTTCATCCGGGCTAGCTCTGGCAATTCAGCGAAGGTCAGGTCGGAAAACACGGCCTGCGAGCCGACGAAGCCGTCGCGGTCGTACTTGGAAACCGCGACTTTCTGACCGAACGCCAGGTTGGGATCCAGCTGCGGGCCGGCGTCCTTGTCGTTGCGTGGCTTGGCCGCCGCCACGATGTCTCCGGACACCAGATCGTCGGGGGAGATGGTGATGGACGCCTTGATCCGGACGCATCCCGCGAGTACGGGTATTACCAGCAGCAGCAACGCCATCGCCGTGATGCGGCGTCGATGCGCGGTGAAATGTCGGGGCAGGAGCTGTATACCGCTGGCGCGCACCAGGTCATCGTGCCAGACCGCGACGGCGCCGGGGCGACTACAGTGGCAGCTCGCGGCCCAGGATCGCGAACGCCCGCGGGTCGCCGGTGAAGTGGTAGCTGCGGATGATGTCGTAGAAGCCCAGCCGCCGGTACAGCCGCCACGCGCGGTTGGCTTCGCCGTTGGCCTCCGGGGTGGACAGCAGCACGTTGGCTTCTTTGCGGTCGGCAAGCAGCCGACGGGCCAGCGCTTCGCCGAGGCCTCGACCCTGCGCCCGGGGATGGATGTGCAGCTCGGTCAGCTCGAAATAGCTGGTCATCAGCTTCGCGATGTCCGGGCCGGGGTAGCCTCCGCGCTGCAAACCGGCCACGACCTGCTGCTGCCACCACTGGTCGGGCGCGCCGCAGTAGCCGTAGGCCACGCCCAGCAGGGGCGCGTCGCTCAGCTCGCCAGACGACGGCGCAGGCCCGGCCGCGCCATCGACTTCCACGGCCGCAACGGCCTGCCAGCCACGCCGCCGGGTGTGCTCGAGCCACATGGCCGCGCGCTGGCTCTCCGTGCCTGGTGGATAGCGCATGGCGTCGACGTAGACACTCAGGGCGTCCGGAAGGCGGCGCTGCATGTCCTGCGGCGGCAGGTTGATGAGGAATGTCGCCAACTCGCGGTCTCCTCCTCATTCGTTCCGGGTGATGCTGTCTCCATTATCGCGGCGGTGGCGATGCGCCGATCGCGGACCGGCCGCGACTACAATCAGCGAGCGAACCGGTGGTGAGGCGCAGCTTGACCTCGTATCATTCTTGTTAGTTGCGTCCGCAGCCGGGCAGCAACGTGCTATCGGTATCAACGTGACAGGTTTTCGGCAAGGAGGGACGAATGCCACTCTCCGATCATGAGCAGCGGATGCTCGACCAGATCGAGAGCGCTCTCTATGCCGAGGACCCAAAATTTGCCTCGAGTGTGCGCGGCGGAGGTTTGCGTGCGCCAACGGCGCGACGACGGTTGCAGGGCGCGGCACTGTTCGTGCTCGGACTCGCCATGCTGGTTTCCGGAGTGGCCTTTAAGGCCACCATGATCGGAACATTTCCGGTGCTTTCGGTGCTCGGTTTCGTGGTGATGTTCGGCGGCGTGGTTTTTGCCATCACCGGTCCGCGACTGCCGGGTCGGGGGGAGCGCGCCACACCCTCGGCCGGTTCCCGCCAGCGTCGCGGCAAGGGTGGCGGATCGTTCACCAGCCGGATGGAAGACCGGTTCCGCCGCCGCTTCGAGGAATAGCGCTTCCGCCGCAAAAAAGGGCAGCCGTTGGCTGCCCTTTTTTCGTGTGCGCCTAGTTGCGTCTGACCCGCGACGTCGACCGACACGACGTCGGGAAGCGGCGCCCGGCGTCAGGTTGCCCCACTACGCCCCACTGCGGGCGTAACACCAGCTCAGCTACCTAACAATCGACGCCTGCGATACCTGCTCGGCGCGGTCGTGCCCGTCGTAGTGGCCGAAAACCTGCGGAAACGACATCGATCGGTGACCTTGGTGTCGTTAAATGGAGCGCAGTGGGGGATTGTGGGGTATGGTGGCGGAAGTCGAAAGGCGTGGAGGTGGCCAGATGTTTCTCGGCACCTACACGCCCAAGCTCGACGACAAGGGGCGGCTGACATTGCCCGCGAAGTTCCGCGACGCGCTGGCAGGAGGATTGATGGTCACGAAGAGCCAAGACCACAGCCTCGCCGTCTATCCGCGAGCGGAGTTCGAGGAACTAGCCCGAAAGGCCAGTCAGGCATCGAGAAGCAACCCGGGCGCGAGAGCGTTTCTACGCAACTTGGCCGCCGGCACCGACGAACAACATCCCGACGCGCAAGGCCGGATCACCCTGTCAGCCGACCACCGTCGTTACGCGAACCTCTCCAAGGACTGCGTGGTGATCGGATCGATTGAGTGCCTGGAGATTTGGGATGCACTGGCCTGGCAGCAATATCAAGAGACCCACGAAGAGAACTTCTCCGCGGCCAGCGATGAAGCACTCGGCGACATTATCTGAGGCGTGTGCCCGTGCATCGTGGCCTCTGCCCGAACCGACCCTGACGTACTTCCCCAACGCCAGGTTCGGGTTATCGGACAGGGACCTCGATGCAAGGTCCGGGCAATTCTCCCGTCGGGAAGGTGTTGTCGTGCCTGACGCCACTGGTGGTTACGGTCATATGCCCGTGCTGCTCGACCGCTGCTTTGAACTGCTGCGCCCCGCGTTGACGCGCCACCATTCCGACGGGGCGGGGGCGGTGCTCGTCGACGCGACGGTGGGCGCGGGCGGGCACGCCGAGCGATTTCTCACTGAGTTGCCCGGTCTTCGGCTGATCGGCGTCGACCGCGATCCGACCGCACTCGGCATCGTCCGCGCACGGCTGTCCCGTTTTGCCGACCGGCTCAGCCTGGTCCAGACCCGGTTCGACGGAATCGATGCCGCACTGGCCGAATTAGGCTACGGCACAACCGCATCTGTCGATGGAATACTTTTCGACCTCGGAGTCTCGTCCATGCAGCTCGACCGCGCGGAGCGAGGATTCTCCTACGCGCAAGACGCGCCGTTAGACATGCGAATGGACCCCACGGCCGCGCTGACCGCAGCCGAAATCGTCAACACCTATGACGAGGCTGCGCTGACCGATATCTTGCGCCGTTACGGCGAGGAGCGGTTAGCGCGCCGCATCGCGAAACATATCATCCGCCGTCGAGCTCGCACCCCGTTCACCTCGACCGGCGAACTGGTAGAGGTTATCTACCAAGCGGTTCCAGCGCCGGCTCGGCGGACCGGTGGACACCCAGCCAAGCGGACCTTCCAGGCGTTGCGCATCGCCGTCAACGGCGAGCTGGACGCGTTGAACAGCGTTATGCCCGCGGCGCTGGACGCACTGGTGCTTGACGGACGCATCGTTGTCATGGCGTACCAGTCGCTGGAGGACCGCATCGTCAAGCGAGTGTTCGCCGCGGCCACCACCTCCAGCACGCCCTCGGGCTTACCGGTCGAATTACCCGGGCATGCGCCGCGATTCGCTGCACTGACGCGCGGTGCCGAACGCGCCGGCGATGCCGAGGTGCAGCAGAACCCCCGTAGTGCTGCGGTGCGACTGCGCGCCGTCCAACGCGTGCAATCGAAACCAGAGGCAGCGAGGAAGCGAGGCTCATGAAAGCCAAGCGCGAAGCGCAACCGCCCGGCGCCGGCGAGCAGCGCCGCGGGCAGAAGAACGTTGCCCGCAATACCGGGCGCCGATCGGCCGAGTCGACGCCCGCGCGCCGCAATCGTCCACGCGCCGGGAAAGCCACAGCGCCGGCCCGCGATTCACGCAAGTCGAGATCCGCACCGCAGACCACGCCCGTCGCCCGGCCCGTCGAGCGGCCGGCCCGGCCGAAGAGTGCCACCCAGGCGAAGGCGCGGGCGAAGGCGCGGAAAGCCAAGAAGCCCAGAGTCGTTCGGCTACCTCTGCGGGAGCGCCTGCTCAACCGATTCACGTCGATTGACCTGCGGCCGCGGACGCTGGCGGCCAAAGTCCCCTTCGTCGTCCTGGTCATCAGTTCGCTCGGCGCCGGGCTCGGTCTGACATTGTGGCTGTCCACGGATGCCGCCGAGCGTTCTTATCAGCTTGGCAGTGCCCGTCAGCGCACCGAGTTGCTGCAACAGCAAGAGGAAGCGCTCCAACGGGACGTCCAGGAGGCACAGTCCGCTCCGGCCTTGGCCGAGGCGGCCCGCGGACTCGGGATGATCCCGACCAGGGACACCGCACATCTGATTCACGACCCTTCGGGGAATTGGGTTGTCGTCGGTACGCCCAAGCCGGCCCAGGGTGTTCCACCACCGCCGCTGAACACCAAGCTGCCGGATGAAAAGCCGTTGCCGCCGCAGGCTCCGCCGGCGGGTTCGGTTGAAGTGCCGATGCAGGTGTTGCCTGGCAACGGTGTTCCGCTGGTGCCGCTGGCGCCCGGACCGGGCATGATGGTCCGCACCCCCGACGGCGCCGCCACGCTTGGCACCGAGCACATTCCCGCTCCCGCTCCTGCGGCCCCAGGCCCGTTGCCCGTGCCGGCGGTGCCGCTGGCACCGGGATTGCCACCTGTGCTCCAATTGGCGCCCGCCGATCCGGTTGTGCCTTTGCCGACGGTCGGACCCCCGCCGCTGGCCGGTCCTGTGGCGCCGCCCACCGCGTCGCCTCCGGTCGGCGTGCCACCGCTGGGCGTGCCGCACCACGCCGGCTCCGCCGGGCCGCTTCTCGGGGAGCAGTTCGGGCCCTTGACAGTCACGACGCCCGGCATTCCGCGGTGAGTGGCTCAGACCGGTCGGGCGGCCGATCAACGCGGCCGGCTCGGCGTGGCGGCCATGCCCGCAAGTCAACGCGGGCAACGCCTCTCGACGGCGTGAAGGCTGGCAAGAAGTCGGTGAAAGCTACCGAGACGCGGCGAAAAGCGAGTCCGCCGGTCCACTCCGCACGGGAGCGACGAACTCGTCAGGCAGTCGAGCTCGGTGCCAGGGGCGCATCGTTCGCTTTCCGGCACAAAGCCGGCAACGCGGTCATTTTCCTGGCTCTGTTCGTGGCCGCCGCGCAGTTGTTCTACCTGCAGGTGCCCCGGGCTTCCGGCCTGCGTGCGGAGGCCGCGGGGCAACTCAAGGTCACCGACGTCGAAAAAGCCGTGCGCGGCAGCATCATCGACCGCAACAACAATCAACTCGCCTTCACTATTGAGGCCCGTGCGCTGACCTTCCAGCCCCGTCGGATCCAGAAGCAGCTGGATGAGGCTAAACGGAAGAACACGAAAGCCCCTGACCCGCAACAGCGTTTGAAGGACATCGCCAGAGAGGTGGCGCTTCGGCTGAACAACAAGCCGGACAAGGCCACTGTGCTCAAGAAGTTGCGCAGTAACGAGACTTTCGTCTACCTTGCCCGTGCGGTCGACCCCGCCGTCGCAACCGCGATCACCACAAAATTTCCCGAGATCGGGGCCGAGCGTCAAGACCTGCGCCAGTATCCCGGCGGATCGCTTTTAGCCAACGTCGTCGGCGGAATCGACTGGGACGGGCACGGTTTGCTCGGCCTGGAGGATTCCATGGACGCGGAGCTGGCCGGCACCGACGGGTCGGTCACCTACGACCGCGGTTCCGACGGTGTGGTGATCCCGGGTAGCTACCGCAACCAGCACCAGGCGGTCAACGGCTCGACAGTCCAGCTCACCATCGACGACGACATCCAGTTTTATGTCCAGCAGCAGGTGCAGCAGGCCAAGAACATGTCCGGGGCACGCAATGTCTCGGCGGTCGTGCTCGATGCCAAGACCGGCGAAGTGCTGGCCATGTCCAACGACAACACCTTCGACCCTTCCCAGGACATCGGGCGCCAGGGCGACAAGCAGTTGGGCAACCCGGCGGTGTCCTCGCCGTTCGAGCCCGGCTCGGTGAACAAGATCGTCGCCGCTTCGTCCGTGATCGAGTATGGGCTGAGCAATCCCGACGAGGTGCTGCAGGTGCCCGGCTCGATCAACATGGGCGGGATCACGGTGCACGACGCCTGGAACCACGGCGTGATGCCTTACACGACCACCGGTGTATTCGGAAAATCATCCAACGTAGGAACGTTGATGCTGTCTCAACGTGTTGGGCCGCAACGCTACTACGACATGGTCCGTAAATTCGGGCTGGGTCAGCGCACCGGGGTCGGTTTGCCCGGGGAAAGCGCCGGCCTGGTGCCGCCCATCGATCAATGGTCGGGCAGCACGTTCTCCAACTTGCCTATTGGACAGGGTCTTTCGATGACGCTGCTGCAAATGACCGGCATGTATCAGGCGATCGCCAACGACGGAGTGCGGATGCCGCCGCGAATCATCAAGGCCACCGTCGCCCCGGACGGTGCGCGCACCGAAGAGCCGCGGCCAGAAGGTGTTCGGGTGGTCTCGCCGGAGAGCGCACGGACCGTTCGCAACATGCTGCGCGCGGTCGTGCAGCACGATCCGATGGGTTACCAGCAAGGTACCGGGCCGGCGGCCGCGGTCGACGGTTACCAGATCGCCGGGAAGACCGGGACCGCGCAGCAGATCAATCCGGCGTGCGGATGCTACTTCGACAATGTCTACTGGATCACCTTCGCCGGCATGGCCACCACCGACGATCCGCGCTACGTGATCGGCATCATGATGGACAACCCGGTACGCAATTCGGACGGTACGCCAGGCCACTCGGCGGCCCCGCTGTTCCACAACATCGCCGGCTGGCTGCTGCAGCGCGGAAACGTCCCGCTGTCACCCGATCCCGGGCCACCGCTGACGCTGCAAGCCATGTAACCGCGCGATCACACTCGCAATGCTGTCCAAGGAGCATTACACGCAAGCATTCGAGCCGGGCTGCTCGATCGGCTGATGCTCTCCGAAGTCGGCTACTACCTGGCACCGGGCGCCTTGCGCGGCATACTCGACGAGGAATGCCCGCGGCTGTCAGGCGAATTGTTGCTGCAGAACAAGCGATTAGAACCTAGGAAGCTCAAGGATCTGCATCGGCGGCTCCGCGAGAGCCTGCTTCACGATCGTGGTCGGCCCCGGTCAATCGGATCAATGCCCGATGTCAGCCCGAAGTCAGGTGTGTTCGCTGCTCGTACCACCGGAAATCGTCGAATAGGTAGGGTCATGGCCGATCAGGCCGATTAAGACGGTCTGGACATCTCTGCGACGGAGGAAGGTGATGACGGTGCCCGCTGCGCTGCGCCCTACCTCCGGTGCGGGCGTGCCGCTGTCGACTCTGGCCGCTGAGGTAGGTGCGGTCCCCGTTTGGGGCAGCGCGGCTCCCGATCTGCGCATCACCGGTGTGACGTTGCGCGCCCAAGACGTGCGGTCGGGTGACCTGTTCGCCGCACTTCCCGGCGCCTCAACCCACGGCGTCCGGTTCTACGATGACGCGATCGAGCGCGGGGCCGTCGCGGTGCTCACCGATGCGGCAGGGCTGGCGGAGCTGGGCGAGCGGGCCCGCTCGGTGCCGGTGCTGGTTCACCCCCAACCCCGCAGCGTGCTGGGCCAACTCGCTGCCACTGTGTACGGGCGTCCGTCCGAGCATCTCACCGTCGTCGGCGTCACCGGCACGTCGGGCAAGACGACGACGACCTATCTGATCGAGGCCGGTCTGCGCTCGGCCGGGCGGACGGTGGGACTGATCGGCACCGTCGGACTGCGGATCAACGGCGTCGACATCCCCAGCACGCTGACCACACCCGAGGCGCCCGCGCTGCAGGCGCTGCTGGCGGTGATGGCTGAGCGCGGCGTCGACACCGTGGTGATGGAGGTGTCCAGTCACGCGCTGACGTTGGGCCGCGTCGACGGCATTCATTTCGCGGTCGGCGGTTTCACCAATCTGTCCCGCGACCACCTCGACTTCCACCTGACCATGGAGGACTACTTCGAGGCCAAGGCGCGGTTGTTCGACCCCGCGTCCCCGCTGCGCGCCAGGCGCGCGGTGGTGTGCGTCGACGATGATGCCGGCCGCGCGATGGCCAATCGCGCCGACGCGGTGACTACGGTCAGCGCGCAGGGTCGGCCCGCGGACTGGCGCGCCGAAGACATCGCGGCCGAGGCAGGCGCGCAGGAGTTCACCGCCGTCGACGCGGCCGGTGTCCACCACCGGATGAGAATTCAGCTACCCGGCGGTTACAATATTGCCAATTGCCTTGTCGCACTTGCGGTTCTCGATGCGGTCGGGGTTTCCCCCGAGCAGTCGTCAGCCGGGCTGCGGCACACCCAAGTGCCCGGACGGCTCGAGCAGATCAACCGCGGCCAGCACTTTCTCGCACTGGTCGACTACGCACACAAGCCGGGAGCGCTTCGCGAGGTGTTGCTATCAGTGCGGCGCCCGGGCGGGCGGCTGGCTGTGGTGTTCGGGGCCGGCGGCGATCGCGACCCGGGCAAACGCGCACCGATGGGCCGCATCGCCGCCGAGTTGGCCGATCTGGTGATCGTGACTGACGACAACCCCCGCAGTGAGGATCCCGCGGAAATTCGCCGCGAGATCATGAGGGGTGCAGCCGACGCCGATGCCACCGCAGAAGTGGTCGAGATCGGGGACCGTCGCGAGGCGATCGACCATGCCGTGGCCTGGGCAACTGCCGGGGATGTGGTGTTGATCGCCGGCAAAGGCCATGAGACCGGCCAGACCCGCGGCGGGCACACCCATCCCTTCGATGACCGGGTCGAGCTCGCCGCCGCGCTCGATGGGCGGCCCACCGAATGATCGACCTCACCGTCGCGCAGATCGCCGCCGTCGTCGGCGGTGAACTGGCCGACATCTCCGCCGAGGACGCCGCGGCCTTGCATGTCACCGGAACCGTCGAATTCGACTCCCGCAAGGTGACTTCCGGCGGGTTGTTCCTTGCTCTGCCGGGAGCCCGGTCCGACGGGCACGACCACGCGGCGTCGGCGGTCGCCGCGGGGGCGTCGGCGGTGCTGGCCGCCCGCCCGGTGGGAGTCCCCGCGATCGTGGTCGCTCCCGGCCCGCGCGACACCTCCCGTGCAGTGGGATTGGCCGGTGTTCTCGAGCACGACACCGACGGGTCCGGCGCGGCGGTGCTGGGCGCGCTGGCCAAGCTCGCCGCCGCGGTGGCCGCCGAGTTGGTAGCCGGCGGCTTGACGATCGTCGGCATCACCGGCTCGTCCGGCAAGACGTCGACCAAGGACCTGCTGTCCGCGGTGCTCGCGCCGCTTGGCGAGGTGGTCGCGCCACCCGGTTCCTTCAACAACGAGCTGGGCCACCCGTGGACCGTGCTGCGCGCCACCGCCAGTACGGACTACCTGATCCTGGAGCTGTCGGCACGCCATCCCGGCAACATCGCCGCGTTGGCCGCGATCGCGCCCCCGGCCATCGGGGTGGTGCTCAACGTCGGCACTGCACATCTCGGCGAATTCGGCTCCCGCGAAGCCATCGCGAAGACCAAATCAGAACTGCCGCAGGCTATTCCGTCGTCCGGGGTCGTGGTGCTCAATGTCGACGACCCGGCGGTGGCGGCGATGGCCGAGGTGACCGCGGCCCGCGTGGTACGGGTCAGCAGGCACAGCCAGACCGCCGCCGATGTGTGGGCCGGGGCGGTGACGCTCGACGAGCTGGCCAGGCCGCAGTTCACCCTGCACTCGGCCGACACCACCCTCGACATCAGCTTGGCCGTTCACGGGGACCACCAGGTCAGCAACGCGTTGTGCGCGGCCGCCGTCGCGCTGGAGTGCGGAACCACCGCTGACCAGCTAGCCACCGCCTTGGCAGGCGCCGGGCCGGTGTCGGGCCACCGGATGCGGGTGAGTACGCGCTCCGATGGGGTGACGGTTATCGACGACGCCTACAACGCCAACCCGGACTCGATGCGTG